>ENA-UOOM01001886-UOOM01001886.1-fermentation-metagenome-genome-assembly--contig:-NODE-1886-length-18825-cov-5.810655_pt1 | contig 18825 bp, 12 predicted proteins | sample MGYA00245781_ERZ724031 | MGnify/ENA primary metagenome ERZ724031 (study PRJEB28704, sample SAMN03018317) | fermentation metagenome | biome: anthropogenic terrestrial biome; feature: soil; material... | reverse complement strand
CTCTTTTTTATTTCTCTTTTATCTTATTGTTTGCTTTTTGCGGAAACTCAAATATTTTTAAAATCAATAAAAAACAACAGGAGTCCTAAAAGGAACTACTGTTGTTTTTATTTGTATTATTGTTAAATTGCTGCGATATATTCAATGAAACGCTGCAGGATGGCAGCTAACTCTACGCGGGTTGCTTCGCCGCCCGGGTCAAGTATGCCCCCGCCCTTTCCGTTTATCAATCCCGCAGCATTAGCCCATGCAATTGCATCTGCCGCCCAGTCTGAAACAGAGCTGCTGTCGCTGAATTGAGAAATGTCTGCTGTCACGCTTACGTCATATCCCTTGAGCTTGGCGTAGTTCATCAGAATTACGGCTAACTGCTCACGGGTGATGGAATCTTCGGGACCGAATCTTCCGTCTCCGTAGCCGCTTACAATATTATTCATTACAGCCCAGTTGACAGCTTCCGCGTAATAATCCGATGCGGTATCTGTGAAAGGACTGCCGGCAGTTGTTTCTGCAGAGCCGCCTAAACGATGGAGTATTGTTACAATCATACCGCGGGTTGCAGATAAATGAGGAGCGAAGTTTGTTTCCGTAATACCTCTCATCAGACCATTTTCATATGCCCATCTTACACTGCCCGCAAACCAGTCATTGTCATTAACATCATTAAATGTCGGAACATTGACAGGAGGAACAGGTAATTTCTCAACAGGAACCTCCTGAGCAGGGGGAGTTGCCGGGTTCTTTTTGCCGCCGCCGTTTCCGTTTCCGCCGTCGTTTCCTCCGCCGCTGTAGCTCCAGTTGGCAGTCACGGTTATATTCTTATCCGGCATGATGAAGCTCGCATTTTTGCTGCCTGAGGCAATAATTTCCACGTCACCGGAGGTCCAGCCGTCAAATGTATATCCGCTTCGATTTCCCGCATAAACATTCACGTTCTCACCTGCTTCATATTTTCCGGCTCCGGTTGTATCTGCATAGCTACCCTTTACGGTTACAGTATATGTTACGGGCTGGGGTTCAATCGGTTCATCCTTGTAGATTGCCGTAACGGTTACATCATGTCCCGGCATGGTGAAGGAAGTAGTTTCGGCATTTTCATCGGCAAAGCCCCCTCCGCCCGATGTAATCCATTTGTCAAAAATCATTCCTTTGTCGGAGGCATCCGCCTTTATGGCAACAACTGTATTTTCCGCATACTGTCCCGAGCCGGAGCCCTTAGTAACAGTCAACATATATCTTGCTACAGGCACATCTGTTACGGTGACAATTGCGGTATCCTCAATGTTAGGGTCACCGTTGGAAGTTGCTGTTACTGTCAGTGTTGCCGCCGTTTCGTCACCGGCAACCGTAAGCATACCTGAAGCGCTGATAGCAGTATCCGTTGCCACGCTGCCCTGAACGCTCCATGTTACAGTAGTATCATAATCACCGGTTCCGGCAACGTTGGCGGTAAAAGCTTTTGAAGCACCTTTTGCAACGTTAGCCGTACTTGGTGTTATAGTTACACCGGTAATGCTGATTTCAGTCCCTATTGCCATCCAATGTGCATATATCTCCGTATCTTCCGTAAATACAGTATCAACTGTTATTTTTTCACCGCCGTCGGCTTTCGTATACCATCCGTCAAAGCTATATCCCGCTCTTTCAGGCGCAGGCAGACTGCTTAGTTTGCCGTTAATGCCCGTCGGTGTGCTTGCAGGTGAAATATTTATGCCGTTGCCGTTGAAAGTAATAGTATAAGTATTGTCCTGAATATCTTCTTTAACGGTAAATGACAGCTCTGCATTTAATTTAATACCCTTAGCACCTGTAACAGTCAAAGTGTCCGTATATGTTCCCGCACTAAGACCTGCCTTTGGCCGTACTCTCAATGCTGCACTGCCGCCGGCGCTAATGCTGCTGCTTGTCAGTACAGTTGAAATTTCAAACGAATCCCCGTATTCAAGTGTTGCGTTTACTCCGACAATTTTCCCAGTTCCCGTATTCTCAACAGTAAATTTCTGTTCTTCCTGCTCTTCATATCCTTCCGTTGCTTCCGCAAAGATTTTACTTTCCGGATTTATTGACGCCGCATAGGTTAATTCTTCAATTTCACTGTTTAGCTTATAGTATGCTTTTATTTTTGCATCGTTCAGTGTATAAGGAATCACTAATACATTGTCGGTAACAGGAATTTCATATTCATCCAATATATCGGTTTCTTCACCGCCGCCATATTCTATGGTCCAACGTGACACACCGACTCCTTCACCCAAAAATGTAAATGTCAGTTTTTTACCTGCACCGACTGAAGACCCGCTTGCAAAATTCACACCGTCTGAAGCGGCAGTCAATACGGGAGTAACAGCGGTAGATTCGGAGCCTTCATATTCTGTGAAAAATTCAATTTTATTTTTAAACATACTTTGAGTGAAAACTATTACGCTTTCTGCAATGTCTGTATATTTCACAGTATAAGAATCCGCATAGGACTGACTGTACTTACCATTGGTACTCCATCCCGCAATCATGACATTTGTTCCGGGTATTGCTGTAATAGTCAGCGACTCACCTTCATAAAGCCTAACTTTTCCGTCAGTGTACTCTTCACTGTAATCTACATCATCAATCGTATATATCAACTCCGCATGACTTCCGCTGTCTACCGATACCGCAACTTCTCTATTGGCTTTTTCAATAAAGGATACCGATATGTTCATATTTCCGTCAACTACACAATTATAGGTCTCGGAATTATTATCAACAGTTTTCCCATTCACAATCCATTTTTCCACCTTATATCCCCGCTGGGGCAAGGCTGTAAATTTAAGTACGGTGCCGCCGTTGATTTCTTCCAAATCTCCTGCTCCGGATACATTTATCTCTCCGCCTGTTGTATCTGAAATTGTTACCTTATATGTGCCCGAATCAATGTCTGTGGAGATTTCAGTATCCTTCAGAAGCTTAAATGTAAACGTACCATCCTCATCATCAAGGTCTTGGACTCCTTCGGTTACCGACCATTCCCCTTTGATTTCATACCCCGGGGCAGGTTTAACGGTTATTACGGTATCACCGATTATAGGTCTGGATGTATCAATTATTTTATTTTCTGCCAATGCAACTAAATTGCTTCCCAAGCTTAGCGTATAGCTGTCACGCTCAAACATTCCATATATTCTGATGCTTGCATCAGGCATGGTTGTCTTTAACGCTGCATCCTCTTTATACTGAGTAGCTGCGCCTTCCGTGTGAATTTCCCATTTCACAAAATGCCATCCCTCTGCGGCAGTGACTGACATGTTAATCTGGGAACCTGCCATTAACTCTTTGCCGTTGGGTATTGAACATATTATCTCATTCTTTACCGCCTTGCCATCTACATAGGCATTTTCAGGGTCTGCCATATAGCTCAATGTGTTGCCTTTTGCTTTAAAATAGACCTTGACAGAAATACCTCCTGAAATTTGAATTTCTGTTAATTTAGTACCGCCCTCTTGTTTTCTTACACCGTTTACCTCCCAATAATCCACTTCAAACCCCTCGTTTGGCGTGGCAACAAAAATTAATTGAGTGCCTATGGGATATTTTTTTGATGTACCGGCTGCAGGTGTAACAAGTTCCACAGAGCCTTTAGTAATATCATCGACTTCAGCGGAAACACTGTGTGCGGCACCGGTAACCGTCATAGATACCTTGCCGAATTCAATATTATAGTTCTCGGCAATATGGGCTCTCAGATATGCCAATCTATAGTTATTGCCTGCTTTATAACTGTTCAGGTAATAAGTGGGTTCTATACCTAAAGTAAACTGCCCGGCTGTATGCGGATACGGTCCTGAAAGCTTGGTTATCGGGAAACGGCTTCCGAATCGGTCATATCTGAATATGTTTAATCCGTGCTCGGGATAATAATTATCCACAGGTCTGTCCGAGCTTTCTTCATAGCCTACAACAGTAGGAGCTATATCGCCGTTTCCGTCATATCCTTCTGTTTCATAGTAATGACCTTCAAAAGCCCAATAATTGACAGGATAGGTAAATAACCTCTCATCATCAAATCTGTCTCCCCCATGCTCACTATATTTAAACGACCATACTGCATATCCCTTATCAAACAATCCTGTATCTGTAATTTTCTCTGCTGCCACTGTTTCAAGAGGGTCATCATTGAATAACTGCCTCTTGGCTGTCAGTGCATTTTTATTTTTTGCAAGCTGTGCACCGGGTCCGTTTGGCTCGAGGGTGCTAAAGGTTAATTCGCATTCATTTTCTATGGTCAATATGCTATATTTGCATGGAATCAACTCTCCTTCAAGCAACAACTTCCGTTGAGTGTCAAACTGCCTGAAATAAGATACACCGGTGAATATATTCCATTCAGATGCTGTGAAACCGTAGTCGCTGTAGTTATCTTCCGTCAATATAACTTTCTTCTCTTCATACAGTTCTATTTCACTGATGGACTTAACCAAATCCTGATATTCCTCTTTAAAATCCACCTTTAGCTCTGCTTTATCTACTGTAAAATAAAATCCCTCTGGATTTTCAGCAGTAAAGCTTTCTGCTGATTGGGCTGCTTCATATCCCTCTACATCCCTGTCACCATCCAAATCATATGGAATATAATAACTGCCAACCCATCCGGCTTTGCCTGATTCAAATCTGTCTACAGCCATATCCAAATAGCCGCCAAGAACATTCTCAACACCATTTGTGCAGCTTCCGGATTCGCTGCATAGGAGAGGACGATAAGGTTTGTCTCCGCCGTACTCGGCAGCTTCATATAAAAGAGGGTTCTCCGAAAGAGGTTCATATATGCCGCTTCCAAGTTCCGGCAATACATACAGCTCCATTTTCCTCCAAAGGTCCTTCCCGCCGTTTATCGCACCGGAAAAATCAATACTTTCCGTACTGATGACAGCTCCTGCCGCATCCATTGTATACTTTGTAAATTCTATGGAATCTCCGTAGGTATAGCTGTCTGCGTAATCCCAATAATATGAGCCGCTGATATCCTGTCCGAATACATAGAACACTCCTTTTCCGTCAGCGCCTTTGTCAATGCTGTTGGGTTTAAAAACCCTGTTGCCGTTGTAATCCGCAGTAACTTTATATACGCCGGGTACAGTTGAAATTGCAACTGACGCAATGCCTTGGTTATTGACTGCTACGGCATATTGCTTTGAATATCCTTCCGCTTCTAATTTAAATACCACGGTACCGCTTGGAATAGTTTTAGTCCCGCTGCCTGAAAGTTTTACCGAAAGAATTCCTCCGTTCCCCTCCCGTGTAACCTTAAGGTCTTCCATTACAGCTGTTCTCTTTGAATATACCACATTCAAAACCGGTGAATAGGACGATACCATGGTTGTATTCTGCCTGCTTGTAACCTTGCATCTATACAAGCCCTCATCATCTAAGCCTGCGTCTGTAAATCGTATGGACATAGTGTTGAGTGTGGCTAAATCCGACCAGCTTTTCACGTCAGAATCATATTTTTGCCACTGGAAGAACAAGGTTCCTCCTTCAAGAGCATCCGCATTTGCTATTGATACTGAAACTGTATGCTCTGTATCGGGATATATAGTCAGCTCATCCGCACTGATATTTACCTGGGGTACAATGCCCTCGGGCTTTGTATATGCGGTAAGGGTTTCACTTTCAATCGAAAGCAGAGGCTGAGAATTACCGACTGTCTGAATACGATATAAATATTCCGTATTAGGTGTCAGACCAGTGTCAATGTAGCGATAGGTTCGTGTGTTTCCGTCGCTGTCTTTTATATAATCCATATCTCCCGCAGGAACATAAGCTACTTCATAAAATCCCGCCGAGCCTGCGGCGCGGAAGTATCGATAAATTTTAAAGCCTGCAGGGTTGCCGCTATGCTGCCATGTCAGTGCAACCTCACTTTGAGTTGTGCCTTCATCTGACTGAACAAAGTTATCCGGCACCATAGGAGGCTGTGTTATATCTGTTACTATATAGCTTACAACCGGGAAAACCTGATTTCCCTCTTCATATGGATATGTGAAAAGTCTCCAATTGAAATCATACCCGTAGGCTTCGGCTGCAGTGGGCAGGGCATAAATGGTGCCTGAATAGGAGCTTCCCGAGGTGCTTATCTTTACCGTGCCTGCTCCGTGTGCATATCCGGCTGTAATACCCACCATAAGCCCGCCTCCGCCGGCACCTATCTTAGTTGAAATATCAAGCTCATAGTTAAAGCTGTCTTCCGTTGAAGAGGTCATGGCAATTTCCTTGGTTTGCGAAGAAGAGCCATATCCCACCTTTGCAGGATCCCCTTGAGATACCATTATAGGTAATCCGAAAATTCCCGAGCTTCCATAACCTTTAACAGAACTTGGATAAGTGGAAGGCATACCCACCGTATGTTTCAATACGCTGCCGGAAATTTCAGGCAGCTCATCATAATCTGCCGCAATCCGCTCATATGTTTCCAACGGAAGATTTCTAACCGATGCTTCATGAGGTATATTAACCGTCATACTTTGGGTCTCGGTTCTCAGGAAATTTCCGTTTTCGTCATTGACGGGATATGTCTGCTCGTAAACGTAAGTTTCAATAGGCATTGAGAAGAATACTACCGTATCCTGCCCGGACAAAGTTTCATATGTTACCGACTGCTCAACCGTAGAAGTGTTTAAGGTTTCCCAAGTCATATGGTTATTAACCTCCAACTCCGCCTCATACCTGAAAAGCTCCACTCCGAAAAGTGATACGGATTTTTCATAGCTTGTATACAGCCCTACGGAAAGAGTGTTGGAATAACTGCTTCCGGTGCCGCTTCCTTTTGTGGTGCCGTAGGATGTATTGGACGGCTCCGTATCTCCTCCTATTTCACCATTGAACAGGTCCTTGAAATAGGGCGGAGATGCAAGCACTGCCAAAATTTCGGGATCTATATATGTGTAATAATGCTCTCCCGTATACCTTACGGCGGAGGAATCCTTATCTGTATTTGGCAGAGAAAATGCCGTGCCTTTAACTTCATTTTTCCAGGTTTTAAGTCCGCTGTCAGAACCATATATAGCTTTCATATATGTTTTTTCCGTAACGGGATTACTTAGCTTCCCAAACATAGCATTAATATATTCTATGAAGTTATATTTTGGCGGTGTGGAATGAGCTATATCGCTGGTCATTGTAATCAGCGTATCCGTTCCGTTACCGCTTAGCTGGGCGGCACGGGCTCCCCATTCCGCATAGTCGGAATCAGCGGATCTCAAATTATCATCTAACAGGGACACTATTTCCATGCCGTTATCTCCAAGCTCTATGAGTATGGAGTCAATATAGATGTTAACCGGCTCAGATATACCGTTGAAATGCCCGATGGCAATGTTTGCAGGTGCCACAGGCAGACTGTAAAATTCCGTTTTATTATCGGGAACATTTGAATTTACATAGTTGCCGCTGTTGTCCTTTTCAAAGAGATTGAATTTTTTAGATTGGGTTACCGAAAATGATGAGCCGTCCCATTGGTAAATTGCAACATAGCGCTCATTTGGATTGAAATTAGCTGCTGCCAAGCTTCCGCCTACCACAAGCTCCTTCTCTCCGTCACCGTCTATATCACCTGCAGCAAAGGAAGCGCGTACAACTGCGGTTCCGTTATGGCTTAAGGGAATATTTTGTGTTCTTGAGCCAAATCGGCCTGCTTTTTCGCCAAATATCATTACAGCCTTGCATGGTGCCGAATCCATTGCCTTGCCCGTATAACCGTATGAAATGGCAATATCATCAATACCGTCCATATCAAAGTCTGCAGATACCAAGGATACCATATTCGGAACAAGCGTATCACCTGCAGCAGTTGGTACAGCACCATCTACGGCTTTTGCAGCCTTATATTTATCAAGCTGAAATATCATAATCCTGTCTAAGTAGGTGCCTTCCGGCTTCCAGTCGTCGGAAACCTTATATATTTCTATACGCGGGTTGTCTGCGCTTGGTACATAGACTGCAATTTCATCTACGCCGTCGCCGTCATAGTCTCCAGATGTTACCTTTAAATAAGTGGATGCTATATATTCGTTTTTAAACTTATGCTCGCCGGATTTATCTTCATTGTTGCCGAAAATGTTATAATTGCTCTCCAATACCCTATACATGGTATCATGCAATTTTTCACCTCCGGCTTCACGGTACTTAGGATCGACTAAGCCGACACAAAAGGTTCCCATTGGCTCATTTGGATTTGGGGCATAAAATTTATAGGATGCAAAAGCAACACTGTCTTTACGGCCGTCATTGCTTCCTGATATATCTAAATTTGCCTCAGTCATAGTTAGTGCGTCTGCTCCGAGAATTATATCCTGTTCATAACCGGCATAGCCCGGCGATAAAAAAACATACCTGCTGCCATTGATTGCATTACCCAATGACAATGGTGTGCCATTAAAAAAACTGTCAACGCTGTTTCCTACTGCCCAATTATCACCGTAAAGCTTTGAATAGTTTAGATTGTCACCTGACCTTCCCGCCATAAAAAGCTCATCAACCACCGCTATGGATGTGGTTTCCCGGCCGAAGGGATTGTCGGTGGTATTTGGGTCATAGCTTAACGGCGCTTTGGAAATATCGATTCCAAGTGCATCTAATGCCGTCATATCATTGATGCCGGCGGATACGGACGCTTCTGCCCTGAAATTAGAAAAGGGCACCATTGACAGCATCATACTTACCATCAATATCAAGCTTATGGTCCGCTTAAATATTTTTTTCATTTATTTTTTACCCCCTGTATTATTTTTACATTAGTTCTTTGAATCCAAAACCAATGCAAATTTTGTTAAGTACAATGAATTAGCACGCATCTTCTAATATTCATTAACCGGTTGTAAACACATAGCTATACCATTTTTTCACCTCCCTGTCTCATTTTGATTGTTATCCTCTTTACCTCCTTCATTATTTGCTGTCCGGCATATTCAGAAGTTCCATAATTTTATCCAGAGAAATTCTCGGACCGTCACCCCAGAACACGCTGCTTCCGTCCGTGCCCGGGCGGGGAAGAACCTCTAAATTCCGCAGGGCGTCGTAGGCATGGTCAGCCTCCATCAGCCGCCGCGTGTCAAACAGGATAAGATGCCCGTTGCTCAGCTCAATATCCAGCGTTTGGCCGTCAACAACATCCACTCGGGTGATTTCAAGCATGTGTATCACCTCTCATAACTCATATTGGATATTTTACACTCCGTTTTAAAAGTAGCAAAAAAAATCCGTCCTATGCAGGTTATCAAGAAATCTTAACATTAAAAATTTAATTTTCAGAGTTTCATTATTATACTGATTATGGTAAAATGTATATAAAAAAAAGGAACGTAACTCTGCCACGGGAAATCCCCAGCAGGAAGATGAATAACCGCTTATAAGGGGGTGAAGGAATGCAAAAAGCAAAGCTTTTAATGATAGAAGACGATGCTGACGTTTTGAATATCAACTGTGAATATTTCAGGGGCAAGGGCTACGAGGTTGTGTGCTCGCCTACATTGGAAAAGGCCCGTTTTCTTTTGGAGGAGCACAGGCCTGATTTGATTCTTTTGGATGTGATGATGCCCGACGGCTCAGGCTTTGAGTTTTGCTCTGAGCTAAGGCTTAAAACAAACGCTCCCATCATATTCCTGACCTGCAGGGATGAAAATGAAAGCATTGTTAAGGGCCTTTTGAAGGGTGGGGACGATTATGTAACCAAGCCCTATGATTTGAACGTTCTTTCCGCCCGTGTCGCGGCTCAGCTTCGAAGAGCAGGCGTCATGAATGCGGGACGGATAGAGCTTTTTCCCCTTACGGTAGATTTTCTGTCCGGTGAAGCCACCTTGGACGGAGAGCTTATCCCTCTTACGCAGAAGGAGCTTCAGCTTTTGGGATGCTTTGCATTGTTCGCCGGACAGAGGCTGAGCTACGATGAAATTTACCGCAGGGCATGGGGAGGAAGCTCTCACGGCGCAGCAAGAATTATAGCCGTCCATGTTGCCAATCTCCGAAAAAAGCTTAAGATAGACGACAGCGGGTGGTTTGAGCTTTCCAATTCAGGAAAGCAGGAATATGTGTTCAGCAAGGTACGCTACTGATTTGACAAGGCAGGCAGAGTAAAGAATACTCTCATTCCGTTTCCTTCCGCACTCTCTGCCCAAATTCCGCCTCCGTGCTGCTCCACGATGTGCTTGCATATATAAAGCCCCAATCCGGTGCCCGTATCCTTACGTGAGCCGGATTTTTCCATACCTCCGTACCTTTCAAAAATATGCTCAAGCCTATCGGGAGAAACTCCTTCTCCTGTATCTGACACACATATTTGAATATGGCTGTTCTTTTGCTCTGCCGACACGGTAATCAAACCATTCTCGGTAAAACGCACTGCGTTTGAAATAAGGTTGACGACAACCTGAGATATGCGAGCCGGGTCGGCATTAACTACAGGGAGTCCGCTTTCTATATGGATTTCCAATCTGTTGTTATTTTTATTGAGTATGGGATAGTGGGTTCCGACGGCTCCGTGAATAATCTCGTCCACATAGCAGGGCTTTCGCTCCATTGCCATACGCCCCTCCTCCATGCGAGTCACATCCAAGATTTGTCCTACCATCAAAGAAAGCCGCTCTGCTTCGGAAGAAATCAGCTTCATGCGGCGGGATATCTCTTCTCCCTCCCCCATGCGGGAAGCTTCCGCCAATTGCTTTGAGGTCTGAGCATAGCCGGAAACCACCGTAAGAGGTGTTTTCAGCTCATGGGAAACATTGCCCAAAAATTCGGTCTTCATCTTGTTAAGCTTTTCTAATGTGGACTTTTCCGCCTCCAACTTATGTTCTGCTTCCCTGACCTCATTAAGCACCCGGTTATTCATGAGAAACAGAGAAACCGTCTGAGCGGGAACAAATATCAGCATGGAAAGCTCCGCTATGGGAATGTCGGCTCTATCCCCTAAAATATCGCTGTACATAACAATATCCGACACGGAAGCTATAAAAAACACCGCAATCCCGTACAATGCGGCAGCCTGCTCCTTAGAAGGATTGTGCGTATTTATAAAAACTCCGGAAATTCCCGGAACAATGCACAAAACAAGCAATACCTGATAATATTTCAGCACCGAGGTATAGAATAGTGAATCTGTTAACAACAAGCATATACCATAAATTAATGAACCTGCAATGGCGGTGTATTGAGCACACTTAAGAAATTTGTTCACCGCATATTGCTCTAAATACAGTGAAAGAAAAATTGTAAGGAGAACAAGACTTGCATATTCCAGCATAAATGACAGATTCCCATGTATGGGAAAATATATCCACGCCTGACTTTGCAAACATTCCCGCAGCATCATGGCAATGCATGCAACAGCGAAATACAGGGTTTCTTTCGTTCGCCAAAGCAGCATATAAATACCAATCAGCATAATTGCGGCGCTTAAAAGTATACCCGTCACTATTATACCTTTAATCCGGCTGAAAAAAAACGGATCACGCATTGTTCCTGTCTTGCTCAATATAAGCTCCGCAAGTGATGCTCCTCTCTTGGCGTGATAGAAATGTGCGCTGTGAAGTATGATGTCCATTTTGCCGTCTTCGGCGGCAGCTTCAAAGGTGATATTGTTTTCCCACACCTCGGTATCCTGCTTTATGGTGCCGGGACTGCCGGTTTGCCCCGCAAGTCTTCCGTTCACATATACTCTCATGGCATGCCTGCCGGAAAGTTTAAAAGTCATGGTATATATGTCATTGTTATCCGGAAGCTTAAGGATAAATCTTTGGGAAAGATATTCCGCGCGAATTTCAGGAAATCTGTCAATGCTTTCCGGATAGGCTTCACCCGCATTTTCAGGCAACAGATATGTATTAGGGTAGTATGCTTTGCCCGGAGCCAAACTGATGTAGTTATTTTCCGTATTCATAACTTCGCTCAAGTCATAAATACCGTCTGTGTCTGTTACAGTGACTGTTTCGGGATTCCAAAAATACCTGATAAGTATCATCAGCATGAAAACTGTGAAAAGCGCAGCTGCTAATACAAACAATAATTTATGCTTATAAATTAAGCTTCTGATACAAATCTCCCCCTTCCAAGCAGCAAGTTTACTATAATTGCTTTATTTATCGCTCAAATATTTTTTAATTCCCCGGAAGGTATCATCACTTATAACATGTTCGATTCTGCAGGCGTCCTCTTCGGCTGTTTCAGGAGCTACCTTGATTATATCTGTTAAAAATGTTGTTAAAACCTTATGCTTCTCATAGATATCATGAGCCTTTTTCTGACCCTTCTCCGTTAATTCAATAAAACCGTCGGCATCTACAGATATAAAATCATCTTCCTTTAGAATTCCCACCGCACGGCTCACACTGGGCTTGCTGAAGTTCAGCTCCCGAGCTATATCTATTGATCTGACCTGACCCTTGCGTTTCATCAATACTAAAATAGTTTCCAAATACATCTCTCTCGATTCATACATATCTTCTACCTCCGGAATACTTGTATACAATAATATTATCAGACTTTCCTGTAAATTGCCATTATAAATATTTATTGAATGCAACATTCTTATACATTAATTTTTAAAAAATCCTCTTCCTGTCCGCAAAACTTCTGCACAGGAAAAGGACTTAAATTAAAACGGAGAATTATAAGCTTAATGTTTATCAGCGCAGGATGAAACACCACAACTATCGCAGCTGCAGCCGCAGCTTGACTTTCCCGATTTTTTTCTCTTCCTGCTGTAAACTATACTGAATACTACACATGCTGCTATAACCGCAATAATAATAAAATCTGTCATCCTTATCCCTCCTCAGACTAAGATATTAAAGTTCCAACCGTATATACTATAAATGCCGCCACATATGCAGTTGCCATTTGAATACCGACTGCTCCGCCGGTTCGCGACCAGGACTTCAATTCTCTCTTCATAGCTCCCACTGCCGCAAAACAAGGCATGCACAGCAAATTGAACACCATATACGAATAAGCTGCCGCTTTTGTTTTTATATCGTTCTTCATAGATGTCAGAGCATTCTCATCTGCACCTTCCCAAAGTATACCTTCAGTATATATGTCGAAAGCAGCTTCCTCATCATAAATTCCATCTTCAAATCCTAATTCTTCTAATTCTTCAGCATCATATTGCATGAAATACTCTTCCAAATATTCGGGAGAAACATCATCATCATATAACTGTGCCATTGTAACTACTACCATTTCCTTAGCAATCCAGCCGGTGGCAACTCCAACGGTAGGTCTCCATTCGCCGAAGCCCAATGGTTTGAAAACAGGAGCTATAGCGGTGCCCACGGATGCAAGAAAACTGTCATCCATTTCACTCATTACACTTCCGTCATCATTATTAGCGGCATTCACACCATTGAATGAATTCGCATTAAAGTTACTCAATCCCCAAATTAAAATGGTTGAAATAAATATTACCGTTCCTGCCTTTACGGCAAAGCCCTTTACCTTTTCCCAGCCATGAATGGCAATACTCTTTACGGTCGGTACACGATATCTGGGAAGCTCCATAACAAAGTTTGATGCTTCGGACTTGTATACAATTTTATTTAATAGCAAGGATACAACAATTGCCACCAGGATACTTAACATATATAAAGAATAAGTTACCAATGTTTTGTTGCTGTCTGCAAAGAATGTTGAAACAAACATTGCAAATATCGGAAGCTTTGCTCCGCAAGGCATAAATCCAGTAATGATTGTTGTAATTCTGCGGTCTTTTTCGGTATCAAGGGTTCTTGTAGCCATTATAGCCGGAACACCGCAGCCGAATCCCATCAGCAACGGAATAAAGGAACGCCCGGATAATCCGAATCTGCGGAATATTCTGTCCATTACAAATGCGATACGTGCCATATATCCGCAATCCTCCAAGAAGGATATCAATATATAAAGCACCAGCACCAAAGGAATAAAACCTATAATTGCTCCTAACCCTTCAATTATGCCATCCATAATCAGCGACTGTAAAATTGGAGAAGCATTCTCTATCAAGCCGCCTACCATATCTCCAAATGCTCCCCATATACTCTCTGCCAACCCTGCAAGCCACATTCCGGGGCTTAAAAGACCTTCCACAAATAAAAAGTTTTCGCTGAATGTTGTTGCAAACAGTAAATACATTATAATTGCAAATATAGGAAGCGCCAATATACGGTTAGTCAAAATCTTATCCAATTTATCTGATTTAGTTTCTACATGTATTTTTTTATTTTTTTTAACTGATTGACTTACTATTTTACTTATGAACTGATATCTTAAGTCGGCAATTCTTGCTTCCACATCACCGTTGGCATATTTTTCAGCTTCCCTGATAATCGCTTCAACCTCTGTTCTCTGACCTTCAGACAGAGTATCAAATACAATTTCATCATTCTTGACTAATTTAACGGCTCTCCATTCTAATTCTGCGGAAGTTGCTTTTGCAGATACGGAACCGCCTTCAGAATCAGCCAATACTTCATAGATTGATTTTACAGCCGAAAGTATATTTTCGTCAAATATATCCAAATCCCTTGGTGCTGTTTGGTTTCTTGCAGCATCAACAGCGGCATCCATTAACGCATCTATTCCTTTTCCGTTTCGTGCAACAATGGGCAATACCGCCACACCTAAAAGCTCCGATAGTTTTTTGAAATCAATTTTATCACCCTGAGCCTCAACTTCATCCATCATATTTATTGCAACAACCGTCGGAATCTTAGTTTCGGCAATTTGCAACGTGAGATATAAGTTTCTCTCAATATTAGTTCCGTCTACAATATCTATCACAACATCCGGCTTATCTTTTACTATATAATCCCTTGCAATTACTTCTTCTGCCGAATAGGGTGACAACGAATATGTTCCCGGCAAATCTAAAATGTTTATATCTTTATTCTTCTTATATATACCTTCTTTTTTATCAACTGTTACTCCTGGCCAGTTTCCCACATGTTGTCTGGCACCGGTAAGTTCATTAAAAAGCGTTGTTTTCCCGCTGTTTGGGTTGCCTGCCAAAGCAATTGTAAATGCCATATTGTCCTCCTCAATTAGTTAGTCTTAGCTAACCTTTCTGCAAAAATAAAAAATTATTATTATAATTTTAACAATTGAATGCAAAAATAATTGCTAAATTTGCATCTGAATATTTTCAGCCTCTGTTTTCCTAAGACTTAACTCATATCCTCTGATATTTACTTCGATGGGGTCGCCTAAAGGCGCTACTTTAATAACCTTTATTGATGTTCCGGGTGTAACTCCCATATCCATAATTCTTCTTCTCATCGGACCCTTTTCTCCAATTGATATAACAACACCCTGCTGCCCGGGATTCAAATCCTTTAATGTCATCATCATCTCTCCTCCGCTATTTAATCTACCATTATCAATGAAGCCAAGCCGCGGTTCAGTGCAATCTTAGTACCCTTAACCAATAAAATAAGACCGGATGAATTTTCACCCAAAACCTGTACTTCCTGCCCCTTTACAAAACCTAAATCCTGCAGACGCCTTTTCATTTCATCTTTACCCCTGAACAATGAAATTACTTTTGTTTCTCCCATAGGAACCATCATAAGCGACATATTCATACCTCCACCTGCTCAGCTAATTGATAATGAGTATCATTATCTCTTCTAAGGTAAGCATACCCTAGCCGAATAAAAATGTCAATATTTTTTTTATATTTTTATTAACAAAATGTATCTAATATTTTTTTAAGTGCAGACCCGCTGCTGGAATGAGAACGGGCAACAGTTACACCATTTTTCTCCGCTTGCTGAACAGCCATGGTAACCATCTTGTGAGAAACGGTACTTGTAAATAAAATCATAAGATCGGGACATCCGATTTGTTCCTTGAAACGACCGGGTATCTGGGTAAATAGTTTTAATTTGCATTTATACGATTTGCATATATCATTATATTGAGAAACCATCCTGTCATGTCCGCCTACTATTACAATACTCATATTTCCTCCCTATGTACCGGTTGTTAGTTAGCATATGCTAACTGTTTTTTATATATTAACAGCTTTGTGTCCGGCTGTCAAGAAAATATTTTAAGGAAAGGGGACACACGAGCCTGCCTTGCCGTACATACTTACCTTCTTCTGTTTCTGATTAAAATCAATCTTGTGAGCTGCGCTAATCCGCTTGCCATAGCCGCTACATAGGTTAATGCTGCCGCTTGAAGCACATTGCGAGCTCCCCTTTTTTCTTCATCACCGATAAATCCGTTAGTGTCCAGCAGCGCCAAAGCTCTTCTGCTTGCATTAAATTCTACAGGAAGTGTGATAATTTGAAAAGCAACCGCAGCTCCAAACAACAAAATACCTATATCCATTAAGCCTCCGAGGCTGGGGATTAACAAGCCAATCATAATAAAACCCCAGGCAGCGGATGAGCCGAATCTTGCAACAGGAAAAACAATGCTTCTTAAGGATAACGGCATATAACCGTTTGAATGCTGTATTGCATGGCCCACTTCATGAGCCGCTACACTGACAGAGGCAATTGAGCTTCCTTGGTATACTTCCCCGGACAGCCTTAAAACACGTTTTGCCGGGTCATAGTGGTCACCTAATTGACCGCTTGCCACTTCAATAGGAATATCCCTTAACTCATTTCTGTCTAATAGCATTCTGGCAACCTGCGCTCCTGTGTAGCCCCTTCGTGCGGGTACATTTAAATATCTCATAAAAGTAGATTTAACTTTACTTTGAGCATACAAAGTCAATATAATAGAAGGTATTAAAATAAGCATTGTCGGGTCAAACGGGAAAAAACCGTATGGATAAAACATTTACATCACTCCTTACTTCTCAGGCATCTCTTATAAAAATGCTTATATTTTAATTGTAGCACAAATAACTGTGTTCTTAAAGCTAAAATCAGGCGTTCAACAATACTGTGTCATATGAATCATTTATACAATATCTATATTACCCAAAATTTTATTATTATTTGCCGACATTATGATTATGCATAATTTTCGCCAAATTATTTATACCCCGGCAAAAATTCATTCAAACAAATTATTTAAGGGAATATAATAAGGTTTGTTAATTATCTTTGAGTTTCTTCAGGGAACTCTAAGGTCCGTCCCCGGAATTCCCTACGGAATTCCCTAAAATTCGCCGGAGAAGCTTATACTTTATTTTTGAATACGGTCTGTAGCGAACCGGAATGTCAAGCCAAGCTGCTTTTTTTACAATACTCCTGTAATGAGTAAAGGTATCAAAACTCTTTTTCCCGTGATAGCTTCCAATGCCGGAATCTCCTACGCCTCCGAAACCCATGCGAGAGTTGGCAATATGAATAATGGTATCATTAATGCAGCCTCCTCCGAAAGAGCATTTGTTAAGTACATGCTTTTCAACCGAAGAGTCCTCGGTAAACAGGTACAGTGCCAAGGGCTTCGGGTGTTTCACAATATAATCGGTGCATTCACGGATATCGCTGTAGGAAATCATGGGAAGAACAGGACCGAATATTTCTTCCTTCATAATAGGTGCATCAAAACATACCTCATCCAGCAAGGTCGGCTCCACAAACCTTCGTTTCCGGTCGGTTTTTCCGCCCGCAGCAATTTTTCCGCTCCCCAGCAATCCAGATACACGTTTAAAATGTTTCTCGTTAATTATAATATTCATATCATCCATTGTTCCGTCGGGAAAGAATTCATTCAAGGCAGACTTATACAACTTAATGAAATCATCTTTTACATCCCTGTGAATAAATAGATAGTCCGGCGCCACGCATGTCTGTCCCGCATTTAATACCTTACCGAATGCAATCCGCCGTGCCGCAATCTTAATATTTGCCGTCTTATCCACAATAACCGGACTCTTTCCTCCAAGCTCCAACGTTATCGGTGTCAGATGCTTTGCGGCACTCTCCATTACAAGGCGCCCTACAGCAGGACTTCCGGTAAAAAATATATAATCAAATCTTTCCTCAAGCAACGCAGTATTCTGCTCTCTGCCGCCTTCCACAACAGCTATATATTCTTCGGGATATATAGACCTCAGTACCTGTGCAATCGCATGACCGGCAGCGGGAGCATATGCGGATGGCTTAACAACAGCGGTACATCCCGCCGAAATAGCACCTATAAGCGGCAGCAGACATAATTGTACCGGATAATTCCAAGGAGACATAATCAAAGCCACCCCGTAAGGCTCGGGAGAAATGAATGATTTTGCCGGGAACTGCGCAATAGGTGTGGGAACTCTTTTATCCCTCATCCATCCTGACAGGCGGTGAATATGCAAACTCAGCTCTTCTGAAACTATTCCTGTTTCCGTCATATAAACTTCCATAGGACATTTATTCATATCCTTTTTCATTGCCTCGTAAAATAAACCTTCATGATTCTTAACCGCATCTTGCAATTTATGAAGCATTGATAACCTAAACTGTAAACTTTTAGTATTGCCTTGCTCAAAAAACTCCCTTTGCTTTTCAATCAGTGTTCGAAAATTCAAATTAAACACCTCATCATTCATAATTTAATCCTTTTCTCCTCTCTTAAATACATATATACCTTGCAGAAAAAGAAATAGATATAGTAGACACTATACCTGCAAAAATCTATATCGGAAATGTAAGTTCGCATTTTCCGCAAGGCATTAAGGTAAATAAAAACGTTGGCAATCCAACTATTATACTAAATTAAATTAATGCTAATTACAGAATTACGGTCAAACATACAACACTTTTTTATAATATATTGTATATATTATCCGTTTTGCATAATGTTGTCAACGGAAAATATATTAAATTATTTGAGTTTCCCCATTTTTTCAAAACTGTAAAAATGAAAAACCAAAAGAGT
>ENA-UOOM01001885-UOOM01001885.1-fermentation-metagenome-genome-assembly--contig:-NODE-1885-length-18826-cov-11.723829_pt1 | contig 18826 bp, 15 predicted proteins | sample MGYA00245781_ERZ724031 | MGnify/ENA primary metagenome ERZ724031 (study PRJEB28704, sample SAMN03018317) | fermentation metagenome | biome: anthropogenic terrestrial biome; feature: soil... | reverse complement strand
TTTGCAGGCGTAGCAATCAACAAATCTTCTTCTAAGATTGCAAAGGGCTACAGTGAAACATTCACAGTTTCCGCATATCCTGCAGGCACAGCACTTCCAAAGGGTGCAACAGTTAAGTGGGAACTCGACGGCGGCAGCTACGATGTTTTCAAACTCACAACTGAAGGCAACACAGCTAAAGTTGAAGTTGTAGCAATTGACGGAGATTTTGCTTCTGAAAATGAAACAACATTGAAAGCAACTCTCTATGATGAAGACGGCTATGAATTAGACGATTACGATGCAGCAGAATGTGAAATCACTGCAATTGCAGTTCCTGAAGCTGTATCCGATACAACATCTAACTTCTCACTTGCACAGGGTTCCTCCTATCAGTTCAAGATTACTTCTGCTACACAGCCAAACTTTGCTGTAGGTACAGCAGGTGTATTCAATTCAGAACTTGTTGCTAAGAATGGTAACGACTATTTCTACAAGATTACTGCAACAGGTAAACCTGGTCAAGAAGCTGGTATCTACCTCAACGGTGAAAAACTCCTTGTTGCATCCGTTAAAGCTCCTGCTTTCAAATGTGATACAACAATGAAAACAACAGTTAAAGGTTCTTACACAATTAAAGTAACAGCTGACAAAGCTCCAAGCTTCGCAGTTGGTACAGCAGGTGTTTTCAAAGCAGAATTCGTTTCCAATAAAGGCAACGATTACTTCTACAAGATTACATCTACAGGCAAAAAGGGCGCAGAGGCTGGCATCTATGTAAACGGTGTTAAAGCTTTCGTAGCTGTTGTTGGCTAAGAAGTCCTTAATAAAAATTAATTAAATTATTACTATCTCAACAAAATTAGTGTAGTTGTATTTGCGTAGCGGCGGTTTGGGCTTTGAGCCCAGGCCGCCGCTTTGTGCTGAAATTTTAAAGAATTATAGGAATTTTTTTATACAATTCTCTCAAATCATATCCTTCGCCGATTTTTTGTTTACAATTGTAACACTGACATTTTTTCCTTACAAATTGCGGCATAAAAATATCGCCCGATACTTTACAGCAAATATATTGTGTAATAATTTTAAAGCAGGGGAAACTTAAACCGTATCATTGCGGTTGCCCCTGTTGATTAATAAATCTTTAACAACTTATTACTTGAAAAATGAGATATTTTAACGTAAAATAGTCTATATGATTTGGTAAGACTTAATAATATAAATAACAAAGGAACGGTAAAATGATATTTAGCAGTTTAATATTCATGTTTGTATTTTTGCCTGCAGTTTTAATACTCTATTACCTTGTACCGCGAAAGTATAAAAACTTGTGCTTGTTTCTTTTCAGCTTGGTTTTCTATGCATGGGGAGAACCTGTTTATGTGTTTCTTATGCTCTCTACAATAGCATTTGATTACCTTGCGGGGCACCTTATTACAAAGTATCGTGAAAACACCGTAAAAGCCCGTACAGTGCTTGTAATAAGTATATGTATTAACTTATTGCTCCTTGGGTATTTCAAGTATTCGGGGCTTTTGGTGGACACATTTAATTCGTTTACCGGTCTGGCTGTGCCTGTACCCGACGTTGTTCTTCCAATAGGAATTTCATTCTATACCTTTGAATCGTTATCCTACATGATTGATATATACAGGGGAGAAGCGCCCGCACAGCGTAACATAATCGATTTCGGAACATACATTTCATTCTTTCCGCACTTGGTTGCAGGGCCAATTGTCCGCTATGAAGATTTGGCGGCACAGCTTCAAAACCGTACCGAAACATTTGAAAAATTCACTATCGGCGGAAAAAGGTTCATGGTCGGCTTATTTAAAAAGCTCCTCCTTGCGAATAACCTTGCAATTCTTGCCGACAAAGTTCAGTATATGGGTAATCCAAGTACTTTAACGGCATGGCTCGGCGCTCTTGCCTTTACTTTTCAGATTTATTTTGACTTTTCGGGCTATTCGGATATGGCAATCGGACTTGCTAATATGTTCGGATTTAATATCCCCGAAAACTTTAACTATCCGTACATTTCGCGCAGTGTATCCGAGTTTTGGCGCAGATGGCACATTACACTCGGAACATGGTTCAGAGAATATGTCTACATTCCGCTCGGCGGCAACCGCTGTTCAAAAATAAAGAATGTCCGCAACCTTGCAATTGTTTGGGTACTTACCGGCGTTTGGCACGGTGCAAGTTGGAACTTTGCAATGTGGGGCGCATATTACGCTGTATTGATTATCTGCGAAAAGCTTTTCTTGCAAAAATGGCTTGATAAAATCCCTGTGTTTTTCCGGTGGCTTTACAGCTTTTTGCTTTCGGTTATCGGTTGGGTGTTCTTCTCATACCTCGATATCCACAAAGCGTTTGGCGTTGTTGCCGCGATGTTCGGCTTTGCGAACGGAACGGACAACCTCGGTATTTATTCGCTCATAACTTACGCACCTCTCTTAATTGTTGCGGCTTTTTGCAGTTCAACACTTTTTGAGAAACTTACTGAAAAACTCCGCAAAAGCGGCACAGTCGGTAAAGTTATTTGGAGCGCAGGTTTTGCCTGCCTGTTTATTGTTTCATTAACATTCCTCGTTAACAATACGTATAATCCGTTCTTATATTTCCGCTTTTAATATGCCGAAATAAGCGAAGAATCTAAAATATTCTTGTTAAGGTGAAAAAATGAATTTAAATAAATTAAAAGAAAATATAAAAAAGTGTGAAATTGAATATTTGGTTGTTACTGCGATTTTGTTTTTGACTGTACTTGTCGGGATATTGTTTTTGATTTTTGCCCCAAAGCAGGATTTTTCGGAAGATGAGAACCGAGTTCTTGAAAGCACACCGAAAATTACTGTGCAAGGTATTGAAGACGGTTCCTTTATGAAATCCATCGAAAATTATGTCGGCGACCACTTTATGTTCCGCAAAAATTTTGTGACGCTTAATACCAGTGTTCAGCTTTTGTGCGGAAAACGCGATTTAGGCTCGAATTACAGTCATACCCCTGCGGAGGGCGGAGTCTATTTTGGCGATAAAAATCATATTTACGAGGTGCTTTTGCCAAACAAAACCGATGTGTTTTCGCGCAATGTTGAAGCAATTACCCGCTTTGCCGAGGAAATTAAAATTCCGTTCTACTTTATGCCCGTGCCATCCGGCGCACAGGAACAGCAGGAAAACCTTCCGTTTTCTGCACCGAGCCACAATCAGCGTGAGGAGTTTGACGCGATTAAGTCAAAAGAAAAAGGAAATATCAAAGTAATTGATTTATTTGATACATTGAACATTAAGACAGGAAACGATTATTATTATAAAACAGACCACCACTGGAACACTTATGGTGCTTACGAGGGCTATAAAGCGTTAGTAGAGCAAATGAATATAAGTCCTGCACCTAAAGAAGATTTCGAGTTTAAGCCGATTAAAGAACCGTTCTACGGTACGCTGTATTCAAAAGCGGTTTATGATAAGCAAGAGCCCGATACCGTATATCTTCCTTATTACAAAAAGCAGGCTGTAGTAACACAGCAAACAGGTAAAAAGAAATGGGAAGGCCTGTTTTGGAAAGAATATTTCACTAAAAAAGACAAATATTCTTCGTTCCTCGGCGGTAATCACAGCGTTGATGTAGTAAAAAACGAAGATGTTAAAAACAACAAAAAATTATTGATAATCAAAGATTCGTACGCAAACAGCATGATACCGTTCCTTGCTACAGATTTTTCTGAAATACACATTATTGATTTAAGGTATTACAACCAAAATATTTATGAATATGTTAAGGATAATAAAATAACGGATGCCGCCGCCGTTTACAGCATAAAACAGCTCTGTGACGTATCCGTTGCCAATAAATTAAGAATCAGGTAAATAATGAGGCAAATATAACAGAAAATATTTAATTGAGATTATATTTGTTTACAAATAGATTTAGAAAATAAAATAATATAGAAAAGAGAGGTCGGTTATTTTGAAAACGTTCCAATATGTTGTAAAAGATGAAGTAGGGCTTCATGCACGTCCTGCAGGTTTGCTTGTAAAGTTTGTAAATTCCCTAAACTCGGATGTAAAAATCGAGTTTAATTCCAAGAGCGTAAGTGCAAAAAAGCTTTTTGCAGTTATGAGTTTGGGTGTTAAGCATAACGATAAGATGACATTCGTTTTGGATGGTGCAAACGAAGAAGATGATTGTGTCAAATTAAAAGAGTTCTGTGAAAAGAACGTTTAAGGGAGCGGAAAAGAAACATGGAAAAGATTAATGGGGTGGCCGCTTCAAAAGGTATTGCAATCGGCAAGTTGAAGTTGTGCTTAAATATTGAAGATCAAATTGCAAAAAGACAAATTGATGATGTTTCCGCTGAACTTTCACGACTTGATAAAGCTAAAGATGAAGCAGTTTATGAATTAAACAAGGTTTATTTAAATGCTCTTAAAAGAGTCGGCGAAGCAAAATCGATGATATTCCAAATCCATATCATGATGCTGCAGGATGATGACTATTTCAGCACAATACAGCACATTATTAAGGAACAAAAAGTTAATGCGGAGTATGCTGTTTGGCAGACAGGAAAACAGTTTTCAAATATGTTCGCAAATATGGATGACGAATATATGCAGGGCAGAGCGTCTGATGTTTTGGACATATCAAAGCGTTTAATTCACAGACTTGACAGCAGCCTTGCAAATGGTTTGGACTCTATAGATACTCCGTCCATCATAGGTGTCACAGATTTAATGCCGAGTGAAACTGTTCAAATGGATAAAGAAATGGCATTGGCTTTTGTTACAAAAGAGGGTTCAAAAAGTTCTCATTCAGCTATTTTGGCGCGTACAATGGATATTCCTGCAGTAGTGGGATTGTCCGATAAATTCAGCAAGCTTACAAACAATGCAAACATAATTGTTGACGGTACTTTGGGAGAAATTATTATTGAACCCGATGAAAAAATTCTTGCAGAATATCAGCAAAAAAAGAAGGATTATGAGAAGTATCAAGCTGAATTAAGGCTCTTAAAGGGAACTGAAGCCATTACTAAAAATGGCGTTAAACTTGAAATTAACGCTAATATAGGCAATCCTGAAGACGTTGAAATGGTTCTTGAAAACGATGCAGACGGAATAGGACTTTTCAGAAGTGAATTTTTGTACATGAACGGAAATTCTTTGCCAAGCGAAGAAGAACAGTTTGTAGCCTACAAATCCGTATTGGAGAAAATGGGCTCAAAAAGAGTAATAATAAGGACTCTTGATTTAGGTGCTGACAAACAAGTTCCTTATTTAAATCTGCCTCATGAAGAAAATCCGGCATTAGGTTACAGGGCTATCAGAATATGCCTTGACCGTAAAGAACTCTTTGTAACTCAGCTAAGGGCATTATACCGTGCATCCACCTTTGGAAAGCTTGCTATAATGTTCCCTATGATAATTTCAGTTGATGAAGTAAAACAAATTAAATCTATTATTGAACAGGTTAAAAGTGACTTATCAAAAGAGGGCATAGCTTTTTCAAGTGATGTTGAAATAGGTATAATGATAGAAACTCCTGCATCGGTAATGATGAGCGCTGAACTTGCAAAGGAAGTTGATTTCTTCAGCGTGGGTACTAACGATTTAACACAATATACTTTAGCTGTTGACAGAATGAACCATTCAATATCAAATATGTTTGACTCCCGCAATCCGGCTGTTCTCCGTATGTTGGAAATCGCCGCCAAAAACGCAAAAAATGCGGGCATTTGGATAGGTATCTGCGGAGAATCCGCAGCTGATACGAGTCTTACAGATTTCTATGTAAAAATCGGCGTCAGCGAACTTTCTGTTACACCGGCTTCTGTATTGGAACTCAAAAAAGCTGTTCAACAAGTTGATATTAAATAAAATATATTTTCATAAACAGCGGCAGGAAACTGCCGCTGTTTTCTATTTAATTAGGTTATTTCACAAATGTGTGGTGGATACCCTATAATTTAACGTTTAGTATATGAATCATAAAAATGCTTATTTTTTGGCTGAATTTATTATGTAGGAGGGCGTAGTAGGACATAAACTTTTGAGATTTATAAATAACAATATTTTACACGCAGTAAGTAAAGCAAAGGCGGCAGAAAAAACTGCCGCCTTTTATCATTTAATAAAATTTTACTTATGAAAAGTCATAGTTTTATTAGAGTTTAAACTTTAGGATTCTTGTAGAATTAATTACCGCAATAATACAAACTCCTACATCCGCAAATACGGCAAGCCACATTGGTGCCAGACCCATTGCGGCTAATACTAAAACAACAGCTTTTACTGTTAAAGCAAAAATAATATTAAATCTGATTACCTTCATAGCTCTCTTGGCAAACTTTATTGATGGTGCAAGTTTAGACGGCTTATCAAGCGTCAAAACTACATCACAAGCTTCTATGGCGGCATCCGTTCCCAGTCCCATAGCAACACCACAGTCGGAAGCGGCTAAAACAGGAGCATCGTTTATACCGTCACCGACAAAAACAGTTTTTCCGCTTTCTTTACGTATTTCTTCCATTAGTTCAACTTTCTGTTCCGGGAGAAGTCCTGAATGAAATTCCGTTATTCCGCAGTTTTCCGCTACTTCTTGTGCCGATTTTTCATTATCGCCCGTTAACATAACAATGCGGTTTATATTAATGTTTTTAAGCGCTTTTATGCCTTCATTTGCATCTTCTTTAAGTGTATCGTTGAGCTCCAAACTTCCTTCAAGTTTACCGTCAACTGAAATGTATACTGAAGCCGTTTCAGCACTGTTTAAATCAATATTATTTTTTTCTAAAAGGCTTCTGCGTCCGCAAAGAACTTCTTTACCTTCGATTTCACCTTTTACGCCATGCCCGGGAATTTCAGCTGCATTTTCAACATCGTAAAAATCAATATCTCCTGCAAATTTAAGTACAGCCTTTGCTGCGGGGTGTGCACTGTATTGTTCAATTGAGGCAGCTGTTTTTAAAAGATTTTCTTTGCTGATGTTTCCTAAAATATTAATTTTGCTTACTTGTAATTCACCGTGTGTAAGTGTCCCTGTTTTATCGAAAACTACTGCACTTGTACGGCTTAACGCTTCGAGAAATTTCCCGCCTTTGATAAGAACTCCGTTTTTACTGGCTCCGCCTATACCGGCGTAAAAGCCAAGAGGGATTGAGATAACCAAAGAACAGGGACAAGATGCCACTAAAAAGATAAGCGCACGGTACAGCCATGTTCTAAATTCTCCCAAACCTAAAAGCGGGGGGACAACCATAAGTAAAACTGCCATGGCAATTACAATAGGTGTATATATTTGTGCAAACCTTGTAATAAGTTTTTCGGCTTTTCCTTTTCTTGCAGATGCCGATTCAACCATAGCTATGATTCTTGTAGCCGCGGAGTTTTGAAAGTCACTTGTTACTTTAATAGTTAAAGGGCCTTGTTCATTCATCATCCCGGACAACACCGTTGTTCCTTCTATAGCATCCATAGGTTCACTTTCACCAGTAAGAGCGGAAGTATTAACGGATGAAATGCCGCTTATAACGGTACCGTCGAGGGGTATTCTTTCATATGGATTTACAAGTATGGTTTCACCGATGGATACTGTTTCAGCGGAAACGATTTCTTCTTTTCCGTGTGCCATTCTGCGGGCGGTATCGGAACGAATTTCTGCAAGCTTTTCTATGTTTTGGCGGGAGTTTTCAACCGCTCTGTCTTCGAGTGCTTCACCTAAATTATAAAGAATGGCAACCAAAGCCGCTTCTAAATATTCTCCAAGAAAAAATGCAGCTATTACTGCAATTGACATAAGTGTGGTTTCATCTATATTAAATTTTATAAACGACTTTATTCCCTCAATAAACACACGCCATCCGGATAAAATAACAGATAATCCAAATAATATACCAATAATAATCTGTGGAAATTGAAATAATCTTTGCGCAAGTACACCAATAATTAAAAATGCAATTGATAAATATAATTCTGTTTTTAACCTTCCGGAGTCCTTGTTTTCATCATTGCTGCATGAGCAGCTTTCGCAAGAGCAATGGTTATGTTCATACATATTATTTTTCCTCCTTGACATGGTTTAGTCCCTGTTCAAATATTCGGCGCACATGGTCGTCGTCAAGTGAATAAAATGAGGATTTGCCCTCGCGGCGCACCCTTACAAGATGTGAAGTACGAAGTATTCTAAGCTGATGAGAAATAGCCGATTGTCCCATTCCGAGTATTTCTGCAATATCACAGACACACAGCTCATTTTCAAATAAGGCGCAGATAATTCTCACCCTTGTTGAATCACCGAATACTTTAAAAAGTTCTGCGAGAGAAAACAGTGTATCCAAGTCAGGCATATTTTCCACTGTATTTTCAATTACGTTGTCATGAAGACACTTTTCTTCACAAATATCAATATTTTTCTCCAATTATATCACTCCTTGAACATATGAACACATATTCATATTATGCAGATATTATAACACGGTGATTATAAAAATGCAATATTATTTAAAATATTTTCATTTTAGTTTCACGATTTTGAGCATTAAAGCGTTAAATATTGCATAACTTTACGATTTTACAGGTTTAAAGCTGTAAATTAGCGCAATTTCTGCAATTCACATACTTACAACTTGCATTTGATGTCATTTTTTTATCAAAATATACATAAAAACGGCTATATTTCTCAATTTAGACATATAATACGAATAATTATAAATTTATAGTTGCAAAATCAATTTATCAGTAGTATAATCATCTTTATTAAAATATTTTTACGAGGGGCAAAAAGTCAGATAACTTTAGTTCTCTGACTATATATTTTTATTAATTTTTTTAGGAGGTAGAAAAATGAAAAAGCGTATATTAGCAGCTGTACTTTCAGCTGTAATGCTGGCAGCCTCTGCATTTGGCTGTGCACAAGGCGGAAACAAACAACCTGTATCGGAAAATACTAAGGCCGGTGACACTATTAAAATCGGCGGTCTTGCCCCGCTAACAGGAAATGTATCTGTTTACGGTGTTGCAACAAACAACGGAATTAAAATGGCAGTTGATGAAATTAACAAGGCCGGCGGCGTCCTTGAAAAGCAAATTGAATATATAGTATATGATGAAAAAGGCGACCCGATTGAGGCCGTTAATGCTTATAATAAATTGGTTCAGGACGATAAAATTATTGCTCTTATAGGTGATGTTACTTCAAAACCAACTATTGCCGTAGCCCAAAAGGCTGTAAAGGACCGTATACCGATGATTACAGCAACAGGTACTACAGCTGATATTACCAAAGCCGGCGATAATGTTTTCCGTGCCTGCTTTATTGACCCTTACCAGGGCGAACTGATGGCTGAATATGCAGCGAAAAAGCTAAATGCAAAAACTGCCGCTATTATTTATGATAATGGTGATGACTATTCAACAGGAGTTGCCGATGCATTTGAAAAAGAGGCAAAAGAGGCAGGTATTACTATTACAAATAAAGAAGCATATCAGCCCGGAAGTGTTGATTTTAAATCGCAGCTTACAAAAATAAAAGCCGGAAATCCGGATGTTCTAATGATACCTGTTTATTACTCTGACGTTGCTCTTATAGCTGCTCAGGCAAAAGATATCGGTATTAAATCTAAACTTTTAGGTGCAGACGGTTGGGACGGTGTCCTTGAAAAAATTGATAAGAGCAATTTGGACGCTGTAAAAGACTGCTATTTCTGCAGCCAGTATTCACCGGAAAATAAAGACGAAAAATTGCAGAATTTCCTCAAACAGTATACTGAAAAATATAAAAGCGAAGCCAATATGTTCGCTGTTTTAGGCTATGATGCATTAGGAATGATGGCTGCTGCTATTAACAAAGCCGGGAGCGTCGATTCCGAAAAAATTATCGAAGCTTTGAAAAATCTTGAATATAAGGGTCTTACAGGCAGCACAACATTTGACGAAAATCGCAACCCTGTAAGAGACGCCGTCATTACTACTATTGCAGACGGAAAATATAAGTTTGTTGAAAACTTTAAAAAGTGATTTTACCCATTCATTTTAGATACTTTATTATTTAATAAAAAGAGGGTGGTAATTCACCCTCTTTTTAAAGTTATAGGAGTAAACAATAATCGGTTTTTTGTATTAAGCGTAGGAGGGTGCGACTTATGGGTTTCTTTTCTCAAATAGTTAACGGCCTTGGCCTCGGAAGCATTTATGCTTTGATTGCTTTAGGCTACAGCATGGTTTATGGTATAGTTCAACTTATTAACTTCGCCCATGGTGATATTATTATGGTTGGAGCCTATGTTGTATATGTAATTTTAGTTATTATGAATTTACCAATATGGCTTGCAGTATTGGGCTCAATTATATTTTGCGGGATTGCGGGTGTACTTATTCAGCGTATTGCATACCAAAGACTGCTAAATCACGACGCGCCCAGAATTTCACTGCTTATTACAGCTATAGGTGTAAGCATATTTTTACAAAACCTGTTTCAATTATTATTCGGTTCAGACGCGAAGTCAATGCCGAAAATGTTTTCTTTCAATTCTCTGAAATTCGGTACTCTTGAAATTACATCTTCTACTACCTTAAATATTGTAGTTTCGATTCTAATGATGGCAGGACTGCAACTTATGGTAAGCAAAATGAAAATCGGAAAAGCTATGCGCGCTACATCTGAGGATGCAGGAGCTGCAAAGCTTATGGGTATTAATCCAAATACCACAATTGCATTTACATTCGGTGTTGGCTCAGCCCTTGCCTCGGTGGGTGCAATACTTTACTGTAACACATATCCGCAAATTAAACCTATAATGGGTGGACTGCTTGGACTTAAAGCTTTTGTTGCGGCTGTTTTGGGCGGTATAGGAAGCATACCCGGTGCTATGCTCGGCGGCTACCTTTTGGGTGTTTCGGAAAGCCTCACAAATGCTTATATCAGCAGCAGTTTAACCGACGCTGTTGTATTTGGAATATTGATAATTGTTTTGATTGTAAAGCCCACAGGACTTCTTGGCAAAAACGTAAGGGAGAAGGTGTAATAATTGATAGGACTGTCGAAAAAGAAAAAAATTTCTTATGCTTTGAATTTAATTATAGTATTAGCAGTATATGCAATCTTATCCTTTTCAATTAAACAGGGAAGCATTAACAGCTACTATTCAGACCTTTTGAATATGGTATGTATTAATGTAATTCTTGCAGTAAGCTTAAACCTTGTTACAGGTTTGCTGGGGCAGCTTGTACTCGGTCACGCAGGTTTTATGCTTGTTGGAGCTTATGCTTCGGCACTTTTCACTTTAAATGTTAAAATGCCGCTTGTTTATTCGTTTCCAATCTCACTTGTTATCGGTGGGCTTGCAGCAACTCTATTTGGCTTTATAATCGGCGTTCCCGCACTTCGTTTAAAAGGTGATTATCTGGCTATTATTACACTTGGATTCGGAGAAATTATAAGAGTCGTTGCAAATAATCTTACTATTACAAATGGTGCAAAAGGACTTTACGGTATTGATTCGCTAAATACAAGATATAACCCTACCGGCATGTTTACTTATGTATTTTTTATCGCTGTTTTTGCAATATTCCTCAGCTTTACATTTGGTACGTCACGCCATGGGCGCGCTGTTATATCAATAAGAGAAGATGAAATTGCAGCAGAGGCTTCAGGAATAAATACAACATATTATAAGCTTCTTGCTTTTATTTTAGCGGCATTTATAGCCGGCATAGCAGGCGGACTTTATGCTCATCAAATTGGTATTATCGACCCGGCTAAATTCGACTTTAACCGCTCTGTTGAAATTCTTGTAATGGTTGTATTGGGCGGAATGGGTTCAATTACAGGTTCTGTTATTTCTGCTTCTGTTTTAACTGTTTTGCCTGAAGCACTGCGCGGATTTTCAGATTACCGGATGCTTTTATATTCGATAGTTTTAATTTGTGTAATGCTTTTCCGCCCCACAGGTTTACTCGGCAGAAGTGAGTTCTCTTTAATTAATATGATATACAAAATAAAAGAGAAAATTAATAAGCCAAATAAGAAAAAACCGGTCAAAAAGGAGGGTTAAAGAATGTCTGTACTTGAAACAAAGAATTTAGGAATAGCTTTCGGCGGCCTTCAAGCCCTTGAAGGCGTTCACTTTTCAATTGATGAAGGTGAAATTATAGGATTAATCGGCCCAAACGGAGCAGGAAAAACTACAGTGTTTAATCTTTTGACAGATGTTTATATGCCGACCGAGGGTGTAATCGAACTCGACGGGAACAATATTGTAGGTAAAAAAACATATCAGATTACTAAAAACGGAATTGCAAGAACTTTTCAAAATATCCGTTTGTTTAAGGATATTACCGTAATTGACAATGTGAAAATTGCAATGAACGGCAGTATGAAATATTCGGTGCTGTCGGGCATCTTTCGTTTGCCCTCTTACAGAAAAGAGGAAAGAGCGGTTTCAAAGCGTGCGCACGAGCTTTTAAAAGTGTTCGGACTTGATGTGCACGCTCATGATATGGCTAAAAATCTTCCATATGGGGAACAGCGAAAACTTGAAATTGCGCGTGCGCTTGCAACTGACCCAAAGGTTCTTCTCCTCGATGAGCCTGCAGCAGGTATGAACCCTACCGAAACAATGGAACTTATGGAAACCATTAAGCTTATTCGTGACAAGTTTAAAGTAGCTGTTCTGCTGATTGAACACGATATGAACTTTGTTATGGGTATTTGTGAGCATTTGGTTGTTTTGGATTACGGAAGGATTATTGCAGAAGGCACACCTGAAAAGGTACGCAACGATCCTAAGGTTATAGCCGCATATCTTGGGGGTGAATAAAATGGGTGTTATGTTGTCAGTTGAAAATTTGGATGTCTATTACGATTCAATTCACGCAATTAAAAATATTTCTTTTGAAGTTAACGAAGGCGAAATTGTAACCCTTATCGGTGCCAACGGTGCAGGCAAAACAACAACACTGCACGCAATCTCCGGTCTTGTTAAGCCGAAAAACGGTGAAATCAATTTTTGTTCCAATAATTTATGTAATACAGTGGCACATAAAATAATAAGACTCGGTTTGGCACAAGTACCGGAGGGAAGAAGAATTTTTGCTAAAATGACGGTTCAGGAAAATCTTGAAATGGGTGCTTACATCAGAAATGACAATGACAAAATTGTAGATGATTTTGAAAGAGTATTCGAACGTCTTCCGCGTCTTAAAGAGCGCCGCAGACAGATGGCAGGTACTCTGAGCGGAGGAGAGCAGCAAATGCTTGCTATCGGCAGAGCGCTGATGTGCAACCCTAAAATGCTCCTTTTAGATGAACCTTCAATGGGACTTTCTCCTCTTTTGGTTAACGAAATTTTCAGCATTATTCAAGACGTAAACAAATCGGGAGTAACAATACTTTTGGTAGAACAGAATGCTAAAAAAGCCCTTGAAATTGCCAACAGGGCGTACGTTTTGGAAACAGGTTCAATAGCGATGAGCGGTGACGCAGACGAGCTTGCAAACAATAAAAAAGTTCAAAGCGCTTATTTGGGCGGTTAAACAAAAAAGACGGAGGTTTTGCCTTCCGTCTTTTGCTTTTAAGTTATGGTATGTAAATACTGTTTTATAACATATAGGTTCTTTAACAATTGTTTGGGTAAATTAATATTTAATACCTACCCCTAACCCCTCCCATTTTTATTTCGAAGCGAAAATAGGCAGTTTCCGTTAAATGGGAGGGAGTTTTGGCAGTGAGGGGGCTGCGCCCACTCATGCCTCGTTCTCCTTCCGCACAAGATTGTTTGCGGTTTTTAGTTTGCTTGCTGTGCGGGAGGGTACAGGGAGTGAGAACCCCAACATTTCATATAAAACCAACATATATAGTACAAATTGTATTTTACATATTTGTGAGCGTTGTTTTTGGGTAATACCATGATAGAATTTGTTTATAATTTGAACCTTGCTGTGCCATGTACTGTGCGCCTACCTGGCTCATGCCAACCCCGTGCCCGTAACCTTTAACTGTAAACTCAAAATTACCGTTAGAGTAGGATACGGTGAAATTTGCGGAGCGAAGCCCGAATGCACTGCGCACATCATTTCCTGTTACCGTTGTACCGCATATCTGCATGGTCTTTACTGTACCGGAGGATGTTCGTGTAATATTTTTAATCCAAGTGGATGCATCGCCCGAAAATTTAATTTTTGAATTGATTTTTAAAGCGCAAGTTTTAAACTTATCAACGGGAAACGTAGCCGAAGTTTGATATCCGCTTGAATATATATCGCCGGGGCTTGCGACGGGTACAAGATAATCGAGTTTTCCGCCCCAAACATCTTCCGAAGATTCAGTATTTCCGGATGAAATTGCATAATAAGTGGAGTCGGCGAGTTCATCTCCACTTTTAAGCACCTGTCCATATATTGAATCTACCGCTTTTGTAAGTGTACTATAATATGTATTAAAATTGCTGCCCCAACGATCCTGCATCTGCTGTTTTGTTACGTATATCTGCCAGCCCTGTGTGTCGGCGGAAAAATCCGCACCTTTAAGGGATGGTGTAGGTTTCGCACGCTGTTGACTGCGCAGACGGCTGTAATATGTATAAGAGGCGACTCCCTGTGCTTTTAATGCTTCCACATTGTATGTAGGTGACATTTCAGTTGCAATAGCTCCGTAAAGAAAACTGCGGTCATCAGCGGTAATAACCTTATTACTTTTAGTATCCAAAATTTTGAAACCTAAATTTTTGTTTGAGGTGTTTTCTGCCTTTTTATCAGCCGTATTCTGGGGCTTTTTTTCTGTATTATTTTCAACTTTTTTTGATTCCTTGTTTTTTTCAGCTTTTTGGGACTCTATGTTTTGACTGCTTTTTGGAGATGATGGGGAAGTCTTTGTCTTGTCCGGAATTTTAGCACCCATTGATATGAACGGAACAAGAAACATTATTATAAAAAGCATAAGCCCGAGCATCGCTTTATTTTTCATAATATTCAAACCTTTCTCAGTGTAAAGTAAAAGTTTCTTAACAGAGGGATGAAACCCTCGCTTTAAATTTCTTAATATTCTGTTAATGTGTTTAAGAGGAATTGATATTTGCAAAACCGAATATCCTTTAAGCTTTAGGCATTTAAACTTATACACTTTTATACACTTCCTTATTATGGTTATGTCCATAATTAATTTTACATCTATATAATATAGATTATTCATAACAAGCTTAAAATATTTCCCTAAAGCATAAATTCGACGTTAAAATGAAATTCCGAACAGTTTCTACTGCAATTTTGTTAATTTTGCAATCTTGACTTTGCATTTTGTGTGATATATTATATATTTATTAAATTACATTTATGCTTATTTATTATGTAAACCGTCAGCTCCTTCACGCGGAACCGAACGGTATTTTTTATAATTTTGCGTGAAGAAATGGTGTGCTTAAATGGAAATTACTTCAAAGGAAGGAAATCTCGAACTTAAACGTTTATGTGATCAATTTCGTGCAAACAATAAAATCCCACCCGAGAAATTTGAACTGTATCAGGTGAAGCGAGGTCTGCGCAATCCCGACGGTACGGGTGTAATGGCGGGATTAACAAAAATTTGTAATGTTCACGGATATCTAATTGCGGATGGGGAGCGGATTCCGGATGTAGGTAAACTAACTTACAGAGGTATTGACATTAATGATATAGTAGATGCATGCGTAGCGGAAAACAGGTTCGGTTACGAAGAAGTTGCGTATCTTTTGCTTTTCGGAGAACTGCCAACCAAAGAACAACTTAATGATTTTTGTAAAACACTTAACAGTTTTAGGGAACTTCCGGAGTATTTTGCGGAAGATATGATTATAAAAGCACCGTCAAAAAATATTATGAATAAACTTGCACGTTCAGTTCTTGCTTTATATTCATATGATGACAATCCGGATGATACTTCGCTTGAGAATAATATGCGTCAGGCAATTCAGCTTATTGCAAGAATGCCCACTATTATGACATATGCTTATCAGGTAAAGCGCAGGCATTTCGATAAGAAGAGTATGTTTTTCCATCAAATTAATCCAAATCATTCGACTGCACAGTCAATTTTAAATGCAATTCGCCCCGACCGTGTATTTACAGATGAAGAAGCAAAACTTTTGGATGTCTGCCTTATGGTACATGCGGAGCATGGGGGAGGAAACAACTCTACTTTTACTACCCGTGTGTTGTCTTCTACCGGAACTGATACATATTCAGCAATTGCCGCAGCAATAGGTTCGCTTAAAGGTCCGCGCCACGGCGGAGCAAACCACAGGGTTATGACTATGATGAAAGAGATAATGAAAAATGTTCACAACTGGGAGGATGAAACCGAACTCAGCAAATATCTTGAAAAGATATTAAGGGGTGAAGCAAATGACCATTCCGGTCTTATTTACGGTATGGGACATGCTGTTTATACTGTTTCAGACCCGAGAGCGGTTATTTTAAAAGATACAGCGCGTAAAATGGCGGATGAAAAAGGTATGCTTGATGTATATGAGCTGTTTGAAAGGATTGAGAAACTTTCACCGCAAGTATTTTCAAAAGTAAAAGGAGAAACAAAAGTAATTTCTGCAAATGTTGATTTCTATTCGGGACTTGTTTATAAAATGCTCGGAATTCCAAGTGACCTTTATACTCCGCTTTTTGCTATTTCACGCATAGCCGGCTGGTGTGCACATAGAATTGAAGAAATGGAAACCTGCAAAAGAATTATGAGGCCTGCTTATCGTTCCCTGTCTAAGAGCAGACCGTACGTTCCTATTAATAAAAGAGAACAGGGGTAACTTAGAAGGGACTGTTTATATAATGAAGTTAAGAAGTATGTGGATTATTTTTATTGTCTCGCTGCTTGTAACTTTGCCAATGAGAATTTACCAGGTTTTGTTTTTAGTTGACCCTGAAACAGGATTTTATACAAATTTATCGGTATTTTCTAATATATTATCTGTTTTGCTTGCAGCGTCAGTGGTAATTATGGCAGTGCTGTGTTTTAAAAACTGCCCAAATAAGCAGTATAAAGCATTTAAAAGTACTCTGTTAACTGTAGTAAGTGCAATATCGGGATTGGGAATGATTATACTGTTTGTTTTCTCATTTTTGTCGGCAAGTCAAGCTGAAAAATCATTACCGGATGCAATTATGACAATTTTGGGTATTTGCAGCGGAATAATATTTATTACAGCGGCTTATAATTTCGCAGTTGGAGAAAATTTATTTGAAAAATTTGAGCTAATTGCTTTAATTCCGTCTTTGTGGGGATGTGCGTATCTTGTTAAACTTTTCTTAGAGTGCGTATCAACAATAAATATTGCTGAAAATGTTTACAACACTTTTACAGTATCGTTTTTGCTTTTGTATTTATTTACGCAGGCAAAGCTGTTTACAGGAATAGAAAACGAAAAAAGCGGAAAAATGATTTATGTGTTTGGCTTTCCTGCTGTATTAATGCTGTTAATTACAGGAATTCCGGGAACACTGATGTTGTTTTTAAATATTAATCAAATATCTGCTTTGCCGAGAGAACTTTATCCTATAAATATACTCATGGCAGCTTATATTATTACTTTTCTTTTCGGATTTTCCCATACGCAGGAATGTAAAAGTGTGAATATCGGAAATGATTTTGAAGTAGGAGTTCACACAACTGAGCATTAATATGAAAATATAACAGAAATAAAATGTTATTTTAAGGTTTAATAGTTATATTTTCATCATAATTTAAATTGTTAGTTAAATTTGTGACAAATCTCTTGTAAAATAATTGGAAATGCTATAAAATATAAAGAAGAAACATTATAATTTCAGGAGGTATAAATTTTATGGCTATTAAAATTGGTATCAACGGGTTTGGTCGTATCGGCCGTCTCGTATTTCGCGCTGCAGTAGCTCAGCCTGATGTTTTTGAAATTGTCGGTATTAATGATCCTTTTGTTGATGTTGACTACATGGTCTATATGGCTAAGTACGACACAATGCATGGTCATTTCGAAGGCGACATCAAAGCAGAAAACGGCAAACTTGTTGTTAACGGCAAGAAAATCGAAGTATTTGCAGAGAAAGATCCTACAAATATTCCGTGGGGCAAAGTTGATGTTGAGTATGTAGTAGAATCCACAGGTGTATTCTGCACAACAGAAAAAGCTTCTGCACACATTAAAGCAGGTGCAAAGAAAGTTGTTATTTCCGCTCCTGCAAAGGATAAGGAAACTCCAACATTTGTATGCGGTGTTAACCTTGACACTTACACAAAGGACATGAAGGTTGTATCTAATGCTTCCTGCACAACAAACTGCCTTGCTCCTTTGACTAAAGTTATCAACGATAAATTCGGTATTGTTGAAGGACTTATGACAACTGTTCACTCCACAACAGCTACCCAGAAGACTGTTGACGGACCTTCCAAGAAAGACTGGAGAGGCGGCCGTGCAGCAGCAGGAAACATTATTCCTTCTTCCACAGGCGCTGCAAAGGCTTGCGCACTTGTAATTCCTGATGTTAAGGGTAAACTCACAGGTATGTCCATGCGTGTTCCTACTTTGGACGTTTCTGTTGTTGACTTAACTGTAAGCCTTAAGACTCCTACAACTTATGAAGATATTTGCGCAGCAATTAAAGAAGCTTCAGAAAATGAAATGAAGGGTATCCTCGGTTACACAGAGGACGCTGTTGTTTCTTCTGACTTCCTTAACGATACACGCACTTCTATCTTTGATAAGAATGCAGGTATCATGCTTAATGACCACTTTGTAAAACTCGTTTCCTGGTACGACAATGAGTATGGTTATTCCAACAAGGTATTAGACCTTATTAAGCATATGAGCAAAGTCGACCACGAATAATTTTA
>ENA-UOOM01001882-UOOM01001882.1-fermentation-metagenome-genome-assembly--contig:-NODE-1882-length-18839-cov-11.992600_pt1 | contig 18839 bp, 20 predicted proteins | sample MGYA00245781_ERZ724031 | MGnify/ENA primary metagenome ERZ724031 (study PRJEB28704, sample SAMN03018317) | fermentation metagenome | biome: anthropogenic terrestrial biome; feature: soil... | reverse complement strand
AAATTGAGCTCCATATAACTTCAAGTTCTCCCAATTAAATGCTAATAACTTACAATAAAAAACACAGATATGGAGTTTAGATACCAACTTATTCTTTTAGGTACATTAAATGAACTTTCCGTGAGGGTAATCAATCTTTTTTTTTCACGGATAGATGACCTGAAATTACAGAAAGATGCTTTTATCATTATTAAGGCAGCTAATTTTGAATGTGATTATAAAGGGAATCAACCTGCTTATGCAATATATTTTGGTGATATTGGGACGCAATTTAAAGATATTGATATTTTAGACCGTCTGATAAAAGATGGAACTATGGTTTTACCAGTTTATTATAATAAAGAAGATGATTTTAAGAAGCAGGTTCCATGTAAGATACACGGCCAGAACGGATTTTTATATCAATCATCCGGCGACGAAGAAAAAATTGTATCCTACGCTATTGAATCTTTCGAGCTTTTAAGGAGTTCAAGGAAAATCTTTATCAGTTATAAAAGAAATGAATCTTCATCTGTTGCCATACAGCTATATGAAGCTCTGGAAAGAAATAATTTCGATGTCTTTCTGGATACTCATTCTATAAAACCGGGTGAGCCTTTTCAGGATGAGTTGTGGTATCGAATGGCTGATTGTGACGTTATTGTCCTTTTAAATACAAAAGGTTTTCTAAGTAGCGTTTGGTGTAAAGAAGAAATTGCCGAAGCAAATACCAAACAGATTGGCATAGTCCAATTAATATGGCCTAATCATAAGCTTGAGAATACATCAGAAATCTGTTTTCCGATTCAATTAAAAGAAGAAAATTTTGGAAATAATATTTTTGACGACAAAGAGAGGTCTAAACTCACGGAGGAATTCATAGAAAAAGTAGTTAAAAAGGTTGAATCCGTAAGGGCCAGAAATCTTGCGTCAAGGCAAGATAATTTGATTACGGAGTTTACTAATTCTGCAAGAAAATTCAATAAAAAAGTAAATCTGCAACCTGAAAGATTTATAACGGAAGAGCGTGGTGAAAATAAAAAAAGAATATTTATCCCGACGATAGGAGTTCCGCAATCTATAAATTGTAATCAATCTGAAGAACTGAAAAGTCAAATAAAATCATACGAAGTAGAAGATGTTTATTTGATATATGATGACTTGAGAATAAGAGATAAATGGTTAAAGCACTTAGATTGGCTAAACAAATATTTAGAGGTGAAGACTATTAAAAAACACGAATTTGAACAATGGCTTCAGCAGAATTAAAAAATATTTTTCTTTCCGCGAGCATTCCCCTACCGGAAAGAGATCCCCAATATTACAGTACAGCTGATATTATTGCAATCAGAGATGCTGTTATAGCATTGGCAACTGTTGTGCTTCCTAAGCACAGGTTAATATGGGGCGGACATCCTTCAATTACGCCTTTGATCTATTATGTTCTCAATAAAATAGATGTCAATATTCAGGAGCATGTGATTCTTTATCAAACCGGTTTTTTTGAGAAAAAATTTCCGAAAGACAATAATAAGTTCAAAAACGTAATAATCACTCCAGACTTGGGTGAAAGAAATGCCAGTTTGAAACTCATGCGTGAAACGATGTTCAGCTCATATAATTTTAGTGCCGGAGTTTTTATCGGAGGAATGGAAGGAGTGGAAGAGGAATATCAAATGTTCAAAGAGTTTCATCCAAAAGCTTTATTACTACCTATTCCAACAACTGGTGCTGCGGCGAAAAAAATATATTATATACTATTGCAAAAGAAAGATGAAAGACTTGAAAAAGACTATGCCTACATGTCTTTATTTAACAAACTGCTAATTGATAAATTATAAGACAAAATATATGGTTGAGTGAGATAAAATTTTAAAGTTATGGCGAAAAAACAAATTTTTTATAGCTTCCATTATCAAAATGATAATTGGAGAGTTTCGCAAGTCCGAAACATAGGAGCTATTGAAGGAAATGCTCCTGCTACTTCTAACGAATGGGAAGAAGTAAAAAGAAAAGGTGATAATGCAATTCAATCATGGATCGATAACAGCATGAAATATCGTTCCTGCGTGGTTGTTCTCATCGGTTCGGAAACAGCCCAAAGAAGATGGGTTAATTATGAAATAGAAAAAGCATGGAAAGAGGGAAAGGGTGTCGTAGGCATTTACATCCATGGATTGAAAGATAGTAAGGCGCAACAGTGCAGCAAAGGAGATAATCCCTTCTACAATTTTTGTATTGATGAAACTATAAATTACATAGCAGATCATAGTAAACCTATAGACAATAATGAGATAAATTTAAGTAAAGTAGTTAAAGCATACGATTCTCCTTATCTTAGAAGTGAAAATGTTTACAGCTACATACAACAAAATATCGAGGATTGGATTGAGGAAGCAATAAGAATTAGAAATAACTATCCAAAATAATCAGATTGAAAACGAATTGACTTTGAAAGCAATTCAGAACCAGTTGACAATAGCTTGAAACGATTTTTGTATGACTTGAAAGAATAGACGATTATGTAAATATTAAAAATGGAATTAACAGCGCAACAAAAGAAATTTATAAATGATTTTGTCATAGAAATTAATAATGGCGATGCTGCAATTTTTGCAGGAGCAGGGCTTTCTGCTTCTTCGGGGTTTGTAAATTGGAAGGAGTTGTTGAAAGATTTAGCCGATGATTTGAATTTAGACATCAATAAAGAACACGATCTAATTTCAGTGGCACAGTATCATTTCAATAAATTCAAACGAAGTAAGATAAATGACAAGATTATCAACGAATTTACTTCTCTAAAAAAAGGGAGTGAAAACCATAAAATCTTATCCCGAATTGGAATTAATACATTTTGGACAACAAATTACGACAAACTTATAGAAAAAACTATAGAAGACGAAGGAAAAACAGTTGAAACAAAGATTAGGAATGAGGATTTTGCCAGAAATATCCATAAGAAGGATGCCATTGTTTACAAAATGCACGGGGATAAAGATTCTCCAGACGAAGCGGTTTTAATAAAAGATGATTATGAAACGTACAATGACAAAAAAGAATTATTTTCGACTGCATTAAGAGGTGATTTATTATCAAAGACATTTTTGTTTATAGGGTTCAGTTTTGACGATCCAAACTTAGAATATATTTTGGGAAGAATTAAAATTCTACTTAAGGATAATACGCCTACACATTACTGCTTTTTAAAAGAAGTGCAAGAAACGGAATTTAACGATGCTTCAAAAACGCCTGGTCAAAATAAAGAGGATTATTTGTACGCAAAAATCAAACAAGAACTTAAAATACAAGATTTGCGGAGGTATGGCATTCACGCCGTAATGATAAAAGAGTACTCTGACATCACTTTAATACTCTCCGAAATTGAAAAACGACTGAAGAGGAGGAATATTTTTATTTCCGGAGCTGCGCATGATTATACACCATTTACTGAAGAAACGGCCAAAGACCTTATTCATTCTCTGAGTTATAAAATAGCGGAAAAAGGCTATAAAATTATCTCAGGTTTTGGACTAGGCATTGGTAGTCTTGTTATTAACGGTGCACTAGATTTCAAATTAAATTCTAATTATCGAAACTTAGACGATTTATTAATTTTACGTCCATTTCCTCAAACACAATCAGGTACTAAAAGTATTTCCGAGGTTTGGACTGAGTATAGAAATGAAATGATTTCAAAAGCGGGGATCGCGGTTTTTATTTTTGGAAATAAAAAAGTAGGCGATAAAGTTGTCAATTCAAATGGAATGGAAGAAGAATTTGAAATTTGTTTAAAACACAACGTTATTCCTATTCCTATAGGAGCAACAGGTTATGTTTCTAAATACATTTGGGATAAAATTACAAATGAAATACAGACTTATTATCCCGATAATACGGAATTATTTAATACTATCAAAAAACTTGGGAAAGGTAATTCCACAAAAGATGAAATAATAAACAATACAATAAAAGCAATCGACATTTTACAAAAAATATAACTATGGGAAGAAAAGTTTTTGTTTCATATAAATATTCTGACTCACAAGTTGAAGACTTGAATATTTATGAAAATGCATTTTGGGGTAAAACAAAAATTCAAACTACCGCAAGACATTATGTTGACAAGCTAACAGAAATTCTTGAAGAAGACGATAATATTTATAAAGGAGAGGATGATGGACAAAGCTTAGCTGATTTCTCGAATGAATATATAGCTTCTAAATTAAGAGACAAAATCTATGATAGTAGTATATCAATTGTGCTCATTTCCAAAGGTATGAAAGATTATAAGTCGGAAAAGGAACAATGGATGCCTTGGGAAATATCTTATTCTTTAAGAGAATCTACAAGAAATGGACGTACCAGTCTTTCGAATGGTATTATAGCTGTCGTTTTACCTGACGAGGATGGCAGTTATGAATATTTTATTACTCATAATTCTGTCTGTGGTTGTCGTTTGTTGAATACCTCCTTTTTATTTCAAATTTTAAGAGATAATATGTTTAATCAAAAATCACCTCGCACAAGTATATGTTCAGATGGAAGTACAATCTATTATGGAGATTGTAGCTATATACAATCTGTTAAATGGGAAGATTTTAAAAGTAATCCTAACTACTACTTAAATAAGGCAACTGAATTAAGAGATAGAAAAGATGATTATAAGATAATTAAGACGGTGGATTGATATTGTATCCCCCATTTTTTTGTTCACGACAACTAAGTAGATGGTTAAGGCGACATATTTTGTGCAGTTCTTATTGAAATCAAACTGAAACTCAAAGCAACCTAAGAAAAAAATCAATATTTGGAAACAAAATTTATTTTGCAGAAATCGTGTAGGAAATTACTTACGACAATGATTCTTTTCCATAAAAAGACAAAAAATATCGAAGCGCAATCTAAACAAGAAATACCAATTCATTATTTAGACAAAGAAGCACCTGAAACCGATTTGAAAAACCTCTCACCTATTGCTCTTGAAAAATTCATAAAGGAATCTAATAGAGATTATAAAGCGGACTCAATTGAGCTTATGCAGGAATTAAAAGAAATGGAACTACTAGAATTTGATAAAGACTCGAATATATATCTACCTACCGGAAATGCTATCTTATTATTTGGTAAAAAGCCAAGAAATAAGTTTCCACAAGCTGCAGTAAAAGCTAAAGTGAACTATGGTGATGGAAGAATTGGAACTGAAACTTTTGACGATGCATTAGTTTTGGTACCTGGTGAAGTGGAAAACTGGCTAGAAAAAGTGCTGCCTACAAGCATCGACCGCTCTAATTTCAAAGCAAAACAAATTACGCCATTTCCAATTCCCGTAATTAGAGAGGCAGTGATTAACGCTTTGGTACATAGTGATTATACAATAGAAGGAGCAAAAGTACAATTGGATCTCTTTCCCGATAGAATTGTTGTGAAAAGTCCCGGTAAACCTGTTCATCCGATCACTATCGAAGCTCTTAAAAATTTTACAGCAACATCCTATAGCCGTAATAAAAAATCAGCTTTCATTTTCAACCAAATGGGATATATGGAAGAGGCAGCTTTAGGAATGGAAACATTTAAATCTCTTCGTGAGAACTATGGACTGCCTTTGCCTATTATTGATTATGACGGAGGTAATATTGTTGTTACATTTCCTAGAACGACACGGGTAGTTAAAGAAGTTTCGGACATTTTGGGTATCGAGAAATTAAATGATGAAGAAATAAAAGGTTTTGAATGGATCAAGACGAAAGGAGAAGTTAGTACTAGAGAATATGCAACACACTTTAATTACTGATACAAGAAGGCTCAAAGACACCTTGCTAAAATGATTGAATTGGATATCATTGGAGATAATGGAAAAGCTAAAACATCACCTAATTATAAATATGTGCCAATAGTTTCTGGCTAAGTTGGACATAAACATGGACATAATGTCCATGTTGGTGTTGGGGCCAATGCCATTAGTGATGATCTTGGACATAGACTTAGTGTCCAAGTTGATGTTGGCGATAATACGGCAATGATTTTTATAAAAAAGACAAAAAATAATTGGATATATCAAAATAAATCTTTACGTTTGTGTCTGATATTTTGTAAACAAATATTTTTAAGTCGTTTACAAGGAATATCGGGGAAACTCAAGAGAGTTCAGCATATTTTATCATGCAAGAGATGAAAGAAATTACAAAAAATTTGTTCATCGGTTCCCAGGAAGATTATGAGAACGATGTAAAACACAAAGAAGGATGGTTTGTGATTCATGCGTGCAAGGAGCCATACCATCGACAAGCGTTAGGTTACACCGGACGCGCAGCCTCTAAGTCGCATCCTGAATATTTGATCGCCCGGCGTCCCGGCCGCTTGATTTTGAATCTTATTGACGCCGATACGTCCGCGTTCATTCCTTCTGAAGTTATTGATGCTGCTATTGCGGCCATCGACGAGAACATTCCGCATAACAAAGTATTGGTGCATTGTAATCAAGGGATGTCGCGTTCCGCAACGATCGGATTACTGTATTTGCATCATGCAGGCATCATTCCTACCGCCGACTTTACCCTTGCCGAAGAAGAATACCGAAAACTTTATCCGCTATATGCTCCTTCCCGCGGCCTCCGTAGTTTTGCTCAAATGAATTGGAGGAAATATAAAAAATAACCGTCAGAAATTTATAATAATCAAAAAGAGATGAAGATTAGAGACAATTGCTATCAATATTATTTTTATTTTTTACAGGAACGAATGGATATTTTTTGGAAAAGATATGAAAATAAAAATTATCCATTTTCCAATGACTTTATCTTCATAAATTATAAATTTACAAATGTTTATAGGTCCACAGACCGCGTTAGTCAATATTTAATTCGTAATGTAATTTATAATGAAAGAAATAGCTGGCTAAACGAAGAGGATATCTTATTACGTATATTGCTATTCAAAATTTTCAACAAGATAGAAACATGGGAATATCTGGAAGAAAAATTTGGAATGATAACTTTCAGAAATTTCAATCCCGATAAAATTTCGAAATGTTTATCAGAAAGAATACTAAAACAACCCATCTTTAATTCCGCTTATATGATGACAGGAACTCATCATGAATATAGCCAATTTGAGTCAAAACATGAGAAATGGTTGAATATGTTGAACAATGAATTTATTCGGAATAAAAAATTAAAAAAAGTAATCAAAGCAAAATCATTAGAAGAGATATATAATATTCTTAGAAGTTGTGCATTTTTAGGTGATTTTTTATCCTATCAATATACTATAGATATGAACTATTCTAATATTATTGATTTTGATGAAAATTCATTTGTAAAAGCGGGAATTGGGTCTATTCGAGGAATAAAAAAATGCTTCTCCGATTTACAAGGGTACACGTATGAAGATGCGATTCGTTATACTCTTGATAATTTAAATATATACCAAGAGAAATATGGATTTAATAAATTCAGGAATTTATTTGGACGTGAACCTAAATTAATTGATTTGCAAAATTGTTTTTGTGAGACCGACAAATATTTAAGGGCTAAAATGCCCGAATTACGAATTGATAATGTGCGGATAAAACAGAAGTTTCGGCAGCCAAAAGCATTACTACACTTATTTTTTCCTCCAAAATGGAATATTAATTCTAATTGTCAAAGATTATGTTCAACGAAGAATATGAGGGAATTAATTCTTTTTTAATAGGAGCTTCAACTCTTTTATTAAAATACGGGGTAAAACGAATTACGCGTAATCGGGTATGCAAAGAACTCCCATCTCCATTTATTTTTAAAATAAGTAATCCCAAAGCGAGATATATTACAATTCCCGAACGTAAGTGGAATCCTATTTTACCTTTTGCAGAATCATTATGGATTGCATTGGGAAGGAATGACGTAGAATTTATTAGTCATTATTTAAAGAAAATGGCAGAATATTCTGATAATGGCAATTTTTTGAGAGGAGCATACGGTCCTAGAATTAGGAAATACAATGGATTATCTAATGATTATGAGGTAGATGAGAAATATTGTACAAATACATCAAAAGACAAAATTGGAGAAGTTGATCAATTTTTATATGTAGAAGAAAGCTTTAAAAGAGAAATCAATACGAGGCAAGCTATGATAACGATAGGAGATCCTCAAAAAGACTGTTTTGATGCGGAAAAGGTAATAAAAACGACAAAAGATTTTCCTTGTACCATTTGCCTCCATTTTCAGAAGCAAGCAGATAATAATAAATTGAATCTATTTGTTCATATGAGATCAAATGATGTACTATGGGGAACAAGTGCTGTTAATATATTTAATTATAGTCTGATGCAGGAATATTTTGCATCTATATTACAATTGGAGATAGGAGACTATTATCACATCGTAGATAATTTTCATTATTACGTTGAATTTGAAAAATATTTAAAAGAAGTATCTGAATCGAAAATTAAAGAGGAGCTTAGTTTTGATTATACCCCAACATTTAAATCTTTAATCGAGTTTGATGATTTATTGAGTAAATTAAGTTTAGAAGAAAAGAGACTTAGAAAAAAGGAAATAATACATCCATTTCATTTTGAAGATGACTTTTTCGACGATTGGTACAAAACATTTTATTGTTTTAACTTAAAACGATATACAGAATTCAAAAATCCGATATTAAATCGACTCTTTAAAAAATACATAAGGGTATGAACAAAGAAAGCATTAAAAAAATTACAGATGAAATTAGTGACATTTTATTGAAAAAAAATCAAGATTATGCAGGAGCTAGTTTTGATTTGGGCCTAAACGGCAATATGGTTCATATTTGGGATAAAGTAAAACGATACCGTAATTTAATAGGTAGCCAGAGTACTCCTAATTTTGAAACCGTCGAAGATACTTTGCGGGATATCATTGGTTATGCAATAATTGGATTGCACATTCTTGAAGACACGAACATAAAAGATAAGATAAATGGAGACTGTTCATAACATTTTTATTAGTCATTATGGGAAAGACGACGAGCATGTCCAACGTTTGAAAAAACGATTGAAAGATGAAGGTTACATGGTTAAAAATAGTTCTATAGATAGTACTAAATATAGACCTTATGTTCCGAGCAAAGCCACAATAGCCCGCTATTTAAGAAGTGCTATTAAGTGGGCCAAGACATTCATCTGTTTAATAGGAGAAAATACGCATACTCGGCCATGGGTGAATTATGAAATAAGACAAGCCCACCTACAAGGGAAACAGATAGTAGGAATATATAAATATGGATGTTCCAATTCAGTCGAATTACCCGAAGCTCTAAAAAAATATGGTGGCCCCATTATTGGATGGAATTCATTGGAGAAATTAGGTGATATTTTGACAGGTAAGGTTATCCCTATTGAAAATCCGTCAAGCAACAACAGGGAACCAATACATAATATCGTAAGAATAAAATGTTGAACTGAATAAATATGAATTATTATTTTTATAAAATGGAGCATGATTATGGATTGGCTCCTAACCCTTTTCATGGATATTGTACGCTTACAGTATGTAAATCTCAAATACGTAAAAGCAGACGATTGGAGATAGGTGATTGGATTATTGGGGCAGGCTCTGTCGCTTTAAATAATTTATATACTATAATATTTGCAATGCAGGTAGAAGAAAAAGTACTTTTAAAAAATTATTGGTCTGATCCGCGGTTTCAAGATAAAAAACCAATTATAAATGGCAGTTTGGTGCAAATGTACGGTGATAATTTTTATCATTTTGACATCCACAATAATAAATGGATTCAAGAGAATTCCGCACATTCTAAAATTAAAGGGAGAACAAATTCCGACCATTTGAAAAGAGATGTGAGTGGAGAGAATGCTTTAATATCAAAGAAATTCTACTATTTTGGAGAAAATTCAATACAAATTCCTGATTTTTTTTATACTGAAATGAGCAAGGAGAAACTAAGAAAGTTGAGGAATATCAAATTATTAGAGGAAAATATAGGTGATAATTTAATAACGTGGATGAATCAAAATTATGAGGTAGGAATACATGGAGACCCAGTTAATTGGAAAGTCCACTTATCCAACAAAGAAATTTAACAGAACGGATTTAAATGTCAAAGTTATTTAGAAGAATGCCTAAACAAGCTTGGCCTCATTAAAAGCAGAGAAGTATAGAGTATAAAACAACATGCAAAATCAAGATAGTATGACTAAAAAAATCAAAATGCCCTTATCTGTATATATCCTCTTTCATAAGGACAACAAAGAGGGGATAGAGAATTACACCTCTATATATCATTTACTTTGCCGAGATTCAGAGCGCCCATTAACGAACGGAATGGATATCCCTGTTTTCTTAAGAACAGGAGGCGACACAGACGAAATACCCCTAATAGATTTTTCTCAGAGCCGGGAAACTGCAATCTTTTTATTAATTGATAACCATATGTACTGTTGTGAAAAATGGCAGCAGTACATTCATGATTTATGTGATAGAAAAACAGAAGATGTTGCGCTTTATCCTATTCAATTGTGTAAACAAGCTTTAGATAATACGAATTTATCTAAAATACAGTTTATAACTTTAACTTCGTTCTCTCTTAAAGATAATTGGGAAGAGTTTCAGACAAAAATACTGGATAATCTCATTAGACTTATAAAAGGGAATAGCACGAGAAAAAATAAATTATTTATCAGTCATTCTAAAAATGATAAAGATAAATTGGGTGTGTCAAAAGCGGAAGAGTTGAGAGATTATTTGAGTAGTAATACCAAATTGGATTCTTTTTTTGATATTAATGACATAATTGATGGGCATGAATTCAAAAAACAAATAGAAGCCAACATTGAAAATTCTTTGTTATTAATTTTCAACTCTAATACTTATTCCGAAAGAGAATGGTGTATCATAGAATCTATTTCTGGCAAGAAGAATAGAGTCCCTACAATTGTTGTTGATCTCGTTAATGGAGTGGTAAAACGGTTATTTCCTTATATAGGAAACCTACCCGTAATCAGATATAACTCGAATGAGGATTGGCCTTTGATTATTAATTTATTATTAAGGACGGCATTGGAGCAATACTATCAGGATCGGTTATTACAGGAAATGAAGGATATCACAAATGATAAGGAGTGCTTTATTTTACCGAATGCTCCTGAATTGTTTTCTGTGGGATTACTCAAATCGAATAAATGTCTGTATCCGGAGCCACCTTTAAGTACTGAAGAACGGAATATATTGGCCTCTTTTAAGCCGGATACTACTTTTTTAACGCCGGTACAGCTTTACTCACATTATTCAAGTAACATAAAAAATAAAAAGATCGCTATCTCAATTTCCGAATCAGAAGATATTCAAACATATGGAGGAGATAAGGCACTATTAAGGGACATTACCATTGAACTATCGAGACATATTTTAATTATAGGTGGAAAATTAGTTTACGGTGGGGATTTAAGAAAATTCGGATTTACAGAATTGTTTAGAGACCTTTCTTATCAATACGGACAATTAGAAAAAACAAATAGAACGGTTAAATATTTTACTAACTATTTTGCTTGGCCTATTCATTTAAAAATAGATAAAGACAAAGAAGCCGAGTTTATTGAAGATCGAGTTGAGATAATAAAAGTCGATGCCCCTACAGAATGCCTGGCTGAAGATAAAAATGAATATATAGAACCAATAAACCTGAAGGGCAAATACCTATGGGCAAAATCATTAACTAAAATGCGTGAAGAAATGGAAGAAAATGTCCATGCACGTATTATTTTAGGCGGGAAGGTTTCTGAATTTCAAGGAAAATATACAGGGGTTTTAGAAGAGTTTTTAGTCTCGATGGACAAAGAGCATCCTATCTATCTCATTGGCGGCTTTGGGGGAGTAGCAAAGATAATTGTTGATTTAATAGAGCAAAAAGAAAATGTTGAGTCTTTTTATAATCATGCTATAAATGCTGAAATTTATAAGGAGTTTATGGACTACTACAACAAAAACAATAACAAAGCCCCAATTGATTATAATACCGTAGAAGAAAAGATAAGAAATATAACATCAAACGGACTACAGAACGGACTTACCGAAAAAGAAAATAAAATATTATTTCGTTCAACAAATGTGCTTGAAATTGTGGCATTGGTTTTAAAAGGATTAAACAATATATTAAAGGAGGAAGATGAAACACAGAGTTTTTATTAGCTATCACCATTATAATGATCAAGAATTTAAGGATGAATTAATAGAAATGGCGGATAAAAATGGCATATTTATTGATTATTCTGTTCATATAGGTGATATTTCCGATGATTTAACAGATGAACAAATCAGAGAAATAATAAGAGATGATTATCTAAAAGATTCATCAGTAACAATAGTATTAGTTGGTGCCGAGACTAAAAATAGGAAACATGTAGATTGGGAAATATATTCCAGCATGCATGACGGTAAAATAAATAAAAAATCCGGCATCATTGTAATAAATCTACCCTCCACACATTGTGCATACTTCACTGCAGCCCATAAAGGTGAAAAAGAAAATGTTTTCCCAGAAAATTCGCAATGGTGCTCGATTGATTCAAGAGCAGAATACGAAAGAAGATATCCCCTTATGCCTGATAGGATTATCGGTAATTTAATAAATAAAGACGCAAAAATATCAATTATTTCTTGGAATCAGTTAACGCCTCAAAAACTAAAATTTATGATAGATAAAGCCTATGAGGATAGGATAAACTGTGAATACGATCTAAGTCACCCTCTGAAACGAAAAAACGCTTAGGTTTCAATAATGAAGACGTTGCTGCAGATAAATTCCGTTATTAATTCCGGCTCTACGGGGCGGATTGCCGAGGAGATCGGGCTGGCCGCGATGGGCGAGGGGTGGAGGAGCTATATCGCCTTCGGACGAAATTACCGCCCTAGCCAATCGCACAAGATACGCATCGGCGACGAGAGGGACATGCGTTGGCATGGGGTGCAGACGAGGCTGTTTGACAGGCACGGACTGGCTTCGACAAGGGCTACGCGCAAGCTGGTTGAGCAAATCAGAGCGGTAAAGCCCAACGTCATCCACCTTCACAATATCCACGGTTATTACATGAACGTGGAGGTGCTTTTCGACTTTCTTACTCCTGTCCTCCACCGAAATAGCGGGGATACGAAGGAAGCACGGCGTAGAAGGCAAGCGCGTGCTGCTGGGTGTGCCGGCGTGGGGAGCGAACGGAAAGGGTTGTGCGATTTCTTGGAGCTCTCGCGGATGATCCCGCCCGACACCGTCATCATCCTCGTAGGGCTCTCGGCCGGGCAGATAAAGGGACAGCCTTTTAACATCCAAGGCAACGTTATAAACTGACCGTAAAAGGAATAGAATTAAAAAGACATTTAACAAAATAAATAACAATACACCTTACAACGTAACCAATATAAATTTACCGCTATTGCAAATAGAAGTTGGTGAGGGTATGCTTCTATTCCAAAAAGAAGTTGTACCTTTGTCGGGTATAAGAGTTACAGTATGGATAAAAACCTGTTGAGAACAGTAATTGCCGACCAGGAATATTATTTCGAGCAGGCAAAAGGCAGTGTGAAGCGCGAGTTTCCCGCCAATTTCCGCGTTGCGCCCGAAATAGTGATTATCACGGGCATCCGCCGCTGCGGTAAATCTACTTTATTGCAGCAGATACGTACGGGACAAAGCGAAAAAGATTATTATATCAACTTCGACGACGAGCGGTTAATGAGTTTTAAGGTGGATAATTTTCAGTTGTTGATTGAGGTCTTTCACGAACTTTTTGGCGAGCAAAAAACTTTTTATTTCGATGAAATACAGAATGTGGAACAGTGGGAACGCTTTATCCGCCGTTTGCATGATACGGGGAATAAGGTCTATATCACCGGCTCAAACGCCCGGATGTTGAGCCGCGAACTTGGCACGCACCTCACTGGCCGTTATCTGTCGTGCGAATTATATCCATTTTCGTTCAGGGAATTTGTTTTGCTTAAAAACCCGCGGGTACTGGGTGAAAACCTGTATAAAACAAGTGTGAAAGCGGAGGTCGTTTCGCTTTTCCACGATTATTTACACAATGGGGGCTTTCCCAATTTTATAAAAACAGGCGATGAACTTGCGTTGAAAACCTTGTATGAAAATATACTGTACCGCGATATCATGGTTCGGAACAACATTACGAATGAAAAACAGATAAGGGAGTTGGTAGCGTATTTCGCGGGAAATTACGCGCGGTTGTCCACCAACAGCGAGCTGGCGGGAATTATTGGCGTAAAAAACGCTTCGACCGTGAAAAAATATATCGGCTTTCTTGCCGACAGTTATCTCGTGTTTCAAACAAACAAGTACGATTATTCGGTCTCCAAGCAGATTTTAAATCCTAAAAAGACATATTTTATTGACAACGGCTTAGTCAGGCGGATTGGTTTCAGCTTTTCCGATAATTCCGGACATTTGCTCGAAAACTTGGTTTTTATAGAACTGTTGAGAAGAGGAAAAAAAATTTACTACCACAAAAAAAAATTGGAGTGTGATTTTGTTTTGGTGGAGGATAACACGGTGACTTATGCCATACAGGTATGCCATGTATTTTCGTCCGAAAAGGTAAAACAACGGGAAATTAACGGCTTGCTTGAGGCAATGAACGCCTATAATTTGCAAAAGGGGCTTATAATTACAGACGATACGGAGGAGGAAATTACGAATGATAACAAAAAAATATCCATCCTGCCCGCGTGGAAGTGGTTGCTTTGATCATGCCGATTCTCAATATGCAAAGACTCACAATTTATAATTCATAGATAGAATATGTCATTATTTACAAATAAAATTTTATTGATTACCGGCGGAACGGGTTCTTTCGGTAACGCCGTATTAAATCGTTTTCTGAATACGGATATCAGAGAAATCCGTATTTTCAGTCGGGATGAAAAGAAGCAGGACGATATGCGTCACCGCTTGCAAAATCCCAAAGTAAAATATTATATCGGCGATGTACGCGATAAGCGTAGTGTGGATAATGCCATGCTTGGCGTGGATTATATTTTCCATGCGGCGGCATTGAAGCAAGTACCTTCCTGTGAGTTCTTCCCCATCGAAGCGGTCAAAACGAATGTATTGGGTACGCAGAACGTATTGGATTCGGCAGCGCAGCATGGTGTAAAACGAATCATTGTATTAAGTACCGACAAAGCGGCGTATCCGATCAATGCGATGGGTATCAGCAAAGCGATGATGGAAAAGGTAGCGATTGCCAAGGCACGGGCTTTGGGAGATCGAGAACCAACTGTTTGCTGCACGCGTTACGGCAACGTAATGGCTAGCCGTGGGTCGGTGATTCCTCTATGGATAGATCAAATCAAAGCCGGAAAAGCGATTACTATTACTGACCCGAACATGACACGCTATATGATGACACTGGAAGATGCGGTAGATCTAGTGTTATATGCTTTTGAACATGGGCATAGCGGGGATCTATTCGTTCAGAAAGCTCCGGCAGCTACACTTACCGTGTTGGCTACAGCGTTAAAGGAACTCTACAAGACAGATACGGAAGTAAAAGTAATTGGTACGCGTCACGGCGAGAAACTCTATGAAACGTTGGTGACCCGTGAAGAGATGTTCAAGGCGGAGGATATGGGCAATTATTTCCGCATCCCGGCCGACAGTCGCGACTTGAACTACGATAAATTCTTTGTTGAAGGACAAGAAAATATTTCCAAAGTAGAGGATTATCATTCACACAATACCCGCCGACTCAACATAGAGGAGATGAAAGAATTGCTGCTAAGATTGCCGGAGATAAGAGAAGATGTGAAATAAAGCTTCAGTTTAAGACTCCCAAAGCCAAACGGAATAGAGTGCTTTCGTAAAATAAAAATAAAAGAGTACGGATGGTTCTATTTATGAAATAAAATAAGTAATTTAGCCCCAAAATAGAATTATATGCTTACATCACTTCAAGTCAAAAATTATAGGAATCTCAAAGACTTTAAGTTGGATTCTTTGGTGCAGGTCAATTTGATCACCGGCAAAAATAATACCGGAAAAACGTCTCTATTGGAAGCTGTGGCCATCTATGCAAGTAAGGGAAGCTTTTCTTTCGTTGTTGAATTATTGAGAAGTCATGGAGAATATTTTCGTATAGAGGATGACAATGCCTCCCATTTAATCGCTTTGAATATGGAGGCTCTATCTTCTTTGTTTAGCGACTGGAAAATAGGATTTGAGATAAACAATACTATCTCTATTGTAGGTATAGATAAAGAGGCAACTATAGAAATTCCTGATAACTCGAATTTTGTTGAAATCAAGTTTGTAAAGTATGATGAAAATATAGACTCTGATACAGAAAATGCCGGGGTGGTTAATAAACGCCTTGTTATTAGCGATTATGATGAGAATAACATGGATGATTATAAAACAGGGCTATATATTAGTACCGGCGATCGAAACCAATTGATTGTCTTGGAAAGAAATATCTTTTTTCCCAGATTAATAGGAAAAGTGTTGAATTCGAATAAATTCGAATTTATTAAAACCAATTCTATAGATCGGGATAACAATGCAGTATTGTTTGATAATATAGCCTTAACAGATAAGGAAAAGTTTATAATAGACGCGCTTAAGATTATCGAGCCATCAACGGAAAGAATTGCTTTTGTGGGAAAAGGATCTCGAGATCGGTCGGCTGTAATAAAGTTGTCAAAAAGGAATGAAGTGCTTCCTTTGAGAAATATGGGAGATGGTATTAATCGAATCTTAACGATTATTTTGGCATTGGTAAATTGCGAAAACGGATTTCTATTGATTGATGAATTTGAAAATGGGCTACATTATACCGTTCAAAAACAATTATGGAGTGTCATTTTCAAATTAGCAAAACGATTAAATATCCAGGTCTTTGCCACTACCCATAGTGAAGATTGTATCTCGAGTTTCGAACAAGTCTTAAGTGAAAATAAAAAAACGGTGAAAGGCAAGCTGATACGATTGGATAATGTGAATGGCGTAATTAAGCAAACCGAGTTCTCTCCCCAAGAATTGAAAATAGCAAATGAACAGAATATTGAACTTCGATAATGAAAACGAAAAGATTATTGGTGGAGGGCAACGACGACAAGCATGTCATGTTGGCACTCTGCGAAAACTTTCAGATAACGGAAAGTTTTGATATCATAGACTGTAAAGGCATAACTGATCTTCAAGCACGCATCCCCATAGACTTTAAAACTTCCGGTGCACAAACAGTGGGGATAATTGTGGATGCAGATATAAATATTGACGAGAGGTGGACTGTTTTAAAAAAGATATTACACAATGTCGGCTTTGATATGCCGAAAGATATTCCCGAAAATGGGCTAATTCTTCAAAATCCCTCGCATCAAAAAGTAGGTGTTTGGATTATGCCCAATAATAAGGTGCCGGGCATGCTGGAAGATTTTATTTCTTTTTTGGTTCCTCGTGATGATAAGTTAATGCCAATTGTCGAGAAAACTTTAATAGGTATCGAATCTGAAAATCTGAATAAATATAAAATAATCCATAGAGCAAAGGCTTCTGTTCATACGTGGCTCGCTTGGCAAGAAGATCCGGGCACTCCTCTCGGATTAAGTATTACCAAGCGTTATTTGACTACTGAGGAGGAAACGTGTAAACGACTCACGGATTGGATTCGCAAATTATTTTCGTAAAAGGCGACTAAATATCATATAAAGAAATGAATATATTAATCACCGGTGCAAAAGGGTTTATTGGAAAGAACCTGATCGTTGAACTCAACAATATAAAAGAAGGGAAAGCCAAGACGTATGACTTATCTTCCGATTTGGAAATCCTGCCGTTCGACATCGATACCGATCCTGATTTATTGGATACCTATGCTCAAAAAGCCGACTTCGTCTTTCACTTGGCGGGAGTAAACCGCCCGAAAGAACAATCGGATTTTATGGAAGGAAACTTTGGTTTTACATCGACGTTGTTGGACAAGTTGCAACACTATGGGAATACTTGTCCGATCATGATCTCTTCTTCTATCCAGGCCGCGTTGGATAATCCGTATGGGGTCTCCAAAAAAGCCGGGGAAGAGTTGCTGTTCGATTATTCCCGCAAAACCGGAGCGAAAGTGTATGTCTATCGCTTCCCGAATGTGTTCGGTAAATGGTGTCGGCCGAATTATAATAGCGCTGTAGCGACTTTTTGCAGTAATATTGCGCACGATTTGCCGATTCAGGTGAATGATCCCAACGTGGTTATGACATTGGTCTATATCGACGATGTGGTAAAGGAGTTGATTGCTGCTTTGGAAGGCAATGCGTATACCGAAGGAGTATATTGCAAAGTGAAAACGGAGCATACTATTACCTTGGGAAAAATCGTCGAACTGATTTATTCTTTCAAGGATAGTCGTAAAAATTTATTGGTGCCGGATTTCTCCGATGCATTTACCAAAAAATTGTACTCGACGTATTTAAGTTATCTTCCGGAGGATGATTTTTCTTATCTGCTCACGATGCATACCGATGAACGGGGATCCTTCACGGAATTTTTGAAATCGAACGATAGGGGACAGGTATCGGTAAACATATCCAAGACGGGCATCACAAAAGGAAATCATTGGCATCACACAAAGAATGAGAAGTTTTTGGTCGTAAGCGGAAAAGGTGTGATTCGTTTCCGCAAGCCGGACGAGGAAAAAGTGATCGAGTACTTTGTTTCGGGTGACAAACTGGAAGTGGTGGATATCCCCGTAGGTTATACGCACAACATTGAAAACTTGGGCGAAACCGATATGGTTACGGTAATGTGGGTGAATGAGATTTTCGACCCTGAAAAGCCGGATACATTCTTCCTAGAAGTATAAAATCAAAAGAAGCGAGCAC
>ENA-UOOM01001879-UOOM01001879.1-fermentation-metagenome-genome-assembly--contig:-NODE-1879-length-18846-cov-29.652546_pt1 | contig 18846 bp, 20 predicted proteins | sample MGYA00245781_ERZ724031 | MGnify/ENA primary metagenome ERZ724031 (study PRJEB28704, sample SAMN03018317) | fermentation metagenome | biome: anthropogenic terrestrial biome; feature: soil... | reverse complement strand
CCTTAAATATTGATGTTTACAATAAATGTTTTTTACAGCGAAAATAATTCAATATCTTATATACCTTGACATTTCATCAATCCATATATTTATATTTTCCGCAACAATATTAATCTTTGAAATCTCTGAAATTTCCTCCGGCTCTTCCGATAAGGATATTTTTTGAATTTCATTCATTGCTTCTTCCTTGCTTAAATATAATACCGTACTTAATCCTTGTACTATGTCCTTCATGCCGTTTTGAGATGTTCTCGAAAAGTCATTTTTCCCCTTATTCAAAACACTGAAGGTTAAGCTGTCATAGTTTATTTCTAAAAATGCACTAACAACACCGGATTTTAAAGGGCTATTATTTATAAAAAGCTTCTTATCATTAATTTTATCCAAGGTGTTAAATGCAAGTTCAAATGCCATAAGCTCAAGCTTGAGCTTTTCAGCTAACTGAACATACTGCTGAAACATGAATGTAGGAAGCCCATAAACTATATATTTGCCTTTTTGAACACCTTCTGCAGAAAAAGATTCAGTCATTTTATAAATCAGCTTGTACTGATTCAAGTCCACAGGCATAAGCTGGCTTAATTCACTTTTAATCATGGACATAGTATCTGACTTGCTTTTTAAAACAGGCAGCTCTATATTTCTCGTAATTGTCGAATTCGTATGTATAGTAAATATAGCTTTTTTATTGCTTATTCTGTTTGCATGTATAGAGTCGTTTATGGTTTTAACTACCGAATCCATATCAATGATTTTACCGTCATCTATACTTCCTGTTTCCACTTCCAATAAAATGCTTTTATTGATAGTTAGTGAATTCCCGCTCCTTGAGCCATCCAATATTTTAATATTTCTGTTACCAAATTCCAAAGATAAAACTTTCCCCATGTCTTTTACCTTTCTTGTTAATTTTTTTGTTTTTTATGTCATCCTGAACCGAAGGTGAAGAATCCCGTCTTTTAAGGGCATCTTCAAAATGACATCATTCTAATATACAAATTTATTATTTCAATTCCATAAAACATAAATATTAAAGCAGATAACGAAATAAATGGTCCAAAGGGTATTTCATCTTTTCTGCTTTTTATTTTCAAAGTAAGTAATATTAATGAAATTATTGCTCCGGTTACAAAGGCAAATAATGTTATGAACAAAATTCCTTTTACACCGAAGATTAGTCCAAGTACTGCCATAAGCTTTATATCTCCGCCACCCATGGCATTTGTTATAAGTGCAATTCCCAAAAATAGTGCCAAGCCTATTGCTGCTCCTGCCAGTCTATTGAAAAGCATGCCGTCGGTTATTATAAATATAATTCCTAAAACTAAACCTGTAATGATTAAACCGTCAGGGATTATTTTATGCTTTAAATCAATAAGGCTTATAACTATGAGTAGGCTTCCTGTCAAGCAATATAAAACTGTGTTTATTATTAGACCGTATTTTAAATATAGCATGACGTAAAGTATGCCGTTTAATAGTTCTATAAGCGGATATTGGGCAGAATAAGTAGCACCGCAATATCTGCACCTGCCTTTGTTTGCTATGTAATTAATTACAGGCAGCATGTCCTTAAACAATGACAGCCTGTGACCGCAGCTCCCGCAGGAGGAGGGCGGTTTTATTATTGATATTCCTGAAGGTATGCGGCAAATGCATACATTCAGGAATGAGCCTATTAACAGGCCGTAGATTAAAAATATTAATGCCATTGTGATTTCCTTGTTTCTTTATATGTCAAGACTTTTATTTTATAACGAAAAGAACCGTCCCAAAAACTTACTAAAACTAAATTTAACACTATTGTTGTTCTGTTACAGTTTGTAGTGTTGTTTTATAACCTATGTTTGGGGTAAACGTTACTACGTACGGATCAGTTCCGCCACCTGATAAACTGAAATCTGCACCACCTGATTTTGTTGAGTCATATGATTGTGGGCTTGGCCAAATCATTATATTAGTATCCCAATTTCCACCAGAACCATGTGTAATGACAGTACCATCATCTCTTATAGATTCCATGAGCCTTGCAGCTTTGTTTATTTGTTGTGCTGTTGCTATATCTGCATCAATTCTTGCATCATCTCGTACACGGGAAAACCTTGGTATAGCTATTGCCATAATTAATGCCAACACTGCCAACACAACAATCAACTCGATAAGTGTAAATCCTTTTCTGTTCTTTAATTTGTTAATTAATCTAATCATTTCTTTTCTCCCTCTATATTTTATAATTTATTTTTTAAAATCCAAGTTTTGCTTGAATGTTTAAACTGATGAATGTTTACCCTTTTTAGGGATGTTTAAAACATTTTGCTTGAAAATATTCAGTAGTCTCAAAACCTGAGATTCTTCGAGCTAAAGCTCTCAGAATGACACGTAGCTTATTCATAGCAATGACAGTAGTCTCGCTCACTGCACTGTTTTTACCATATCGAACATTGGCATCAGCATTGCTATTACTATAAAGCCGATAATTATTCCCATGAACACTATCATCATTGGCTCTAAGAGGGTAGTCATCCTTGTTACGGCAGTGTCTACTTCTTCGTCGTAGAAGTCTGCTGTCTTGTCAAGAATTTCCTCTATGGATCCTGAGTCCTCTCCTATTTTAATCATGTTGTGCACCATGGGAGGGAATACTCCCTGCTGTCTCAAGGGCTGTGATAGTGTCAGACCCCTTCTCACATCTTCCTTTGCTTCCAAAATCTTGCTGCCTATGTATGCATTTCCCGTTACGCCGGACACCGTTTCAAGTGCCTGCAAAAGCGGTACTCCGCTTCCCATCAGTGTTGAAAGTGTACGGGTAAACCTTGATGTTGATATTTTAAGCAATAGATTGCTTATAACCGGAAGCTTTAATTTATAATAATCCTCCTTGTGCTTTATTTCCGGAATTCTGCTAAGGAGCATGATGCCTGCAACAAGAATGAATATTATCATGAGTATTATGTACCAATACTGTTTTATGACATTGCTGATAGAAATCAATATTTGTGTCAACCTTGGGAGCTCAACACCGGAGCTTGCATACATTTCAACGAATGTAGGCATAATTGTGGTCAGCAGGAATACCACTACCGCAACACTTACAAAAACTAATATTAAAGGATATGTCATTGCGGATTTTACCTTGTTTTCTATTTTGTATTCTTTTTCATAGTGGTTTGACAAACGGTCCATTATCAGGTCAATATTTCCGCTTAATTCTCCTGCTTCCACCATGCTTACGAAAAGGGGCGGAAATGCTTCTTTGTGATGGGACAGAGCCTCGGAAAATGTATTTCCCTTTTGCAGGTCCTCATACATGTGATTGATGATTTTTGCAAGTCTTTTATTTTCCGTTTGCTGTCTTAAGATTTCAAGACTGTTTACAAGCGTTACTCCTGCTCTCAGCATGGCGTGAAGCTGTTTGCAAAATACAGCCAAATCCTTGGATTTGATTTTCTTTTTGCTAAAGCCTTTTAAATCTGCCGTGCCTCCCGATTTTTCTATGTCAATTATGGTGTAATTGCTTTTTTTCAGGTAATCTACAACCTCTGATTTTGTTTCAGCCTTGTGGTTTAATTTTCGTTTTTTCCCTGATAAGTCCACTACATTACATTTATAATTTGTCATAACTACCTTCCTATTCTATGGTATGGGGACACACCTTTTGTTTATATTGATTTCATCACGTATTCTAAATCTATGCAAGACATTAACAAAGTCTGTCTGGATATCCTTCTTTGGTTATACATTTCCAAAAGGCTTCCGTCCATAGTCTGCATACCGTATTTTGAGCCTGTTTGGATTTGGTTTTGGATCTGGTGTGTTTTCTTTTCCCGTATAAGGTTTCTAATTGCCGGATTGGATACAAGTATTTCAACTGCGGCAAGTCTTTCCTTTTCATCTATGTCTAAAACCAATTGCTGAGATATTATTCCTTCCAGTGTGTTTGCCAATTGTATGGATACCTGCTGCTGCTGATGCGGGGGAAATACGTCCACTATACGGTCTATGGTCTTGGCTGCTCCGGTTGTATGCAGTGTTGAAAACACTAAGTGTCCGGTTTCAGCAGCCATCAATGCTATTTCCATTGTTTGCAAATCCCTCATCTCTCCCAAAAGTATTACATCGGGGTCTTGTCTCATGCATGAGCGCAGTCCTGATGTAAATGATAAGAAATCGCTTCTGTACTCACGCTGGTTCACTATGCTTTTGTTGTGTTTATGTAAGTATTCTATGGGGTCTTCCAATGTAACTATATGGCTTTTGCGCTCATTGTTGATTATATTTATCATAGCTGCCAATGTTGTTGATTTACCGCTCCCGGTAGGTCCTGTAACAACTATGAGCCCTCTTTGTTTTTTTGTGAATTCATAGAGGATATCGGGCATGTTTATTTCCTTAAGAGTAGGTATTTCCATCTGTACAAAGCGTATGGCTATGGCGTAGCTTCCCCTTTGCTTGAATATATTGACTCTGAAACGCCCTAAGTTGCTGACCGCATGAGACATATCATAGTCTCCTCTTTCGTCAATTTCCTTGATTTGCTCTTCGGTAGCCAATTGTTTTACCAATTCTTTCGTATCTGACGTAGTCAGTTTATCGCTTCCCATATTAATCAATACGCCGTTTACTCTAAAATACGGTGCACAGCCTACGGATATGTGTAAATCGGAGCCCTTCATCATTACTAATCTGTTTAACAATTCATTAATATTCATACTATCCTCACTATTCCAATTTGAATACAACCCTTGAGTATTCGTCCATGGAGGTTATGCCGGATAAAACTAATTCTCTGCAGTTGTCCTTTAAGAATGTCATTCCGCCTTTTTGTGCAACCTCCGTCAATTCATCTATACTTTTCCTGCTTTGAATTGCTTCCCTTACTTCCTTGTCTACTTTTAACACTTCATGTATTGCAATTCTTCCGCTATATCCTGTATAAAAGCATTTGGGACATCCTCTTCCCTTATAAATAGTCACATCACCCTCAGCTTCCAATAAATCTTTTTCTACATCGGTTGCTTCATGTGCTGTCTTGCAGTTGCTGCAAATCCTTTTTACAAGTCTCTGAGCTACTATTCCTCTTATGGAGGCTGCTATAAGGAATGGCTTTATTCCCATATCCTGTAGTCTCATAATAGTTGAAGGTGCATCATTTGTATGCAGAGTGGATATTACAAGGTGTCCTGTTATTGCTGCCCTTACTGCAATTTCTGCAGTATCTTCATCTCTTATTTCTCCTACCATTATTATGTCGGGGTCCTGCCTTAATATTGACCTTAGCCCTGTAGAAAACAATAGACCTGCCTTTGTATTAACCTGTACCTGGTTTATACCTTCAATTTTATATTCGACCGGATCTTCCACGGTAATTATATTTTTATTCATTGTATTTAGTTCATTCAATGCTGCATAAAGGGTTGTTGTTTTGCCGCTTCCCGTAGGTCCCGTAACTAATATTACTCCGTTGGGAGAATTCAATATGGAATCGAATGTTTCCAGATTGTGCTCGGTAAACCCTAATTCCATCTTGCTTTTCAAGAAGTTGCCTCTGTCCAACAAACGCATTACTATTTTTTCCCCATATACTGTAGGTAATACGGAAATTCGCAAGTCTATTTCCGAATTATCAATTTTTAATTCGATTCTGCCGTCCTGGGGAAGTCTTTTTTCGGCTATGTTCATTCCGGAAATTATTTTAACCCTCGTAACTATTGCAGACTGGGTATGCTTTGAGGGTGTTAAGATTTCCTGCAGCTCTCCGTCTACACGGACTCTCACCCTGAGCCTGTCCTCAAGAGGCTCAATATGTATGTCGCTTGCTCCCATTTTTAATGCCTGTCTTATTAGTGAGTTTATTAGTCTTACAACAGGGGAATTGCTTACATTTACATCAACTTCCTCAGCTATGTTGTCGAAATCTTCGTTTTTTAAGGTCTCCTTGTTGAAATCTTCAACAGCCAGCTCCGTGCTTCTGCTGCTCATATATTTTTCTATGGCATTTGTTATTTGGCTTTTTGAAGCTAATACTACTTCTGCCTTTTTGCCTGATTCCATCTCTATATCTTCTATGTCGAAAATATTAAGAGGCTCGCTCATTGCTACCATAAGCTTATCCTTTAATATTTTCAGAGGTATGGCATTTGTTCTTATTGCCAATTTTTCAGAAATTAAACGGGTTGCATCCACGCTTATGGGGAAGTTGTCCAAATTCACTATATCTATGCCTAATTGCTCAGACAGCGTGTTCAATAATGTTTTTTCCGAAATGAATCCTTTTTCTATAAGTATTTCTCCAAGCCTTTTACCGCTTCCTGCCTGCTCTGAAAGTGTGCTGTCTAATTGCTCCTGTGTTATTTCTTCTTTATAAAGCAGAATATCACCTAATTTTGTTGATTTCTTGAATTTATTCATATTCTCTCCATGCACTGAAATTAATGCTTTTTTCTTGTATGAATTATAGTTTACTAATAGAGTGTTGTCAATTAAATAATTCGTATAAGTGTTATAAATTGCCGATATTGTTGATTTGTATTCTATGTATTGATTTTATAGTATTGTAATTACATTTCTATTCTTTTTGAATTATATTTCTATTTTATTTCAATTACATTTTAATTACATTTGTGATTAAAATAAGCAGGATGGGCTCACCTTTAAAAAAATCCGCACTCTTTTTGCGGATTTTTGCATAAGAACCTTCAATATTGCCGGGAAAAATAGGGTTAGGGCATCTCTCTCTGTTTTTTCTTTGGAACTACACATGTGCCGCTGGCTCTGCATACTACTACCGGCTCTTCAAGCACATCGCATGCCGAATCGCTTATGTCCGTACGCGGTACTATTACTTTTCTTGCTTCAAACACCATCTTTCTTGAAGAATTACCTGTCGAAACTATTTCACCCTCTGCTTCAATAAATTCCCCTGCATATACAGGTGCCAAGAATTCCACATTGTCATATGCAACGAACAAACCTTCATCTCCGTCATTTCTTATAAGAAGCTCTGTTGCCACATCTCCGAAAAGTCCCAACATCCTTGCTCCGTCAACTAAATTTCCGCCGTAATGAGCATCCTGCGAACTCATTCTAAGCCTAATCAATGATTTCATTTCGCCCTCCAAAATTTTTTGCTTTCTCTTGCTGCTTGCCCTGCAGCAACTTAATATTAGCATTTTAAAGAAGGCTTGTCAAATTTTTAATGGCAGATGATAAATCCGTTAATACCTGCCCACACCACGCGCCTATACTACCGGATTTTTCAAAGACAGCTCGGACAGATATATTTGATTGCGGTTCAGAATAACACGGAATAACTAATCTTCTATTTGCTCGTTGTCTGAAACTCCTGTCTCCATTCTATTCATTTCTTCTTTTACTTCAATTGAGCTGTTTGTTTTAAGAAGCTGTACTTCCAATGAAGCAATTTTTGCTTCTGCGACACTTAAATTTTTCTGCGCAATTAATCTGTCTATTGTAATACCGGATTTCTCATTAATGAATGCAATTGTCTTTTTATATTCCTCCTGTAATTGAAAATCTAAAGCTTCATTTGCAATTAATAATTTATCGTTTTGAACATTATACTCCTGTAATGTTTTCATTAAATTGTTTGTTTTTTCTTTAAGCAGAGAAACTTCATCATTAAGTGAATCAATAGATTTATCTTTTAAAGTAATTTCTTCATTTAATTTACTGTTAACTTCTGTTTGTGCCGACAGCTGAGTGCTTAACTGACCTATCTTTAAATTTAATTCTGCAAATTTTCCATCAGAAATTGTTCCTTTTAAATATTTTACTTCATTTTTTTCTTCTTCTAATTTATTCGATATGTCTGCCACAACATCACGTTGTTTTTTTAGTTCAAGTCTTTCAGACTTAAGCATTTCTTTCTGTGCCTCATATTCTTGAACTGAAATTGCAAGCTTGGTTTTAAGCTCGTCTATTTCATTGTTTAATTGCTCTGTTTTTCTCTCCAAGGAATAGTTTTCGCGGTTTGTTATCTTTATTTGCTCTTCCAAGGATACATTTTTGTTTTTTAGTTCTAAAACATTTTGAGCTGAATACTCAGAATCATCAAGCACGATGTTTTTTAATGAGCTGGATATATTGTCATATTCTGACGATAATTTATTTAGACGTGCTTGAAGAGATTCATTGTTTTTTCTTAACTCTTCCTTTTCATCAAATAAATTTTGAAGGTTTCTTGAAAAAGTTTCCTTTGTTGTTTGCTGCTGCTTGTGGATTAATGATAAATATTCCTGTACAGATTGCTTTGTATAGCCCCCAAAGGTTGTTTTTAAGACACCATTTAAATCCACTTCATCTTTATCACGCAATATTCCAACTATATTATTGTCATTTTCCATTATATACCTCCAATTTATTTTGAGATTCTTCACGTGCGTTCAGAATGACTGTATGTGTCATCCTGAGCAATAGCGAAGGATCTCATCTTTTATGTTCTGAGATTCTTCGGGCTAAAGCCCTCAGAATGACACTAACGTTAAGTTTATTCATATCAATGACATTGAAATATAATCGCCTATCTCAATATCTTTTGCCATACCTTCCGGAAGTTCCAAAACATGGGTGCAGTTTCTAACAAACTTCCCGGTTTTCCACGGCTTGACGGTTTCTTTATATAGTACTTTCATATCTTTAGACAGGTAGACTGCATCAATTGTAAATTTCATGAAAAAGCAATGTATTCCTGAACAGTTTTTTAAAAGCAATCCTTCATTATTATCTAAGCTTTTCTTATTAAGCAATCCAATAAGCTTTGTTTTAAAGTTGTCAGCCAATCTAATATTACTTAAAAGCAAGTTGTTGTTAACATATAATTTCATTACATCCCACCAAACATTTCCATTATGGACACAACCGCAGGTCCCATTAATATTATAAAAATTACAGGGAAAATAAACATAACCATTGGCAAAAGAATTTTAATGGACATTTTATGTGCTTTTTCTTCTATTTTACTGCGCCTGTTTTCTCTGATGGAGGCTGCCTGAGTGTGCAGCACATTTTTAAGAGATATACCTAATTTGTTGGCTTGAATAATGGAGCCGGTAAAGGATTTTAAGTCATCAATATCACACCGTTCACCTAATAGTATCAGCGCTTCTCTTCTGCTTCTGCCCATGGACATTTCTCTGTAAGTAATGTTAAATTCATCAATTAATGCTCCATCAAAATGCTCTATAATATGTAGCAATGCTTGTTCAAACCCTAATCCTGCCTCTACATTAACGCTAAGCATATCTAAAACATCGGGAAGCTGTCTCTCCATTGCATCTTTCCTTTTTGTTATGCGGAACATTAAGTTAAACCGCATTACGGTAAAAGCTAAATATGCTCCAAATAAGGGTAGCAAAAATAAATATAAATAGCTTACTTTTAATACTAAGCCAAGTATAAAATATAATAGTGCATTTCCACATATAATAAATACTTTTATGGCAGAATATTCCTTTGGCTTTAAAGTGTATCCAGCCTGTCTAAGTGATTTTCGTAAATTTTCTGATTTTTGATTATTAAGACCTATATCAGGCAAAAATTTGCCTAGGGATTTAACAATTGAATTCATAATAGGGCTGATAAACCTTTCTGACAATGATTTATTCAACTCTTCGTCCTCAATTATATCACCCTCAATATCAATTAATTTAGAAATTCTGTTATTGACCTTGTCCTGGTTCAAACCAAGGTTATTTAATAAAATAATTATTACACTGAATATGAAAATTGCAAAAAATCCCGAGATATAAAGAGTCATATGCACCTCACACTTTTATATTTACTATTTTATTTATAATTGCAAACCCTGTAATCTCTAACACAATAGATATAGCGATTAATATTTTTCCTATGGTAGATTCAAAAAAACCTTCAAAATAAGTTGGAGTCATAATCATTATTGCTAAAATCAGCACTATGGGCAACAAGCCTATAACTAATCCGGACATACGTCCTTGGGCTGTCAATGTTTTAACTTCATTCTTTATTCTGATGCGATCTCTGATTGTATTTGAAATGGTATCAAGAATTTCTGATAAATTGCTTCCAACTTGTGCTGAAGTCATAACAGCGGATATCAAAAGCTCCAAATCTTTATTTTTCGTCCTTTCCACCATGTGATTAAGGGCATCTTCCTGCTTGACGCCAAAATGTATTTCTCTTAGAACCTTTGAAAATTCAGTAGATATTGGGGGCTGCATTTCTTCTGAGATATTTTCCATTGACTGCAAAAATGTAAAACCGCCTTTAATGCTATTCCCCATTATTACGGTGGCATCACCTAATTGCTTGGTAAACAAGTCCTCACGCTTTTTTCTTGCATTGCTTACTATAAAGGGCGGTATCGAAATGCCTATAATAGATAGTGCTGCTCCTGTAATTATATTCCCGCTAAAAAGCAAAACCAACATCATAGGAATTAAAGTTAAGCCTGCCCAAAAATATATGAATTCATTTGCTTTCAACCTAACACCTGAAGAAGCAATAAGATTAGAAAATTCCTTACTTGCAATTTTAAATCTATTCTTTTTTCTTTTGCTTTCTTCTTCATTTTTTTCCCTGATAAATTGCTCCTGAACATCATCAGCGTTATACTCCGTAAAATACTTTGAAATCCTGTCTCTCACCTGTCCCGGACCATATGAGGATATCAAAATATAAAGGATTGAATAAATAAATACAGCAACCATAAGAGATATTAAAATTTCCATATTTCACCTCAATTTACAAACCAGTCGTCTTTGACAATTATGCCGCTTGATATCAGTTTATCAAGAAAATTAGGTCTTATACCTGTTGATGAAAAGTTCCCCTTCGTTCTTCCATTACTGTCAATACCCTCAACCTTGTATGTAAATATGTCCTGCAGTGTGATGGTATCCCCTTCCATGCCTACGACCTCAGTGATATTTACTACTTTTCTGGAGCCATCCTTCATTCTTGACTGATGAACTACTATATCAATGGCGGAATGTATTTGTTCCCTTATTGCCTTGACAGGCAAGTCCATTCCGGACATTAGTACCATTGTTTCCAAACGAGACATAAGCTCTCTTGGCGAATTAGCATGGGCTGTTGTCAGTGAGCCGTCATGACCTGTATTCATTGCCTGAAGCATGTCTATTGCTTCACCGGCACGCACCTCTCCGACGATTATTCTATCGGGACGCATACGCAAAGAATTCCTTACCAAGTCTCTGATTGTAATTTGACCTGAACCCTCTAAGTTTGGAGGTCTGCTTTCAAGTGTGACCACATGCTCCTGGGCCAGTTGAATTTCTGCAGCATCTTCAATAGTTACTATTCGCTCATTATTGGGAATACTGCTTGACAATACATTCAATAAGGTTGTTTTACCGCTGCCGGTACCTCCTGAAACGATAATATTCATTCTGCCCTTTACACATGCCTCCAAAAACGCAACCATTTTAGGAGATAATGAGCCGAATTTTATTAAATCACTTGCAGTAAATGGCTTTTTGGAAAATTTCCTGATAGTCATTGAAGGTCCAACTAATGAAAGAGGCGGTATAACAGCATTAAAACGAGACCCGTCTTTTAATCTGGCATCAACCATGGGGCTTGACTCATCAATACGTCTTCCCACAGTGGAAACAATACGATTTATAATATTCATTACATGTGTTTTGTCTTTGAATACAACATCTGATAATTCTAATTTTCCTTTTCTCTCTACATACACTTGGGAAGGACCATTTACCATAATTTCTGTTATATCATCATCGTTCAGCAATACTTCAAGAGGTCCTAATCCCATTACATCATTGAAAATTTCTTTTAATAATTTAGAACGCTCGGTTCTTGAAATTTTAGGAGCTTTGGACTCAATTAATGAATCCATAATTTTAAGCAACTCGTCTTCTTGCTCTCCCTTAACACCAAATAAACTTATATCCTGTTGATTTACTGCTTCAATAAAACCTTTATGCACTTGTTCTTTTAAATCTGAATATTCGTCGTACAAAGTTATTTCTGCCGACTTTTCCCCTGTACCGGAAAATTTCTGTTTTTCGAGACGATCCAATAAACTCATGTCAATGTCCACCTTTATGATATTTATTTTTTCTTGAATAAGCTAAGCTTCTTTTTATTGTTATTGATATTTTTATTTTTTCCCATAAGGTCATAATCAGCTGAGCCTTTAATTAATATTTCTGTCAGCCCGGAAATCGATGCGCTCAGCTTACTGTTTGGAGCGCCTGTTACAAATGGAACACCTCTATTTAATGCATTTACCGCAACCTTGTAATCACTGGGTATTTTTGCCCATATAGGATAACCTATTATTTTTTGAACATCATTTATTGTAATGGAATTCATATCAACTGCTCTATTTACAATTAACCTGATTTTATCTGTTTGCTGCAATGATTCCAACAGCGAAACACTGAGCTTTGAATTTCTTAAAATTGAAATATCAAGACCGGTAACAAAGAATAATATGGAAGAAGATTCAATTGCAGTAATCGTTACATCTGTGAATGACGGTGATGTATCTACAATTACATAATCATAATAGGTTCTTAATAAGCTAAGAAGACTTTGTACTTTATCTGCTGAAACCAATTCAGCATATTCAGGGCTTCTTGGCGCACAGAGTACATGAACACCGCTCGAATGAACTGCCATATAGCTTCTTACGGAGTCAATGTTCGGTGTAACTACATCTTGGACTAATTCCACAATAGTATCTTTTGGCTCTAAATCCAAGAAAATATTTAAATCACCAAATTGCAAATCTAAATCTACCAATGCAACCTTTTTTCTTTTTTCTGCAAGTTTTACAGCTAAATTTGCTGCAATTGTACTTTTACCTAATCCCCCTTTTGCTCCAAATACAGTTATAACCCTTGATGCCCATACTAAAGTATCTTTATTGCTTAATGATTTAATTCGAATAGATTCATTATTATAAACAGACTTTATATACTCTGAGAATTCTTTTGAGGTTGCAGGAAATTCAATTAAATTATGACAACCAACCTTTACGGCTTCCTGCATAATTTCAACATCTAATGAGTCAGCAACTAAAACAACAAATGTTTTTGGTCTGTGGAGTATAATTCTCTCAGCCAAATTCAATACATCTGTATCCCCTGCACCCAAAGTCATAATAATTATATCAGGAGATGTATTTTCAATTTTGTCTAATGCCTGTGCTCCCCCTATTGAATCCCCGATTATAATAATTTCTTCATCTTCAATTTTTGACCTTAGTGCCTCTATATTTCTTTCCATTTTACTGATAAGTAAGACTTTGATTTTCATAAGCTGCCCCCTAATTAATTATAATATCGTCAAAAGTTATTGATGGAGGCCTAATTATATCTTCATCCAAGGGAGACCTTAATATTAATCTAAGCTGTCCTTTGTATTCCGCCATACTCAGCTCCATGGCCTCATATACAGTAACCTGCAATGTTACAGAGGTGTAAGCAGAGCCTGTTTCAGGATTTTTTGTCTTGCCTTCTTGAGATATTACATCGTCAACAGCTAATACCTTGATGTTTTCTGCTATCATAGTTGTATAATCTAATATTTTTTCTTCTCCGTCAGCTTGTTTTTCTATTTTTTGAAACTGAGCAATAATATCCACAGTGTTATGGGGCCTAATCATTCCTACGAGACCGGACAAATTTCCAACGCCTATAGATATTGCGCGCATGCCGGGTTTTATTTCATATGCAAGCGTTCCGTCTCCCCCGCCACCTTCAGGTGATATCAGCTTAGTATATAATACCTGCTCACCTGCCATAATTTCATATTTTGAAAACTTTCCTATGGCTGCAGCTTCATTAACAACTGCCTCTGCATGAGCAGCTTCAACAGGCAGCTGTTTTATATCAAGCATATCATCTGTTATAGGCGTATTTGGAGGGATATTAACAGATGCCATCACCACTCCGGTTTTTACTACCTCAACATTAGCTTTTTCATCAAGCGTATTAAGGAATTTATATAAGAGGACAGCAGCAATAACTGCTACAACCAACGCTAAAAATTTTATCTTTTTCATAAGCTCACTCCAAATTATGTATTTGTTAATAATCAACCAATTTTGCAGCTCTTACTCCATAATCATTCAATACTATCCCTGCTTCAGAATCACCGCCGGTAATGTAGTCATTTATGTATGATGATGTCAATATGCTTATTTTATGAGTCTGATTTGGGTTATTACCTTCAAGCTTAGTAATTGTAAATGATACAAAGCCTACTACTCTCAATATATTATGCTCGTCAAAATCAACCACAGGAATTGTTCCAATTTGACCAACTACAATATTACCGGTAACATCAACAGTCTTGGTACCCGGAGTTGTTTCTACCGGGTCTCCGATATTTACAACACCATCATATCCGCCATTTTCCATGTCAGCTTGGTATTGTGAGTCTTCAAAATTAATCGCTCCGCGCCAGCCTTGATTGCCGGAAGTAGCACCTATTATGTCAAACTCATCTACAAACTCCTGAAGCATATCATTATCAATATCCTCTGTCTTTGCTGCGCCTAACTTTAATGTTATATCTTCATTCATAAGATTGTTATCAATTATAAAATCCATAACTGTTTTTGGCATAGCAAGCGGAAGAAGTCCGGACACTCCATTTACTTTCATTAATTTAGCAGTTGCTTTTCTGTTCACTGTAGTTTGTTTCATATTAAATATCTGAGCAAAATTGTATTTTACATCGGTCTGTCCCTTAACGGTCAGCCCGATTATTTTTCCATCTTCGTAAATAGGCAATATACTGCTTTCTGTTATATTATCCACTCCATTTAATTCTGCATATTTTATAGCTGCATCAACAGCATTACTCCATTCTGTTGAAGAAGTAGTATTAGCAGCAGGTAATTCTCTGACTGCAGCAAGTGCAATACTATCAAGACCTATTTGTAGTTTAGACGTTTCATTATATGCAAGTCCTAAATCTAATGAAAGAGCAGCAAACCCTATAATAACTGTTATCATCAAAGCAAATATTATTACTACAGCTCCTCTTTCTTCATTTTTTAACTTAATAATATATTTAAAAATATTCATAAGTATCACCGCCCTTATTTTTCTACTCTCATAGATGTTTCAGCTCTTATTGGGAACTTACCATCTCCATCTTTATCTATTATTGCTCTGGTTATTGGCGTAAGAATAATGACCTTTCCAGCAAACCTGACCCTTATTCTTTCACCGCCATTCACATCGTCATTTTCGGGTATTATGGTATCTACAACTATATCGGCAATATCGGTATATTCATTAATAATATTTGAAGCTTTATTTGTTGCGGCTGTGGAATCCATATCATCAAAATAATAATGTATCGCTATATACCTGGCAGCCTCACGGCTTGCATTATTGGCAGACAGCTGGTTATGATAAATCCACCCGAAATCTATAATACCGGCTATAAAAAGCAATAGTATAGGGAGTACCAAAGCAAACTCAACCATTGCTTGACCATTTTCTTTTTTTAAATGCTTAAGTTTCATAATCTTACCCCCCAATGTGGAAAAAGCACCGCCCCGACCATGCGGACGAGCCGGTGCTTTTTGTTGGTTTTCTGGTTAAATCAAGGTGATGTCATTTTGTCAATTCTTTTGATATTCCTTCAAATGTTGTCTTTGCATTTGTACCAATTAATTTAACAGCAGCAATTACTACCACTGCAATCAATGCAAGTATCAAGCCATACTCAACCATTCCTTGACCGCTTTCCTCGTTTTTTAACCAACTAAATATTTTTTTCATTTTGAACCCCCTTGTATTATTTTATTTATATTTTGATATAAAATATCATAATATACGATTTAATCATGTCATCCTGAGTGTAATGAAGGATCCCTCACTTGTCATCCTGAGTGTAACGAAGGATCCCAGAATGACGCTCTATGAGTTACTCATAACAATTACAACAGTTACTAATTACGGTGACATTTTATCCATTGAATCTTGATAAAGTGCGAATGCATTTTCTCCCAAGAAGCTTACTGCCGCAATAGCTGCAATAACTATGAGGGATAAAATCAAAGAATATTCAACTAATCCTTGTCCATCTTCTTCGTTTAAAATACATACAGCAATTTTTCCCATATCCGTATCCTTTCTTTCATGCTACGCAATGTTTAAGTTAACAGTAAATGTTACTAATGCAAAAATGTAACCTGCCACTAAAAACGGAGCTAACGGTAACATAGTTGTCAGGCGAATTTTCCTTAAAGCCAGTCCAATCAGTATGTAGCTTAACAGTACAGCTGCCATTGCACCCATAGCCGTAACAACGGATGGATATCCTAAGGCAAATCCTATGGCTCCCGCTAATTTCACATCACCTGCTCCAACCTTGCCTAATCCCATAAAGGTGGCCAATGCTGTAAACACAATCATGATAAAGACCATACATATTATTGAACCTAAGATACCTTCCAACCCATAATTAAATGATTGATATATAATGCCTAAGGTTAACAATACTAAAATTAACTCATTAGGAATTATTCTAATTTTTATATCGATGTATGCAAATATTATTCCTAATGATATTTGTACACATATGAGCACTGCAGCAAATAGGCTTTCTGCTGTATAAGCTGTAAAACACCATGCTGCCCCGTTAAACAAGATTATAAATATATTTATTATCCGGTTATCAAATAGTTGAACTTCTTCGCTGCCTATGCTATTGGTTTTCTTTTTATATTGAATAATTTTTAATGATAGCTTAGGAATGATATATCCTGTATATAAACCTATAATTGCAAAAACAATTAATTTGTATAACATTTCATACCTCTAAACACTATATTGTTGTTACCTGCCAATAATCCCAAGAAGCTCCAATACACATATGCCACTGATACAACACTTATGTTAAAGAAAGCTGCTGTCATATAACCCATAACACTTGATAAAATCAAAAGCATTATTTTGCAATTCTTCAATCTGAACAAACCCTTTAAGATAATCTGAAAGCTCAATGTCAAATAAATCAATAATGATGGAATACCGGTCGTAACGGCAATATGCAAATATTCATTGTGTGCCTTGTCAGGATATCTCACCTCTCCCCAAAACTCAATCATGTCTTTAGTATAGTATTTCTTAAATGCTTCACCTAAATTTTCCAAGCCGTAACCCGTAAGCGGACGAGCTTTAATTAATTCTACAACTCGTTTCCAAATAAATCCTCTGTGCGCACCGGTATAATCAGACCTGTCACCGTCTGCAAGAAATTCATTAGCATCCCTTGAAATAGATAGGAACCTATCTATGAATGCTCCATCCGTATTGAAATTATATAAAGCCAAGAGCAATACTGTTATAACAAATAGAATAATATACCTGTTAAATTCTTCCTTGCTATATCTAAAATATATGTAGTGTATTGCTGCAAAAGCTAATATTGAAGCAATTGTACCTAACCAAGCCCCCCTTGTGTTGGTACATAAGAGACAATAAAACAAAATTATATAAGCTGTTAAACCTGTTATGTTTTTATTTATTATGTAAAAATAAATTGATATCGGTATTATTAAAACTATATATGAGCCTAAAAAGTTAGGATTACCCATTGTTGAAAAAGCTCTGCTCCCCCAGTTTTCACGGAGGATATCCCTTGGAAAGGGCTCAATGCCCATTGTTTGCAAAATACCGTAAATTGAAACAATTATGGCAGTAAATAATATTATCTTAAATAACCTTTCATCAGGAGTTAGGTAAAGCCTTGCTACAATAAACAGAAATATATATAACATTATCGTAACTAAACCTTCCCATCTGCCGGGCACTCCAATTATTGCAAACTCTTTATTTTCTGCTGTATATACAGAAGCAATTAATAATATTAAGTATATAAATAAACTCATATTTATTTTGTCTTTCTGTATTATATCTTTTAGCTGCATTTTATTTATTACAAGCATAACTGAAAAGCTTATTACTAAGACAAACATTGCTGCAACCTTGGGTAAATAAAAATGGTCTGTATGCCCTCCCAATGGAACAAATACTGCCGGAATACCTGATAATGCAAGTATAACTGTAACCTTTGCTACTTTATCCAATTTGCTGTTTCTTGCTTCATATAACTGTAATTTTTTATATATTCCAATAGTATCAATCATAATTACTCCCGTAACTTTTACAATATTCCAAAATATTATAATGAGAGATATGCAAGCTTTACAGGTTGATTACCTTACCATTCCTTTCAGGCTGTCTTGATATTTGTTTTTCTATCAGCTGTATAAACTCATCTCCAAGAATATCCCGTTTATTGTAAACCTTATCTTCCACTTCTGAGAGCAATTTTATAATTTTTGCTAAGTCATCTTCTGCTTTTTCTGCTCTGTTATGTTGTACTGACAACTGCTGTTTCAGTATACCGTTAAGCTTCGCACTATGTTTTGCTTCATACTCCAAATTTTCCATTTTTTCGTAAATACTGCTGAATTCTTCTTTGAACCCGCTAATTTTATAGTTAAATGCTTCGGCTTTTTCCATATTAAGTTCTAATACCGCTTCTTCGTTTATCTTTTTTTGTTCTTCCAACTCTTTTAATTTTTCATTAATTGTTTGCTGCAGACTGCTTATCTTTTGTCTTAATATTGCTGAATCAGAATTTAATTTTTCGTTGTATGTTTTTTCTGTTTCTAACTGCTCTTCTAGTTTTTCGTTGTATGATTTTTCTGTTTCTAACTGCTCTTTTAATTTTTTGCTGCATGAGCTTTCAATTTTCAGTTGTTCCTTTAGTTCTTCGCAAACATCATTAATTTCATTAATTCTATAATCCTTTTCATGAATGCTTTTT
>ENA-UOOM01001878-UOOM01001878.1-fermentation-metagenome-genome-assembly--contig:-NODE-1878-length-18854-cov-5.339220_pt1 | contig 18854 bp, 13 predicted proteins | sample MGYA00245781_ERZ724031 | MGnify/ENA primary metagenome ERZ724031 (study PRJEB28704, sample SAMN03018317) | fermentation metagenome | biome: anthropogenic terrestrial biome; feature: soil; material... | reverse complement strand
AGTGATACCAGCTAAGTACAAATCAGCTTCCGAGGTAAGAGCATTTCTTGTTTTTTGGCCGGCTACGCAGAAACTGTTTTTAAAGTGATTGATTGATTTCTCGACAGTTACGCGTATTTTATAGGTATCGTCCCATTCTTCAGTTCCACGAATGGTTCCAGGGAAAGTACGAAGATTTTTTTCAGGGTAGACATAGAACATACGCCCACAAGGGGAATCAGTACAAGGATTTTCGCAAGAAGTGCGACGTATGTACTTTCCATCCTCACATTTTACCCAAGACATCATAGGACAGACAAACTTGAAGGTAGGCATGCCACAGCGAAGATGCGAGTTGCTTGTTTCGGGTTTCATTGGAAGTATAGGATCATTTGGGCAACAAGGCACTCCATCTTCATTAATCGGGCAATCTGGATACTTTAGATCATGTGCTGAATTAAGCGGTATAAATGCTTTGCTAAAACCAAGCCCATCCTCTCCAAGCAGTTCCTTATAAATATCTATGGAATCGAAAGCGGAATCACCGAGAAAAACGAATGGCTTTATCAGAGGATGTTTTTCAAAAAAATCTTGCAACGTCGGCAGAAGAGCTTTTGAATCCGCTAACGATTTATTTTCATCTGGAGAATCATCTTTCTTGGAAACTTCGATTTCGGGATGCTCAAGGTAGTAGTTTTCATCGTAAAAACTAATATCTCGAACAATACCGAGTCCGTTTGTAATAATGCCGAATTTGTAGGAATAGCAGAAGTGACCATTGATATACATTTGCTTGATAGCAGGGTCAGCTTCAGCGTAAGTTGGCATCAAGCCATAAGCTGCTTTATATGGATCAAAAGAATCATCAAGCCCTTTTACGGCTTTCCATGTATTCAACCTTCTAATTAAAGCGTTGATGAACTTGGGGTTGTTCTCCCGAACATACGCTTCAATACCGGAGGTATCGAATATAGTCATGGATGCAAGCTTGCTGTCTATATCTTGGCAGATTGGCTCGGTAATGTCGACAAGGTTGTCAAACATAGCTTTGAGGTCATCTTTAAAATCCTGCTTAAACAGAGTGAATTTTGACGCATCTGGAACCTTATCAAAACCACAGAAATCGCGTAGTTCTCGTGAATATGTGAGGAATAGAATCAGAAGCTTGTCGGTTGTGATGCTAAAAATTCGCTGGATAATAAGAGCAAGAATGAATCCGCTAAGAAGGTATTCGCGAGGTCTCCCAATGTGCTTGTTGAAATGCATTCTAAAACTCAATGGGATAAGGGCATTGATATCAAGGTGTTCTTCTAACATAGAAAGAAATTTTGGTTTGTCGTTTTCAAAGGATTCGAGGCAGTCTGTGTAAACATCATTTATTGATTGCTGTTTCGATTTTATCATTAGATTGTAACTCCTTACTTATTTGTTATTTTGTAACTGATTAACTACATTATACCACAAATAAGTGAGGAGTTATATAAAAAAATCCCCTTTAAAACGCTGAAATATAGCGGTTTATGGGGTTTAGCAATTAACTAAAAGTCTGTGATATGAAAGGAGCAATATTAATTTATGAAGGAATTTGGTATTGGTATGATAGGATTTGGTTTTATGGGAAAGGCTCATACCTATGGATACAAAACTCTACCCCTCTATTATGAAGACCTTCCCTTCCGTACGCGGCTGGTGGGAGTCTGCACAGCTCACGAAGATACGGCAGAAAAAGCCAAACGCTTGCATGGTTTTGAGTTTGCCGCAACTGATCCCAATGATATTTTTTCCTGTAAGGATATAGACATTGTACATATCTGTACTCCCAATGCTTATCATAAGGATGCTGTGATTTCTGCGTTAAAAGCAGGAAAGCATGTATATTGCGAAAAACCGCTGACAACCAGCTATGCAGATGCACAGGAAATCTTGTCAGTGTTGAAAGGTATTGAACTCACCACTCAAATGACCTTCCAGAACCGATTTCTCCCAGCAGTAATGCGAGCCCACCAACTAATAGATAATGGCAGATTGGGACGCATTTTGTCCTTTAGCGCTTCCTATCTGCATTCAGGTTCCATTGACCCCAACAAGCCCATTGGCTGGAAGCAGGATTCGGAATTTGGCGGCGGAGGCGTACTCTTTGATTTAGGTTCTCATGGACTGGATTTGATTTACTATTTAGTGGGAGAATATGAAAGCATTATCACCAGTAATCGGGTTTTGTACCCTCAGAGACCTGGACCGGATGGCAAGATGATCCCTATTACTGCAGAGGATCAATCTATAATGATGGTGAAAATGAAAAACCAAAGTACGGGTATGATTGAAGTTTCCAAAATCGCAACCGGCACCAATGACGAGCTGGAATTTGCCATCTATGGTGATAAAGGTGCTGTGAGATTTAACCTCATGGATCCCAATTACCTTGATTTTTACGACAATACCAAACTGGACAAGCCCATAGGCGGCGAAAAGGGATTCACCCGTATTGAAACCGTACAACGCTACCCAGCGCCCGGAGGTGTTTTTGTCTCACCTAAAGCAGCTATTGGATGGATAAGAGGGCATGTACACAGCTTATATAATTTCCTTCAATGTGTTTATGACGGACGGCAAGCCAGTCCTTCTATTCGAGATGGAGCCTATATACAGTATGTAATGGATAAAGCGTATGAATCCCACGAAAAGTCCGGTTGGGTTACACTATAAACGCCTGGTAGAGATCATTGGTGATGAGTTCTAACTGAAAAATTTGTATTAGCAACGGTCTATAAATTGAAAAGGCAGCATCTGGAAATGTTGTCATCCAGAGCGAAGTGAAGGATATTAGGGATACTGCATGTCTTGTTTGTCCTATATAACATGTACATAAAAAAGTTGCCTGATCATTTGAACTATGGAACAGCTCACTTTGATTGGCAACTTTTTTATATGCTTCTTTACCTTTACTCACCCAGAGCGCTTTGAAACATTTAAAAACAACAGCTTAACCATTATAAACAAAAATAACCCCCTGTTGCAAAGAGAACAGCACTATTTGTCCTCCCTCATTTTGTTATATGAGCATATCAATATTACTTCCATTCTGCAATCAGCTCAATTACTTTGTCAGCAGTTTCTTTACTATCTATACCTTGAATATTTGAAAACCATATACCTTCGGGACGCAATGTCTCTAAAACTAATGGCAATTCATTTAAATTAATGCTGAGTTGTATCCCCTTCCTAGCCTTCTGTATCTTTTGATATACATTGACCCATCGAGCATATCCTTCATTTCCAGCTCCACAGACCCACTGTATCGCATCAAGCTCAGGAATATCCAAAAGCATATCCAAATGTCTCAATGCATCTGGACCATCCAGATGGTAAATAGATCGCTCATAGAACTTACATTCATTGGTAATTCCTGGAATAAAGAATTCCTCGAACATTTGCTCACTGATCATACAGGAGAAATCATTAGAAGGTATATAGTATCTGCCATCACAAATAAGCGGTGTCCATGATGTAATTGGCATACCGTTTGAGCGTAAAATGTTATAAAAGATATCATAGACTTCAAAAAACTCTGTTTGCGAAGTTTCCAATTTTGTTTTGACTGCTTCCGGGTATTCTATAAGATCCATAGCCAGCTGCTGGGGATCCCTCAATGCGGCTAAGTGATCACCTCCTGGATGAAAATCCGTAAGCCCAACAATAAAATGCCCTTGACCATATTTAAGAAGAAGATTTGTAAATTCTATAGTAGTTTTGAACAGTGGATGCTCTGGGTTGAAAACAGCTTTATCCCCGTCTGCCTTCCAATCATTAATGCAAGGTTCACTCCATGCAGTATTTTCTCCAAACTGATAACCACAGCCACACCAGGCACTGAAAATTTCAGGACCCAAGTTAGGCCATGCTATCGGTAGCGCATCGCCATAAAACACATGGTTAGACAATGCAATTGCTTTTGCTTCTGCACGGAACTCAATGTCCAACCATCTCTCTCGTTGGTTCTTATATTCTTTATAAGGGATCGGAACCGTATGTTTTGCTTGAAATGTTATACTGACAGGTGGTCGATCTATTATTTCTCTGTTCCAAAACGCTTCATATCTCTTCTTCGACTCTTCATAATCCGGCTTTAATGAAAATTCCATTTGCTACACCTCTCTGGGTTGTTTCGCACCGCCATGCTGCAGCCCTCGGGACGATTCTCGGGTATGTAAAGATATAGTGCCTACAGCGTCAGTAAATGGGGTTATTTTTCATCAGCTGTGCGAATCAAGGCTAAATAGTTTTCTAAAGGAATGTAGGGAGTCGCACTGTTTCCAGTGCCCAGAGCGTACCCGCCCCTCTCGCGAGTCTGCTGGAGGATTGCCCTGGCTCGTCCTTGAATTTCGGGAATAGTGCGCTGGCAGACATAATCCACATCTATGCCGCCTAAGATAGCGATACGGGAGCCATACTGCTCATAGGCTTCCTCCACCGGCTGGATCACATCCTCGAAGGAATGCTTGGCGTCAAACCCCAGCCCATCAATGATATCATCCATCACCAGGTGTAGGTTGCCGCAGGAATGAAGCACGACATACTTGCCATGGGCGTGTACAAAGTCATTGATTTCCTCATAGTAGGGAAAGACATACTCACGCAACATTGAGGGCGACAGCATGGTCTGGGTCTTGTGACCCCAGTCGTCACTTACGATGAGTGTCCCTACCTGGTGGTTAAGAGTCGCTTGTTTGTAATAACGCACCAAAATACCACCCACCTTGCTGAAGACCGCCTTGACCAGCTCCGGTTTCTCGTATATCATGATGCATGTGTTGTCGAAGCCCATTAACTGGATAACATTTTCGAAGACACCACCATAGCTGAACACATTAACTCTCATTCCAGCGGGCAATTGGTGCAGCAACGCTTGGAAATAGCGGTCGTCACAATGCTCCAGATTGGGCCACGGGTACTCCTCGAAGCTTTTCCAATCGGTAATAACATAGCCTTCATTCATAGACACACTACCACCAGCGTCTCGTCTGAATCCAGTGGGGAACCGCAGATCGGAGGCATAGGCGTTAATGAAATCATATCCTAAAACTGACCAAGCGCGAAGATTCCAAGCGGCATATTCTTCCACTTCCTCAGCGGGCGGGGGATTTCCTATTAACTTTGCGTAGATATTCTTGTCGTGGAACAACTCGAACAAGGTAGGTCTCGAAGCAGGTTGGCGGTTGAGAACCGCTATGAAATTGTTATAATCCGGTGTTCTCATGGTTCATCCTTTCACGGCTCCGATGGTCATGCCGGTGACAAAGTATTTTTGTAGAAACGGATAAAAGGTCATGATTGGAATCAATGCTACGATCACCTTGGCGGAATTTAAAGTCAAGTCAGAAATCCTGGATGCCTCAATTAACTGCTCCGTTGTCATAGTTTGAGGATTGAGTATGGCTGATATCTGATAGATATAAGTCTGTAGCGGCTGCTTGGCGGAATCATTGATGTAAAGCAGCCCATCGAAATAGGAATTCCAGTGGATGACAAAGCAGAACAACAGCACGCAAGCCAGTGAGGGGAGAGAGACGGGTAGATAGACTCGAATCAGTATCTTCCACGGGTTCGCCCCATCCACAGTAGCCGCCTCATTAAGCTCGAAGGGGACGTTTTTAAAAAATCGTATGAGCATTATTAAATAGTAAATTGGCACCGACCCAGGCAAGATAAGCGCCCAGATAGAGTCGAAGAGGTTGTAGAACCGGATAACCATGTAGGCAGGGATCATCCCCCCTGAGAACAGCATGTTGAGGACAAAAAACCACATATATGGCTTCTGTAACTTAAAATGCCCCCGAGGCAGGCATAAAGGGTAAGCTGCCAGCATTAGTAGTAACATGTTCACCCCGCAGCCCAAACCGGTGCGCAACACTGATACCAGAAAGGAGCGAAAAAATTGAGTGTCTGACAGCAATTTTTTATAGGCGCTTACATTCCACCCCGAGGGCAGCAACCATACCCTGCCAGCTGACACATGAGCTTTATTGGAGAAGGATACAATCAGAGTATACCATAAAGGGTACAGACAGACCAGTGCAGAAATCAGCAGGGTTACAATTATGATTACTTGCATGGCGGATATGGATTTTTTCACAGCCCACCCTCCCTCAGAAGATTTTGTAATCGCCAAATTTTGCAGCTAGGAAATAAGCTAACGACATCAACATAAGGCTGATGACCGATTTAAACAGACCCACAGCGGAGCCAATTCCATAGTTGAAATTCACGATGCCCAGTCGATAAACATAAGTGTCAATTATATCTCCAGTGGAGTAAACGCTGGGGCTGTACATATTGAATATCTGATCAAAGCCAGCGTTTAGAACGTTGCCCAAACTCAAAGTGGCCATCAAAATGATTATGGGTAGAATGCCTGGAAGAGTAACATGCAGCAACTTACGCATGCGCCCAGCCCCATCGATGGCAGAGGCTTCATACAGACCCGGGTCGATGTTGGTGATGGCTGCTAAATAAATTATGGCGCTGAAACCGAATTCCTTCATCGCCTCAGTCAGGATCATCACTATGGGAAATATCGACATCGTGCCTAGAAACAGGATCGGCTCCTTCAGACCCAGCATCATCAGTAGCTTGTTGACCACCCCATCGATATTCAGCATTGATCGAATTACCGTCGCAAAGATGACCCAAGAGATAAAATGAGGTAAGTAAACTGCTGTTTGAATGGTCTTTTTAAGGCGACCGCCCGGTATCTCATGAAGTAACAGGGCAAAGACAATAGCAAAGATCGTGGTTATTACAATCTTTCCCACAGCAATAACAACCGTGTTCTTAATAATCTCAAAACTATCCGGCATGTCGAAAAAGATGCGAAAGTTGTCAAGCCCCACCCAAGGAGAACCGAACCAGCCCCTGCTGGGTATAAAGTCTTGAAACGCAAGCAGAATCCCCAGCCAGGTGATGGTGTTGAAGAGGAACACCATCAGCGCGCCTGGCATGAGCATCAGATTGTAATGCAGCTGGTTTTTTCTGTGCCTGTGCAAGCAAGATAACCTCCTTATACCAAAGGGAATAAGTACTGCCAGCAGCGAATAATTTTCACTTAACTTTCATCCGCTGCGTTATAACGCTCATTATTATCTGAGCGCATTGACGACTTCCTGTACCTCATTTGTAATATCTTGCCCGCCCTGATCCAAATATTGGGCGACAAATTCATCGAAGTACTCCTGGATGGACTTACCACCGGTATCGCCCATGATCATTTTGGTATAAGCGTCCAACTCCAGCTTATCCAGAAAGGTCTTTCTTCGTTCCATAGTAGGAGTGATCCCCGAGTAATCAGATCGAACGAATTCCACGTTGGCGTTGTACATAGCCATCATGCCAATGGTATAGCCCATTGAATTGGACCAGTCATCCATGTGATCGTAGGAACTCTCAGCATCTGCCACCACCTTGGCACAGTCGGCAATCATCAGGTTGTATTCTTTCTGAGAAAGATCTGGAGTGAGTTCCACAACCTGGTCACGGGTAATTTCACCGTTTGCGTAACGATAAGCTAGAACCGAGCAGTCAAAGATAGCATTCGCAGAGAGGGGGAAGATAGTCATAGGTGTGTAGTTGTTGCTCACCACCGCAGCCTCCTCCATCTCAGCGCCGTAGCCGGGCTGCTGCATAGCGTTGTATGTGTTATTTAACGCATAAATGAAGACGGAAGGATCTTTGTACTCCTTGCTGACCACGCCAATATTGCTGCTAGCCGGATTGGGTGCACCGCCTATATAATTTCCTTCCGACTCCTTTGGCAGAGCGTAGGCTGTCCATTCAGCTGAGGGGTCGTTGATGACTGTGTCAGTCATGTAAGACCAACTGAGCCACCACATACCGAAGAGCAAACCCGCTTGACCACTGGTCACCTTTTGCTTGTAGGTTTCCTCCTTCCAAGAAGCAAAGTCTTTGGGAATCAAGCCCTGCTCGTACCATCCGTTTAGCAATTCCAGAGCCTCCACAGCCTGGGGCATTAGAGATCCATAGATGACCTTGCCATCCTCCTGTACCCGCCATTGATTTGGAGTTGCACCATAGTTGGTGAAAATATCACTGACTGAGCCAATGCCGGGATTGGCGCTGTCGTAGTTGGGCATAATAAGAAGACCGTCCGTGTCATCCACGTTGTTACCGTCGGGGTCACCCTTCATGAAGGCCTCCGCCAACTTAGCGATGTCTGCGATGCACTTGGGCTCCTCCGCGTCTAGTTTATCTATCCAGTCCTTGCGCACCCACAGAACCGGGTTCATATTCCCCAGCCCGTCTGCCTTGGGAATGCCATAGATGCGCCCTCCTTTGGAAACAGCCTTGATATCCGCATTATCGGCGCTTTCATAAATTGCTTTGATATCCGGATGGGCTATTTGGTTGTAAGCGTCTGTCAGATCAGCCAACAGATCGGCTTTAACCAGTGCCTCGAACTGCTGGTAATTTACCTGGAAGTAATCCGGTATGTCTCCGGATGCGATGGTCATGTTCATCTTTTCGGTGAAAGCTTCTCCTGATGCACTCCATATAACCTTGGGCTTTAACCCGGTTTGCCTTGTGAACATGCGACTGCGTAGATTGTCCTCGATGGTCTGACCCTCTGGCAGCACATCACCGGCGGGCGGGGCCAGAACAGTTGTGTAGATGATAGGCGGGTCGAACACCTTAAGATAGCGGTCCTCTTCCTCACCGTTCGTGTCGTCCGCAGGCTCCGTTTCGCTTACATTAGGTGAGGAGCTCGGCTCTTGTGTAGGTGTGTATTCGGATCTATCATCCCTCGAAACACCTGTACAAGCTGTCATTGATAGCAATAAGCATAAAGCCAATGCAATGGAAATGATTCTATTCATCATCTAAACCTCCTTGTATTTTGATGGTACATTTGTTTATTAATTATTTCAAACAGATTAACAAAATAGAATGGCAATACAAGCTCAATTTTATGTAGTTTGTTTCTTTTTTCTCATTTTCAACCGATTACTCAGCAAAAAAACACACAATTTCAGGCATGAATTTACCAACAGTTTTCAGCATTTATCTTTCATCTCAGCAGTTTATAATGGTATAATTATTATAGAAGAACATAGAATTTAGGAAAATCGCCAATACCTAGTCCGGGGGAATAACAATAGATGAAAAAAAAACGAATGATGTCGGTAAAGCATAAAATCATTTTAATTGCCTTTTTGGGCGCCAGTCTTTCAATGGTGACCTTCGGCATCTTTACCTTTTCCAGCCTGATTTCCAGGGCATGCTGCCAAGTCAAGGAGAAGCATCAGCAAAACGTGGATTTTGTTGGCGACCAAATCGATAAGGCAATTCACGAAATGCACAATCTAGCCGCAGGACTTACCTACCATGGTGGTATTATCAAACAGGTGGAGGAATACTTGGACGCATCAGGGGTATTGGAACAAAAACGCATCCGTCAACCCATTGAGAGCCAGTTGATTCTGTACGACTTTTTCAGCTCGGTCATCGGCTTCATCGCCTTCTACGAACCAAATAACCGGAACATGGTAGTTATTTCCAACGACTACATGTACATAATGAATCTGCAGAATCATATACCCTATTTCCTCCGCGTACCAGACACTCAATTTTTCTGCCCGCACCTGTCGGTTAAACGAAGGGATAACAACAGTTATGTGCTCTCCTTGGCCAGAACCACTATTTCTCCAAGTGGAAAGGAGATTGCCATCTACATAGAATCCGATCATACTTTCCTTATTGAATGCCTGGGGCAGTTGAGCTCAGGAGATAGCTTTGAACCAAATATAATCCTACTAACTGATGGAGAAGAAAGGATAGTCTACCAATACGACCACAACAGAAGGATCCCTTCCGACGGGGCTTTGGACAACCTGGATACCTTTCGGTACACATCAAATGAATGGGAGCTGCATCTTCAGGTTCCTGCGTCGGGTAGATACAACCGCCTGGTTATGCCAGTGCTCAGGGAATTTCTGATCACATTGTCGATTTACATCCTCACATATGCAATTTCTATGCTTTTAGTATACAGAGCATCCTACCGACTGCTGGAATCCTTACAGCGGGATATCGGCCGCATGGATATCCCCGCCTTGCTGGGTAAACCCCAAAGAAGAGCTGGAAACGACGAATTTACGGAAAAAATTGGGGAGATGCGCGAACAAATACGCATCCTCCTCCTGCGAGTGAAAAACGAAACACGTAAAAACATGCAATTGGAAAATCAGTTGCTTATCAGCAAACTCAACCCGCATTTCCTCCACAACACCCTGAACAGTATCAAGCTGCAGATAGAGCAGGTAAAGCAACCGGAGCTGGCGGAAACCATAGCTTCCCTGAACAACCTTCTGCACTACAATCTGCGTGCCAGCAAAATCGTGTACCTGCAAGAGGAGCTGCACGCTATCGATTATTACATTGCGTTGCAAAAACGAATTCACTCCTTCACCTACACCAAAATCATCATCCTGCCGAAGGAAGTCAAGGAGCTGCCTGTTCCCAGTTTCATCCTACAGCCAATTATAGAAAATTGCTTTAAGCACGGTAACAGTGATGATCTGCATATTCAACTGAGAGCCACCTATCAGAACAACTGCGTTACCATTAGCATACAAGACAATGGTAGAGGACTGTCAAATGAACAAATAGATATACTTAATCGTGAGCTGCGGGAGTTGACTCGGATCCACAAAGGGATTGGTCTGCAGTATGTCGCCTCCTCTTTACGTTTGATGTTTGCCTCAGCCGCTACAGTCACAGTTGATATCACCGAAGGGGGGGATACAGAAATCTGTATCATGATCCGTCTGTGACGGGTCAGACAGATAGAAAAACAATGTTGAAGGTACTTATTGTAGACGATGAACCCTTGGTACGTACCGGGATCTGGTACAGTATCTGTTGGCAGGACTATGGTATGGAGCCGGTCGCTGAGGCTGACGGGGTGGATGGAGCAATCGATGTACTGCAACAACGGAGCATCGACATTGTGTTCACGGACATTGTGATGCCAGGCAGGAATGGGCTGGATCTCCTTCGTTGGATACAGACCAATTCACCGATGACAACTTCTGTTGTACTGAGTTATCACAACGATTTTTCTTATATCCAGAAGGCACTTCGATACGGAGCTGCAGACTATATCCTAAAAACCGAGCTGAACCACGATGACGTGAAGCTAACACTGCAACATGTAGCGCAAAAGGCCGTGAATAACTCGAAAAACTTGGAAGAACTGGGCACTTCACCTTGGACACAATTGTTTCGATGCGGCTTAGCGATTATCTCCCCCTTTGGCAGCCAAGTCACAGCGCAGAAGTCTGATATGTTGAGGGTAAAACATCACATTCAAGTCAGCCGGAGCAGCGTGCTGCTTCTTTACGGGTCTGCACCAGATGAGAGTGTCTTGTTGGAAATGGAAACCCGGCATAAAGAAAAAAATATCCTGGTGGTCTTCAAGGATACCTCTTCCACTCCCATATCCAGCCTACTTCTAGCTGTGAAGCTGTTCTCAGAGCGAGATTTGTTCTATCTGTATCTACCGGATATCAGCAGGTATGACTGTGATATGGATCTTGCCTTGAATCACGACAAAACTCTGGACGGACCAGAATATGCAGTGCTGGAGGAAGAATTTTCTTCAATGCAATGGATTTATGATGAAGACCTATTCTCCCGGATGCTGGAGCGGATAATTGATGCGAGACCTCTACCCTCAGTGATCTATAACCTATTCTACAGCGTCCAGGGTCAATGGGCCAGATACTTCGCAGACGGGAGCATTCCCGATATGTTACCTATCTCCAATATCCGGTTTTGGTATCAATGGGTGAATTGGCTGAATAATTTCAAGACCTTCATCTCCAACGAAAGTCATTTGAGTTCCTATTCACCTGAGATTTTGGCCTCTATACAGCAGCTACTCATCTGGCTGAGCGACAACTTCTCCAATAACATTAAGCTGAAAGACGCAGCCAAAATGGTAAACCTGAGCGAGAGCCATCTGAGCCGAACCTTCAAAAATATCGTGGGACTCCCCTTTAATATTTATGTCCGTGGACTGCGAATATCTCACGCAAAAAAGCTGTTGACTCAGAGTGCTCTAAAGATCAACGACATATCAGATCGATGTGGCTTTACCGACCGGTTCTATTTCAGCAAGGTTTTCAAGAAAGAAACAGGGATGGCACCAAGCGAATACCGCAACACCAACAGTATAATCTAGATAGTTTTCTCTATAGCATATTTTTTACCGAATTCCTCAATAAACTTGGAATAGCTAGATTTATGTGTGACAACATTCATATGTATAATATGTATTGTTACATTTTATATATTTTGGTATGATAGCTGTAGAGTTTAATTGAAGTTCAAATGCAGAAAGAAGATTTTTTAGTAAGAAGTATGCATCAAAAACTAGAATCAGAAAGGAAGAAGAAGATGGGTATTTTAAAAGCAGCAGCCGGCGCATTGGGTGGAGCACTGGCAGATCAATGGCTGGAAACCATTGAGCCGGCACAAATAGACAACACGACATTGGCTACTTATGGAACCATGGTACGAAAGGACGACAAGCGAAGTTCCAACAGACGCAGAACCGAGGATGTCATTTCCAACGGTTCCATTATTCACGTTCCAGAAAATGTATTTATGCTTTTAGTAGACGGAGGGAAAATCATATCCGCTACAGACGACCCCGGTTACTGGCAAGTAGATAATTCCAGAGCCCCTTCCATGTTTTTTAAATCCGATGAAGGAACTTCACTTTCCGGATATAAAAACACTGGACGCAATGCAATTGATCGTCCCGGCGGTCTGGTCAACACCCTAAAGGACTCCTGGGAGCGTTTCAAATTCGGCGGAACCACTCCTGTAAAACAACAGGTATTTTATATCAACAAACAGGAAATTCCCAATATTCGTTTTGGAACCAAAAATCCTGTACCGTACACAGATCGTGTTTTAGTACCAGGAAGGGTGGTGCCCTGCAAGGTCACATCTTTTGGCACCTACTCAATTAAAGTTGGAGATCCCCTGTTATTCTATACAGAGGTTTGCAACAAAGTCGGAAAATCAAATCTTATGCTTTCTGATCTGGCAGAGCAATATCTGAATGAATTTCTTATGGCATATACTACTGCTTTAGCCAACCTCTCCACGGATATGGTTATGGTTTCCGACATTCCCATTCGAACTATGGAATTGGGAAGATATATGGCTGACATTCTGGATGAAGAATGGTTGGCACAACGAGGTTTTTACATCCAAAGCGTAGGTATTGCAGGCATCAGCTTTGACGAGAAGACCAATGAACTGCTGGAACAATATGCAAGGGATTCCATACTGATGGATCCAAACGCCAGAGCAGCCCGTATGACAGGCAGTGTAGCTGCAGGGCTGGAAGCTGCAGGATCCAACGAAGGCGGAGCCATGCTGGGTTTTGCCGGTATGGGCATGGGAATGAACGTAGCAGGCGGCGTAATGCCAAATCAACAGCAGGCATATCAATCTCCTCCACCTTCCCAAGAGAACCAAGGTACCGGTGTTCCCACCTGGATCTGCGACTGTGGCAACAAAATGGCGGAAGATACCAAGTTCTGCTCCAAATGCGGTAATAAGAAACCAGAATCAAACAATTGGACCTGTTCTTGTGGAAGTACCGCAGAAGGTAAGTTTTGTTCCAATTGCGGAAAGAAAAAGCCCGATGACGGTAAATGGACTTGTGGTAATTGTGGTAATGAGTCCGATGGCAATTTCTGTTCCAAATGCGGTAATAAAAAGTCGTAATTTGAAGGACGAAGAGGTGACAAAATGAGCTCGCTCCAATATAAATGCCTGAATTGTACAGCCGGACTGGAATTTGATCCACCTTCTCAAAGTTGGAAATGTCATTACTGCTTCAGTAAATTTACAAAAGAGCAACTGGATATCGAGCAGGATATGCAGGAAAAAGAAGAGCAGTATGAGGAAGAACAACCGGAGCTCGATGCCTATCACTGTAACAGTTGCGGTGCAGAGTTGCTGGCTGATGAAACCACATCAGCTACCTTCTGCCTGTACTGCAAAAACCCTACAATAATCAAATCCAGGTTTACCGGCAAATTCAGACCCAAATATTTGATTCCCTTCCACTTAACCAAAGAGCAGGCTCAGGAACTATATCAAAAGTGGATTAACAAGCGATTGTTTGCTCCGACAGAATTTAAGTACAAGGAAGAAATTGAGAAGCTGACAGGTGTATATGCTCCATTCTGGCTGTTTGACTGCCGAACCGATGGCACTTTGCAGGGTCAGGGAACCCGGGTACGGTCATGGGTTCAAGGTGATTATCGATATACCGAAACCCGGTATTTCAGGGTGCTTCGTCGTGGAACTGCAGAATATGGGAAAGTACCGGTAGACGCTTCGATAAAGCTAGATGATTCCCTGATGCAGTTAATTGAACCTTATAATTATAACGCCTTAACAGACTTTTCCAAACAATATTTATCCGGTTATATGGCAGAAAAATATGATGTGGAATCAGAAGAAGCCCTGGGTACGGCTAAAACAAGGGTAGAACAGTTTACAGAAAAGCGTCTGAGAGAAACCATCGGCGGATATACCTCATACCATGACACCAATAAAGATGTGATACTGCAAAAATCAGAAGAAAGTTATGCCATGCTGCCGGTTTATCTTCTGGTTAACAAGTATAAGGGTAAGGACCATCTTTTTATGATTAACGGTCAGACGGGAAAGGTAGTGGGTGAAGCACCAATCAGCAGATGGAAACAGTTTCGCTTTGCCGGCTTGATTTTTGCTGCAACCTGGATCATAGCCGTATTTGGAGGTGCTTTTTTTGGATAGGAAAGTGAATAAATTTATCATTCTATTCAGCCTGTTGTTCTTGTTCCAAATGAGTTCCCTTATCTGGACAACTGCTAAAGCTGCTTCAACGGATAATGTCATAGATGATCTTGACTTTTTAACTTTGGAAGAGCTGAGCCAAATTCAATCCGAAATCGATCAAGCTGTCCTGGAGCATAATTTGGACATTGTTATCGTCATTACTGATAATATGGAAGGTAAAAGCTCAATGGATTTTGCAGATGACTATTATGACTATAATGAGTATGGTGTTGGCAGTGATGCCTCCGGTCTTCTCATGCTGATCAACATGTATGACAGTGAGATCTGGATTTCTACAAGCGGAGAAGCCATAGTTGTCTTTAGTGATGACCGAATCGAAAATATTCTTGATATAGTTGTACCTTACCTGTCTGATGAAAACTATTATCAGGCATCAATGGTATTTATCAGTCAAGTGAAAAATTTCGCAGCTGTCGGACCTCCTGAACCTTTGACCCCCGATGATAAATACAACGATTGGGAAGATCCATATTACCCTGGTGACAGCACAGCCTCCAGCAGTTATTGGCAGAGAGTCCTTAACATCATGGGTACTCCTGTTGTTTATATTGTTGGGATTATCGCAGCTTTAATCGGGGTTGTTATAGCCTCCAGCGGGAATAAAGGCAAGGTTACCATCAACAACCGGACATATGAAGAAGGCGGCTCATTCCAGTTGATTGATAAAAGAGACGACTTTATCAATCAAACCGTCACAAGAACTCCAATTCCTAAAAATAACTCAAGCAGCGGCGGCAGAAGCGGCAGCAGCGTCCATAGAGGCAGCAGCGGGCGAAGTCATGGGGGCGGTGGACGGAAATTCTAGCTGCCAAACTGCTTAACAGTTTCAAATTTACTATAACTTGGCAAGGGCTGCTATGGCTGCCCCTGTCAGGTTGACATTTTCAGCCTCTACAAATTCATAATAAAGATTTAAATCCTTTATCAAATAGTCTTCCATATAATATTCCAGTTTTCGTTTGAAATTTTTCAGCAAGTAAAAGGTAGAACCATCGGCAGTTATACATACGGGTCTGCTGGGATCATGCCCCTTTCCTGTTTTACGAATAACTGCAATAAGGTTAACGGCAGTAAGCCTGGCTGCCCGTTCTACAAGACAGTCAAATAGATGGTATAAGTTGATACGATCCAGTTGACTGGTCTTATCACAGAGATCGGCAAAGAGGTTGTCACCAAAAGGCCATCGTAAAAAGTAATTTACATCTATGGTAGTAATCTCACCTGCTTGAAGGAAAAGTTCACGGAAGGAATTGGAAAACAATTTTTTCTCCTCCACTGCATGCTTTAAAACAACTTCAGACAAACCACCGAAATAAGCTCCGGAAAACTTCTTTTCAAATAAAGCCTGATCCGGGTTTTTCGTTAAAAGATCGAATTCCCTGTCCATCTTCCCGGAGGGAGATCTCCGGTAAGCCCCAGACTCAATATTAATCAGCATAGAATCGTATTCTACACCCATGTTCCTTATTTTCTTTATATTGCTTACCTCTTCTATATAGCTGGTGTTGGTGCCGGTACCCAATATGAACCCTATATAACTGTCAAAGTTCCTATGAGCATAGGCAGCTTTTCCTCCTAAAAGGGTAGACACCGTATCATTCAACAGCACAATTTTCTTATCCATATGACCTTCAGCTTTTAAAGCCTCTAAAATCAGGGCTCCCAGTGGCTCCCCGATGAGACAGTCCAATTTGATTTCCTTGGTGAAACGAAGTGGTATCCCATCCCCGTTTGGTTGAATCTCAATTGGATAGGAGAAACAAAAACCGATTTTATTGCTCTTGTCTACAATGGGAGTCAGGTATTCAACTACCATCTTCAGAAATTTTTCTCTGGTCGTCTCTTCCTTCATACCAGGCATGGAATATTTGGCAAAATTATTTATGACAGGATTCATTTTGTCATCAAAATAAACTGTTGCCACACGGAAATTGGTACCTCCTGCATCCATGACAATAACCGGTTCATTGGAGGAAATACTATCATTCATAGGGATGTAGGTGGGTAACATATCCAAATAGCCCGATCCGCCTGCCAAGCCATTTTGCATATCTTCCATAAAGATATCCGTTTCTTTTTTTATGTCGATTCTCTCATAATCCATCTCATTTTTCTTCAGGAAGTCTCTAATTTTTTCACGGATTTCCTTCACTTTAATTCCCCTTTCTCATCATAGGCGCTTGGTGATAGTCGATAGGCACTAGGCGATAGGTAATAGGCTCTTAGCGCTGCTAAAATTCCAGCTCGAAGCCGTCATATGCAGCCAAAAAACCATTTTCAGCCGCTGCCTGTTCCAACTGTGCGTGGGTCAATCCCCCGTTGTGGGAGAGATGAGTCAGCACAAACCGGGTTCTTTCATCTGCACAACCTGCTTCTATCATGATTTCACGCTGCCGGATAACATCTCTTATGCCCATATGGTTGTTGCCATCAATTTTATTTCCGGAAGTGGTATCACAGAGAGCGCAATCCACATGATTATTTTTCAAGTACTCCATGGTTTCTTGAGGAAAGAAACCCGAGTCATGCCCATATAATAACTTTTTACCCCTGTGTTCAATCAGGTACAGAAAGCATTCAAAATGCCTGGCATGCAGGGCATTCATAGGAGTAATCTGCAAATCTCCTACAGTATAGGTTTCAAAAGCCTTCAGAATATGCAACTTGACATATTCCCGGTTTTTCTCATTGGGAAAATTAGGGAACAGCTGATGAATGGAACCAGGACCATACACGTTCAGAAACTGCTTCTCATTCCCATGTCCATAGGGAGGACATCTAAGCTCCATATCCTGAGGATAAAAATGATCCTCATGAGGGTGTGTAATCAAGATATGGTGAATCTCATGAAGATCAATATTGTGTATCAGGGAGTGCATATAGGCATCCATAGGAAAATCCACCAGGTATTTATCGTTAATGATACTTTGAGATCGTGTGCGGATGTTTTTCCCACCATGCTCTCGAGCATGGGTGCAGATCCTGCAATTACAGAAAATTCCCGGGATTCCTTCCGCAGCAGCTGTCCCCAAAGTTTTTATTTTCATTTCCAAAACCCCTTTCAGTTTACAGGCAGCCAGATTATAAGTATCAAGCTCCATGTATCAGGCAGCCTGTCAGTGTGTTTAGTTTACAAGTGCCAATAAGGCTACTACCTCCTTCCTTACATCGGATACAGGCACCAGCTTCTTGATACTCTTGTCCCTGGTAACAATTTCTGCTTGACCATTTGCTGCATTTCGCTTGCTTAAAATGATTCGTACCGGTGCTCCCAGCAAATCTGCATCAGCAAATTGAACTCCTGCTCCCATGCCTCGATCATCCAATAATACGTCAAAATCCTTGCTTAACTCTTTGTAAATTTCCTGCCCCAGGTCATTTACTTCGGATTTGTTCAACATGCAGATATGAATTAACCAAGGTGCAACTGCTTTAGGCCAAATGGGACCATAATCATCGTGGTTGTCTTCTATGACACAAGCCAGCAATCGACCGACTCCAATGCCATAGCAGCCCATAACAGGTGTTTGCAGCTTGCCGTCTTCATCCATATATTCCATGCCCATGGTTTTGGAATACTTCGTTCCGAGTTGAAATATGTTGCCTACTTCAATACCTCTGCTTACCTTCAACGGGCTTTCGCAATGAGCGCAGCTTTCTCCATTGTTTACCCTGGCTATATCAACAAATTCGTCAATATTTAAATCTCGTTCTACACTGACACCTCTCAGGTGATAATCGTTTTTATTGGCACCACATACTATATTCCTTTCTCCCTCCAGGGACTTGTCAAAAACCAGCTGAATATTTTTGGCATTTAAGTTATATGCCCCAACAAATCCAATTGCCAGGTCTACACCTTCATAATCAGTCAATGGGAATACTTCAGTACCCAGATGTTTTTCCAGCTTAAGCTCGTTGACCTGCAGGTC
>ENA-UOOM01001877-UOOM01001877.1-fermentation-metagenome-genome-assembly--contig:-NODE-1877-length-18856-cov-6.491729_pt1 | contig 18856 bp, 18 predicted proteins | sample MGYA00245781_ERZ724031 | MGnify/ENA primary metagenome ERZ724031 (study PRJEB28704, sample SAMN03018317) | fermentation metagenome | biome: anthropogenic terrestrial biome; feature: soil; material... | reverse complement strand
AGAACCGTCCCCAAGGTTCCTCAGCTGACAGGCTCGGAATCAGTACGCTGATTCGTTTTAAAGACTTCGCATTGATAGCAAGTGGACCGCTTGGCTGCAATTGACGGAGCCGCCTGTCCACTCTCGCACAGCGTGCCCGGAACCAGCCAGCATTTCTCTTCTGGCGACTGGAATGCCGGACAATTAAGGAAGTTACAGTTCTTTATGATCCAGCAGGACTGGAAGTCTTCTTTAACCTTGAAGCGACCGACCATCGATGTCAGGCGATCCGCCATTTCAACCAATGCATGGGCCTGTTCTGCCAGTCGGCCAACCGTGACTCTTTGTTCCTGAGCACCCCCGGACACCTGGCGGGCACCAGTGGCGTTCTGAGCGGCGATGTCTGACACAGTCGCCATGGTACTGGTCATTTCCTGACTGCTGGCGGCCTGCTGCTCTGAAGCGGCGGCAATATCTTGAATCGTCTGGACTGTTCGATCAACCGAAGCATAAATTTCGCTAAAAGCTTCACTGGCTTTAATTGACAGCACAGAGCCGGTTTCAGCCGCCAGAGCTCCATGTTCGGACGCCTCAACAGCGGCTTTGGTTTCAGCCAGAATTTCCTGCACCAGATTGACGATCTGGGCGGCGGATTCCGTCGATTGCTCGGCCAGTGCGCGCACCTCTTCAGCAACTACCGAAAACCCTTTGCCGTGCTCGCCAGCGCGAGCCGCCTCAATGGAGGCGTTGAGGGCCAATAAGTTTGTTTGCCGAGAAATATTACGGATAACGTCAACGATCTTGGCAATTTCCTGGGAACGAGCTCCCAGACGCCGCACAACTTCAGCGGACTCTGAAACCGCGTTTTTCATGAGCGCCATGCTTTCCTGAACTTCGTTGATTAACCCGGCACCGCTTTGAGCCCGGTCAGAGGCTTGCGCTGTAAGGGCGGAAGCTTTCTGTGCCTCGCTGGCAACCTGTCCGGCTGTCCTGGCCATTTGTTGAGCGGACTCAGCCGCCTGCAAAATGCTGGAGGACTGCTCCTGGATACCGGTAGCCATTTGCTCAATAGTACGGCTGATTTCTTCCGTGACTTTAGAAGAACTGGAGGCCAGCTGCGACATGTGTTGGGCTTCCTGCGAAAGCTGCTCGGCAGCATCCAGGTTTTCGGACAGCACATTACGGATACTGCTGGTCATTCCGTTCAAGGCCTCGCCAAGCTCCTGAAACTCGTCGCCGGATTTGATGTCAACTTTTACGGAAAGGTCGTTTTGAGCAACACGGCGTGCCAAATTATTAAAGAGTTTCAGGTTGTTTAGAATCTGCTTTTGCGCCAGAAACAGGAACAGAAGCAAAAACGCCGCCCAACATACTATGTACAACGCTATCACAATCACAATATTAGCGTCACTAAAAATCCGCTGATGCAGGAAAGACGTTAACAACATACCTAAACTGGCTATCATATAAAGAAAGATAAGCCGTAATCTCAAGCGCTTCCCCTCCTCAAGTCCATCCCGGCTTCGTTTGTTACAGGTTCAGTTGTGGATCAATTACTGGTTTTTTCGACAGCACATGTTACTATTCCTGCCAACTTAGTATTTATAACAGTTAGCTATTGAAAAAACAAGCCGGCTGTTACCGGCCGGCAAGTTGCTGTGTTCTATTCACTCGATTAACTATTCTGCCAAACAAGGCTGAGCTCCTATCTGAGCCCCCATAATGTTTAGCCTTTATCAAATACAGTTAACAAAATGCACAGGATTCCCAAGAGACCTGACAATACCCAGGTCGCTTTATCCAGCAAGATATCAATGCCTTTATGTTTTCCGAAAAACATACGGGCGCCACCGCCGATGGAACCCAAGCCCTCACCTTTACTTGGCTGAATAGCCACGATAATAATGAGCGCAACGGCAACGATTCCCAGTAAAATGGACATCGTAAGGATCATCGCTTCACGGCACCTCCAATCATTCACCCATCTAGTTTACCACAATGTTACCCATTAGAACAAGTGCTTTCTGGCAGCCGGCCTGCTTCGGTGCAGACCGGCTGCAAAAATACTGTTCGCCTTAGCGTGCCTGGCTTCGCGACAGTTAATGCCTCAGCGCGCCGCACATTCCCTTAGCCCTAGCGGGTCGCGGGAGCTCCGCGTTTCGCGGCTGCCCGTTTTTCCTGCCAGTTACGCATCACTACCCAAAGCGGGCTGGCGATGAAAATCGTCGAGTATGATCCGGCGACCATACCAATGATCATTGCGAATGTAAACTCTTTCAGACTACGACCACCCAACAGGAACAAAGCCATGACGGCCAGGATGGTCGTCACACTGGTGTTAACACTGCGGCGGAAAGTCTGAATCACACTATCATTAACCAGCTCGTCAAAAGTCTCGCCCTTCTTGCGGGCTCTGAGATTCTCACGAACACGGTCAAAGATAACGATGGTATCGTTAATGGAATAACCGATGACCGTCAGCACAGCTGCCACAAAGTTGCTGTTGACTTCCTGCCCTAAAAGGGAAAACACTCCCAAGACAAACAGGACATCGTGTACCAGAGCTATGACACCGGCCAAGCCTGACATGAACTCAAAACGCAGCGAGACATAGATCAGAATACCAAGCGTGGCGATAATGATCGCCCAAATCGTATTTCTGGTCAGGTCGGCCCCGATCACCGGACCAACTTTCTCGACCGCCAAAGATTCACGGTTAATTGAAATACCCAGTTGCGATTCCAGTTGGGCGACTGTTTTCTCGACCACGGCGTCACTGAGAAATTCGCCATCCACCAACCTGGTTTTGATCAACACACCGTAGCGTGTATTGCCGCCTTCGTCAAGACGACTAAACGGCTGGATCACTGCACTGTTCAGATTCAGATCTTCCAGCCCGGGTACGTTAAGCATTTCCTCGACTTCCGGGGCAGTCACCGCATTAGGAAGGGGGACTTCAATCGTCGTGCCGCCGGTAAAATCGATTCCCAGGTTAAAGCCCCTGAAGATGATCGAACCGATGAAAATGAGCATCAGAATCCCTGAACAAGTCAGCCAGATCCTGCGGTTTCCAATGATATTCACTGAGCGTGCACCCCCCTTAAAACTTAAAGTACCGCGCAAAGCGGTCCGGGTAACGATCGACCAAAACGCCGAGGAAACCTCTGGTAACCACCAGAACCGTAAACATACTCACCGCAACACCGATAATCAATGTTGTAGCAAAACCGCGCACCAAACCGGTTCCCAGGAAGAATAGCACTACACCGGTCAGGATGGTGGTCAGGTTGGAGTCCAGAATGGGCACGAAAGCTCTGCTGAATCCAGCCTCAAGCGCTGCACGCATGTGTTTTCCAGCGCGTATTTCGTCTTTAATACGCTCGAAAATAACGATATTGCCGTCAACTGCCATACCAACCGACAGGATAAAGCCGGCGATACCAGGCAATGTTAACACCGCACGTAGAGCGGCCATAATGCCGAGCGACAGGATCGCATAAACGATCAGCGCTGCGCTGGCAAGGGCACCGGGGACTTTGTAGAAGAATATCATGAAGGCGAAAACGAGCAGCAATCCAATAATACCAGCCATGATACTGGAATTAATGGCTTCCTTACCGAGTGTCGGTCCGACAGTGCTGCTGGCAATGACGCGCAGCGGCACCGGCAGGGCGCCCGAATTCATCTGAATGGCGTAGACTTTGAGCTCATCGATGGGCCGGCTGCCGTTGAAATCGATGATGGGCTTCCCACCGCCTATTTTTTCACGGATGACGGCTTCCATCAAGGACTCTTCGTCAAGGTAAATGCCCATACTCTTATTGACGTTTTGACCCGTAATGGTCTCAAACCGCTTGCCGCCCTCATTTGTCAAATTGAGCTGCAGAATCGGAGCGTTATAGGTGCCTCCGTATGTGGCTTCCGCCCGCACCAGGTCACTGCCGTCCAGGACGACATTGCCGTCAATGCGGAACGTTAACCGCGCCACTCTGACCAGGTCTTCAGTGGCTTCGGCGGCGTTATTGATACCAGGCAACTGTACGATGATACGGTTGCTGTTTTGATCTAGCTGTACGACCGTCTCCGAAAGGCCCAAACCGTTAACACGCAGGTCAACGACTGATTTAGCCTTTTCCAGGGCTTCCCGATTGATATCCTGAGTCGCCTTGACGGTGACTTCGAAACCGTCGTCCACCGCTTTGGGCTCCCCATAGCTGAGATTCAAATTAATAGTGCGGGTTTCGCTTTCCCAGACAACAGACTGTCCGACGGCTTGACGCACCGCGCTGACAGCCTCGCTGGAACCAACTGTAATTATGAATCCTTCACGCTCTTCGTGAACGGCTACAGGTACTTTGTCAAGACCGGCTTTGCGTAAACGTTCCAAAACGATCTTACGGACATCTTCAAGAACGTTTTGTTCCGCCCGGGCATCGGCGACCAGTGTAACATTGGCGCCTCCTTGTAAATCCAGGCCCTGGCGAATGGGAAAGAAATTGAGCACCGCTAAACATCCCAAAACAAGCAAAGCGATCAGGCCTAATCTGATGGCATATTCCCGTCTCACCCGCTTACTCTCCCCTTTCCAAGAAAATAAGGCCGTTTATACCTTTACAATTATAACTTTCATGCCAAGGCTTGTCAATGAAACAGCCGGGCACGATTGATTGGGTTTACTGACAAAAAAAGAAAACCGAAACTGAAATAAGACAGGATCTTGGCACCGCGGAATTACAATATTTTGGCTCCATTGATTTCAATCCGGAAGACGGCTTTCAAAAAGGAGGCCGCGCGGCGGCACATCACCATACGGATCAGGAAGATCTCAAAGTATTCCATCACCGGGCAGATCTCATTATCAATCGTCAGATTCAGCGTGATGTCGCGCGTGGCGTCGTCAACATTCAAAAATGAGTGTACAACCGCATAGTTGACCCGATCATGAATATCAAAGGTGGCGATATCCCTGTTGCGCACCCGCGAACGATGCACGTCGCTCTTATCGGCCAGGATGACCGCAGCCGAGACATCACTGACCGGCTCACCGTATTCTTCCTCGTGATTGCCAATAGCCCCCATCACGATCGCGATCTCAGAGTAATCCATACCCATTTGGGCAAGGATATTGGTAACGATTAATGCGCCGGTTTGACCATGATCGTGGCGTGTCACCACATTGCCAATATCATGCAGAAAACCTGCGATGGCAGCCAGCTCCGCCAGACGCTGATCATAGCCGAGCCTGATCAGGATGTTCCGCGAAATATTCGAAACTAATCCGGCGTGCCGATTACCATGTTCGGTGAATCCGATGGCTTCCAGATGGGTGTCGCCTTGCTTCATGAAGCTCTCAAAGGCAGGGTTGTGTTTAACATCTGCCAGGGTAATCATTGTTGTTGCACCCCCATTCGAAGAGAAAGAGCCCTCAGGCTCTCTCTCGCTTCTCAACAACCGTCCTGAATCAACTTGTTGCTGCCGAAATTTGGTTATTTTCTGAGCGGGTCGGTAGCGGCAGTCCGTTCCTCTTCAACGGCAGTCGGCTCTGCAACAGCGGCATCAGAGCTATCTACTTCTTTGGGAACTACCGAGCCAATGGCGGAACGCAGCATTTTGAGTGTCATGCCTTTATTGACTTCAATCAAAACAGTGTCTTCGTTCAATTCGGTAACTTTTCCGTGAATGCCGCCAATGGTAACAACATCGGAGCCCACACCAATGGCATTCAGCATTTCCTGGCGCTTTTTCTGCTGCTTTTGCTGGGGACGAATCATGAAAAAGTAAAATACTGCGAAGATCACACCAATGAATAGCAGACTGGAAAATCCTGAGCCAGTTTGAGCAGTTTGTCCGGTTTCCATTAATAATTAGCCTCCCTTTATTGATCCCTTAGTGATTTCGTTTTTTTGCCAAATTTCCCTTTCATTCATTATAATAACTTGCCCAAAAAGCTTTTTTTTCTTCGTAGAAACGTCCTTGGCGCAAAGCCGTGCGAATCCTTTCCATCAATTTGTACAGGAAATATATGTTATGCAGGCTTGTCAGCCGCAGGGCAAGTATCTCGCCAGCTTTGAACAAATGCCGCAAATAGGCACGGCTGAATCTGGTACAAGTGGGGCAGCCGCATTCCGGATCCAGCGGTCCGAAGTCGGCGGCGTAACGAGCATCCCGGATAATCACCCGGCCTTGTGAAGTAAGGGCGGTCCCATTGCGGGCAATGCGTGTCGGAAAAACGCAGTCGAACAAATCTACTCCGCGGGCGACGCCTTCCCAAAGACAGTCCGGCGAACCAACACCCATTAAATAACGTGGTTTGTCTTCAGGAAGTTCCGGGACAGTCACTTCCAGCATGTCATACATCATGGGCTTGGGTTCCCCAACACTCAACCCGCCGATGGCATACCCCGGAAAGTTGAGCTCGGTCAGCCTTTGGGCGCACTCACGGCGCAGATCGCTGTACACGACACCCTGCACAATTCCGAATAGTGCTTGATCCGGACGCTGATGCGCAGCGTGGCAGCGGGTGGCCCAACTGATCGTCCTTTCCATGGCGGCGCGGGCGGCCTGATGATCCGAAGGATAAGCCAGGCATTCATCAAAGGCCATAATCACGTCTGCGCCTAAGTCTTCCTGGATGGCGATTGATTTTTCAGGAGTCATGAGATGTTTCGAGCCGTCGATATGTGATCGAAACACGACGCCTTCGTCAGTCACCTTGCGGAGCGCGCCTAAGCTGAAGACTTGAAAGCCGCCGCTATCAGTGAGAATCGCCCCCGGCCAATTCATAAATGAATGCAGTCCGCCGGCCTGCCTGACAATTTCCTGCCCCGGGCGGAGATAAAGGTGATAAGTGTTTGACAAAATAATGCCAAACCCGATGTCATGGACTTCCGCCGGATCCAGCGATTTAACGGTTGCCTGGGTTCCAACCGGCATAAAGACTGGTGTTTCGATGGCACCATGCGGTGTTTGGAATATGCCGGTACGCCCCGCACATTCGCTCGATTGATGCGTTTTTGTAAAACTGAATAAAGCCACCTTCGGGCCCCTTTCTGCTGTTACTAAATCAGCAATTGCTAAATCAGCAACATTGCGTCGCCAAAACTAAAAAACCGGTATTGCAGCCCGATCGCTGTCTGATAAGCTTCCAAAACCCGCTCGCGGCCAGCCAGCGCACTGACCAGCATCAGCAGGCTGGAACGCGGCAGGTGAAAATTAGTGATCAGCGCATCAATAACCTTGAAGTGATAACCAGGATAAATAAATATATTAGTCCAGCCAGATCTGGCGCTGAGCTGCCCGGCACTGTCAGCGGCTGTTTCCAGCGTGCGTACGGTGGTCGTGCCGACTGCGACGACCCTTTTGCCAGCAGAGCGATGTTCATTGATGCGGGCCGCCGTTGCGGGACTGATACTGTAAAACTCGGCATGCATCTGATGTTCTTCCACAATGTCGGTTGAAACCGGCCGGAAGGTACCCAGCCCAACATGCAGGGTCAGGAAGCAGGTCTTGATCCCGCGCTGCTCCAAGGCGTCAAACAACTGCGGAGTAAAATGCAATCCGGCCGTCGGTGCTGCGGCAGAACCGGTGGCCGCCGAGTAAATCGTCTGATAACGCTCAGGATCTGCCAACTCTGCCGTAATATATGGCGGCAGCGGTACACGTCCCAGTTTTTCAAAAGCTTCCGCCAGCGTAATGCCGGTGTCGCTGCCAGCGTGGGCACTGGCACTGGCGCTGGCGCTGGCGCTGGCGACACCGCAGCCACCGCTACCGCCGTCAACGGTGAAGCGCACCACACGGCCGCCAAAATCGGTACTGTCGAGTACTTCCGCTGTGAGGAGGCCGTCCCCAAAGGTAACCGTCGACCCTGGCTTAACCTTTTTACCCGGCTTGACCAGCACCTCCCAGACTTGTTCCTCCAGCGGTCTTAAAAGCAGCATTTCAACATGCGCCCCGGTTTCCGGACGAACGCCGAAGAGCCGAGCCGGAAGCACCCGCGTATCATTGAAAACCAGCAGATCATCCGGCCGCAGTAAATCAGGCAAATCACGAAAGGTCGCGTGCCGAAAAGGACCTCCCTCCAAAGGTAACACAAAAAGCCGTGAAGCATCCCTTGGCTCCACGGGTGTTTGGGCGATCAATTCTTGTGGTAATGTATAGTCGAAATCGTCAACGCGCAAGAGCAATCCTCCGGAATAGAACACTAACGGTTCTTGGACTCGATTGTGATTCCCTGATAATAGTATTTAAGTATTTCGTCAAACGTATGCCCGCGCTCAGCCATGGCCATGGCACCCCACTGGCTCATTCCGACTCCATGACCCCAGCCTCGGCCGCGGATCACCCACTGAGAAGGTTGATAGCCCGGTGCCCAAATCCCGATTGGCGGTTGTGCGGGCGATAACTGCGACGTGGATGCCGCAGCCGCCGAAGCCGAAGACGAAGCCGAAGCTGACAGCGCAGATGCCAAGTCCTCCATACCAGTCGGTATCGCCAAGGGTCCCCTGGAAGGCGGCGTCTGCTCCCATTCGATCGTAAAGAACGTACTTCTCAGACTGAGGACAGTGCGAACCTTTTCGCCAGTCAATTCGACCTGCCCGTGTTCACCGATGAGCATGCAAGAAGCGATCCGCCCGGAAGTACCTGTTTTACTGGGAATGATCTGTGTGATCCGCCCTAATGGATAGCCGTTACGGCGGAAAGCCTCCTCCATTTCGGAAGCGGACATGACTTTATACCAATAACTATGCGGCGAAGGATCCAGATCAGCCACACCCCGTAGATAGGGGACATCCCAATCCCAGACATTACTGGAGCATTCAGTGTGTCCGCCGGAAGAAGCGTGATAAAGGGCAGCAATGGCCATACCATTATAAGTAGCCACAGTGCCAGCAGTCTCTTCCACAGCTTTATTAGTCCGCGAGTGCTCCGCGCTCTTTCCACCATAAACCTGACAATGCGTCCCGGCGCAAAGGTCGAATTTCGCCCCGGCATGCTTGTTCAGATTGGCGAGCGTATAGGATCGTGCCGCTACCGCCTGTGCTTTCAACGATTCGAGCGGCCAGTCCGGATGCACCTCTTTGGGTAGAACCCCTCGCAGATACTGCTCGAGATCCAGCACATTAATCACATTCATCACTTTGCCGGCACTGCGGAGCAGGATTTTGCCGCGGTATTGCCTGCCGTTAACCCAGATGATGCCTGAATTGTCGGCTCCGGAGGTGACGGTAAAACAATCTGAAAGATTGCCGTTTGGCGTGGAAACCGTGCCGTTCTTAGCGGTAAGCCGCAGCGTTTTGGCCGCGCCAACAGCATCCCAGAGTATTTTCCCAGCAGCACTAACCAGTTTGCCGCCTTTTGGTATTTGAAAATCGACCGTGCTAACCTTTAGTAGTATTCCAACCCTAATTTCGGACGGTATTTTGACGGCGGCCTTGGCAGAAGAATTCAGATTGAGGCAAAGCAAAACAGCTGTTAATAAAAGAAAAAACCGTCTCATTCCTAACCTCCAGGGATACCGAATCTGTTTCCCTTTCGACGGAAAGAACGGCATTTCCTTCATTTTTTGCTAATTCCGAATGAGACCGCATTACCGCATTGCTCCTGCGCGGCACCTGTCACACCCTCACCTAAAAAGGTCTGTCCCCAATTAGATTATTGAAAACCGAGTTCGCGCAGCTTGGAATCGGAGTCGCGCCAGTCCTTTTTGACCTTGACCCACAGATCAAGGTAAACCGGACGGCCAAGCAGCGCCTCAATCTCCACCCTGGCCCGGCGGCCGATTTCTTTCAGCATACTGCCACCATTACCTATAATAATTCCCTTTTGCGACTCCCGCTCCACATAAATAGTGGCCGCTACATATTCGCGTGCGTCACCGCCGCGGTCTTTCATGTCAGTAACCTCTACCGCCACCGCATGCGGCACCTCTTGATTCAGCAGGGCCAGCGCCTGTTCCCGAATCAGCTCGGCGACCACCACCCGCTCCGGATCGTCAGTCAGAATATCATCCGGAAAATAAGGCGGGTTTTCGGGCAACAGCTTGATTACCGCAGCGATCAACTGCCCGGTACCTTGCCCATTGAGCGCCGATATCGCAAAGGTCGGCCATTCAGGATACTGCTGCCGGAACGCCTCCATTGCCTGATCAAGCTGAGTGCGACAACCGACCGGAACTTGACCCTCCGCCGGAGCGGAACCTTCACCTTCCATAGAACCGACCGCGTCCACCTTGTTCCAGACCGCCAGAACCGGTTGATCAGCTTTGGTTACCAGTTCTACGATTTCGCGATCCCAGGCGATAAAACCGTCGACCGCATCAATCACTAAGATAATGGCGTCAATACCTTCCAAGGCCTCTTCAGCAGCTTTGACCATCTTCTCGCCCAGTTTATGCTTGGGACGATGGATGCCAGGCGTGTCGATAAAGACAATTTGCGCTTCTTCCGGGAGCGTGAGAATGCCCTGAATCCGCCGCCGGGTTGTTTGCGGCTTGGGGGATGTGATGGCAAGCTTTTCTCCCAGGAGTGCGTTCAGCAAAGTTGATTTGCCGACATTTGGACGGCCAATCAGGGATACGAATCCGGAACGAAACATCGCTGCAGCTCCCCGTAGTTTATTTGGTTTTTCCGTAGCTTATTGGTTTCCGTAGTCTATTTATTAAGATCAGTGGCACTGAAATACAGCGGCAGTAATTCTTCCGCAGTTTTCACAATGACATCGCCTTTCAGATTACCCATCAATACCCGGCATTGTGGTGCAAACTCCGTCAGGAACTGGCGGCAGACGCCACAAGGCGAGCTGGGCACCGGTGTATCGCAAACCACTGCCAAGTCGGTGAATTCACGTTCTCCTTCGGAAATCGCTTTCAGCAAGGCGGTACGCTCTGCGCATACGGTCACCGAATAAGATGCATTTTCAATATTGCACCCAGTATATACTCTACCCGATTTCCCCAACAAAGCGGCACCGACTGCAAACCCGGAGTATGGTATATAGGCATGCTTGCGCGCTGCGGCGGCCATTTCCAACAGTTCTTGATCAGTCATCCATCCATTCCTCCTTGGTATATACCTGTAATATCAAGTTATGGTGCCCGGGCGTCCCAGCTTCCAGGCGTCGCGGCACCAGGCGTCTCAATAAGTTACGGAACGTCCCTGCGGCACCACCAGCACCCAAACGATCCCCGGGCTAAGCATCAACCTGCTCTCAGTGGCCGCCGATTCCACCCCCGCCCCGGCCGCCACCTCCGCCCCGGTATCGGATTCAGCGCTGCTGATGCTAAAGATCGTGCCTTCCGAGGCAGTGCGCTTCCAGTGTCCTTCGACACAGGTTCCGCCCGTGAAGACAGCAATTCTACCACCGTCCGAAGCATCGAAAGACAATCGTCCTTTATCATCAAGCACATCCATATCAGCGTACTGAATGATCACATGATCAGCTGCTAATGGCTGATCATCAGATTGATGCGCTGTTCCGTTAACTGTCCGCCAATAACGACCGTTATCAGGGGCATAGGTGTATTCCACGGTGTACGCCGACCAGTATTTAATACTAATATGATCCGCCACGCCTGCGCCTGCCGCTTCTGCTGCAACCCCGCCCGCCTCGCCAACCGCGCTTTCTTCCGCGATCACCCACGGCAGTCGCACATCATCCGGCTCCACCGGGGCAAAACGTTCGACAACCTTGTCCAGCAGCAGATCAAACCGGCCGTACAGGTTGTGCGGGGCGGAACGATCTTTGCGACGATAAAAAAGCTTTTCATTGGCAATTTCGTCGATATGCTCAACCTCGCCGGCGTTTAGGCGCGCGAGCGCCTCCGGGCTGCCTCCGCAATGGACTAATACGGCGCCGCATTCCGCCGCCAAATCGAGAAAATACGGGCGTACACTGCGGATCGGACCGACCTCAGCCAGCTGCGGTTCAGGGAAAAAGGCCAAAAATCGCGTAATACCGCCCTCAACCGGCAGCTCATAGACCAGGCGCGCCTGACTCAAGCCGGTCTGGGGACGTGCCCGGGAAGCGTTGTCAATACTAACCGCCAGCGGATAGAAACTGGTGCTGTTAAGCGTGTCGAGACCGCTAAAAGGATCCACTGGCATCGTAACCGCAGGGAGTGCGCCATCCGGGCCCGCTGCCGTTTCAGCTTCCTGCCCCATGGTCGCGCTATCGCTATCACCCTCACCGAGGCTGCTGCGGTTGCAACCGCTGTAAATGCCGCCAGCCAATAAAGCTGCCAGAACTAATACCAAGGCTTTCAAACGCCAGTTTCTAATCGCAAACACCCCGCCTCCGGCACTAAAATCGATATAACTGAAAAACAGCGACGGTCAACAAAATGCCGATCAGCGCTCCGGTAACAATCTCCCTGACGCTATGAATTCCAGCTTCCCAGCGGCTTTCTGCCGTCAGCAAAGAGAGCAGTAATGTCAAAGTGATCACCAGCCCATTTTGGGACAGAAAGAAAACCGCTGTAGCGATCGAAAACGCGATCGCCGTATGCCCGCTCGGCATGCCTCCCCGGAGGAGGCTGTTGCTGCCAGTTCTGACTTTGCCGATGATCACAAAAAGGATCACCATTATCAGAGCGACAAAGGTCAGATAAGGGGGCAGCGCAATTACGCGCTGATAGACCAGCGGCACAGCTTCACTGATGCGATCAAAAAACAGCAAATATCCGACAATTACGGCGTTTAGAGCTGCCACCAATACCGCACCGGCGGCCAGGTGCTTGGCTCTTCTGGCCAGCGGATGAAACTCCTGCGTGACCAGATCCACGACCGTTTCAATGGAAGTATTGATTAATTCGGCAATCAGCACCAGGCTAATCGTGATGAAAAGCACAAGCACTTCCACTTTGCTGAGCTTAAAGAAAAGCGCAGCGACCAGTATGGCCACCGCCGCCGCAAAATGAATGCGCATATTACGCTGAGTCTTCAGGGTATAGGTGACTCCGTCAATAGCATTATTAAAGCTATCAAGAATTGTGCGGCGTTTCAGGGACATCCCTCCCCAGCCCCAGCACAGCCAGGATGCGTTCTTCTTCTGCCCGCATGGCAATACGATCCTGTTCATCAATATGATCATAACCATACAAGTGCAGTAGTCCATGAATTAGCAAAAAGCCGATTTCCCGCTGCAACGAGTGACCATATTCTTCACTCTGCGCCTCAGCGCGCTCCACTGAGATGATGATATCGCCCACTAGATGGGGCAAGTTGGCCGGCGTGACGTGGCCAGTCGCGATATCGCCAGACGCGACATCGCCTGACGCAATCGCGACGTCGCCGGGCGCATCATCATCCAGCGCGAAGGATAGTACATCCGTAGGAGCGTCAATCCCCCGATGTTCACGATTCATCTGTTGCATATCGGCGTCAGTAACCAGGGTGACTCCGACTTCATCATGCTCTTGTCCCAACATGGCCAATACTTTAATGCCGGTTTGCGCAACAAAGTCGGCCAGTTCGGAACGGACGCCGCCGACGCCGCCAGTGCCGCCGGTGCCACCGGTGCCGCAGGCATCATAAGCATCACCGCCACCATCAGGAATATTATCTTCTTCAACGGTCCAATCGTTAATGTGCAACCGCATGACCTGCATTCCTCTTCTTCTCAAACTCTTTGACCACGTTCTCGGGGTACTCAATGCGCGAATGAAATATTCCAGACAAGACCCGGGCAAAAGTCATTGCCAGTATACCCAGATCCTTCATCGTAACATTACACTCGCTGAGCTGCCCTTCATCAAGGCGCTCTTTGATAATGCGTTCGATCATCGCTTCGAGCCGGGCCGGCGTCGGCTTGCTCAGCGCCCGACAGGCGGCTTCCACTGAGTCCGCCAGCATCAGGACTGCAGCCTCTTTGGTCTGAGGCTTTGGTCCGGGATACCGGAAATCCGATTCCCGCAGACGATCCCGCTCGGAGTTTTCATTCTCCGTGGCTTTGGCATAAAAGAAGCGCACCAAATCTGTACCATGATGCTGCTCGATCAAATTGGTAACCTGCTTCGGCAACTTTGATTCGGCAGCCAGCTCGACCCCATCTTTGACATGAGAGATAATAATCAGAGTACTCAAAGTCGGAGCCAGTTTCTCATGCGGATTATCCTGTCCAATCTGGTTTTCCACAAAAAAGTAAGGGCGTTTGATTTTGCCGATATCATGATAATAAGCGGCGACCCTGACCAGCAAACTGTCGGCGTTAATGCTCTCCGCAGCCGATTCGGCAAGGTTTCCGACCATAATACTGTGATGGTAAGTGCCCGGCGCTTCTACCAAAAGTCTGCGCAGTAAGGGCTGGTTGGGATTCGATAGCTCCAGCATACGAATAGCGGAGGTCACCCCAAAAGTATGCTCCAAAAACGGAAGCAGGCCAATTGTCAGCACCGATGAGACAATGCCATTGGCGAAACTGAGCAGACTGCGCTGCAAAATGCTGGTGTTATTCGGCCCGCCCGAAAGAACGCCCAGTATCAGAGTTGCCAGGAAGCTCACGCTAGCCGATACCAACCCGGCACGGGTCAAATCACTGCGCTGCGACACTTTTGCCAAGCTATACACCGCAGCCCAACTGCCAGCCAGCAATACCAAAGCAGGCTGCAGTTGGTATCCGACCACGATCCCCGCCAGGATGCTGAGAATGGCCGACATGATCAGCGCAACCTTCCGATCAATCAAGATCGCCAATAACATAGCGCCCATCGGTACGGGAATGATATATCCAGCCCAAGCGCTGGGCAAGAAACCGATCGCCACGGCAACTATGCTGACCGTTAAGAAAATCAACCCGATCAGCATCAAGTTTCCTGTCGCCATGAGAATTTCCCGATTGAAAATGTAAAGGTAAGCGGCGATTAAGCCCACCACTAGAACAACCAGCACTACCGAACTCAGAAACATCAAGAACCGACTGGGGCCACTGTTCAGGACACCCAGATCCTCAAGAAGTGTCATATCCTCCTCGGTGATTTCTTTGCCCTGCATCAAAATGGCGGTCCCTCTGGTGACATAGACCGGCATTACTTCACGCCTGGCGATGTCCTGGGAGGTTAGTACGCGTTCCTTATCTAAGGTCTGGTTGATAAAAATCAGCCGTTCCAAGACGTTGCGCACCAGATTGCGATCCGCAGTCGGCAGATCTTCGGGCAGATTCGGCGCAATAATCGAATCCGGGTCCTGAACCGCTTCTTGGGAAATACGTTCAGACACCATCATCCTGGGATAAATCGTTTCAATTTGTCTGCGGACAGCTTGGTAGCGTGCATCGTCCAACCTCAGCAGCGTAATAAGCGGCTGCTCAGGCATAACAACCTGGACGCGATCCGCCAGACGCGACTGAATTTCACGCGCCTGTTGCTGTATCAGCGCAGTAGTCACCGAAATGTCTGCAGCGATCGCTTCCTCATTTTCCTCGCGTTTCCAATCGATCTGCTCAAATAACGCGGTCATCTTTTGCCTGGCGGTAACGGCCGCTGTATCGGCAATGATATAAAAGCCCGGATCATTTACGGCCGCGCGGTAGGCTGCTTCTGAAGCTTTTTCGCGTAGTTGTTCCGTACGATACCGGTTTTCGATGCCGCGCGGTGCTTCATAATCAATCGTGCTGCGTTCGCCAATTTCAGCGTTGAGTTGCTTGGGGATGAGGCTACTATAAAATAGCATAACCAAAACTACAAAAACCACGCCGCCGAACAGCCACGCTCTGGCGACCTGATTCTGAATGACGCTGCGCCAGATAAAATCGCCGAACGACTTGATGGCGGAAGGTAGCGCAACTATGCCCCGTTTAATATAATCATAGACACGCGCAAAAAAAGAGTGCATCGCAAACTCTCCTTAAGGGTTACGGTTGGCCGCGGCTCGGGAATGGCCGACAACATATTATAGCATAATGACTGTCAAACGGCCAAACAGACGCGCATCCTTTATTTACCTGCCAGTCGATCGACCCTGACCTGCCTATTGGCCAACCCTAACCGCCAAGCGATCGTCCCTACCTGCCGTAACGTCCGCGAGCTGGCCTTCTTCATAGCGCTCATAAGCCTTGATAATGCGCTGTACCAATTCGTGACGCACTACGTCACGGTCTGACAGGTAGACAATGCCGATTCCAGGTACTCCGGAAAGAATGCGGGTCACTTGCGTAAGCCCTGATTCCGTACCCTTGGGTAGATCAATTTGCGTAATGTCGCCTGTTACTACTGCTTTTGAACCGAAGCCCAAGCGCGTCAGGAACATCTTCATCTGTTCCGGAGTAGTGTTCTGCGCTTCATCAAGGATAATAAAAGAATCGTCCAGAGTGCGCCCACGCATATACGCCAGCGGGGCAATCTCAATCAATCCTTTTTCCATATGCTTTTGAAAAGCTTCCACGCCAAGCACGTCAAAGAGGGCGTCGTAGAGCGGCCGCAAATAGGGGTTTACCTTTTCTTGCAGATCGCCAGGTAAAAAGCCGAGCTTCTCACCAGCCTCCACTGCTGGGCGGGTCAGGATGATTCTGTTGACCTGCTTGGCCTGTAGCGCGGCAACCGCCAGCGCCACCGCCAGATAGGTCTTACCTGTACCGGCCGGACCAATCCCAATCACAATCCCATTCTTCCGAATGGTATCAACATACATTTTCTGGCCAAGCGTACGCGGATGAATTCTCTTACCGCGATAACTTACCTGCACAATATCGCTGGCCCACTCATTAAAGCGTGCGTCTTTGCCTTCACCGGCCAGCCTGACGGCATAGCGGACTTCTTGAATGGTGGGATAATCCCCGCGGGAAATAATCAGCCGGATGTCTTCCAATACCTCTTTGGCTTTGGTGACAGAGTGCGGCTGTCCGCGCAGCGTAACAGTCTCACCTCTGGCTAGTACTTCGACAGCAAGTCCTTCTTCGATCAGTTTTAAAAATTCGCCGCCATTACCAAACATTGCGGCGGCTTGCGACGGATCTGTTATTTCAAATTTCTGTTCAATTATTTCTGCCAAGGTTTCGCATGACCTCCCAAATAACTCTACTCCGTACCCGCACTGACGCCAATGTCCTCGATTGCTTCCAGAATCGCCGTTACTGTTACCGCCCCTTGCGCTTCTTCACTGATAAGCTGAGAACGCGCCAGCTCCCTGATTCCTTCCTTGGCGGTGATGCTCTTTTCGATCTCCTGCCAGGCTTTCGTGGCGGCTACCTGAGCGGCTTCCGACTTTGTCCGCGTTACCGCGGTCCCGACAACCTCAAAGTAGCGGTTACGAATCACTTCGACAAAGCTCTTTCCATTCCTGCAGGGTAACCATTCCTTAACAAGGCGAGAAGTCTTGCTTTTGGCGTAATTAGGCTTTTTGCCCAGGTTAAACTGATGATTACCAATGCGGAATGACCACAGTGTGCGCTTTTTGCCAGTTGGCTGCCATGTGGTACTGACGATTGGCACTGTCTCCGACGATTCATACCAGACTCTGGCTTCCACCAGACCTTGGGCCTGGATCCCGAGCGTTCCGCTGTAGGCACTGCTATTCGAACCTCCGAAAAGCGCAGGTGGATTGGCGGAAATCAGCAAATCGCCCTTATGAACAGTATCTCCTTCGGTTACTGCCGCATATCCCTTAAGCACCAGGATTTTTTGGATCAGCCCATCTTTGGCGGCGATGATATTGACGACCCCCTGCGGAATCGTCTCCGGCAGTTCTTTTTCGACCACTTGCACCACTGCTACCGTGCCCTTTACTTTTAGTGACACCCACGCGATCAGGGTTTCCTGCTTTAGCAGTTCGTTCTCAATTGCCTGTCGGTCCAGGTCCTCCCGCCGCGCCCCGGCCCTTACCCCTACCCCCTCCAGAGTGGTCCGGAAGGAATCCGGCTCGATCTGTTGCAGTCCTTCCACTTCGACAAACCATACAAAACCGCTGAGAATATAGCCAACGGCCAGGCAGACAACGATACCAAGGAATAGCACCGGCCGCTTGGTGATGCGCCGCAATCCAAAAGTCAGGCCGATCCGCTGCTTGATGCGGCCCTGACAACGTGTTTTGCGAAAAACTGGCCGCAGTTTCTTGAAGCCTTGTGCTCCCACTTTGCAGAGCAGCCAATCCGGGCCAAAACGCTGAATGTCCCACAGACGCACACCCTGCCCGATCGCTGCATTGAGAAATTGCTCTGGATGCGGCCCTTTCACCAATATGACCAAATAGCCACGCAAGAAAAACCATATCCGCTGGATCAGCATTAGAACGCCTCCCAGTCTGTGAGTTCAAAAGCGGAAATCTTTCCAGAAATGACAATCTCTTCGGTGATGATCGCGCGGATTTGCAGTTTCTGCCCACGAACCGCAACCTCACCCCGGGCGGTATTTATGCGTATTAAATCCGGGCGGTATTCAATAATGCCCCGATGGTTTTCGATTCTGAAATAGTCGTTGCCAACCAGTGCAATCTGCGGCAGATTCAGCACTATTTCCTGAGGTAATTCAAACAAATCACCCAACCGGTCTACCCATCCGGGCGCTTTATCACGGCTCACGAACGCACCTCCCGTACCATCGATCCCACCGGATCACTGACATACTTGCTCTTACCTATAGGTTTATTCACCGCGGTACTGAAATAGGTTTATTCGCCGCGATCTACATAAGAAAAAAGTAATGACTCCCGATAAACGGGAGTCATTCTTATTCGCTTTCGAACAACGATTTACAGGCGGTTCGTCCTACGCGCCCCGCGCTTCAGCAAGCTCCGCCCGCCACGGGCATTCATTAATTCTGAGACAATAATCCCTCTCAGCAAGTCTTCCTCAGTAGCTAGCAGCCCGCCGTGCAGAAATGCCGAAGACGCATTAGAATCGTTATCGGAGAAGCCAATGTCTCCATAAGAAAACCTGGAGTCGGCGGCGTCTT
>ENA-UOOM01001876-UOOM01001876.1-fermentation-metagenome-genome-assembly--contig:-NODE-1876-length-18875-cov-183.188576_pt1 | contig 18875 bp, 20 predicted proteins | sample MGYA00245781_ERZ724031 | MGnify/ENA primary metagenome ERZ724031 (study PRJEB28704, sample SAMN03018317) | fermentation metagenome | biome: anthropogenic terrestrial biome; feature: soil... | reverse complement strand
ACCATATATCCAGTAGGTATACCTGTAAGGTATTGAATAATAAGCGCAATTCCAGACACTCCTCCACTCACGAGCTTGTGCGGTATAGTAAAGATGTTTATACTTATTGCTGTAATAAGACTCCCCATAAGTATATATATAAGCCTTAAAACCTCTTCTCGTTTATTATCCATAAATCACCCACCCCACACTATTTAAATATTTAATCATCTAAAACAGCTTCCTCCAATGAATTCTTTTAAAATAGAGTTATTAGGTATTACATTATTAACCACATCATCTTTTACATCAATGAAATAATTTAAAAAAGACAATAACCTGTTTGCTTCAAGATATGCAGGGCTGTCTGCTGGTATTTCTTTTAAGAGCGGCTGTGCAAACTTTTTCAATATGCACATTTCATAAACTAATGTTGAGTTAAACATTATATCAGCTTCTTCTTGATATGGAAAAATATTTTTTTCCTCTCCATTTCTTACAGACTCCCAAGAAAGCAGTGTAGCCTCTGCATTTTTTCCTCTATACCTATTATCCCTTACAATCCTTCTTAAAAGTCTCACATCAGTCGTTGAAATTCTGTTATGGTCATCAATATTAAGTTGAGTTAATGCACTGACATATATTTTATACTTATTTTCCTTTGAAATCGATGATGTCAAAGTTTCATTTAATCCATGAATTCCCTCAATTACAAGTATAGATCTATTATCCATTTTGTATTTTATGCCAAGTGACTCCCTTTTACCAGTTATAAAATTAAAAACTGGCAGTTCCACCTCTCTGCCTGCAAGCAGAGCAGTAAGATGCTTATTAAAAAGGTCAATATCCAGTGATTCTAAACGTTCAAAATCATAATTGCCTTTTTCATCTAAAGGAGTAAATTCCCTATCAACAAAGTAATCATCCAGTGAAATAGCTTTTGGTTTTAATCCAAGAACTCTTAACTGAACTGCTAATCTTTTAGAAAAGGTTGTTTTCCCTGATGAAGAAGGACCTGCTATAAGCACAATTTTAATTTTTTCTTTGTTCTCATATATCTTATCTGCAATATTTGCAATCTTTTTTTCATGAAGCCCTTCAGCAACTAAAATAAGCTCATTTATATCCTCTGACTTAACTGCATCATTTAATGCCCCGACATCAGCAACGTCAAGTATTTTAGCCCAGTCCTCTGTTTCTTTAAAAACTCTTGCAAGTTTAGGAAGATCCTTAAAAGGCTTAATATTATAAATATCATCTTCATGAGGGTACATCAAAATAAACCCAGGTTTATAATATTTAAGATCAAAAAGTTTTAAGTACCCCGTTGATGGAACCATAGGTCCATAAAAATAATCATACAAATCCCCGCATCTGTAAAGATTAATATATGGAATATCTATATATTTTAAAAGCCTTAATTTATCGCTCATTTCATAGCTTTCAAATATTTTTAATGCTTCTTCCTTAGAAATTTTAATCTTTTCAATTTCCATATCCCTTTGAACTATTTCTATCATTTTTTCCTTAACAGCATCTATATCCTGCTCATTTAGTTCTCTTGGAAAATGGATTTCGCCATAAATTGATTTACTTAGTGAATGTTCAATTACTACTCTTGCATCAGGGTATATCTCATCCACTGCTTTTATAAGTAAAAAAGTTAAACTTCTAAGATAAGTTCTATGCCCAATAGGGCTTTTAGTGTTTAAAAGTTCTAATGATACATTATAATGAATTTGTTTTGACAGTTCAATTATTTCATTGCCCTGTTTTGCTATTACAGGATCTCCTGCTTCCTTCCCAGTTTTTATTATATCTATTAATCTACTGCCTACTTCTCCCTCATATGATTTTCCATCGTTTAAAGCTACCTTAACAGTTCTTTTCATGTCCTTGCCCCCTTTTATATTCTATATAATTGGCGAACGAACTTTCAAATTAAAAACCCTTCCGGTATTCACCTATATGAGCAAATTTCATAGGCCATCTTCCTTATATATTAACCTCAATACATTATATTGCTTTACTTATGTATTATTTCAACCTTCTTATATCATATTCAACAATTTTCTTTAAAAAATACATTCCTGAAAAATTAATTACATCTAAGGCTTCTTTTAGAATTTCCTTCTTTGTTTGGTTATCCTCAGCACAGTATAATGCATTATTATATTCATTTATAGACATATCATACAATTTCATTTTACTATATTTTCTTGCCATATCCATTCTAAGCTCAACGCTATATGGGTCTTCACCCATATATAATCTTTTTTCAAAAGTATCTTTGCTATCTTTTAACTCATCATCTAATATAAGTGCCACTTCTCTATGAACATCTTCAGGAATTTCAAGAAAATCTTCCTGCCAGTAACTAAAACCAGTTAAAACAAGCGATGTTTTAAGAGATTTTGTTAAAAAGTTTATGGATTCTTGCTCATCATCAACAAGCATTCTCCCAGCAATGTAGTATGGTGCTGTATAATATTTACAGGCATCATATGCCTTTTTTAAATAAAAAAGCCCCTTATTTTTATCAATATTAAACATCCATTTCCCTATATAGCATAAGCTTTGAACTGCTCTATCATCATAATTAATCATTAATTTATGATAATCAACTTCATCCTTCATTTTTTTAACTTTTTCAATATCAAATCCAAATTCTTCCGATAACTCCATACCTCTTTCCATACTTTCTAAGTTAGCCATTTGGATTTCTTCATCGGATAAATCTTCAATAGGGTCTATCATTGAAAGGAAATCATCTAAAAGACACTTATACATAAAGCTTTTAAATGTAGAAGCTAAAATAACAAAATTATGTGTTTCATGGAGCCAAATTCCTACATAGTAATCATCAATATTTATGCCATATCTATAAAAGCAATAATAATCTCCATTTCCAATGTCTCCAAAAGGTACAAGATGAAAATCCATGTCTCCGGGAAGCCTTAATAAATTATTTATTATATTATCAGGGTATTCAAATCTGCAGCTTCCAAACTGCGAATCTCCCCCATGCCTAAGCATAAAATCTTTAAATTCTTTTGGAAGCATATACCCATATTTCATCTCAAACTTTTCAAATTTAGCTGTACTCATTTAGCATTTTCCTTTCTATTATAGAATCCCCATAAGATTATAATTGGTACCTTTTTAAATTTAAAATTCTTTCTGTTCAAATAATCAATTGGGTAAATTTCATTATCATTTTTATTTTAAAATAAACAGCTTGTATTAGCTATATATATGAAATTATAACCTTTATAATATTTCAAAACAAGTGGAATACTAATATTCAAGCTTTAAATACTTAAATCGCCCAGTGTGAATTAAATATTTCTGCTAATTAAATTGTGCAAATTTCATAGACCATTTTCTTTATTATATATTTGAATGTAAAAAGAGGTGTAAAAATGATTGTATTCATTAGAACAATAATACTTTATGCCTTCGTAGTTATAGCTATGCGCATTATGGGTAAAAGACAAATTGGTGAGCTCCAGCCATTTGAATTGGTAATTGCAATAATGATGTCAGAGCTTGCTGCTATTCCTATGCAGGATCCAGGAGTCCCTTTAGTATATGGTATTATTCCCATAGTAACATTGATGCTCATTGAAATACTTTTATCATTTATTTCTTTAAAATTCAATTGGGCAAGAAAATTTTTATGTGGCTCTCCAAGTATAATTATTGAGCACGGGAAAATCAATGAGGAAGAAATGAGGAAACAGCGTTTTAATTTAACAGACATGATGGAAGAGCTGAGAATATTGGGTTATTTTAATATTTCTGATATAGAATATGGCATCCTTGAAGATAATGGAAAGCTAAGCATAATTCCTAAAGCTCAAGCTTCAAATGTAACAAAATCAGATTTAAATATTAAATCACCTGAAAATAAACTGCCCTTAAGTATAATTTTAGATGGAGAGTTATTGATGGAAAATCTCGTTTTATCTGGTCATGATGAAACCTGGCTTCAAAAAAAGCTTAAAGAAAAAAAGATTGATAAAATAGAGGATGTATTTTTTGCCATGATCGATTCAAAAGGAGAATTTTATTTGCAAAAGAGGTGATTGCATGCGCTCAAATTTAAAGGTTTCTATCATTTGCATTGCTATTGTTTCAATAATAATTTTTTCATGTCTATCTATTAGCAGGTATCTTGAAGTATCTGCTGATAAGATGCTTGATGATATAATAGAAGTTGAAGATTACATTAATAATGATAAATGGGATGATGCATATAATAAAATTGTATATATAAGTATTGAATGGGAAAAAACAGAAAAGGTTTGGAGTACAATAGTAAATCATCATGAAATAGACAACATCACTATTTCACTAATAGAATCCGAAAAGTATGTAAAATATAAGGATAAAATGATGTCTGAAACATCCTTATCCTCTTTAAAACACTATATTAATCATATTCCTAAAATGGAGCTTTTAAATTTAAAAAATGTTTTATAATTTTCTTTCCATATACTATAATATGTTATATAATATAGATGCAATGGAGATGTCCACCTAGGACAAAATTTGTCCCATTTATTATTCACAATTAAATAATAAATCAATAAATAGTATCATATATATTAAATGTGATATACTATTCAATTATAATTATTAAGGAGGGTTATTATGCCACTTATAACTTCAAAAGAAATATTTAAAAAGGCATATCGTGGAGGGTATGCAATAGGAGCATTTAACGTTAATAACATGGAAATAATACAGGGTATTGTAGAAGCCGCAAAAGAAGAAAAATCTCCTGTTATACTTCAGGTTTCTGGTGGTGCACTAAAATATGCAAATCCAATATATTTAAAGAAATTAGTTGAAGCTGCTATTGAAGATACAGATCTTCCAATTGTACTTCATCTTGATCATGGTGCAAACTTTGACATATGCAAAAAATGTGTTGATCTGGGGTTCACATCTGTTATGATTGATGGTTCAAAATATCCATTTGAAGAAAATATAAGAGTTACAAAGGAAGTTGTTGAATATGCACATTCAAAGGGTGTTGTTGTTGAAGCTGAACTTGGAAAGCTTGCCGGTGTAGAGGATGCCGTTAAGGTAAATAAAAAGGAAGCAACTTATACAGACCCAGATGAAGCTGTTGAATTTGTTGAAAGAACTGGCATAGATTCCCTTGCAGTAGCTATTGGAACAAGCCACGGTGCATATAAGTTTAAAGGAACTCCTTCACTTGACTTTGAAAGGCTTGAAATAATAACTAAAAAATTAGATGGATTCCCACTAGTTCTGCATGGTGCTTCAACAGTAATGCCTGAATTTGTTGCTAAATGCAATGAATTTGGCGGAAAATTACCTGGAGCTCAGGGAGTCCCTGAAGATATGCTAAGGCGTGCTGCAACTCTTGGAGTTTGCAAAATAAATGTTGATACTGATTTAAGACTTGCAATGACTGCAACAATAAGAGAATATTTTGCAAAACATCCTGAAGATTTTGACCCAAGAAAATATTTAGGGCCAGCAAGGGATGCAATAAAAGAAATGGTTAAACATAAAATTAAAGATGTTTTAGGATCAAGCAATACACTATAAAAAAATGCGGCAATGCCGCATTTTTTTATTTTCTGTCCATATTTTATGGTGTAGCTGTTTCACCAGTATTTTCTTCTTCGCTGCTATCCTTTTCTTCATTCTTGGTCTCATCTTTATTATCTTTTTTATCTGTCTTATCCTCTTCATTATTTGTTTCAGTTTTAGTATTTGGAATCCTTACAGCATCTGGTGGAATTACAATATTAACTGTGGATCTTCTTTGGCCCCTCTTGTCTATGGCTACGTCTTTTGAATGAAAATTATTTGCCATATAAGCAGGCACATCGGACGCAAGCCCACTGCCGCTTGAAAAAATAAAATGCTCTAATGCTGCAACATTTTTTTCCACATCAGGTACTAATACATCTGCTCCATATATATTCATACCTTTAAAAGCTCCATCAACAGGAATTCTTATACTTTCAACTGGTGCGCTGCTATATTTATATGCTGTATAACAAAGGTTCATAAGCTTTGATGTTGGAATGTTAGTTTTAACATAAGGAAGAATGGAACTTATTACCTCAGTCAATTTCACAAAGTTTATTTTCCTCATTTTTTCAACAAGTAGGGATAAAACTTTTCTCTGTCTTTCTGTTCTTTCAAAATCACTATTTCCTACCTTTCTAATTCTGCAATAAGAAAGAGTTTGCTGGCCATTTAAATGCTGAACTCCTGCCCCTTTTAGAAGGTCAGCATTTCTCCCGTTTACTTCTTTAATAAATTTATTTATTTCATTTACCTCATAAGGTTTAACTTCAAGATCTACCCCCCCAAGCTTGTCAACAACCTCTTGAAATGCTTTAAAATCAACTGATACATAATATGAAACATTAGCATTAAATACATTATTCACAGTTTTCAAAAGAAGTTCCGGCCCGCCATCAAAGTAGGATTCATTTATCCTTGACTGTCCATAACCTTCAATTGGAACATATAAATCTCTCATTATAGATGTAAGCTTAATTTTTCTATTTTGGCCATCTAATGTTCCTAAAATTATAGAATCTGTCCTTGATTTTTCTTCTCCTTCTCTTGCATCAACTCCAATAAGCATTACATTTATTATTCCTTTTTCTTCTGCCATTTCTGCTTTTTCTTTTCCAAATTTATCTGTTATAATATCAGTTTTATTAGGCACATATATTTTATTTTTAACATATTGAAAAGCCCAAAAAAATCCTATAGCCACTGCTGATAAAACTGCAATCAATATATATGTATACTTTCGGGACTTTTTAGCATGCTTTTCTTTATTAGTTCTTCCCATTAGACCACCTCACTATTTTTATTAACATCTTCTTACTATGTTATAAATATTAATAAGACTTAATAATTTTTCATCTGGTGATATGTAATAAGCTTTACTTGCAGAGACTATTGTATATACTTCACCCTTATTATCCCATGGGATACAATTTTGTGGCTTATTGCCTTTTGCAATCTTTATGTCAGATTTTTTACCAAAGGCTTCAAAATTTTTCACATCTTCATCAAATAATGTTCTTCTTTTATTCATATTATATATAATATCTATTACTAAATTCCCATTAGTAAAAGTATATTCATATTCCTTGTATGAATTGTTTCTAAAATATTTAAACAGAAAAGACAGTGCTATTATAATTATGGAAAATATAGTAAGCCCTACATTGAAAGAAATTGTAGCAAGGAAAAAATACAATAATCCTCCAATTAAAAATATCCAATTAAGTATGTTTAAAGTTGTATATTTAAGGCTTTTTTTTGTTGTTAAAAGTTGTTCATAAAACCTATCCATATAAGTTCCCCCTTATAATTTTAGCAATCTATGTTTAATATAACCAATAAACTTATCAAAAATATAATCATAAAAATAAAACAATATTTCAAGAATAATTAGTAAAACAATTTCCCCTTCCATAAGACTAAAAAAGCCTTTTAAATGTATAAAATCCTTAAACAGAAAATAAACTGCAAATATTGTAGCATTAAACCATAAATATTTTAAAATTAAGCTTGCTTTATAATTCTTTTTTTCTGAAATTAATTTTATAAATGGATAAATCCCAAAAAATCCAAACACTAAAGCATAAACCTTATTAGGCAGCAATATAACTGACAGGGCTAAGGATGCTGCATAGGTTAAAAGTCCTGCTTTAATGCTGCATTTAATATATGGGATTACCATAACAATTGTTGAAATAAACATAAAAAAAAGCTTGCTATTTTTTACAGCAGTACCTACATATAAAAAAAGAACAACCAATGCTGCTGTAATTCCACCTGTTGCTGCATTGTTTGAGCTTTTATCCACAATATCACTTCCTTAGCAGCAAGATCCTCTTGTTGATAATTCACAGCACGAATCAGCGCACCATATCGTAGTACATATCTTACATGCATCGTTATCTGTCATACTTCTGTTCGAATTATAATTATTAGTATACATGGTGTTACTTCTACTTAGTTCATTAAGTGCCTTTCTGTATTCATAATTATTAGGATCCATCCTAACTGCTGTTTGTATATCATTATATCCCCGAGAATACCATCCTTTTTTTAATGAAAGCATCCCTCTTAAAAAATACCATTCTGCATTTCTATTACTAATAGAATTTAATTCTATTTCAGCGCTTCTTAAATCATTTCTATTTATCATTTCTCTTATTCTTTGGTTTTTTACAAAATTATTATTATCATTTGATGTTCCATTATAACCTGTACTGTCATAACTGTTTTCTGATGTGCCTTTATTTTTTGTAAGATAATCGTAAGCTTCATTTATTTCTCTCATTTTTTCTTCTGCAAGGTCTCTTAAGGGATTATCTGCATACTTATCTGGATGATATTTTTTTGCCAGTTCCCTATATGCTTGCTTTATTTCCTCCTGGGATGCACCATCTCTTACACCAAGCACTTCGTATGGATTTTTCATTACCTTTGCCCCCTTCAATAACAAGTTGAGTTTTGTAGTTCATACCAAGAAAAATTATATTCTCAAGTAATCCCTTGTTTTTTTTAATTTCTAAAAGTTCAAAAGCCTTTGAGGCCTCATTCATGCACTTTACAAGTGTAAAGTTAATATTTTCTTTTATGCTTTCTTTAAATTCGTATGGGTTTTTGCCATTGTATCCATAATTGTAAATACATGGATTATAACTGTTAGTTTTTATATCACTTATAAGATCATCATAGGCATCTATTGTATAAATCCATTTCCCTATATTATAACCTAAATATCTTAAAATTTTTTCATTATTACCATAACCTACTGAAAAAATTTCTGATGTAATATTTGCAAATGCTTCTCCAATTTCATCAATATTATTGCATTTTAATCTTTCAAGTTCTTTTAATTTATTCAAGTTGCTATTAATTACCTTTACTTTTTCTTGAGACATTTCCGAAATATCTTTTATTCCAAGCATTTTAGAGCTCAATAATGCTATATAATTTTTATCATCAGCATAATCATCAATTAAATTTTTTTTACTTAATATAATATTCATATCAGCTGCATATTCAATATATTGATTTTTATGAATTACAAAAACATTCCTCATTTTATTAAAGCAGAACTTTTTTTCACTGTTTTCTTTTTCTAAATAAATTGATGAAAGGAGTATTGCTAAAAATGTCATATCATAGTTTAAAACATATTTTGAAAAATAAGATTTTTTTTGAAGTGCCTCACACAATCCACAATAATAAGCTTTAAAAGTTTCATATTCTTTTATTTTTAATTCTCCCTTTAAAGGGACAACATATCCAAACATCTATTAACCTCACTTTTAACAGTATCGTTAAAATCTCTCCTATGATCTCATATTTATATATTACAATATTATCATACTTATTAAAAGAAATTTTTATAAATTATAACTTTTTGGTTAAATATTTTAAAACAACCCCCATGATTTTTAATAAAATCATGGGGGCAATTTGATCATCGTGCAGAGGAACGGTCAGGACCGCTCCCTACTTTAAATCCTTTATATTCAACAATTTCAACTATCTTATCAATGGAAGTTTTTCTTTCGTCATAAAAGACATTGGCCACTCCTTCTTCATAATTTGTATCCACATCCTCTATACCTATTAAACCTTTAATAATATTTATAATTTCTCTGCTTGAATTTTCATCATGCATTGATGGGACTTTAAGTATACATTCTTTCATGAAAAATCCCTCCTGCTCATATTTTCTCCATGAAAATGCTATATTATCCTTATTGGTTTAAAGTTTATAATATCTGCCGTAGTACAAATAAACTCAATATCTTCAAAATAGCCATTTACGCAGATTTCCTTGGAGCTTTCGTGTATATGACCGTATATAACTTTTTTAACATCATATTCATGAAGTAAATCAATGAATTCCCTGCTTACATTTATTTTAGATACTGGAGGATAGTGCATCATAACGATATAATTATTAAGACCACTGTTCTTAGCAGCATCTAATGAAATTTTAAGCCTTATAAGTTCTCTATTATAGATTTTCTCATCATGCTCTTTTCCATTTAAGTTGACCCACCCTCTTGTACCGCATATGCCTATATCATTATACTTATAATAATTATTTTGTATAAAAAACATATCATCATATAAAGAATTAAGTTTGCTAATTGATGTCCACCAATAATCATGATTGCCTTTTAGAATTATTTTCCTCCCTTTTAAATTATGAATAAACTCAAGATCGGCTTTCGCCTCATTAAATTTTAATGCCCAGGAAATATCACCAGCCATCAAAACACAATCTTCATTATTTATTATTTCATTCCAATTTTTCTTTATTTTTATATCATGATTAATCCACTTTTCACCGAAAATATCCATTGGCTTATCTGTATTTAATGAAAGGTGTAAATCTGAAATTGCATAAACAGACAAATTATCACATCCCGTTTTCTATTATTCTATTTATCTTTATAAAATTATTCCGATACTAAAAGTGGTGATATTAATGTATGTAAAAAGCACAAATACAAATAATGTTTTAAATAATGAAGAAATACCTTTAAAACTTAAACTTTTAGGTAAAACACAAATTTCTGGGAAGCCAATAAATTTGGATAATGGCAAATATGCTATTAAGCTTTATGATGGAACTATAATTCCAGCTATTTTTTTGGATAATTTAAAACTAAATCCCGATTTATATTCAAGATTTTATATTAAAGGCTTTAGCGATGATATTTTGCTTCTTAAAGTTGAACCTGAAAAAAATGAAACTAACAATGTTAATTCTTTTGAATCTATTTTGCAGAAACTTGATATTCCCTATGAAAAAGGAAAAGATATTATAATGAGTTTGCTAAAGTTTAATCTTCCAGCTTCAAATGAAAATATCCTAAGCATATACAAAAATATTGAATTTATAAATAAAATAAATAATTTCAATGATGAACATATTGTAAACTTTTTAAAAGAAAATATTAATTCCACCATTAATTATGATAGCATAGAATTTAAAGTTGGCAAAGAAGTATTTAATCTGTTTAAAAATGTTGATGTTGATTTTTTGACTTTTTTAGTTGAAAATAATTTAGATATTAATATTGATAATTTGTGTGATACATCCAATATTATAAAAGATAAGTTTTCAGTAAATAATTTTATAGACGAGTGTAAAAACTTTTTATCAAATAATGCTGAAGATGGTATGCCCCAAATCGAATATAAATTAATAGATGATGTTGAAAACGGTATGGAGCAAATTGAACAAAAAGCAGTGGATAATTCAAAACAGGAATTTACAAATAATAATGAAAAAGCTCAGCTTAATCAACCAGGACTTACATATAATAATGAAAAAGCTCAATTAAATCAAAATGAAATTTTATTAACAGATAATTTAAATGCTAGTTATGCAGAGGACAGCAAATTAAATACTTATAATAAGCAGCCAAATTTAAATATCAGTAATAAAACAGCTTCTTTTGACAAAGAAATACTAAAGTTTATGCTGAAAAAAGCAGAGGTTAAAGGTGATAAAGAAATTAACATTGTATCCCTTAATGATATATTAATATCTGCTAAAGAAAGCAGCAAGATTTCTTCACCCTTTCTTCCCCAATCTATGATTAAAATGATTGATAATATTAGTATATTAAAATTTTTATATAACAATTATAACCTTTATTATTTTAATACTTACATAGATAATAAAACTTATAAAAATAATATTATAATTAAAAACAAATATAAATCCTATAACCATATTGATGAAAATGATGTTAAAGCTTTTATAAATGTGGAAACTCCAAATTTAGGAAATGTTGAAGGCTATTTAATTAAAAAAAATAAGAATTTAATTATAACATTAAAAACAGATAATGCTTATGTGCCAATTTTTAAAAGTAGCACTGAGCTTCTTAAAGATAAACTGCAGGAATCAGGTTATAATGTAATAAGTATCTCAGTTGAAAGCATTAAAAATAGCAACAATATAATTTCTGCTTCAACATTTTTTAGTGATTTTATTTTTAAAGAACTGGATGTGAAAGTGTGAAGGAAAGAAAAACTGCTGCTGCATTAAAATATGATGATAAGTATAATGTTCCTATAGTCACTGCAATTGGTTTTGGGCAAATAGCTGAAAGGATTGTTAAAGAAGCAAAAAAAAATGATGTTCATATTGTAGAAAATAAAGAACTTATGAAAAATCTTTCTAAAGTTCCTATAGGTCAAAGCATACCTGAAGAGCTGTATGAACCTGTAGCCGAAATAATTGCATATATTTATAAAATAGATGAAAAAGTAAAAAAATAATAAAAGCAACGCGGGGTGATCTGTTTGGTTAAAAACAATACAAAAGTTAATAATGTTAACAATCTTAGTCCATTATATAATAAAAATATTAAATGTCCTGTTTGTAACGCAAGTTTTAAAGCCAAGGCTATGAGAAAAGGCAAATACAAACTTATTTCAAGGGATTTGGACACCATGCCAAGATATGAGCCATATAATCCAATGTTTTACGAAGTTATAATATGCCCATCCTGTGGGTATGCTGCTTTATCTCCTGATTTTGAAAATATTACAAGTTTACAAATTGATTTAATTAATCAAAATTTAAATTCAAATTCAAAGCTAAAGCCTCATAATTATCCTGACACTTATGATGCTGATATTGCTATTGAAAGATATAAATTTGCTCTCATTTTTTCCATTATTAAAAAGGATAAAATGAGTATACAGGCGCTTATATGCTTAAAAATTGCCTGGATGTATAGACTTAAGGAAGATAAAACTGAAGTGAAGTTTTTAGCTGATGCATTAAATGGATTTAAAAAGGCTTATGAAGCAGAAACCTTTCCTGTTTGTGGAATGAATCAGGCAAATCTGATGTTTTTAATAGGCGAGCTTTCACGAAGAGTCGGGAAATATGACGAAGCACTTCAATGGCTAAGTAGAGTAGTCACTAAAACAGGGGTAGCTCCTAAAACAAAAGAAATGGCAAGAGATTCAAAGGAACTAATTAAAGAAGCTCTTTAATTAGTTCCTTTGCAAATAATCAAATAATTCTTAGAAAAACTTGCCCACGGGCGTAGCATTTGTAATACCCCATTCTTAAGGCAGGGAATAACGGATGCTATCCCACTAGATAAAGTTAGTTAAGCTGCTAAATAATAAGATAGGAGATGAAATTCACAAAAATTCATCTCCATTTTATTTAAACAGCTAAATATTCGGCTTCAATATTTTCCAATTTACATTTCATATTTTTTATCCCAAATACAAAATTAACCTCTGCCTTTTCACTGATTTTTTTAGCACGCTTTAAAAAATCAGTTACAGCATCGGTATCATCATTTAAAATAACACTTAAATTGTCAATAAAAATTGATTCAATATCATAATCTTGTGACAGCATACCATAAATAAAACCAATCAAAGAATCAACACTTGAAATGGGGAAAGATGAAACATTAACATGACGAATAGAAGAATCGAGTTCAAATATACCTTCTGAATTAATACTGATCCAAACAATATGTCCGTTTGTCTTTTCAGCAGTTTCATTTGCAATTGATAAAAGCCTTTTTGTTTTTCCTGAGCCTCTGTCGCCCGCAATTACTTGAACCATTTTAATCACCCCATTATTTATATTTTTTAATTACCTACTTTAATAATAGTATAGTCAGAAAATTATTTCAATTACCTTTTGTCTTATAATTCACTTTCATTTAATATTATTGACTAATTTGCTCATATTATGCAAGTTTTCCTTTGCTTATTTAACTTTTTTAAAATAAGCAATTACAAGATAAAATCCTCTATTTGTATAACCATACCCTTTACTGCTAAAAATCAGAGTATAGTTATACAAATATCAGGTTGAAACATTATTTAACTATTACCTTCATTACGGGACATAATATAAAATTCGCATGATGGAAGGCTATCCCTAATTGCCTTTATTATTCCATCATCATTAAAATCATCTGTTGTTTCTCCAAGAATAATATGTCCTATGTTTTTTTCCACTGCAAACTTTTCAATAGTAGAAATAACATCGTTAGCTCTTAAAACAGTTAATTCTGCACCTACGTTTTTAGAAATATCAAAGAGATATTCAAGAGCTTCAGCTTCTTTTTGGTTTCCCAAAAAGTTAACTCCTTCCTTAGCAACATGAATTACGTAAAGTTCTCCACCAAGTTTTTCTCTTAAATGTGCTCCTTTTTTTATAAGTCTTTCACAAGTTTTTTGCTGAGTTACACAAACTAATATATTTTCTTTTACTGACACTCTAACTACCCCTTTCGTGGGTAAATACTCTCCCTAAAATCATTATACTATATCTTAAACTATGATGATACAGAATAAATATTTGTAACAATTTATTTTCAATTAATTAAAAAACAACTCATGTTATTTATTCAATATTACTGTTTAAATTTTTTATTATAATATCATCAAAGTTAATAAATCCTAAAGCATTTTGTCTTACACCAATAATATTATCCCGTGAAAGAAGACCAGATATAGGATGATAAAGGAATATCCATGGTGCATCATCTACAATGTATTGTTGTATTTGTTTATACATTTCTTCACGCTTAATCGGGTTTATTATACGGCGTGCTTCCTCCATAAGTTCATATACTTTTTCACTTTTATATCCAGCAAAATTTGTTGCACTTTCAGGTGCAAAATTTGGCTCTAAAAAATTGTCCTCATCGCCAGTATCAGCTATCCACCCACTTATAAATATGTGGCAGGAAGAAATATTATTCTTATCATAATAAGCCTTAGAAGGAACTTTTTTTATCTCACAGTTAATTCCCACATCTTTCAAATCTCTCATTATGTATTGTGAAACCTTTCCATTAATACTATTTTCATCACCTTCACGACCCAATATTATCAATTTATCATTAATTTTCTTTCTTTTAAGTATACTTAATGCCTTTTCCTTGTTATACTCATAGCCGCTTAAATAATCATTTTTAATTATACTGGGTGGAATTGGTCCCTTAGATTCTTCAGCCATTCCTCCTATTATTTCATTGATAATTCTTTTTTTATTAATAGCATAATTAATTGCTCTTCTAATCTCAACATCCTGAACAATATTTGAATTTGATTTGAAATTAAACCCTGCATAGTTTGTTGTCATAAGATTCTGATACTTTATTTTTTCAAAATAAGCTGTGCCTCTTAGCTTGTCTAACTCATCTTTGCTGCTTATTAATACAAAATCATTATCACCATTTAAAAATTCCTCAACAGGATCACTAGCATTATATTTTATTCTTATTTTATCCACATATGGCGGACCGCCAAAATAATCATTAAATGCCTCAAGTATATAATATCCGTCTGAAGTTTCTTTTAAAATGTAAGGCCCACAGCCAACAAATATATTCTTTTTTAAATCTTCTTCTGACATAATAGCGCAGCAGCTTTTAGCAAGATTTAGTAAAAAGCCCGTATATGGCCTTATTAGCTTAAAGCTAATCATATATTTATTAATGATTTTTATTCCTGTAATATCATTAGCTTTACCATTATTATACTCCTGTGCTCCCTCAATTGGGAAAAGGAACCATGCATTAGGTGATTTTAAAGAACTGCTTAGCAGCCTGTAAAATGAATATTTTACATCCTCTGATGTTACTTCCTTTCCATTATGAAATTTAGCACCTTTTCTTAAATTGAATACCCATGTTAAATTATCATCCTTAAGGTACCAGCTTTTTGCAGCTCCAGGAAGTATACTGTTATTTAAGCCCTGTATTAACAGTCCACTATGTACATTAGAAAGAATTCTTGCGCTCTCTTGATCAAACGCCATTTGCGGATCCTTATTTTCAATTTCTTGAGCCGTACTTATTCTTATTGAATTATCATATTTATTACTGCTGTTTATTTTTGCTATCATATTATCTGAAATACTTTTTAAATCTGAAGCTGCATTTGAAAGCATATAAAGGGATTCACTTGTATAACTTGTATTAAGTGAAGCAGACTCTACAAAAGACATAACACTTGAAGATGCTTCCTTCATATTTTGAGCTGATATAATTATCTTTTTTAATTCTTCGTTTTGTCCAATTATATTCTCTCTAATCTCTAATGTCTTATTAGAGGATGAATCTACAGCTTCAATGATGTCATTAAAAACATCACTTGTATCATCAGCAATTTTTGCTCCCTCATTTACAATATTTACACTGTTTTTCATAGCATCTAATGCCAAATATATTGTATCATTAATTTCCTTTATGGTTTTTGATATTCTGCCTACAGCTTCACTGCTTTGAGCTGCAAGCTTTTTAACTTCAGAAGCAACAACAGCAAATCCCCTCCCTGCTTCCCCAGCTCTTGCAGCTTCAATAGATGCATTTAATGAAAGCATATTCGTTCTATCTGCTATATCATTAATAAGCTTTAACATTTCCTCTATAGCAGTATATTTTTTCTTTAATTCCGATACAATATTTCTTGAATATTCAACTGAATCCTTTATATTGTTCATAGACTCAATTGAATTACTTGATGCTTTAGTTCCGTTTTTGGCTATCACTAATGTATCTGCTGTGTATTTTTGGGCTTCATTGGACTTATTTATTATATTTTCAGATAATTTAGCATATTTTCTTATTTCGTTTATTACTTCTTCAATGGAGTTCATTTGAATCTCTGTTTGTTTTGATATATTTTTTATTATGTTGATTAAATTTTCTGTAGTAAAATTCGTCTCAGTAACTTTGTCTGTTATCCTTTGTACAATACACTCCTGATTACGCTTTAAAAGTGAAATTTCTTTATCTTCTAAATCTCGACTTTCTACTGCTTTCACCTCATTAACGTCATTGTCATTATTTACTTTTTTAGAAAAAAACATATAATAACACCTCTAAATCCATATTTAAATGGTTATTTATATTAAAATATTTCGGCTATACGTTTCATTTCTTTTGAATGTATTTTTATGACACTATTTATATTTTCTTCATTTATTTCATCATCTTGAGAAAACTCAAATTCCACGAGCCATACTGGGTTGTATTCATCATCTACATCCTTTATTATAAATTTTTCTTTTTCAAATATAGAGTAATTATATAAATCATATATTTTTGTATATTCCTCATCTGATACATCCCTATCTGTAGTAAGATATATTTTTACTTTATTATCTTCCACATAGGCTTTAAATACATAGTTTAGACCTTCTTCAACTTTGTAACTTCCAAGTTCTGTAGCTAATATTCCATTTTCTTTTTTCATTAAAACCAAACTTGTAGCTTCCATAAAATCCCTCCCCTCTTAAAAAAATAATATGGCCAGGGAATTATCTCTCTGACCATATTTTATCACATAAATATAAAATTTAAAATTCAATCTTTTTTGCGATATAATCCTCAACTTCACTTATTGGTATTCTAACTTGCTTCATAGTGTCCCTGTCCCTTACAGTTACACAGTTATCATTTTGTGAATCGAAGTCATATGTTATGCAGTAAGGTGTACCAATTTCATCTTGTCTTCTATATCTCTTGCCAATACTTCCAGTTTCATCAAATTCCACTGTAAACTTTTTAGAAAGCTTCTCATGAAGTTTAAGTGCATTATCTGAAAGCTTCTTTGATAATGGAAGTACTGCAGCCTTTATTGGTGAAAGTGCAGGATGAAGTTTAAGCACAACCCGTGAGTCCCCGCCTTCAAGCTCCTCCTCATTGTAAGCATCAACTAAAAACGCCAATGCAATTCTATCTGCACCTACTGATGGTTCAACACAATAAGGAATATATTTTTCATTGGTTGTAGGATCCATATAGGATAATTCTTCTCCAGAATATTTAGAGTGCTGTTTTAAGTCAAAATCTGTTCTATCTGCTATACCCCAAAGCTCACCCCATCCAAATGGGAAAAGATACTCAATATCAGTAGTAGCTTTGCTGTAATGAGAAAGTTCTTCCTTTGAATGGTCCCTAAGTCTCATACTGCTTTCAGTAAGTCCTAATGATAGGAGAAAGTTTTTGCAGAAGTCCTTCCAATAATGAAACCATTCTAAATCATCACCTGGTTTTACAAAAAACTCAAGTTCCATTTGTTCAAACTCTCTGGTTCTAAATGTAAAATTTCCTGGTGTAATTTCATTTCTAAAGGATTTACCAATTTGAGCAATTCCAAACGGAAGCTTTTTTCTTGTAGTTCTTAATACATTTTTAAAATTAACAAATATACCCTGAGCAGTTTCTGGTCTTAAATATACCTCTGATTCTGAATCCTCTGTAACCCCCTGATGGGTCTTAAACATAAGATTGAACTTTCTTATATCTGTAAAATTATGAGCACCACAATCAGGACAAGGTACATTTTTTTCTTTTATATAAGCAATCATTTTTTCATTGCTCCATCCATCTGCAGATGGATTTGGGTCCCCTTGCTTTTTCATATAATCTTCTATTAATTTATCAGCTCTAAACCTTGACTTACATTCTTTGCAGTCCATGAGCGGATCACTGAATCCTCCAACGTGTCCTGAAGCAACCCATACTTTAGGGTTCATTAAAATAGCACAATCAACTCCTATATTATAAGGGGATTCCTGAACAAACTTTTTCCACCAAGCTTTTTTAACATTATTTTTAAACTCTACTCCAAGCGGTCCATAATCCCATGTATTAGCAAGACCTCCATAAATCTCTGAGCCCGGATATATGTATCCTCTTCCTTTGCAAAGTGCAACTATTTTATCCATTGTCTTTTCAGTAGCCATAAATATAATACCTCCTTAAACAAAAATTAGTTATTTTAACTTTAAATCCATAATTTAGATTTAATATACCGCTGCGATAAGAAAAATA
>ENA-UOOM01001875-UOOM01001875.1-fermentation-metagenome-genome-assembly--contig:-NODE-1875-length-18878-cov-178.312649_pt1 | contig 18878 bp, 17 predicted proteins | sample MGYA00245781_ERZ724031 | MGnify/ENA primary metagenome ERZ724031 (study PRJEB28704, sample SAMN03018317) | fermentation metagenome | biome: anthropogenic terrestrial biome; feature: soil... | reverse complement strand
AAAGATGGATTCATAGGCATAAACGGCTGTCCAAAGCATGATGAAAATGTAGCCTGTGGCTCTTTTATTCCTCTTTCTGTTCCTGCAAGTTTACTTGTATAGCCAGACATAAAATGATACATTGCCTGTTCTTTTGTAAGTTTAGAAATTGGAGGCAGTACTCCAAAAGCATCTGCAGTGAGGAATATTATTGTTTTAGGATGTCCGCCCGTTCCCTCTAAAACAGAATCAGGAATATAGTCGATTGGATAAGCTGCCCTTGTATTTTCAGTATATTTTGCATCATCATAATCAGGTACTTTTTCTTCATCTAAAACAACATTTTCAATAAGTGTACCAAATCTAACTGCATTCCATATCTGAGGCTCACCCTCTTTTGATAGGTTTATGCATTTTGCATAGCATCCGCCTTCAAAATTAAATACCCCATCTTCTGACCAGCCATGCTCATCATCACCAATAAGCTTTCGGTTAGGATCAGCTGAAAGAGTAGTTTTGCCAGTTCCAGACAAACCAAAGAATAATGCTGTATCACCATTAGCACCTATGTTTGCAGAGCAGTGCATTGGTAAAACATTTTCTTTTGGCATTAAATAATTCATCATTGTAAATACAGACTTTTTCATTTCGCCGCAATACATTGATCCGCCAATTATAATTATTCTCTTTTGAATGTTTAAAATAATAAATGCTTCTGAATGTGTTTTGTCAATTTCAGGAATAGCATTAAATTTAGGAGCACAAATAACTGTTATATCTGGCTTAAAATTATCAAGCTGATTCCCTTCTGGTCTTCTAAAAAGCTGATGAACAAATAAATTTTGTGAAGCTAATTCATTTATAAATCTTACGCCCTTGCTGTGTTTTTTATCAGCACCTGCAAAACCATCAAATATATATGCATCCTTGTTTTGAAAATAAGCTGTTAGTTTGTCATATAGTTTGTCAAAGTTCTCAGGTGATATTGGTACATTTGTTTTTCCCCAGTCGATGTCATCATGACTAGAAGGTTCATCAACAATAAACCTGTCAAGTGGGGAACGCCCTGTATATTTACCTGTATTTACACTTAATGCACCATTATATGACAGTTCACCCTCACCATTTAGCAGTGCATGTTCCACAAGTTCTGATGCCGGAAGATTTTTATAAATATTTTTTATTCCGGTAAATCCTATACTTTTTAAATATTCTTTAATCTCCATATATGTATCCTCCTTCTTTCATTTTCTTTCATTTGATAAAACTTTATCATTAAATATCATTTTACATTTTCTTTTTGAAAATTTCAAATATATTTAACTTTACTTTAATGAGCTAATCGCAGCGATGTATTAAATCTAAATTGTGAATTGCAGAGTCCTATTATTTTATTTCATCCATTGCTAAATTAGCAAGCTCATCACACCTGTTGTTATAATAATTATCTGCATGGCCTTTTACTTTTATGAACTCTATATCATGTATTTTTGATAGATATATTAATTTTTCCCAAAGCTCCTTGTTTTTAACCGGCTGTTTTGCAGAGTTAATCCACCCGTTTTTCTGCCATTTCTCTGTCCACCCATTATTAAATGCATTTATAACATAGGCTGAATCACTATAAAGCTTTACTATACATGGTTCTTTTAGCATCGAAAGTGCATCTATAACAGCAGTAAGCTCCATTATATTATTTGTAGTATTTTTAAAACCCTTTTTAAGCTCCTTTACATTCTCCTTATAAATTAATACTATTCCGTATCCCCCTATAGCAGATTCTATTCCATTGCTTCTGCATCCGCCATCTGCATATATCTCAACTATTTTTTTACCCATTTCTATCTCCTTCTATAATCCTTAATTTTCTTTAATATACTCACTGAGCTCCTTTACTATATTATACAATAACTTACATGGAAATAATTATTTAAATAATTTTACATCCTAATTTAAATAATATAATATTATATCAAATAGATAAGGGGGATAAAAAATGAACAGTTTAAAAAAAGCTAACATTATAATTCCTCTCTTACTTATAGCAGTAACATCTATAATATTTTACAGTTATAAAACATCACTTGATAAAAATAATATTATGCCATATAAGACCTTTTTATCAGAAGTAGACAAGAACAATGTATCAGATGTTTATTTGACAGATAATGAAAAAATTAAAATAACCCTAAAGGATGGTAAAAACTTTTATATTGAAAATCCAAGAGCATTAACTTTTAAAGAGCAGCTTCTCATTAAAGGTATAAATGTTCATGAAGCAAGCAGCCTTGGATTAGAAGATTGCATTTCCATTGGTATTTCTATAGCAATGTTTTCATCCTTAGCTTATTTTGTATATAAATCATCTAAATCAAAATCAAGCTCCTTTAAAATGTCTGCCATAGATGCAAATCCAGCTAATAAAACTAATATAACTTTTGACAGCATTGCAGGCAATGAAGAAGCAAAGGAAAGCATAAAGGAACTTGTAGACTTTATTAAAAACCCGGAAATATATACAAAATACAATGCTAAAATGCCAAGGGGCGTAATATTATATGGGCCTCCTGGAACTGGTAAAACCCTTCTTGCAAGAGCTCTTGCCAGTGAATGTGATGTCCCCTATTATGCAGTTAATGGATCTGATTTTGTGCAAATATACGTTGGTGTAGGTGCAGGCAGAATTAGAGATTTATTTAAAAAAGCTAAAGAAAAAGGTAAAGCTGTAATATTTATAGATGAAATCGATGCAATTGGTAAGAAGAGGGATTCAAGAGCTGATGGTGGTTCAGATGAGAGAGAACAAACATTAAACGCATTGCTAGCTGAAATGTCAGGATTTAAAGAAAATCAGGGAATAATTGTAGTAGCTGCAACAAATAGGATTGATGTTTTAGATAACGCACTTCTAAGGCCTGGCCGATTTGACAGACATATTGAAGTTGGTCTTCCTGATGTAAATGCAAGATATAAAATATTAAAACTATATGGAAACCAAAAACCTCTTTCATCAGAAGTGGATCTTAAAAAAGTTGCTGAACAAACAGTTTATTTCTCTGGTGCAAAGCTTGAAAGTTTATTAAATGAAGCTGCCATACTGGCAGCAAAGGAAAAGGCAAATTGTATAACAATGAAGCACATTGACACAGCATTTTCTACTATAATTGCAGGTTTTGAGAAAAAGGACAGAAGTTTCATAACACATAAGGATAAGCTAATCACTGCTTATCATGAATCAGGACATGCATTGATATCAAAACTTATATCACCAGATAATAAAATAAGAAAAGTTACAATAATTCCAAGCACTAAAGGGGCTGGAGGATATACCTTAAATATACCGCCAGATAACTTATACTATACTAAAAATCAGCTTCTTAATAATATTAAAATATCCCTTGGAGGACGCTGTGCAGAGGAGCTTATATTTGGAAAAGACAATATAACTACTGGCGCATCCGGAGATATCAATAATGTTACTAACACTTTGCTTTCTATGATAAAAACCTATGGTATGTTTGAATCTTCCGGACTTCTTGATTATAACTTGATTTATAGTGATGGAATATATCAAAATGCTGATATAATTGAGCAGTGCAATAAAATAGTTAATAGCTTATATGATGAATGTTTAACTATTTTAGATTCTAATAGGGATAAGCTGAAAAATTTAGCTGAAGCTTTAATTGAAAAAGAAACTCTTTATGAAGAAGAAATAAATTGTATTGTTGGATAAGTACTACTATCCCCCACATTGAAGATGATGGGGGGATTACATATTGCCGCCATCAGTTACAAGTTCTCGGTTTTAAGACTTGTAACTAAAAAATACATCTTTCCCTTATCATATCTTAAAAAAGGCTTTCCAAAGAATATTCCCTTTCCAACGGAATTAATATGTTTAATTTTACTTATTTCATTTTTAAAAAAGTTAAAGCTTTTATAAGTTATTCCATTAGAAAATATTAATTTTAATTCACCACTTAGGTTAAAATATATATCAAAGCATTCATTAATTTTTAGTTTTCCAAGCTTATCCACAATATCTAACAATTTTTCTAAAATTTCAATTTCATTGTTTAATGTAATAAAATATCCTTCAATATCTTTACTTGAGGCTAGAATCCTTGGATACTGCTTTGTATAGGACAATTTAGTTATATATTTTAAATCTTCAATAATATCATCATCTATGTAATATTTTACAGATGCTAATTTAGTTAATAGCTGCGAATCATAAATAATTAAATGTACATTGACAAATTTATTCGTAATTATTTGTTTTAAATAATAGATATCCTTTTCATTTTTTAAATTGAAAGAATATTTATAAACCTTTTTATAGTTTAAAATATTAATTTGAACTGCTGGTCCATCTATATAATTTATTATATTTAAACTTTTAGGCTGTTTTAATAAAGCTTCAAAATCACTCATGGAATCAATCCTAAATACTATATTTACCTCATGACTGGTATCTGAATAAAGTATCAAATCATTATATTTTAAGCTTTTATATAAAAAATAATATTCCCTGTGGCTTAAGTTCTCCAATCCCCCATTTATATCAATTTTAGTATAAAAATCTTCTTGTGCTTTTAAAAATAATTCTTCGATTTTATCCATAATGTACCTCCATTTAAGCTGCCGCCTTACTATAAAATTATAGCATATTCGCATATAAATAACATTCAAAAATTTAATCATACTACAATTCACAATTTAAAATCATTAATGAACATAGCGTAGGGAACGATCTTGACCGTTCCGTTGATGAATGGGCGAAGTTGAGAGGACGAAACGGTGCCAACACCTAATGGCAATCCCATTCTATGGTATTTGCAGGACAATCTGAATTTGGTGGGGCGGAACGGTCAAGACCGCTCCCTACCATTCAAACTATTCGTAATGAACAGGAATATCAGAAAATTTTGGAATGCATTGACACAAATCCGTTGTTATGACACGGCGATTGCTATTATTCGTAATTCACATTCTTCTTAAATTGCGAATTGAGGTTTAATCATAGTGATTTACTGTAAGACCTATATCAACGCTTGTAATAACTTTTATTTAGTATTAAAATTAATATATGTTTATTTTTGTATAAAATTATTAATTGGGTAAGACGATTCTAAGACTCAGGTGGAGTCTGCTTAATAAGGAGGATTAAAACAATGGGTTACAATTTTGACTGGAAAGAAGATAGAAATCTTACTCTTCTTGTCGATTATTATGAACTTACCATGGGTAACGGGTATCTTAAAAATGGTGTGGGAAACAAAATAGTTTATTTTGATATGTATTTTAGGCGAATACCTGACAATGGTGGATTTTGTATCATGGCAGGAGTACAGCAATTGATCGAATATATGAAAAATCTTAAATTCACTGATGAAGATATTAAATATTTAAAAAGCAAAACAGATTTTTCAGAAGAGTTTTTAAACTATCTCGAAAATTTTAAATTTGAATGTGATGTATGGGCAATACCAGAAGGTACACCAGTATTCCCTAATGAACCCCTTGTAATAGTAAGAGGTCCTGCTATACAAGCTCAGTTCCTTGAAACAATGGTTTTATTATCAATAAACCATCAAACACTTATTGCTACTAAAGCTAATAGAATTGTCCGTGCAGCTGATGGAAGAGGTGTTATGGAATTTGGTTCAAGAAGAGCTCAAGGATATGATGGTGCAATTTTTGGTGCAAGAGCATCTTATATTGGAGGCTGTATAGGAACAGCATGCACAATTTGTGATAAAATGTTTGGTATTCCTGCAGTAGGTACTATGGCCCACAGCTGGATTCAATTATTTGATAATGAATTAGAAGCCTTCAGATCATGGGCAAGGACTTATCCTAAAAACTGCTTACTTCTTGTAGATACATACAATGTTTTAAAGTCTGGTGTACCAAACGCAATTAAAGTTTTTAAAGAAGAACTTGTTCCTAAAGGAATAAGACCAGCAGGAATTAGAATTGACAGCGGTGATATTAAATATTTAACTGAAAAATCAAGAAAAATGCTGGATGATGCTGGTTTTAAAGATGCTAAAATAATAGTATCAAATTCTTTAGATGAATATTTAATTAGAGATATTTTGTCCCAGGGAGCAAAAATTGATGGATTTGGTGTTGGCGAAAGGCTTATAACAGCGAAATCAGAGCCGGTCTTTGGGGGAGTTTATAAACTGGTTGCTGTAGAGGATGAGAATGGTTCCATTATCCCCAAAATTAAAATAAGTGAAAATGAAGAAAAAATAACAAACCCCGGCTTTAAGCAAGTTTATAGGCTATATGATAAAGAGACGAACAAAGCAATTGCAGATTTAATTACTCTTTCAGATGAATCTATTGATGAAACTTCGCCCCTTGAAATATTCCACCCTATTCATACATGGAAAAGAAAAACTCTTAATAATTTTTATGCTAAAAAGCTAATGGTAAAGATTTTTGATAAGGGAAAATGTGTTTATAATTCCCCTTCTGTATCTGAAATACGTTCTAATTGTTTAAATCAGCTTAATACAATGTGGGATGAAGTTTTAAGATTTGAAAATCCTCATGAATATTATGTTGACTTATCAAAAAAACTTTGGAATACAAAGCATAATTTATTAGATAAATACTTATCTGCTTTTCGATAAATTTTAATAGGGGCTGCGTCAAAAGTCAATTAGAAATAATTAACTTTTGATACAAGCCCCTATTAATTTATCCGATGGCTACCATCCGTAAATATCCCGCTTAACGCGGAATCTAATGGCTGTTACGCCCCTGGATCGGCTCTTCTAAGACGCCCCCTTATGCTTTTCCCATATGCTGGAGCTTTGCTTCGTATGTAGCTATATCCTCTTCAAGTTTAAGCTTTTTACAGCAAAGAACAAGATAATACAAAATGGATTTCGAAGTCTTTCCCCTTTTTGAAGAGTTTTCATATCCATACTTTAGCACGGAATACGCATATTTATAGCTCTTTTTTAAAAGCAAAATCTGTCCTAAATAATCCCACATGACAGTGTGTCCACCATAGACTAAAATATAACTTAATATATCCTTCTCTGCCTCATCATATTCCTTATTTTTCATTTCTGCTTCAATTATATTTACTTTTGTTCTCATATTACTTATTTCATCTTTATATATTTCTTTTAAAATTTCCTGACCAAAATCACTGACAGTATATGTTATACCCTCCTCAGCATCAAAGCATCTGTCTAAAATTCCCAGTCCCTTGAAGCATATAATAAAAATATATTTGCTGTCACTATGGGTCTCTGCCCTAACTACTCTGTATTTTTCTGATGCCATTTCAATTAGTATGTCTTCCTGATTTATATTATTTAAATTCTGCGGCAATATACTTAATTTATTCCTTTTATAAAATACAGAGGCCATAATCTTTATATATTCTCTTATGTCAAAACTTGAGTTTGAATTTTTTTCACTGAAAATATATTCCCACTTAACTTCATATAAAAGCATATAAAGTATAGCTGCATATTGCTCCTCAATTGAAAGTCTTGAAAAAACTCTTCCTCTTTTTGTGGTTTCATATACATTCCCTTTTTTCTCAATAAGGCTTAAATTAATTAATGCTTCTCTTAAAATTTCAGTATCAATTTCTTCTTCCATTTTTTGAACTGGTATATCATTTAGCAATTTATCTACTAATTTTAATGTTGAAAAATCATAAACATTTACATCCTCAACTATTTTTACAATTTCTGAAGTAAATCTAAGAGAAAGAATATCTTTAAAATATTCCTTACTGTCATCTCTTCTTCCAGTCATCCTGTCATACTTATCTAAATAATAATCAACATTTGAAAACATTTTTTTATAATGAGCTATTTTCCCGCCTTTAATAAGCCTTTGTGATTTGAGAAATTCTGTCATTTCAAGGAGACCCTTCAGCATTTTAGGAATTCCTTCTCTGCCTCCAAGCTTATTATCAATTACTTCAGTCATATCTGTAAATTCTTCAAAAGTAAAAGTATCTATATTTTCAATGCTTTCTTGAAAATAAAACAATACCTCTGATGACAAAAGCTCCACTACTTTAATGTTATAGTTAACTGTTTCCTCATCAATTCCCTTATCTATCATATACTGTTTAAATGAATTTATTTTTTCCTTATCCGTCATATAAACACCACCTAACTATAAGTTATTGTTTATATTATTGGCATATAAGGAAAACTTTAATCACTTTATACAATATTTATTTTCAAAATAATTTATGCATAAATCTATATTTTGAATCCCTGCACTGTTTATAAATAGCTTTATCCTGCTTTTTTCAACTTCTCTAACTATTATGTCTTCAATTTCAACTTCACCATATGGTAAACCACATTCACTTTCAGGTATATTTACCCTGTCCCTTATAATAGTTAAAACTCCAAAAATCTTATGCTTCATTGCATAAGCATAATTAAAAACATCTAAAGTTATAAATTCTAATGAATCATAGGGACTGGAATAAAAATATCTGTAAATTATATTTTCATCAATATCGCTGCATTTTTCAATTTGCATATCATAATACATTAAATTTTTTTTATTTTTTAGTGCTTCTTGAATTTTATTTTTTTGTGCATATATTTGCTCATTTGAAACAATGTTCATTATTTTTCCCCCAAAAATTTCATATTGTATTATAAGAATATCACAAATGACATTCTTCTTCAAAATAAAAAAGTGCCAGCCTCTTGACATTTGACATTTAAAATTTTTAAATGTCAAATGTCAAGAGGCTAGCACTGAAGATATGTTAACTGTTTAGTTTTTTTATAATGGATTCAAGACTAAAACTTTCTACATTTATGTACATTTCACGCTCTGATATATCTCCAAGATAATGTGCATCAGAAGATTTTATAAACCTGTAGTCTTCATTTATTAATTTCATTTTAATAAGCCTGTAAAGCCCTTCCATGGTATGATATTCAACTGTTTTAATGTTTGAATTAGGAGGCATAAAGCCAAGACTTGTAATAACACTAAAACCGTCCCTGTCAATGTGGGCAGGAATAAAAGCTCCTCCCATATTACATACAGCATAGCAAGCATCATCAAAGGAAATAAGTGTTGATGTGAGCAGCATCCTTTCACATGTCCCCATATATTCATCCTTAGAATTTAAAATCAGCTGCCTGCCAAACAGTTCTTCCTTATTTTTAATTTCAGGCATATTTTTATATACATAATCCTGAAATGATAATGCTTTATCCACGCTGCTAAACAAACATAGGGCATGAATATCCTCTCTTGTTTGAATCTCCATACCCGGAATGACCATAAGTCCAATCCTCTTACCTGCTTCAACGCAGGCCGCAGTATTTTCACAGCTATTGTGATCAGTTACAGCAATAGCATCCAGTCCCTTTAGCTTAGCCATATTTACAATGTTTTGCGGAGTCATGTCATCATCACCGCAGGGCGAAAGTGCAGAATGTATATGTAAATCACAATACAGTTTCATTTTATATCAAACTGCTCAATTTGCTGCAAATTAAATATGCATTATCCTTTGACTGTAATATTGGTATAGATTCCTGATTGGATTTATCAATAGTAACAGGTTCAACCTCTATAGATTCAGGAATTATAATGCATGACATCTCAAGTAAGGATGCTACTGCAACTATATTAGGGTGAACTTGAACTGTTATCCATGCATCATTTTTGCTTCCATGAGACATTACCCAGCTTAATAAATCACAGCAATATGCACCTTCAACATTGTTTTTCAGCCCTTTCTCCCCAGAAATGAGCTTGAGATCAAGTTTGTCAGCTAAATCCTTCACTAACATTTTTCATATCTCCCCCTTCATTTAGCGCCAGACACCGCGGTCATCGGATAAATTTACATTCATTTAAAGATGATAACCCTTTTACAACATCTTCTGCAAAAGCCCTGCAGGATGGTGAGCCACATTGTCCGCAGTCATTTCCAGGAAGAGAGTTAATTATATTATTCATATATTTCATTTTTTTAACCGCACTTTCAAAATCATCAGCAAGCTTAATATCATAATTTTTATTTATATTATTTTCAACTGTAAACTTATTTTTAAGTCCATCGCTTAATCCACCAAACCTATATTCAAAATTTATATGTTCGTTTAAATTTAAAGCAATTCTCTTTGCATTATAAGGATTTTCTACAAGCAAAACTCCCCCAACGCAGCCGCCATCACAGGCATAAGGCTCAACATATTTTACATCCCTAAACTTTCCGTTTTCAATATCATTTAACACCTTTATTACATTTTTAGTTCCATCTACTGAAATAAATTCATCCATTTCCATACTCCTACACTGTCCTCCGCTTACTGCCCATAAAACCCCTGTATATGACATATTAGTACTTTTCTCAGTATAGGAGCTCTTATTTTTATTCACATATTTTAATAAGCTTGGATATATATCACTCATAGGAATTGCTCCATTTATTTGCGACTTCCTGTTTAACGCAGTATTTTTAACCTTCGTTATCCAAGATACACATGGGGTAATATAAAATATTCCTACATCTTCTGGCTTATAATTAAGTTTGGCATACTTTTCTCTTATAAGAGAAGCTGCTACTTCAATAGGTGTTAATACCTTAATTACATGCTCAATAAGAGTAGGATAATTTACTTCAATCAATCTAACCACTGCAGGGCAGAAAGATCCGATTACAGGTTTTGGTGTATTTTCTATTTCCTTCTTTATAATTTCAGAAACAATGTCGCAAGCATAAGTAATATCATATACTTCATCAAACCCAAGGCTTTTTACAGCTTCATTTATTAACGAAGGATTAATATAGCTGCCAAATTGAGTATATATGGTAACTGAAGGTATAACAACTTTTACTTTAAAATCTTTTATTGCTTCAATATCATCTAAATCAGCTTTATGAGCGTTATGTTGGCAGACTTTAATACATTCTCCGCAATCAATACATTTTTCTTCGTATATAACAGCTTTTGAATTTTTAAGCCTAATTGCTTCCATAGGACATTTTGTCATACATCTTGAGCATCCTATACAGTTTTCTTCAACAAGCTTTACAGAATGATATATCTCTTTCATAATATCACACCCTATTAATAATTAATTATAATCTTTACAAGTGTATATTCACCTAAAACAGAATTTATATAAAATTCATCACTGCTCTTTCTTATATTAGGCAGTCCCATTCCGCCTCCAAACCCCATTTCCCTTGCTTCATCGGGTGCTGTTGAATAACCTTCAGTCATGGCAAGATCAATATCTCCTATACCTGGGCCTTGGTCTTTCATTGTAATTTCAACTTTATTATTATATATAATAACTTCCATATTACCGCCTAAAGTATGAATAACCACATTCATCTCAGCTTCATAGCAGGCCACACATACTCTTTTAATTATAGCGCTTTTAATTCCAAGCTGCATAAGTGCCTTTTTTACACAGCTGGATGCTTCCCCGCCGTTTATAAAGTCTCTGCTTTTTATCTCATAATTAAGCTTTATGAATTCATCTCTCATATATATGCATCAGCTCCCCTAAGTCCGCTTTCATAAAGTATTCCGCAGGATGTATACATTATATGTTTGGTATACATTAAACAAATGCCTAATTCCTTTGCCATTTTAATAACATTAGCATCTGGCTGCTTCCCCCTTACAAAGATAATACATTTTATATCTGTCATCTCTGCAGTTCTAATAGTTTGTACATTAGTAAGCCCTGTAAGAAGTATAGTGTCTCCCTTAACAAATGCCAGCACATCGCTCATAAGATCACACCCAAAAGCGTAGTGTGCCTCATCATCAAGCTTGTCTTCACCTGTAATAACTTTTGCTTCAAGTAGCCTTTGAACATCGCGTAGTTTCATAAATACGCCTCCATTTTAAAAACTTATATATTCATAATGACTTTAATGTACTATTTCTTATCCCAATAAATTTCAATTTTATCTCCATCTTTTATTTCATCCATATAACCTGCGTTTTTGCCATTTAATTTTAAAACAATGCTGCCATTTGGTTTTTTTATATCAAAATCTATATAATTAAAAATATCAATGAAAATATGATTTTTTCCATCTAATTTAACTTTTTTATCATTCACAGTTACATATAACACTTCTTTATCCTTCAAAGTATTATCATCTGATGTCTTTTTTACATCATTTTTATTTGATAAATTCTGATTTTTATAGGTTGTCTGAATATAATCATTATTTTTTATTAAATATTCATTTCCTACGGCATCCCCATTAACAAAAATTACAGCATCATCATCTATATATTTTTTCCTAAGCTCCTCTACTGTAAGGGCTGCGCTGCTCCCATTATATCCTTTTAGAACCACAATATTATCATCCTCAAATATCTGTGTTCTTATATTTGCCATTTTGTCATTAACATATATTTCAGCTGATTTTCCTATTTCACCTCTTATTATAATCTTTTGATTGTTTAAATGAAATATAAGATCTTCGCCATTTTTCCCTATAAGACTTTTAGGCTCAAAACCTGTTAATATTAAAGCATCAGCTACAGTAATTTTACTTGTATTATATATTTTTAATTTCTCACCATTGAGTTTTACATTAATAAAATTTTTACTTTTTTGCATGCAATAAGATACGAATATACCAATTGGAGTTATAGAATCTGGGCCATCAAGTATGCCTTCTTCCATTATAAGGTTTCTAATTGCCTCTCTTCCTCTTACAGCTACTCTTTGTACTGGCATATTAAGCTTGTTTGCAATTTTATCCCCAAGGCCTTTAATTTGGCTTCCTCCACCAACAAGTATTACAGCATTTGGAGCTTTCTTATTCAAATTGATAATATTATTTACAATTTCATCTGCAAGAGAATCAATTACCGGCTGCACAACTTCTTGAATTTTTTCTTTTTTTTCAACATTTTTCATCCCTAATACATCAGTAAATTTTACTTCGTCTGAATTCATGGATGAAAGAGAAATTTTAATATTTTCTCCTGTATTGAAATCTACTATGTAATTTTGGCAAATAGCCTCTGTAATTTCATCTCCGGCTATAGGGACCATTCCATAAGCTACTACTGACCCCTCTTTTGTAATTGCAATATCAGATGTACCAGCGCCTACATCTACAAGTGCAATATTTAATAATCTTATATCATCAGGTACTACTACATTTATAGCTGCAATTGGCTCAAGAGTAAGGCTTATTACCTCAAGACCGATTTTTTTCATTACAGCATATAAACTGCTTACAACGGTTTGGGGTAAAAAGGTTGCAAGCACTTGAATACTCATTTTTTTACCCTTTTGGCCAATTAATGATTTAATAATAAAATCATTTAAAAAATAATTATTAACAGTATATCCAACACAATAATAAGTATCCTTTTCATCTTCTTTTAGTTCCTCTGTAAGCTTTTTTTGTGCAGTTTGGACTGCTTCTATTTCAATTGCATTAACCATTTCCTGATTTATTTCAACATAATCTTTTATCTCCTTAGAAGCTTCGCCATCCATTGTTTTTAATACTCTGCCTGCAGCTGCAATAGCCACCTTGCTAAGTTTTATGTCTAATTTTTTTTCAAGATTCTCTTTAACTTTTTCTGCAACTTCTGCAACTTTTTCAATATCGCTTACTTGACCATCAATAATGGTTCTGCTTTTATGCTCCATTTTTTCAACAGCCAGTACTTTATAATTTTCTCCCTCAACTTCCCCAACTATACCTATAACAGTTCTAGTGCCTATATCAAGTGCAAATACAATTTCTCCATCTTTCATAAAACAACCTCCACATCCAATGGTAATATATATATTATATCAAATATTTAAGCTATATTGAGAAATATTACATAATTTCTGTAGGGGATCCCTCTGGACGATGATTAGAATCTGGGGGGCGGAACGGTCAAGACCGCTCCCTACCGTTTGTTTCCCTTCTGCATCAACACCGGGCAGAAACGTCAAGATTGTTTCCTACCATTCAAATTATTCGTAATGAGCATTTTATAAATCACTCTCTGAGAAAAAAGTGTTTCATTTTAACTTGCATTTAGCGCATCAAAAAAAAATTTTAAAAACCACTTGCATTCTTTCAAATTAAATACTATAATAATAAGATACGTTATGAAAGGGGTGATATTGTGAAGAAAGAACAACACTTTATTATTACAGACGAGCTAATAGATGAATGTCTTGAAGCATCTATTGAAAAAGCTGTTAACTTTAAAGTCCAGAAGAAAACCCGTCATGAAAGTTCAAAATAACATGACGGGCTTTTAATTTATAATTTCTTTAATTTCTTCTACAGCTAAAACTTTTAATGATACAAATTTAATAAATCATGCTTTATTTCTTGCCCATTTTAATTACTTCTGCAATGGCATCTACATTTCCAAGAGTAGAAAGCATATCATTTGGTAATATCAGTTTATTTGCTGGGTTTTTAGCCATTTCCTTCAGTGCTTCAACTTGTTTTAATGCAATCACTGTTTCATTGGTTCCAGAATCAATTATTGCTCTATTTACTTGTTCAATTGCTTTAGCCTGAGCTGCTGCAATAGCTTCAATTGCTTTAGCTTTACCTTCTGCTTCAAGCAATTGTGATTCTTTCAATCCTTCAGCTCTTCTAATATTGGCTTCTTTTTCAGCTTCAGCTTGAAGTATCTTAGATTCTTTTTCCCCTTCTGCTCTTTCTATATTACTTTGCCTATCTCCTTCAGCCTGAAGTATTGTAGCCCTTTTATCTCTTTCTGCTCTCATTTGCTTTTCCATAGCCTGCTGTATTTCTCCAGGTGGAATTATATTTTTAATTTCAACTGATAATATTTTTATTCCATAAGCATCTGTAATTTCATCAACTACAGCAAGAAGCTCATTGTTTATTTTATCTCTCCCTGAAAGGACTTCATCTAATGTCATATTTCCAACTATATTTCTCATATTAGTAATAGTTGAATAGATAATACCTGATCTATAGTTTTCAATATTATATACAGCATCTTTTGCATTTAAAACTTTGTAAAATATAACATTATCAATAGATATCTTTACGTTATCCTTTGTTATAACGCTTTGAGGTTCAATATCAAGTATTTGCTGCTTTGTAGATATTCGTCTTCTAACAAAGTCTGCAAATGGGATTAAAAAGTGCCAGCCTGGCTCAAGTGTGGTTTTGAATTGTCCAAATCTTTCTACAACATATACATATCCTGTGTTTACAATCTTAATGCTTGATAACATTGTGATTAGGAAAATTACTAAAAGTACAATTAAAAAAATCTTCATTTTAGTCCCCCTCTTTCTTATTTATAATTAATATTGTTCCCTCTATTCTTTGAATAATAAATTTATCTCCTTTTTTTATTTCTTCTCCTTCATTTTTTACCGTCCAGTATATTCCGTTAATTTTAATGGTGGCCTTATCAGTAATGTCCTCCTTAGCAATAAGTTCTTTTCCTATATATTTTTCTTCCATCCTAGCTGTTCTTTTAACAGATTTCTTTAAAACTCTTTGAGTTATTGGATATAATATTATTATGGAAATCAAGCTGCCTATTATGAAGACAATTATCTGAATTGAATCAGAAGCATTTAAAAACATTGAAATAATTGCAAGTATACTTCCTATTGAAAAACTAACAAAGAAAAAGTTACTTGAAAAAGCATCAATTAGAACTGCAATGACTGCTATTGATAGCCAAATATAAAACATATCCTGCATTTTTCGCACCCCCCTCGAATTTGTTTAGACTATTATAGCATTTGCGTGCAAATATAACAATAAATATTGGCAATTAAAAATAATTATTAATTTACATTATTGTAATAATATATTCGAACACTTTTGTTATTATTCAAAAATGGAACTATTGCAAAATATCATGATTATGAAAAACACAAAGACAGTATAGATAAGAAAAATATATGGAATGAAGAATATATGGAATGAAGAGTGTAGGGAGCGGTCTTGACCGTTCCGCCGCACAATGATCAGAATTTAGGAGGTCGGAGCGGTCAAGACCGCTCCCTACAGTTTGTCTTGCACCATATTTAAAATATTTCAGAAAAAACTATTTTATAGCAGCAGCATTAATTAATTTCCTTCTTAGCATATCAATAGCTTCAATAGTTGCCTCATTTCTCACCCTTTGCCTATTACCTTTTAAATGAAGCTCCTTTACAGTGATTTCGCCCTTAAAGTATAGCCCAATATAAACAAGTCCCACAGGTTTTTCTATGGTTCCACCTTCTGGGCCTGCAATTCCTGTAGTTGACAATCCTATATCAGTATGAGCAGCCCTTGCAATACCTTCTGCCATCTCATAAGCTGTTTTGTCGCTTACTGCACCAAACTTTTTTAAGGTCTCTTCCTTTACTCCAAGGCGTCTCACCTTTGCCTCATTACTGTAAGTAACGTCCCCTTCAATAAAAAAGTTTGAAGCTCCGCTGACATTAATAAATCTTGATGCTATCATCCCTCCAGTACAGGATTCTGCTACCGAGAGAGTTAATTTTTTATCTATGAGCATATTAGAAACTACTTCTTCAATAGTAGTTTCCCCTACCCCATATACATAATCACCTAAAATATTTCTTATTTCTTTTTCAACTGGTACAATAAGTCTTTTAGCTTCCTCTTCATCCTTGCCCTTTGCTGTAATTCTAAGAGTAACTTCTCCCTCTTTAGCATAAGGAGCTACTGTGGGGTTTGTTTGCTTATCCAAAATATCTTTTATTTTTTCAGCTACAAAGCTTTCTCCAATGCCGCATACTCTTAATACTTTTGAAAAAATAACCCCATCCTGATACTTTGTCAAATAAGGCATAACACCATTTTCGAACATAGGAATAAGCTCTGAAGGCGGACCCGGAAGGTTTATCAGCACTTTCCCGCCATCCTCTATAATACATCCCGGAGCTGTTCCATTTCCATTTGGAATAATTATAGCGTCCTCAGGAAAGTAAGCTTGTTTTTTATTTCCTTCCCCAATTTTCCTATTTAAGCTTTTAAAATATTCCTTTATTGCATCTAATGATTTTTCATCCAAAACAAGTTTTTTATTAAAATATTCCGCACCAGTTTCTTTAGTTAAATCATCATTTGTAGGTCCAAGTCCCCCAGAAGTAATTATAATATCTGCTCTTTCATAGGCTGTTTTAAAAGCCTTCTTTAACCTTTCCTTATTATCCCCAACTACAGTTTGAAAATAAACAGTAAGCCCTATATCTGATAGTCTTCTCGATATATATTGAGCATCTGTATTCAAAATGTTCCCAAGTAAAAGTTCAGTTCCAACTGATATTATTTCTACATTCATAAAAATTCATCTCCCAAAAGCTTTAAATTCTCCATTTGAGTCTATAAATCGCCTTATCTCATGGCGTACCATCCGTAATACTCCACTTAAACAGGGTATTACGGATGCTGCGCCCCTAAATCGGCTTTTTTAAGGCTCAAGGCGAAAGTTTAAAATTCAATACCTTTTCTTGCTTGAACTCCTTCAGTATAATAATGCTTTACTTCTTTCATTTCTGTTACTAAATCTGCCATCTCAATTATCTTAGGATCTGCATATCTGCCTGTTAATATTACTTCTGTTTTAGGACTTCTTTCCTTTAAAACATTAACTACCTCTTCAGCAGAAAAAAGTTCAAAAAAGACTGCAATATTAATTTCATCTAAAACTACCAAATCATATTCTCCAGATTTTAAAATATTTTTACATTCCTCAAGTCCCTCTTTTGCACATCTTATATCCTCTTTTGATGGCTTATCATATATAAAGCAGTTCCTTCCAAACTGATGTATTTCAAAATTAGGTAAATATTGAACAGCTTTAAGCTCACTATAATCCATTCCTTTTACAAACTGACCAAAATATACTTTTTTGCCAGCGCAAACAGCTCTAAGTGATAGCCCCAAAGCTGCTGTTGTTTTCCCTTTTCCATTCCCTGTATAAACTTGAATATACCCCTTTTCCACTTTTATCTCTCCTTCCTATTTACAGCGGTTTATAAATTCCTCAAATATTTTAATCATTATTGGATGGTTTTTTACCATCATTTCAGGGTGCCACTGAACAGCCATAACTGGTTTGTATTTATGCTCTATAGCTTCAATTACTCCATCAGAAGAAGTTGCAGAAACCAAAAAATTAGCTGGCGCAGCCATTACAGCTTGATGGTGAAAACTATTTACTAAAAGCCTATTTACCTTAAAAATCTCATATAGCCTTGTTCCTGGAACAATGTCTATATAATGTCCTATATCATTGATATTAGCCCTTTGCATATGATTTAAGTAGGCTTCTTCATTTTCACTTATATCCTGATATAATTTTCCTCCAAAAGCTACAGTAATTATCTGCTGTCCTCTGCTTATACCTAAAACAGGCATATCCTTTTCAATAGCTGCTTTTACAATAAAAAGCTCACAGAGATCTCTTGGCGTATATGTAAAACCTACATGCTTTGATGGTTCTTCGCCATAATAAATTGGATTTACATCATAACCGCCAGATAATATAATCCCATCTAAATTGCTCATAATATTAAGCATATCTTCCTCTTTGTTTATAATTGGTATTGCAACCGGGACTCCCCCTGCCGTGCATACTGCATCAACAAGCTCCTTTGTCACAAAATATCTTTCCTGACCTAAAGACCGTCCTGACTCGGCAATTATATAGTTACTTGTAATTCCAATAAAGGGCTTAGACATACTCATCAACTCCTTTACTTTATTTTACCATTTATTATTATTTTTAAAAGTTTAAATAATATAGTAATATATATTTAATAAATAAAAAAGAGATATGCTATTATTTTAAATAATTATATCAAATATATATGATAAAATATATCTGTAATTTGTAATTTAAAAAAGCACGCAG
>ENA-UOOM01001870-UOOM01001870.1-fermentation-metagenome-genome-assembly--contig:-NODE-1870-length-18901-cov-4.305635_pt1 | contig 18901 bp, 13 predicted proteins | sample MGYA00245781_ERZ724031 | MGnify/ENA primary metagenome ERZ724031 (study PRJEB28704, sample SAMN03018317) | fermentation metagenome | biome: anthropogenic terrestrial biome; feature: soil; material... | reverse complement strand
ATTATCTTTAAGCCACTTTTTTGTCGAGTTTTCTTAGACCAGTATATTACCCGACAAGCACAAAACATCAGCAGGCGTTCTTATCGTATCAGCTTAAAAGGCCGGAACTTGAAAAATATTACGATATGATTTCGGAAAAGCTTGCTTTCCTCGAAACGCTCGACCGCACGACGACGGACAAGCAGGCTTTCATATTCATATTTGCAAAAGACAAAGTGCAGTACTCGGAACTTTTGAAAGTCCTTCGCAGCGATCCATATTTCCATGTAGACGTGATAAGCCGAGAGAAAAAAGAAAACATCATATTCCAGCTTAACAACATGAATAAAAAGATAAAAGTATAAGGAGATTTTCACATGGGATTATTTAAGCAAAAAAGGCACGCGGTTCAAAAAGATATATATAACCCTTTGCTTATTTCACAGATACAGCCGCAGGGGAATTTAAAACTTGATGATGAACGGTACATAAAGACAGGAGACGGATATGTAACATGCATAATGGTTTATGAATATCCGGCACAGGCCGGTGATTTTTGGCTTTCACAGCTAATTGATATAGACGGCGTATATTCCGTACTTGATATTGCGACGGAGCAAAGCAGCGACGTGCAGGACGACATGATAAAATCACTTACCGAACTTGAAGTACGATACGAAAATGCAAAAGACGACGGCACGCGTATAGAGGCAGAACAGAATTACAAGTTACTCAAAGATATGCTTACGTCGGTAAAAACACAAGGCGAAGTAATAAAGCTCATTCAGTGCCGTATATACGTTGCAGGACGGACAAAAACAGAAATAGACAGCCGTGTCGGAGAAGTGATCGACGAGCTTGAAAGCAGCGATTTCCATTGCGCAGTGTTCCTAAACGAAACGGAATTTATGTATAAGGCACTTTGGCAGCCATACCACGAGCAGATAAAAGAAAGGAACAAACGTGTAGGCAATCCACTTCCGGCGCTTTCGCTTGCGGGCGGGTATCCGTTCAATTTTGAACACCTTGACGACCCTTACGGGTTTCCTCTCGGCATTTCATCAACAGGTGGTAATATCATATTCGACCAGTTTTGCAAAACGCTCAGCCGCCTTTCATACGATACTCTTATAGTCGGTAAAAAAGGCAGCGGGAAATCAACGCTTATAAAGCTAATGTTTGAGATAAACGCGATGATTGGTAACTTCATCCGCCTTATTGACGTCACCGGTGAATTCAGCCCGATCGCTAAAAAATTTGGCGGCACGATAATCACCCTCGACGGAAGTTCAGGCATCATAAATTACCTTGAGGTTTTTAAGACGGCCGAAGATGAAACAATAAGTTTTGCGAACCATCTCTCCAAAATGAATTCCCTTTATAAGTACCTTTGCCCGTCGGCAGACGAAGCTGAACGGAATGAATTTGAGGAATACGTCCGTAAACTTTATGAAGTAAAAGGTTTATGGATTAGCAATACGCAGGAGCAGCAGCGAATAACCGGCTTGCCTCCGGAAGTATATCCCACATTCGACGACCTGCTTGCACTTGTGCGCAGTGACCTTTACGCTGACTTTGAAAAAGGAAATGTTAACAGAAACCTTTCGCCATCGAAATGGCGCAGGCTTGAAAATATCGAGCTGACTTTAAGTAACCTCGTACACAGCTACGGGAAAATGTTTAACGGCCATACGTCGATTCCGGACCTTTCCGACAAACAAATTATCGTATTCAATGTGCAAAACGTAAGCACTCTTAAAAGTGAGATATTCAACGCCCAGCTATTCAATATTATGTCGCTTATGTTTGACGATATGATAAGGATAGGCGTACCAAGCAAACAGATATACGAAAGCGGTAAGCCTATTTATCAGATCCCGAAGCTCTTACTGATGGTCGATGAAGCGCACAAGTTTATAAACACAAAAAACCCTTTAGCCCTTGATTATATGATTGGTATCGTCCGTGAAGGCAGAAAATATTTCACCGGCCTTACGATGGCAAGCCAATCAATACGCGACTTCGCCCCTCAGAACAACGACAGTGAAGCAGTTGAAAAACTAAAGACGCTTTTCGAACTCACGCAATACAAGTTTATAATGCAGCAGGAATCAAATTGCCGTGATATTTTGCGTTCCATCTTCGGCGACAGGCTTACTGAAAGTCAGTTAAAACAGATACCGCGATTTGAACAAGGCGAGTGTTTCCTTTCTACCGGCAATGATATTCTCCATACATGCATACAGATAACAGAACAGGAAAAAGAACTGTTCCAAGGGGGCGCATGATAAAGGAATGGAAAAGATAAAGTTAATAAGGAAGTGGCTCAGGGAAAACAGTAATTTTAAATACCGTGTTTTTCTGAGTGTATTTTTTTGTTTGCTGGCCATATTTGTCACAAGTAAATTGTGGCTTCCAAGCGACGCAAAAATAGAAAATACCGATATTGGTTCCGAGCGCGACACTTCACTCGGAACCGCTCTAACACTGAACAGCTGGAAGTACAACCCCGAAGGGCATTTCATGGAAGCTACATTCGGCTATAAAAATTCGGACAGTTCCGATAACATTAAGTTTTCAGCGACAGCACATGCAGACACAAATAAAGCAGCCTCACTTGATGTCTCAATACCTTACGGCAATGATGGTTTGCTTGTTATACAGATTAAAAACGTACCGCAGAAATGGAACACTATTTCCCTTTGGATAGATGAAACCGATGAAAGCCTTACGCAGGACGATACTTCAGATACCGGTGTTAACAGCACGGACAGCGATTCAAATACAGTGGGACAAGGTGCCAACTTTTACTGTGACATACGCAAAGTAAGCGTTGATACATCCCTTAAGGGCAGTACGGATTTATATTATTCGCTGCAATCTATTGACAATCAAATGGCCGGGTACAAGAAAGAAATTTCAGAATTAAATAAAAAAATCAGCACCGCGAATATAGATATAAAACAGCTTGAGTTTGATATTTCTTCTTTAAAAGCCGACCAAAAATATCAAACCTCTGACGATATACAAGAGTCAAATTCAGCGATAAGCAATAAACAGTTACAGATAAGCGATCTAAAAAGCAGTATCGAAAACTACAATTCGAGTATCAAAAATTATAACGAGAAACTTAAAAAACTAAAGCAGAAATGGAGCGATACAAAGAGCGGAAAATTTAAGGATTTTCAAAATACGTCGTCAAATTCTATGGCAAAAAGTGCGGCCTCTTCTTCAGTTTCTTCAAACGCGGAAAACGAAAGCAACGTCATTGTCGATTAAAAAAGAAACTGGAAATATACGTAAACGATGTGCTTTTTATACGTAAAAATATGCACATTTAATGATTTTCGTGTCCCCACTGATTCGTTAGGCTTTGCCTAACTCCCCACATCATGTGGGGACAGAATCCCCTTATGCTCTTTACCCCTAAGAGGGCGCGCAAAAGCGCATCCCCCTTTGTGGTAAAACGGGGTATTCCCATAACAAAAAAATGAAAGCGAAAGGAGCGGGCAAATGGAAGCAAAAGCACGCGGAGTAGACCCGGCAGCGATAAAAAAAATAGATGAGCTTGCGCTAAAACAAGGAGTTTCGAGAAACGTTTTTCTTGTCAACCTAATAAATAATTTTGCAGCCCTTGAAGAATTTAAAAGTTACCAAAGGCAGTATGAAACGATAATAGAAAAATGCCTTAGCGTAATACAGCAAAACAGTATCGTGCTTGGAGACGTAAAAAGATTGATAGATAACGATGAGATATAAAAACGGTAGGTGCATGAAAAAATGAGGAAAAGAAAAAATATATATTTTGATGAGTCCACAATTGAATTTGTTGAAGATTATAAAAATAAAAACCGTCTTCCATCATTTACGTCCGCTTTGACTTCTATTGTCGATGAATATAGAAATAAAAATAATATTCCCGCAACAGAGCTTTTAGTTAAAGGCATTGCACGTGAAGTTAAAAACGAACTGTCGGATACACTCACAAGGATAAGGCTTGGTTCCAACAATGCCGACCGGAACAGCGACATAATCATCATGCTTATAAATTCCCTCATAGCTTACCAAAAATTTACGTCGCTTGTGACCGACGATACTCCGCAGCTTGCTAAAGCCAAAGAAATTGAAAAAGCCCGTATCGCAAATTTTAGGCAGCGTAAGCTTGAACGTTCAAAAGAAAAGGCCGATAAAAAAATAAGCCCAAAGCAGCAGGAAGATGACAACACGATTGAAAATATCGTCGACGATGATCTCATAGTGTAAGGAAGATGAAATATGCAAAGCTCTCCCGGAGTAATTTTAAAATCACGGTTTGTTTTCTCCAAAAAAAAGTTTACCGAATATATAAACTACATAGACAGGCCGGAAGCTGTCCGAGGAAATGCATACGAAAAGTTTTCTGTTTACACCGACTATATGGATAACGGAAAAAAATGCACTCCCGGCTTTAACAATGAAGCCGACAAAACTTCCGCGCTTTTTACCGCTACTAAAGACAAGCTGTCGCTGGAAGAAAAGCAAGCCCTTAAAGCGCAGTTTTGCAAAGCTCAAAAAAATGACAGCCCGATGTGGCAGCAAGTCATAAGTTTTACGAATGAATTTTTAGAAGAGCACGGCCTCTACGACAGCCGGTCAAAAATGCTAGACGAAGATAAAATACGCACTGTAACACGCCTTGCGATAGCCGAAATGCTGCACGACGAACACATGGACGGCGCTGCGGTTTGGAGCGCGGCCATACACTACAATACGGATAATATCCACGTACATATTGCAATTGTTGAACCGGCGCCGACACGTAAAAAGAAAGAATTCATTGATAAAAAAAGCGGCAACAAAAAGGAACAGTTTGTCGGGTCTATTAAAAAAACAACGTTCGGAAAGATGAAATCAAAAGTCGTCAACAACATCGTCGACCGTTCGCCTGAGCTTCAAAAAATCAACGGCATAATCAGGGACAACATAGTTACGGTAAAGCGCGGCAGGTCATCTTACCGTGACAAAAAACTTCGCGGTATGTTTCTCAATCTTTACCGTACGCTTCCTGATGACAGACGCTTATGGTTTTACAATATGAATGCCCTTAGCAGTGTGCGGCCTGAAATAGACCGCTTTACTAAAGCCTACATAAGCATGTACCATAAACAGGACTTTGAGGAGCTGACACGTAAGCTAAATGAACAGCAGGAATTCTTACGGTCAGTTTACGGAACCGGTAAAGAGGAATTGTATAAAAACTATTCTAAAACAAAAATAAAAGACCTGTACACACGTATGGGTAATGCGGTACTGCGCGAATTAAGGAATTACGATAAAAAAATTTATCCACGGCATATAAAGAAAAAAGCTGAGAAGGGAGCGACTAAATATCGCGGCAGCTCAGCTTTATATAATTTAAAAAAAGCGCTGAAAAAAGATTATGGCAGCGCAAAAAATCAGATTGAATTTGAAAGGTTGCAGCAAGACATTGAAACTGAATATGGGAACGAAAGGTAGTACGTGGAAAAAGGTACTTGCAATCGTCGGGGCTATTACAGCTCCGATTTTTTTGTTACTTCTTATAATTGCGGCAGCCGTAACAACAATTCTATCAGGCTATGCTTCCGGCGGACAATCGCAAAACCAATACAATAGCGGAAGCAGTACGCTATCGGAAAACGTCCTTGCGTACCAGTCCATTGTAACAACGTACTGTAACAAATATGGGATAAGCGATTACATATCACTTGTACTTGCCGTTATGCAGCAGGAAAGCGGTGGTTCCGGTAATGATCCAATGCAGTGCAGCGAATGCCCGCTCAACACAAAATACCTTAAGAAACCTAATGGGATCACCGATCCTGACTACTCAATTCAAATTGGGACGGAATACCTAGCAAATTGCCTTAAGGCCGCGAAATGCAAATCACCTACAGACATACAAGGAATAAGTTTAGCACTTCAAGGATATAATTTCGGCGGAGGATACATAAGTTGGGCACTCAAAAAAGGAGGGTATACTGAAGCAAACGCAACGGAATTTTCAAAACTAAAAGTTGAGGAATTAGGATATAAAAGTTACGGTGACACAGATTACGTCAGCCATGTCCTCAGGTATTATTTATTGCCGACTACAACGAGTGAGTTTGCCGCTCCGCTTTTAATGGGCACTTATACTATCTCACGCGGATACGGATACGATAACGGAAAACTGCATAAAGGTATTGACTTTGCGGCTCCAAAATACACTGACATCTACGCTTCTGCCGACGGTACTGTCGTATTCGCCGGCTTTGGAAAGAAGGGCAGTGGATACGGCGGGTATGGCAACGTTGTAAAAATAAAACATGATGATACATACAGTACGTTGTACGGCCATTGTTGTAGTTTATTAGTTAAAACCGGCCAAAAAGTAAAACAGGGTGAAATCATAGCACTTGTAGGCAGCACCGGAGATTCCACCGGAAATCACTGCCATTTCGAACTTAGGGTAAACGACGTACAGGTTAACCCGGCTTCGTACATCAGCGTCGGATAAAAGGCTCATATAAAAAACACAAAGTCCCTTTGCTGAAAGGCAGAGGGATTTTTCTATTAACAGGTAAAATTTAAAATTGCTAAAAGATTTTATTAAATTAAACTTAACCCTTTTTATCTCTCGATTTCATTATCCTTATTACGCCCATGCTCATGTCTAAGCTTAACTAAGTAATCATTCCAAGGAGTATGCTCCCTTACAGTATTTTTACTCACATTGTATTCGATAAGTTTATTTCGTATTTTATCAATGTCCGGAAAAATGATATTAATGCCACGTGCATGGAGTTTTAACACTTCGTGTGCATTACTAACAATCTTCTTTACGTCAAGCGGAGAGATTGTTACTGCATTCAACGTATTGCGGTCTATGTAAATGTCGGCAATATATTCCTTTGTAATCGGAAATATGTTCTGTATAAGGAATGCCCTTTCTTGGCCTAAGACTTGGGCAAAATATATAGTATTACATTTGCCGTATCGCTGGACTTTGCGTTTATGTATTGCCTTATATTTTGCAATCCTTGATGAAATTGGGATAAACCAAAATAAATTTTTATATTTTTTATCGGAGATTGCAAAAAAGCAAGGCCGGTCATGTCTTTTCCCATCAATTATTTCTTTATTTTGCATTAAATTTGGATCGGGAAAATCTTCAAAAAACATATCTTTTATAAAATAAAAATTATTCTCTTTCATTATTAAACATCTTCTATTTAAGAAAGGCCCTATCTCACGATAGAGCCTTAAATTATTTGAGCCTGGCGATTTGTTTGAACTCCGCATACCAGTAAGCGGAGAAACATTTGAGCCTGGCAATTTGTTTGAGCTCCGCATACCAGTGAGCGGAGAAACATTTGTGATGTTACAAGGTATTAAAACCTTGCAATACTATTATATCCAGTTTTTTAAAAAATGTCAAGTATTTGCCTTATTGCAATAAATGTCGAAATGTTTTATTTTTATATTTGCATTCTAACAATAAGGTTGTATTTGTTTGACTATTTTTTTTCGTATTCGTTCTCCGCCTAACATTTTCAGCTTACACGTCAACTAAAAATTCGGCATTCAAGAGGAGTAAAAATTATGACATTATATAACTGGCTAAAAATTTGGCTGGATAAATATGAAAAGAATATCATAAAAAGGACAACTTATATTAATTATGAAAGTTATATAAATAATTACTTCATACAGCTTGATTTTCCAATTCAAGATATAAGTACAGCTATGTTTCAGGATTTTTTCAATAAACAACTTAAAAATGGCTTATCGATAAAAACAGTTCATAATATGGCAGTTATTATTAAAAAAGCTATGAAACGTGCCGTAATTGACAAATTAATAACAGAAAATCCCTGTACATATGTAGAACTACCTCGTTTAAAGAAAAAAGAAATAAAAGTTTTATCAAATGAACAAGAGAAAAAATTGATTGCCATATCATACCACCATCGCTATGGAACTTTCGTAAGATTAACATTATGCACAGGTTTAAGGATTGGTGAATTATTAGCATTAAAGTGGTCCGATATTGATTTCAACCGCTCGGAATTACATATACGACGTATTATACACAGATGTAAAAATTACGATGATAGCATAAAAACGTCAACATCAATATTTTTTGACGAACCTAAAACAGAAAGATCTAAACGGACAATACCTTTACCTGAAAATGCCATACTTGACTTGCAAAAATGGAAAGGCCATCAGCAGAAAGAAACAGGCAATACAGAATTCATCATAACTGACATACATGGTAAGTTCTTGGAACAATCGACATTTAAAAAATACTATAACCGTATGTTGAAAGAGTGCGGAATTACAGGTATTACATTTCATGCCCTTAGACACACATTTGCTACAAGAGCGTTGGAAAATGGAATGGATATTAAAGTGTTGTCTGAAATATTAGGCCATTATTCGGTAGCTTTCACACTTGATACCTATGCGCATGTGCTCGACAAATTCAAACGGCAAAATATGCAATTAATGAATGACGTATATGAAAAACCATTTTCACATAAAAAGCAAAAAATTGTTTTATGTTTTAAATCCTTTCAAGGGCAGTATATTGTTTCAGTTCCGTTTTACCGCCAATATACGTTCATAGCAGAAAATATACAGGACGGTATCAACTACGTAAATAAGAAGAGGGATAACATAGAAATAACGCAGCCAATCGATATTGAAAAATGCGTTGCGGCTAAAGAGGATGATGAAATTTTAGTGTTTTTAGGATAATAAAATAAACGCGACAGCTGTCTTGTTGCTTCGGGATTGTTCAGGCGGTTTACTGTCCCGTAAGCGCTTTTAGGCTGACTGGGACAGGCCACCTAATTTTATCTTTCAAACGTAAAAGCAATGCTTTCTATTTCATTACCTTATCTAAAAGCGATTGATAATCCTTCACAACATCATATTTCACTGTGTCTGAACTTATTTTTGCAAAATGCTTTTTTGCGCACTCAATTTTTAAGCTTTCTACTTTACGCAGTTCCATAGAAGACATACTGCCTTTCGTTTCCGCTACAAAATAAATATGCTTTACACTACCCTCACAAAATGCTATTGCCCAGTCCGGATTGTATTTTCCAACAGGGGTATTTATGTAAAATCCGTTTGGCAATTTAACATAAACGGCAACCTCGTTGCTCGTATCGAGCTTTTCAGCAAATTTCCGCTCGTTTTCCGAATCGTAAATTAAATAATTATATAGTCCTCTATCAGTTTCAATGGCATTTACACCAAGCTTGCCCTTTTTTATCGAAGGTTCTGTAAAAATATTTTCCCTATAGCGCTCGTCAAGGCGGTTATATGTGATATGCTCGATAATAACGGTCGCTTTCTGCTCATTTATTATCTTTGATGTTTTAATAATAAATTCTTCAGGATTGCGACGGAAGTTTTCAAATGTCTCCGGTCGTATATCTTTTAGAATTGCAGTAACCGTACTGCGAGTAAGCCCTGTTTCAGATACCACTTTTCCTATGAGATCATATTTTACGCTGTTGCCCGCCGTAACATGTACAAGGGTAGTGCTGCTTTCATCTTTTTTAAAATTTTCCGCCTTTATGAGCGCTTCTTTTGACTTTATGGATTCCATTTCCCCATGTTCTACCTTAAAATAAATATTCGACACACAGAGTTCTTTGTCAAGCGCAATAATAGACTTTTGTATTAATTCATCTGTATCAAAACTTACAGTGTAAACGGATTTTGAATTTATACGCTTCCAAAGTTCCTGAAATTCTTTTTTGTGCAGCTTATCATCGTTAAGTTTTATTTCTACATTGCCGCTGCGTGCGTCATCAGGACGTAAAGCATGCGGATTGTATATACTGCCAAGTATTTTTTCTATGTCCATCCTGTACGGTTCTATTTCTTCCGGAAGTCTGAAGTCTCCTGATTTAATATTATCATAATATTTATCCGTAAGCGCATTATCGTCATCAACATATAAAGAGCGAGCTAAGAAATTGTGCAACTTCGTTGCCATATGGTGATCAATAGTAATTTTTATGCCATTCATATCTGAAATTGTTTTATTTTCAAAGAGTTCCGGCGTAACCTCGCGCGGACGGTCGGCAACAACTTCTGCAAGTTCTGTCTGTAACCCGCGCGAAAAACTATTGTAACTTTCATTGGCTATGACGGTTAGAACATTTATTTTCTGCACATCATCTCCGAGTACGCCGAAATCCATGCGTTCGCCCGACTGATTAACACAAAGGCGCAAGCCACGCCCGACCTCCTGCCGTTTACGCACATCGCTGCCACTCTGCTTAAGTGTACATATCTGAAAAACGTTTGGGTTGTCCCAGCCTTCTCTTAGAGCTGAATGCGAAAAAATGAACCGCACCGGCTCCTTGAAATCCAAAAGCCGTTCCTTATTTTTCATTATCAAATCGTAGGCATCAACGTCGTTTGAAGTCTTCTCCCGCCTATCACCGAGTTTACCATCGACAAGCTTTTTGCTTTTCTTATCAATGGAAAAATATCCGGCATGTGTTTCATGTGCGGATATTCCGCTCAAATATTTAATATAATCGTCCTCGCCAAAACGCAGCTGCCAATTATTAACCGCTTTTTTATATTCTTCTTCAAATATATCAGCATATTCACCGTTAAATGCTTTTCCATCCTTATCATACTGTTTATACTTTGCGACTTCGTCTATAAAAAACAATGAAAGGACTTTAATACCACGATGAAAAAGCAGACGTTCACGCTCCAAATGCGTTTGTATCGTTTCGCGGATCTGTATACGGCGTACCTGGTCTTCACCGGTAGCGCCCACAACGTCGCCTGCCGTAATAGATACTCCGTTTTCAAAGTACACCGTATTCGTTCTGCCCTCTATGTGCGTAACGGTAAATCCCTTATATTCGTCGAGCCCTTCGGAATTTTTATCACGTTTTGAATGGTCATACAGGCTGTAACCTTGACCTACCGTCCTTGTTGTCTTACCAACACCGTTTGCGCCTTTTATTTCAAATTCAAGGCTGGCAGTAGGGGATTTATCTTTATAAAGGTTTACGCTTTCAAGGTAAAGGTAACTTTTTGTAGCAGTCGTACCAAAAACGGAGATTCCCTTGACAGCAATCTTTTTAACAAGTTTTTGGTTATACGCGTCCATAGCGTCAAGGCGGTATATCATATTATAAACGCTGTCTTTTTTATGGGTTGCGGAATAGCGCAAAATCATGAGCGGGTTAAAATACGTGAGCCGCTCTTTTGTCGCCGCGCCTTCGACGGACTGCGGTTCGTCGATTATAAGAATAGGATTCGTCGCCGCAATCACGTCTATTGGCCTGCGTGTACGGAAACTGTCGAGCTTCATGTAAATGCGCCTTGCATCTTTACCGCGCGCGTTAAATGCCTGTGAATTTATAATCATTACATTAATATTACTGTTGCTCGCGAAACGGTCAAGGTCGGTAAGTCTGGCTGAATTATAAATAAAATACCTTATTTTTTTGCCATACTCTTCGGCAAAGTGTTCCTTTGTTATCTGGAACGTTTTATACACACCCTCACGAATGGCAACCGATGGCACAACGACTATAAATTTGCTCCATCCGTAACGTTTGTTCATCTCAAACATTGTTTTTATGTACGTGTACGTCTTGCCTACGCCGGTTTCCATTTCAACGGTAAGGTTAATTGGAATTTTTATTTTTTCTTCCTTTTCTGTGTCTAAATTTTTCCGCTTTACTATAAAAGGCTCAAGCTTTTCGGACAGCTCTATTTGATATTTACGTTGAATCCTGTTAATATTGTCAAGTATCTTTTCATCGGTCAGCTCCGGAACTGTTTTTGCATTCCGGAAACCGGTAAAATTATATGTTTCCCAGTTTATTTGCTCTACTGTTTTTCCAACGCCTTTGTCGATAAGGTATGTCGGCGTATAATACGGCTGCCCTGAAAAAACATCGCAGACGGCATTTGCCGCGTCCGCCTGAAATTTCTGCTGCTTAAATTTTAATTTCATATATTTACCTCAGGATTCGATAAATTCAGCGTCTGAATATGCTTCTTCGGGAAATTCATTCCAAAAATCAATAATGGCCTTATAATAATTATCAAAGTCATCATTATGTACCTGTAACGTGTCTTCAAGTAATGTGGAACTTCTAAATTTCATTACATCAAACCCATGATTGTTAAAAAAATCAGGCCGTATTGCCCGCAATTTTTTCTCAGAGTCACCAGGCCCATGTTTCACTGCATTTACCAATAAGCGCATTTCATATATATATTTCCAACTTTTAAATTTTTTTATTTTAATATCATGCCACATAAGGACGTCTTGAATAAATTTAAAACCACTGCCTTTGAACTTTTCATCATAAGTTATGCCTTCCATTAACGCTTCATGGAGAATAAATGAATGTAACTGTTGTTCCCATACTTGGCACATACAAGAAATCCACATAACCAAAGTTCTATTTCTCATTGTTGACAGTAACTTATAGCGTTCTACGCCAGCATCCCAAACAGCTTCTTCAGCGTCTTCGGGGTCCGGTGCATTATCGCCGCCCCAATTTATACTTTCTCCAACTTCTTCGTTGAGCTTTTCAGTGTACGTTTCAGCTTCATTTTCAGCATCTGCAAAAATCGGTTCTATACGTTCAAAAAACAAGTCCCGAATTTGTTGAACATCGTTTTTAAATTTTTCTCTTTGCCCTTCTTCTAAAATTAGTCTGCTTCTCATAATTCTAAATCACCTTCACGCTTGTGTTTGGCGCATAATACTTGAAAATTTCCTCCACGTTTATTTTCTCCGGACAGTCGGTAAAACTGCTGTCGCGGAATACGGCACGCAGAGGCCTGCTTTTCGCAATAGCACATATTACTTTTTCGCTAACCTTGTCCGCAAAGCAGGCAACAAGAGAGCAGTTCGGGATAAGCACTGAGTTGGAAATATTTTCACTTTGAGTTTCATCGAAGTCATAGCAATGCACACGCACGCCATAAAGCTCTACTATTTTATGGTTCTTCGTAAGCTCAAGGCCCCAGTCAAGCAGCACACCGTAAAGCAGGTCAAGGTCGGTGCGGTCTTCCTTTATGTTGCTTTCCATGCCGCTTAATATTTCCTGTGTGTAGTCTTCAGGTGAATAGTACACTTTTTTCATATTTGTGCTGTCTACTTTAAGTACACGGAAACCTATATCAGGCACTTTTTTCGGCTCTTCGTCTAACTTCAGTTGCGCGTTTTCTTCCTCAACTGTTGCTTTTATCTTTTCACCGGCGCGGCGTATACGTTCTTTGCCGATTTCACATATATTTTTATAACCGGCTTTATATGCTTCACTTTTTTCGTTGCACGGTTCCGGCAGCTGCACCATAATAAACTTACGGTTACCGCCGTCCTCGGCGTTTAGCTGCATGACCGCATGGGCGGTCGTTGCGGAGCCTGAGAAAAAGTCAAGGACAATAGAATTTTTATCAGTAGCAATTTCTAATAAATGACTTAAAAGTTTAACAGGTTTAGGATTTTGAAATAATTCAGGTACGCCAAATAATTCAATATTAGTTTCCTTACTCGCAGTATTAGTACTTCCATAATCGAGTAATAAATTCGGATTAGCTGAAAAACTACTTTTATCTTCGAAATCATAAATTTTTAACTTTACTATTCCGTCATCAATTATGAATCGTTTCATACTTTCATACTTTTTAGCTGTTTCTTGACCAATTTGCCAGCGCTTACCTTGCCGTGGATAAGTACCCATAATTTTGAATTTCATTGTTTGACGAGCATATCCTCCAGCGTCTTTCTTTTCAATAATTGTTGTGCGATAATTCCCTTGATTATCAGTAAATGGATAATTTCTCGTTTCTGCTAACGTTATACGCTTGTTTAAGCAATTATTGTTACTATCTTTTGCATAGCATAATTGATAGTCAACTTGTGGGCTTACAGTAGCATTTGCCACATTAGTAGAAGTACTCTTTTTCTTCCATAAAAAGCACCCAATAAAGTTGCTCTCTCCAAATACCTCATCACACATTTTCCGCAGGTTATGTACTTCATTGTCGTCGATGCTAATAAAAATAACCCCTTCGTCGGTCAATAGGTTCTGAGCAAGCTTAAGGCACGGGTACATCATAGAGCACCAGTCAGAATGAAAGCGCGGATTTGCTGCGTTATTCTGTTTATAATTAATGTTGTCATCATCGTCGCGGTATTCCGTTTGTTCTTCGTAATCGTTTTTATCCATTATGAAATTATCATGATATACAAAACTGTCATTACCCGTATTGTACGGCGGGTCTATGTATACCATTTTTACCGAATTAAGGTAACTTTCCTGAAGCAGCTTCAAAACGTCGAGGTTGTCACCCTCTATGTAAAGGTTGCCGGTATGCTCCCAGTCTTTGCTTTCTTCCAAACATGGGCGCAGCGTTTCTCTTATTGGTTTATTGCCCTCTAAAATACAGGCTTTTTTGCCGACCCAGTTGAAATCGTAACATTCGTCGCCGTCTACAACGTCGCCGGAAAGTTCCTGCTTTAAAAGCTCAAAATTAACGCCTTTTTTGTATATAGTCTTTTCTGGTGTGCTTTTTCCTTCGTCTTTTACCTCGGTAATAACGTTTGGAAACAGTTTCGCGATTTTTTCTATATTTTTATCGGTTAAATTTGCTGTCTCAAAGGTTGGCTTAGTCATCATCAATTTTCTCCTTTGATTTTTTTATATCTTTTTTTAGTACTTCAATTTCATCTTCAGTAGGCTTTAAAAAACTATAATAAGATTTTTGCTGTTTACTTAAATCAAACCTTTTATTTGTCAAAATAATATAAAGTATACATTTCATCCAACAATAATCTGAATATTTAAATGACCACCAATCGGTATCATTCGGCGATTCATGTATTTGCAAATGGACTTTATTCCTTAATCGCCTTAACATTTTTATGTATGGAAAAGCACCATGCGGAATGCTGATTAGTTTTTTACTTTCGACTTTTTTAATCATGGAATCAAAATTCATTTCGTCATTAGTTTTGGGGATTTGCTTAAAAATATGCAGTTCAATTTTCTTCATTTCATTGCCCAGTTTAAACTTATTTGTATTAATCTTTTCCTCCAGTTCCCATTCTTTTTGATTCCATAAATTATTAGATTTTAGTAGGTAACAAAATATACCTTCTATTATAGAAGTTCCCGTAATAATAAATGTTTTATATAGCATTGTTATAATAACGTTATGTAAATGTAATTCACATAATTGTAATTCTATATACTCAAGGTATTGTAAACTATATGCTATGTTTTTTCTTAGTTCCTGGTTCATTTCTTTTAAAAGGCCTTGAGATAAATTCATCTCATAAGTACTAACAAAATTAGGTTTCCAACGATCATCATAACGAATATCATTCTTTTCTATTAATGTTTCAAAATTCGATACATTCTCAATATTTTTCTCCGACATAAGTACCACCTTCTTCATTGCAGATGTTTTCCATTGCTTTAAAAAATGTTTGCACTTTTTATTGGTAGCAGATTTTACCTCTGCAAAACATTTGTTTTTTTATAACTCGGACAAAATGTCCGAGTCGATCTTCCACTTTAGTAGTTCTTAAGTGCCGCTTCAAGCTTTTGCTTTTCCATGCTGCCGTTTGTCGGGAAACGCAAATAGGGGATACCATACGTTTCCAAAATATGATTTTTCATTTTGTCCCTTTGATATTGTACCGTATCTTTTTTATGATAAGAAATGCCGTCTACTTCTATTGCTAAGATTGGAGCATTACCAATTTTCTTACTTATAAGAAAATCTAAATGCGTATTAGGGTTCATTGCATATTTAAATTCTTCAGGGCTTAAAAAGCTTGTATTTTTTATTAGAAGGTGTAAGGGGTAATGTACGAAGACATTCATAGTGGTATTTTTATGCTTAGAAACTACGTCTGTTATTGTTCCAAACATTAGGTTCTCCGAGTCGTATTCGGATACACGTTTATGCTTTTTAAGAAAAGCAAGGCGGCTTAGGGTATACTCTGTAAAGAGAAAATCAAAGACCGAATATATTTTGCTATAGATTATTTGCATATTATTGTATTTAATATATGCGACGAGGTCACTTACGTTGCTATACTCCGGCTGCTTATTACCAGATACTATAAGGATAAACCTTTTTTTAGCCCTTGACACAGCAACGTTTATGAGTTCGGACCCGTCCGAAAAATCGTTGACAACATCGTCTACTGTAGATAATATGATTGTGTCTTTTTCTCTGCCCTGAAACTTATGTACGGTCGCAACTTCAATGTTTTTGTATTTTGGGCTAATCTTGTTTTTTATTGCCTTTATCTGATTATTGTAAGGCGCGATAATACCAATACTACCAGCATCATACCCGCTTAATTTGTTAAGGACTTCACTGCTTATAATTTCTGCCTGGCGATCATTTGCATTTTCGTCTGCTAATTTGCCCTGAGCAGTTTCATATACCGACATTATATCTTTTTCGTCTTTGTCTTGGGTCATTATTATAAGCTCGTTATTATAAAACTTATTGTTGCAAAAACCTATTATTTTCGGGTGGCAACGATAATGTTCGCGAAGCAGCGTTTGCGGAGCTGTCGGGAATACTTTGCATATTGACTCAAGGAAATTATTATCTGTATACGAATAAGCCGAATCAATATTAAAAGATTCGGCAATTTCATTTGCCTTTTCCACCATGTTGTCATCAACAATATTAGTAAGCTGTTTGACATCACCCACGATTACGGCATTGCGGGCATTCGACAATGCTAAAGCCCCTGTTACAACATCTGCCTGAGAAGCTTCGTCCATAATCACGTAATCATAAACCATATCTTTGTTCAGGCTGTTCCTTGAAGAAAACGTCGTGCTTAGTATTACAGGATACTCAACAATAAAGTCTCTGTATTTGCTAAATAAATCATTGATTGCAAACTTTCGCCTTGTAGAAGATTTACCATATTTGTCAAACAAACTTCCATGCAAATACTTCAAAGATAATTCGGTAAGTTCTTCAATCTTGGCCGTTGAGTCTACAGATTTAAGCTCGCTTTCAATAGCCGATATTTGATTGGTAAGTCCTAATATCTTTGCCTGATAAAAAAACTTTTGCAAACATATTATAACTTTTGAAATATCATTCCTGCAAATTTTCCAGTTCTCCATGCCAATAGTAAAAATGCTTTGAAGTTTTGCAAATAATGAAAAGCGTTTCCCACGTTGGGTTATATCGTCAAATTTTTGCCATAGCCGCATGAGCCGCTCGGAGCTTATCGGATAGCGGGAATGTTTAAAATTTTCTTTATATCCGGTATTTCCGGTTTTATTGCAATAATCATCAAAGTACCGCAATTCAAGCTTTACATCTTTAAGTCCTTGTTTCAGCTTAGCAAGCTCCTGCTGCTTTTTGAATATACCTGAAAGCGAAACAACATTTTCGTCTACCTTTTCTTTTAAAGCTTTCTTATCATCTATTTTCCATGTAGACATGTCAGGATACTTGACAGTTTGATTCTCAATAAATGCGTTTTTATTGTCTTTCTTTCCAAGCAAAGCAACCAAAAAGCCAAGGTTATACTCAGGAGAAGACATTTTTTGCAAAACATTATCAATCGCAGAATTATTATTGGAAACGACCTGCACACTTTTTCCCTGTATCAGCAGGTTAGAAATGATATTTAAAATCGTTTGCGTCTTACCTGTTCCCGGAGGCCCTTGTATTACGCTTATCTGATTTGTCAGCGCATTTTTTACAGCTTGGAATTGGCTTAAGTTGCCGCCGAACGGGAATATCGGGTTACACTTTGAATACGTTGCCGGTTTATATTTGTCCGGGTTCAAATAAAGTGCCAATGCTGAATATTCACCGACAAACTCTATTTTTTTATACGTTTCAGCTAAAATAACTTTTCTTTCCCTATTTGTTTTTTTATCCTCATCTTTTTTATCCTCATCTTTTTTATCGTAATATAGCTTTGTATTTTCAGCTATACATTTAAGATACTCAAAACAATTTTTTGACTTTTCGTCTCCAAGGCATGAAAATTCAAACTTTAATTGGTTTTGCTCATAACGCCTTGACTCACCATTTGTATAATCAATTAAATAATGGCATGTAAATTTATCTTTGAAAACGTGTATTGCTTTTATATGAAAAAGTACTTTTCCGTCTTTATTTGTGATACGTACCGATAATGGATCTATGCTTGTAACGTCTTCACCTTTTGCAAACATCAAATTCATCGTTCTATCCATTTGTTTAACCTCTGTAATAATATAATTAAGTCGGACAAAATGTCCGGGATATGTTTTTTCCCTAACTTTTACATTTTTTATTAACAAATATTGCAATCAAACTCAAACTGTGGTATAATTAATACAAAGATAGGGACAAAAATAAAAGCCCTATCAATAGTTACATCAGCTGTAAGAAATTTACGAGATTCCTTACACTAATCAAAACGTAGAGAATTACGTTTCAAAAACTAACATAACCTATTAATAGGGTTTGTTTTCCGCCGTATTAAAAAGGTGGTTAACATATATTGTGGGAGTCTGAACGTAACACTTTACAACTTGCGTCCAGGCTCTTGCTTTTTTGTGCCTTTAACAAAAAGGTAAGGGCGTGAGCGTAACAGGCACTCACGTTAAAACTAAATGTCAAAACCGGTATAGGGATTATACTACTTGATAGCCAGTGTGCCAAGACCTTAGCAGTTGGAACCTACTAAGCTGAGCGCGCCTGCCTTACACAGTAAGGAGAGATGATACGTTAGCGGCTGAGATGTCGCTAACAGGAAACGCCAAACCCGGTTATTAATGACACCCATGATATATAGCGGGCGTCCACCTTCCAAGTCCTCGCCCTTCATATATCTTTTTTCATTTAATTATGCCACAAGTCT
>ENA-UOOM01001869-UOOM01001869.1-fermentation-metagenome-genome-assembly--contig:-NODE-1869-length-18904-cov-8.048066_pt1 | contig 18904 bp, 21 predicted proteins | sample MGYA00245781_ERZ724031 | MGnify/ENA primary metagenome ERZ724031 (study PRJEB28704, sample SAMN03018317) | fermentation metagenome | biome: anthropogenic terrestrial biome; feature: soil; material... | reverse complement strand
ACGTGGTTACGGTTTCTAATGTGAAGATGGGATTCCACAAAAAAGCGAAGGTCATTTCCTATGAATGGGACTGCCTGCTAGAGCGATACAAGGGCGTGGAACTGGGGGATTTTGTTCCTGATTTAACTTCATCTGTGACAAGCGGGGAGAAAAGCCTTTCTGCTGCCATGGGTGCATCTACGGAAGCAAAGCAGGTGTATGGGTTGATTTCTGGAAAAGTTACCATAAACGATGCGGGGCTGTATATCTGTGTGGATGGGAGTTCCATAGAAACAGCAAAAAAGGTATTTCATTTTGGCAGTTATGGTCTAAGATTCAGCACCACAGGAACAAATGGCAGTTGGACAACTATTATAGATAGTGAAGGGACATGGTGATTGAAACATAGGAGGTGAAGAAATGAATCAAGATGAGGTTTCAGACAAATTAATTGAAGTGGATCAACGGAGTAAAAGCAACAAATACAGACTTGATAAATTGGAGGAGCGTCAGGATAACCTAGAGCAGATTGCCAATGCTTTTTCGGTGATGCAAAAGGAACAGGAATATATCAAGGAAGATGTGCGGGAAATCAAAGAGGATATAAAAATTTTAGCCGAACGGCCGGCAAAACGGTGGGATACTATTGTGGAACGGGTGATTACAGTGATTGTGGGGGCGGTGGTCGGGTATTTACTTTCCGGAGGGGGTTTGCCATGAGGGAAAGACCCAGGCGTTTTCGGATTAACGATGACACCATGACTACCATTGTGGTGTTGTCGCTGTTGTTCTGCGTGGGGGTGGTTGTGGCCGGCATGGTGTTGGCCTATTTCGGTGTGGATGTTTCTATTATCGTGGGTAATGCCTTGACGGTATTCGGCACAGAATTGGGTATATGCGGTGTCATGACCATATTTAACCGCTGGGCGGATAAGCAGGAGCAGCTAGCAAAAATGAGAAGTATAAAGCGGATGCAGCGGGAGGCATATAAAACAGATAACGAGTTTGAAAGGGAAGAATTTAAGGAGAGTTTAAGAAGGGAGAATACAGAAAATGTGGCTGGTTGAAAATTGGATGGTTGCTGTAATGTTGACAACGGCAATATGTGTCATTGGCGCATTGATATACAGATTTATGAAAATGCCCACACAAGAACAGATAAACACAATAAAAGAGTGGTTAATATTTGCTTGTACGGAGGCAGAAAAAGAGTTGGGCAGCGGAACGGGGCAGTTAAAGCTTAGATATGTATGGGATTTGTTTATTACAAGATTTCCTTTTGCTGCAAGGGTAATTTCTTTTGAAATGTTTCGTGTATGGGTGGATGAGGCATTGGAGGAAATGCGTATGCTATTGACACAAAATAAATCTATACGAGAGATTGTAAAGGGGGAGGTTCAATGACGGGCGGGGAATTGGTTGCCTTTGCGCGCTCAAAGCTTGGGACACCGTATGTATATGGCATGAAGGGCACAGTCATGACCCGGGCAAACTTTCATTATTTGCAGGGCAGATACGGCACGAAGCTTGTATGGAATTCGGATGAAAAGAAAATAGGAAGACTATGTGTGGATTGCTCCGGACTGATCAGCTGGGCCTCCGGGGTTGTTTTAGGCTCCGCCCAGCTATTTGAAAGAGCAATCAAGAAAGAGCCTATTCATACCATTAAAACTGCACCGGTGGGCGCTTTGGTTTGGAGGAAAGGGCACGTGGGTATCTATACGGGTTTCAAAAAAGGCGTGCCATATTACATAGCCGCCGATGGATCCGCATATGGGGTGAGAGAGGTGCCATTAAGCAAAAACAATTTTACCCATTGGCTGCTGATGGACTATTTTATTTACGAAGAGGAGGAGAACGAAGTGATATCAAAAGAAAAAGTAATTGTAAATGGTGAGGAAATCACAATGGAACTGATCTATAAGGATGGAATCAATTATATTAAAATTAGAGATTTGGCAGATGCTTTAGGGTATAAGGTAAGCAGCAAGGGCAGGATTCCCGTGCTGGAGAAAAAATAGTCGGTAATCGGCCCCAAACTTTAGGGATTGTTTCATTGCCGAATCAAAAAAGGTATATTGCAAGTGCTATACACGAAGGGGCAGCGGGTTTGTAAGTAAATTTCATAGGACTTCCGGTGGCAGATGATCAAAAAATACGAGTAAGCGCCAACCCACAGCACTTACTCGTAAAAATTTCATAGCTATCTTTGCTATATTCATGCCCATAAAAGAATCAATCATGGCTATTTAAGTGATTATTTTTAAAATAGTAAGATTAAAGACTTTCATCAAGTCGATTTTTTCTTTGGTTTGGAGGATCATGATTTTAGGCCTTAAATAGTGCTTGGTATTTTGTTGCAAAACAATGGCTTCCTGCCCATTGGATAACTGAACGGTGATTCCCGTGGGATAAGGCGAAACATACTCTAGTATTTTTTTTACGCAATCCACATCAAACATGATGTAGCTGTTTGACATCAAATATTCAAGGGCATCTGCGGGATTCAGCGCCGGTCTATATACACGGTGTGATACCAGGGCATCATAAACATCGCAAACATGGATAATTTTTGCATAAATATGAATATTTTTTCCGGGCAGCTGCCTTGGATAGCCGCTTCCATCTTCATTTTCATGGTGCGATAAAACTGCATTTTTCACCAATCCAGAAATCATAGTATTATCTTTGATCATGTTGTATCCATCTTCAGGATGACAACGCAGAATGCTTACCTCTTCCTCTGTCAGCTTTCCTTTTTTATTGAGTATATCCAAATGAATATGCACTTTTCCTACATCATGAAGCAGCGCGGCTTCTGACAGATGCTTCAGCTGAGTATAATTTAACCCCATGCCGATACCTACAATCACGGATAAAACAGAAACGTTAATACAATGTATATAGGTGTAATTATCATAAGCTGCAATATTGACCATGTCATAGGATACATTCGGGTTATCCAGCAATTCATCCACAATAGAATGTGCCATTAACCGGCAGGAATCAAGGTTTAATGATTTTAAAGCGGCTACAGTATTTCTTTTTGTTTGCGCTGACAATAGCTCTTTTACAATGATACCACTGGAAATATCGTCATAAATATATACTCCCCCGTACCCGAGCGTTTCTAGTTTGGTCAAATAAGAGTTTTTTAATATGGTATTTGCGTTGAGCAGAATACTTCCGCTATCGTTATACACGGGAATTGCCAATATTGAATCTTCTTTCACTTGATGTATTGGTAAATATCGCATTGATTGCCACCATGTACTTTCTATGCCTTAGAATTTTGAATTTTTCCTGTCGGGATATTTTACAGCATCACACTGTATTGTATGTATTGTAGCTTTAGGTTGATGATCCTAGCGGTTCAAGCATAATACAAAAGCTGCGACAAAAACAGCTTTCATTCAATTTTAATCAAATATAGTATAAAAAACATATTTTCGGCAGTTTATTTTTTAAATTTTTTAAGAGCGGATAAGACTTTCAAAAGCTTCTTAAAACATACAAAATAAATTTTATAAACGAAAATATTTTAAAACAAAAAAAGATAAAATAAAACGAAATATGACAATATTATTCTAACAAAAATTACTTTAAATTGCAAATTTCATTTCCTTATTTTTATATGAAATTTTCTTTCAAAATCGATATAGAATGCTAGCGTAAAAAGTTACAGATGCAGCAAAATGATTGTTTTCATTCGGGATTGCTTCTATTTTGAAGTTACAGTATTTTCCGTTTTAAATTTATTTAAAAAACAAGTGTGATAAAATACTTCGCCGCTGTGGTTGTTGCGCAGTGTCGAAAATGACATTTTTACGGATATTTTGTCTAGGGGAAATTTATAGAAAATAGTTGTTTTATAAATGAAAAATAATGGAAGATATATAGCTCGTTTTGTGAAGTCGGCCTTGACATACATAGACAATCCAAGTAATATATACCTAGATTATCTATGTAAAAGGAGAGGAGGTATTTTGCTTATGGATAAAGGGCTGATTGGAGGCAGTACGGTTTTAATGCTGCTTTCCTTGTTGCAGGAAAGGGACTATTACGGATATGAAATGATTAAAGAAATTGAACGAAGAAGCAATTCAATATTTCAATTTAAGGAAGGAACCTTATATCCGGTTTTGCACCGCATGGAAGTGCAGGGGTTTCTGAAATCTTACAAAAAAAAAGCGGAATCGGGGAAGGAAAGAAAGTACTATCATATCACCGCCAAGGGGACAACCCAGTTTGCAAAGGAAAAGCGGCAGTGGGGGGAGTTTACAGGGTCTGTGCAAAAGGTGCTGGGAGGTGCAGGCTATGCTTGTACCTGACTGGGAGGCGTATCTTAAGGCCGTTTTATCTGAGGTTCAATTTAAATATGACCACAATGCCATATACTTTGAATTAAAAAATCATTTGGAAGATAGATATGAGGGCTACGTGGAGGAAGGAATGGGAGACGAGGAGGCAACCTGTGCGGCCTTAGCCTGTATGGGAGATGCCCAGACGGTTGGACGGGCATTAAATAAGGTACACTTACCGATCATTGGTTGGATTTGGCGCATATTAAGGAATATACTGATTCTATTCATTATTATAAATATACTTCCTACACTTTCCTTACTTACATCGGGCTTTGTCTCCGTATTTGAGTCTTATGAAAATCAAAGCGACAGCCCTCTGGTTTATACCATTGATGTGGGCCATAAAGAAAAAGTATATGATACAACATATTTTATTGATAAAATTTTGTATTATGAAGACCACACTCTGGAGGTTCGTTATGCTACATGGACAAATCCGTTTTCAAACAGCATTCGGTGGAATTCCTCCCTTAGCGTGGTTGTTTATGATGAGAATGGGGAAATACGCATAAGTGGGGGAGGCTGGAAAAGCGGAAGCTTTTACGGAAGGGGGCAGGAAAATCGCAAGCAAATTCCACTGAATGCCACAAAAGTGGTGATTTCTTTCGGCTTGAAAGAGAAGATTACTATTGATTTAACAGAAGGGCGTGTGATGGAAAATGAATCGTAAAAAGCAAATTATTATTTTTTTAACGCTCATTCCTCTGCTGTTCTTCTCCTTTTTAAGACATGGTGGGTATTATTTTTCACCGGAAGGTGTCTTCTATGCTTGTGAGCGAGGGCTGCAATATGGGCCTTCCGATAAAATAGTGGCTGAATATGATCTTTCGGAGGGCGGTACGTTGGTTGTAGGAAAATGGGGAGGAGATCTTTCGGCAATTCCGGCAGAACGGGCCTTCGGTTTTCTCTGGAGGTTGAAAAGCGGCGGAGTCACCGGTTTTATCTCTTGCGAAAAAGTGGTAACGGGGTATATGGTGGGTGAAGGCAGGATCATAGGCCTGGCTGCCGAGGAACAAATGAAAGAGGTGTACTGCCGGGTGGAATATGGGGAGATTCCGTCAATACAGGAAATAACCATGCCTGTGGATGAAGACGGGTATTTTACTGGGATTTGGGGAACCCAAAAAGAAGAAGAGAAGTATGAGTATATTGCATATATCGAAGGAAGATCCGCCGGCGGTGAGGTGCTTTATCGTGACGGCATGGACGCCTATGGCAGATATTTTGAAGACGGTGTGGAAAGAAATTTAGACAGTGCAGGAGAAAGAGTATACCAGAACGGAAAGCTGAAAAATATACCGTTTGCAAATCTTAAGAACACGGGGCTGGCTACAGCTTTCGCAAAAGGAAAAATCTAAAAAAAGGTATTGACAAATATGCTTGTCTTTGATATATTAAATAGGCGGTTTATGCACAGGAACTTGCCCGAGTGGCGGAATTGGCAGACGCACAGGACTTAAAATCCTGCGGGGTAACACTCGTACCGGTTCGATTCCGGTCTCGGGCATAACCGCTATAAATGAAAAATGTGCCCAGATAGCTCAGTCGGTAGAGCAGAGGACTGAAAATCCTCGTGTCACTGGTTCGATTCCGGTTCTGGGCACCATTTGCGCGAGTGGCTCAGTGGTAGAGCATCGCCTTGCCAAGGCGAGGGTCGCGAGTTCAAATCTCGTCTCGCGCTGATTATTTTCAATGAGGAGTGAATTCCGAAAAGGATTCATTCCTTTTTTCATTGAAACCATAAGCCGAGGATGCTTTCCAAAGCGTGCTGATGCAGAACAGATCTTTGCACTATAAAAAAATGTCCGGTGAGGGTGACACAAAGGCGAAATTTTTTAAGAGCTTGGGAAGCTGTTCTTACCTAATAAAATAGTGCAGTTTTTCCGCTGCTCAAATGGGGTACGTTTTGATGCTTTCACACAAAATAGTTTGCGGAAGCCATGGCAGAAAATTGTGTTTACATTATAATAATAAAACTGCTATCCATGGATTGGCGTGCATTGTGAGGGCCGCTGAAAAATGAATGTGTTTTACTGTGCAATCAAAGTGTTTTTTAAGAAAGCAATAGACAAAAGGTATCTCTAAGCCGGAAAAGTACAAAAATTGTATACTATTTAAAGTATTCCCTTTGTAATTGTTTATAATTTGTTAAGAATTTAAAATTTTTTTGCCGGTTCATACATAAAACCTAAAAATTTTTATTTTATGTACAATAAGAAAGAAAAGCTGCTATTAAAAATTACAATGAAATCATGTTATTTTATACATAAATTTGGATATAGAACTTGACGTAATGAGTTAGGCATGATAAACTTTAACTAAGTTAGTTTTGACTATTATGCGCTAGAAGGGGGGAGTAACTATGCCACTTACATTAGCAACAGCAGGCGTACCGCAGATTATTAAACGTATTGGCGGAAAGGATGAAACACAAAGATTTTTAGCTTCCCTTGGATTTGTCACAGGAAGTGAAGTAACAATTATTTCTGAATATGACGGAAATGTAATTGTGAATGTGAAGGAATCCAGAGTAGCAATTAGTAAGTCGATGGCTAGTAGAATTTTGGTATAAGGAAGGGATAACATGAGAACATTAAAAGATGCGAAAGTTGGAGAACGGATTTCTGTGCTCAAAGTTACAGGAGAAGGCCCTGTGAAACGCAGAATTATGGACATGGGGATTACCAAGGGCGTTGAGGTTTTTGTGCGTAAGGTTGCACCATTGGGCGATCCGGTTGAGGTTACGGTAAGAGGGTATGAGCTTTCTTTAAGAAAAACGGATGCTCAGATGGTTGTTATTGAATAAATAAATTTTTAAAGTAAAGTTAGCAAAAGCTAATTTTGTAGTTGCGTTAGCTTACACTAACGATAAGGAGGATTATTATGTCAATAAAAATTGCTCTTGCCGGAAATCCAAACAGTGGTAAGACAACATTATTTAATGCCTTAACCGGTTCCAATCAGTTTGTTGGTAACTGGCCCGGTGTTACGGTTGAGAAAAAAGAGGGGAAATTAAAGGGCCAAAAGGATGTAATCATTACTGACTTGCCCGGTATCTACTCCTTGTCTCCATATACTCTGGAGGAGGTTGTAGCAAGAAATTATTTAACACAACAAAAACCGGACGCAATTTTGAACATTGTTGACGGTACAAACCTTGAGAGAAACTTGTATTTAACAACACAGCTGCTGGAGCTTGGCATTCCTGTGGTGATTGCCGTAAACATGATGGACGTTGTGCAGAAAAACGGAGACACAATACATATCAAGCACCTTTCGGAAAAACTGGGGTGTGCGGTCATGGAAATTTCTGCTTTGAAGGGCACAGGAATTAAGGAAGCGGCACAAGCTGCAGTTCAGGCTGCTGCCAAGGGAACACCTTCAAAATTTCATAGCTTTTCTGTGCAGATAGAAGAGGCTTTGTCTGCCATTTCTGCACGCTTGCCCCAAGACATTGAAGAAAAGCAAAAGCGCTTTTTTGCAATTAAGCTTTTTGAGAGAGATCCAAAGATTGCAGAAGGTAAAATGAACACTGCTGCTTTAGAGGAGATCATTACTAAAGTTGAGAATGATTTGGATGATGACAGCGAAAGTATTATAACAAATGAAAGATATATTTATATCGGAGAAATTATAAAGAGTTCTTATAAAAAACAGAATAAAGGAAATTTGTCCTTATCGGATAAAATTGATAAAGTTGTAACAAATCGTTGGCTGGCATTGCCCATTTTTGCCGTGGTAATGTTCATCGTTTATTATGTTTCTGTGACCACAATCGGTACTTATGCAACGGATTGGGCAAACGAGGGTGTATTCGGTGAGGGTTGGGAGTTATTTGGCCTTTGGATTCCGGGTATCCCTGTTATTGTAGAAGATTTCTTGGTGAGCATTAACTGTGCAGAGTGGATGCAAGGCTTGATCTTAGATGGTATTGTGGGTGGTGTCGGTGCCGTATTGGGCTTTGTGCCTCAGATGCTGGTATTATTCATTTTCTTAGCATTTTTAGAGTCCTGCGGTTATATGGCACGTATTGCATTTATTATGGATCGTATTTTCCGCCGCTTTGGGCTGTCTGGTAAGTCCTTCATCCCTATGCTGATTGGTTCAGGTTGCGGTGTTCCCGGTATTATGGCCTCCAGAACCATTGAAAGCGATAGAGACCGTAAAATGACAATTATTACCACAACTTTTATTCCTTGTGGTGCAAAGCTTCCTGTCATTGCTTTGATTGCGGGTGCGCTTTTTGGGGGAGCAGCTTGGGTTGCACCAAGTGCATACTTCATAGGAATTGCAGCAATTATCATCTCTGGTATCATTTTAAAGAAAACAAAGCTGTTTGCAGGGGATGCCGTGCCGTTTGTAATGGAGCTGCCTGCATATCATATGCCAACAGTTTCTAATGTATTGCGCAGTATGTGGGAAAGAGGCTGGTCCTTTATTAAAAAAGCCGGAACAATTATCTTGCTTTCCGCAATCTGTGTGTGGTTCCTTTCCAACTATGGTTTTGTTGATGGTTCTTTCGGTATGGTCGAAGATTTAGGAGACGGTTTCTTGGCAGCAATCGGTAATTCCGTTGCTTGGATTTTCGCACCTTTGGGCTGGGGAAATTGGAAGGCAACTGTAGCAGCACTTCTTGGTTTGGTTGCAAAAGAAAACGTAGTAAATACGTTCGGTATCCTTTACGGCTTTGCAGAAGTTGCAGAAGATGGTGCAGAAATTTGGGGTACTTTAGCGGCAAGTTTTACACAGGTATCCGCATATAGTTTCTTGGTATTCAACTTATTGTGTGCTCCTTGTTTCGCAGCGATTGGTGCAATCAAGAGAGAAATGAACAATGCAAAATGGACATGGTTTGCCATTGGATACCAGACGATATTTGCTTATGCTGTTTCCTTCTGTGTATATCAAATTGGCTCGGTAATTACCGGAGACTTGGCATTCGGCATTGGTACAGTTTTAGCAATTATTGTTGTCATTGGATTCTTATATCTGATGATTCGTTCAAATACAAAGGCGAAAGACAGCAAAGTATCCGTTAGCCTTGCGGGTTAAAAAAAGGAGGTACCATTATGACACCAGGAACAATTATTGTTGGGTTAATTCTTATTGTAGTTGTAGCTGCAGTTATTCGGCATCTTAAGAAGAAGAAAGGCGGTTGCAGCTGCGGTGATGGTTGTTCTTCCTGTGATCATTGTGACCACTGAAGTTTCGGCTGAAGTATGAAGCCGTTTAAAATTTGAAATTTAGGGATAAAAAAGGTTCTATAGTAAATTTACTATAGAACCTTTTTGCAATGGGGATGAAGGAGATAAAAAGTACAGCAAGATTGACGGAGTTGCACTGAAAGCTTATGGACAGGCTTTGGGTATTGTTTCAATCTATCTCTTAGGATTATGATAAAGGATAAGAGAAAACGCAATATTTTGTATAGTTTAAATTGGAAAACAGGGTTGCATGACATTAATTGCAGTTCTACATTTCTGAAAAGTTTCTTCCTATACTGATTTATGGCCCCGGAATAGATTGCATATACCCTCTTGTTTGTGAGAATTTTGCAGAGACAGAGTTTCAAAGTAAATCTTATAAAAAAAAGAGAGTGAAAAGCAATTTTTTTGTACAATTTTAGGAACATTACGGGTTTTAACTTTACGAACCTGCTCATTTTATGCTAAAATACAGTTGATGAAAAGTATTTTGTATTCAAATTTCTAAAGTTCAATTCTTTTTTATTGTGCAAATTGCCAATGAAATAAAAAGGATATATGGAAAGGTGATAGTGTATGAGTAGGTTTCATGAAATGTATCAGTCAAAAAAAATGATGCCGGAAGAAGTAGCCAATTTTGTAAAATCCAGGGATGTTTGCGCTTCTCCTACGGGCTTGGAGGCGCCCACTGCCATTTGTGAGGCAATCGGTGAGCGGGCAAAAAGAGGAGAACTGACAGGTGTTACCCACCACCAGATTTTGTGTATGGAAGCAGGGCCGTATTTAAATTATGATGAATTAAAAGGAAAATACGATTATGTTTCTTGGTTTACGGGGGGAGCCGGAAGAAAAGCAATTCAGGATGGACACTATACATATGTACCTAATAATTATAGCACTGTTCCAAGCTACTGGAGAGACGTAAGACCCACGCTGGATGTTTTTTACGCAGAGGTTTCTCCCATGGATGCTCATGGCTATTTCAGTTGCGGCATGGCAGGGGCAGAGGTTGTTGCCATGAGGGAGAAGGCAAAAATGATTCTTTTGGATGTAAATGACAAAATGCCCCGTGTGCTTGGGAATAACCAAATTCATATTTCTCAGGTTACAGCACTCTGTGAATCCTCAAGACCCCTTTCTGTCTTAGCCAATGCACCCTTGACGGATATGGATAAAAAAATTGGTCAAATGATTGCGGATGAAGTGGTAAACGGTGCTACATTGCAATTGGGCATTGGCGGAATTCCCAATGCTGTGGGTGTTCTTCTGAAGGATAAAAAAGATTTAGGCATTCATACGGAAATGTTTACAGATAGCATGGTGGATCTGATTGAATGCGGAGCGGTAACAAATATGAAAAAGCCCGTTAATGTGGGTAAGACCATTGCAACCTTGGCATGGGGCTCACAAAAAATGTACGAATTTATGGATAATAATCCGGCTTTTGAGATGCACCCTGTGGATTATACAAATAACCCCAATATTATTGGCCAGCATGACAACTTTGTTTCCGTGAACGCCTGTGTAGAAATTGATCTATTTGGCCAGGTTTGTGCGGAAAGCCTTGGGACGAGGCATTATAGCGGCTCCGGCGGTCAGGTGGATTTTGTCCGCGGGGCAAATCTCTCCAAGGGCGGCAAGGGCTTTATTGCCATGACATCTACCGCCAAGGGCGGCACCATTAGCAAAATAAAACCTACCTTAACGCCGGGGTCCATCGTAACTACCACAAAGAATGAAGTTGATTTTTTGGTAACGGAAAATAACATTGTGCGTTTGAAAGGGCAAACCGCAAGTGATCGCGCAAAGATGATCATCTCTCTTGCGGCGCCCCAATTTAGAGAAGAGCTGGAATTTGAAGCAAAAAAAATGAATTTGATTATTTAAGGTATTTTAGATTTTTTGTGAAAGCGAAGCCTTTTTCCTCAGAAACGATGACAGCATCGGCAAGTTTTGGGGAAGAAGGCTTTTTTCTTGTTTTCGCAACAAAAGTACGCTTATTTTGACAAACATGAAAAATTGTGCTATTTTTAAAAAAAGATTTGGAGGTTGAAACTGGTGAGAGCGAGTTGGGACGAGTATTTTATGCAGATCGCAGAAATTGTGAAAACGAGGTCTACTTGCTTGCGCAGGCAGGTTGGTGCAGTGATTGTGAAGGACAACCGTATTATTACAACGGGGTATAACGGTGCGCCCTCGGGTTTAAAGCATTGTACCGAGATGGGCGGCTGTGAAAGAGAACGTTTGGGCGTTCCCTCCGGAGAACGGCATGAGCTATGCCGTGCCCTCCATGCGGAGCAGAATGCCATTATTCAAGCGGCAATGCTAGGAATTTCAACGGATGGGAGTACTATATATATTACACTGCAACCTTGTGTTATATGTGCCAAAATGCTGATTAATGCGGGGATTAAGCGCATTGTACATAAGGGGGTTTATCCCGATGCGCTTGCTATGAGGATGTTAGAAGAGGCGGAAATAGAAATTACCGTTATGCCGGAGTAAACTGCTCCATTGTTCACTCAATCAAAGACTTTGTATCATAGGAAAATGAATAGAAAAGGGCCGGTTTCTGTTAAGAAGCCGACCCTTTTCTATGTCATGAGGATATGAGGAAATTGTTTTGTAGCCACCAAAATTTTTATTTTTACGGCATTGTCTTTTCGCTACAGAACCTATCCGCAGTACGCTCTTAACCATATAACGCCTATAGGTCGAATCCGTTTCTGATTACAGCTTTTCCACTTCCTCCATCCAAACTCTATTTGAGGCATCCGTAGGCATACGCCAATCACTTCTTGGTGAAAGGCACAGCGTGCCAACCTTAGGCCCGTCGGGAAGACAGGAGCGCTTAAACTGCTGCATAAAAAAGCGGCGATAGAAGTTCTTTAGCCATTTTAGAAGAATCTCCCGGGAGTAGGCATTGCCAAACACTTGCTCTGCCAAAAATAAAACCTTTGCGGGAGAGAAGCCAAAGCGAATAATTTGATATAAAAAGAAATCATGAAGCTCGTAAGGTCCCACCAAATCCTCTGTTTTTTGATTAATGTTTCCGTTTTCATCGGGTGGAAGGAGCTCCGGACTCACTGGGGTATCCAAAACATCAAGCAGGATAGAGGAGGCCTTTTGCGGTAGTTTGCCGCTAGTAGCCACCCAGTTTACCAAAACACGCACCAGGGTTTTGGGGATGCCGGCATTTACACCATACATGGACATATGATCCCCATTGTAGGTTGCCCAGCCCAAAGCAAGCTCGGAAAGATCCCCGGTGCCCACAACGATGCCTCCGGTCTGATTTGAAATATCCATCAGAATTTGGGTGCGCTCCCGGGCTTGTGTATTTTCATAGGTAATATCATGCAGGGAGGGATCGTGGCCAATGTCCTTAAAATGTTGGAGTGCGGCGTCCCGGATGGGTATTTCCCTTGTGGATATTCCCAAAGATTTCATTAATTGTATTGCATTTTGATAGGTGCGGTCCGTCGTACCGAAACCGGGCATGGTGATTCCTAAAACATGATCTCTGGGAACACCAAGAAAATCACAGGCTTTCACACAAACCAAAAGGGCCAATGTAGAATCTAGGCCGCCAGAAATACCGATGACCAAGGTTTTGGCATGGGTGTGCTCCATGCGGCGGGCTAAGCCCACGGTCTGGATCATAAAAATATCATGACAGCGCTTGTTTAAGGAAGCGTCATCGGCAGGGGTAAAGGGCTTTGCCGTAATCGGGCGGCAAAATTCGCCCAGCTCTGCCTCTGCCATAGGGAATTTAATTTCTCGATAGAACCTTTGGGCACTTGTTTTGGTCAGCTCTGACATATAGGTTGTATGCTTGCGGCGTTCAGAGGTCAGTAATTCTAAATCAACGTCGGCATAAATCAACTGATTTTCACGGGAGAAGGACTGACTCTCGCCAAGGAGAACGCCGTTTTCATAAATCAAGCTGTGTCCGCTAAATACAGTGTCCTGGGTAGATTCTCCAATGCCGGCAGAGGAATATGCATAGGCACAAAGGCAGCGAGAGGATTGCTGCGCCACAAGCTGATGCCGATATCCCGGCTTTGCAGCCAATTCGTTACTGGCAGAGGGATTTAAAATAACAGTAGCGCCATAAAGACTTAAGTAAGAGCTTGGCGGAATAGACCCCCACAAATCCTCACAGATTTCTACGCCCACCTTCAGGAGGGGAATGCCTTCCGCTGAAAAAATCAAGTCTGAGCCAATAGGTACCACTTGTCCTGTAAAAGTAACTTCTTCTCTGATTAAATCATCGGCAGAAGCAAACCAACGTTCCTCGTAAAATTCACTATAATTTGGAAGAAGGGTTTTCGGTACCAAGCCCAAAATCTTCCCCTTGTACAAAAGTGCCGCACAGTTAAAGGTCTGATTATCTGCCGACACTGGTACGCCAATGGAAATGAGCATATCCAGCGCCTTTGTTTCTTCTGCAATTTCCGCCAAGGCCTTCTCGGCAGCAGCCAGCAAAGGGCTCTGGAAAAATAAATCAGCGCAAGTGTAAGCGGTAATGCAAAGCTCAGGGAAGGTTAAAATCTTCACTTTTTTTTCTGCTGCTTCTAAAATAATCGATACAATTTCCTGCTTATTATAAATACAATCCGCTACCTTTAAGCGGGGAACGGCAACAGCAACTTTAATGTAACCAAACATACTACAACACTCCTTAGAATTTTCGGAACAAGCCGATTACTTTTCCCAATATTGTGACGTCGCGAACGATAATGGGTGACATGGAGGCATTTTCCGGCTGCAACCGAATGAAATCCTTCTCGCGATAAAAGGTTTTTACCGTTGCAAAGTCTTCAATTAAAGCCACCACAATATCGCCGTTGTTGGCGGAATTTTGCTGACGCACAAGAATTAAATCTTTATCAAAAATACCGGCTTCAATCATACTTTCCCCCTTTACACGCAGCATAAACACCGTATCATTATGAATATACTCAATGGGGATGGGGAAGGTGTCCTCGACATTTTCCACCGCTAAAATAGGGGTGCCAGCAGTAATGGTTCCAATGATAGGCACATGAACCAATTCTTTTTGTGGAGAATCATAAAAATCAGGGGCCAAAATTTCAATCGCCCGAGGCTTTGTGGGATCCCGCCGTATTAAGCCCTTTTTTTCCAGTCTGGCCAGATGGCCGTGTACAGTAGAAGTTGACTTTAGGCCTACGGCTTCGCAAATTTCACGCACGGAAGGCGGATACCCCTTTTCCCTTACCTCCGACTTCATATATTCTAAAATTTGTCTCTGTTTTGGTGACAAATCGCTCATCAGACACACTCCTTTGTAGTTAGATTTTACAAACAAATCGTTTTTATACAGAACTAAGGTACTGCTTTCTTTTTCCTTTTTATGAAGTATAACACAGAGTGAGAATAAAATCAAACCTACGTTCGGAAAATGTTGAAAAAAATATTGACAAAGAATATAAGTTCGTTTACTATAAGGATATAAAAAAGAAAATTTGTTCGTATCGGGGGCGATTTTATGAAAAAATATCCATTGAGAAAACATATGAGAAAAACAACAAAAATACAAGGGAGATGGTTTCTTGTGTTAACCTTTGTGCTGATCCTTTGCCTGGGTACCATAGTTTCCGGGGCCCAAAAGCGAAAGACAGGAGCTATTCACTACGAAAGTGTGGCAATTCATGCGGGAGACACTCTTTGGAGCATTGCAAGGCATTACAAGGCGGAGAAGGATGATATAGAACGTATGATTGTTGAAATTATGGAGATCAATGGAATGTGTTCTGAGAACATAAGGTCTGGTGAAAGGCTGATTGTTCCGGTTAAAAATGCGAAATGAGAGGCCTTTGAAGAGTACAAATGAGATATATTGATAAAAAAATTAGGGCCTTCATAGGCTGGTTGAAGATTTTACGGGAATAACCGCTTTTAGCAAAGCAGTTTTAAATGAGATGGGGCAACAAGGAAAATACGTTTTGTTCATAAAGAATTTCTTAAGCATTCTTTACGTTTGAAAAATTTTCGTTGTTATCCACATATGAATATGTTAAGATGAGAAAAATAAGATGATCTCTGTGATATAAAAACATCGTCATAAAAAAGAGGTTATGGAAGGGAGGATGATTTATGTTGCCTTGGATTAGTGTCTTGGCAGTTTTAGGTGTAATTTTAGTTTTTGCGGAAATGTTAATACCGGGTTTTGGAATATTTGGCGTTTTGGGCATTATTTCTTTATTATCGGCAACCATTATGGCGGCAAAAATTTATGGCACTTTGGTTTTTTTAATTATGTTGGCTGCACTCATACTGTTATTTTTTATATTGCTTATGATTTCAAAAAAAAGCGGCTTATATAATAAGGTAGTGCTTCATGACCGTCAAGAGTATACGGATTTCGACGAAGCAAAATTTGTGGGTTTGATTGGGAAAATTGGTACGGCCCAGTCCACATTGCGGCCTTACGGTGTGGTAGAGATCGACGGAGAAAATTTTGATGTTTCTTCGTTGGGAGACTTTATTGATAAGGGGAAAAAAGTAAAGGTGGTTCAGGTTTCCGGGAAAACAGTCACGGTAAAAGAATGGATAGAAGCTATTAAATAGGACAGATTATTTGAAAGTAGTTTATTAAGGAGGGAAATCAGAATGTTTGAATTAATACCTGTGGTGTTGCCAATCATCGTCATTATTGTAGTTATCATGATTTTTTTGAGTTTTGTTCCTTTGGGTTTATGGATTTCTGCAATTTCGGCGGGGGTTCGTGTAAGTATTTTCTCTTTGATCGGAATGCGTTTGCGTCGTGTTCGTGCGGATAAAATTATTCGCCCCTTGATCAAGGCCCAAAAGGCGGGCATGAATGTGCATGCCAATCAATTAGAGTCACACCTGCTTTCGGGTGGACGGGTGGATAACGTGGTAGATGCTTTAATCGCCGCCCATAGAGCAAATTTGGATCTTTCTTTTGAAAGAGCAGCAGCCATTGACTTGGCAGGACGTAATGTATTTGAGGCAGTTCGTCTGAGTGTAACCCCTAAAATTATTGAAACGCCATGGATTTCCGCTATGGCAATCAACGGAATTGAAGTAAAAGTTGTTGCAAAGGTAACGGTGCGTACCAATCTTGCCAGACTGGTCGGCGGTGCCGGCGAGGAAACAATCATTGCCAGAATCGGCGAGGGCATTGTAACCACTGTGGGTTCTTCAGAAAGTCATAAGACGGTTTTGGAAAACCCGGACTCTATTTCCAGAACTGTATTGGCAAAGGGTCTCGACAATGGAACGGCTTTTGAAATTCTGTCCATAGATATTGCAGATGTAGATATCGGCAGAAATATTGGTGCCCATCTTCAGATTCAGCAGGCTGAGGCAGATAAGCAAATTGCCCAGGCAAAGGCGGAAGAGCGTCGTGCAGCTGCAATTGCGAGAGAACAGGAAATGAAGGCAGAAGTTGAATTTATGAAATCTAAGGTTGTTGAAGCGGAAGCACAGGTGCCTATGGCTCTGGCGGAAGCATTGCGTGAAGGCAATTTGGGTGTCATGGATTATTATAATATGAAAAATATACAATCTGACACAAGTATGAAAAATAACATTGGCTCCTTGGATATCACAAAGATGTTTAAACCACAGAATGACTCCCCCGAAAAATAATCCATAAATAAAGCTGTATGTAAAAAGACTGTCATGCGTGGCGGTCTTTTTTATCCATATAGAATGTGCCTTTTCTTACTCCCTATAAATAAGAAGAAACTTTATTCTGAATAAGCATTGTTCATATATTTCCTAATATTGAAAGAATAAATCAGCGCGGTGGGGCAAAGTACCAAGGAAACTGTATTGGTGTAATTTTTTTATTCTAAGAAAAAAAGCATTTTCTTGCACAGGCAGACTGGAATATGATGGGATGGAGGGAGAAACTATGTCGAGAAGCCTTGATCAGGAATGGGAAGCAATTGTTTCAAAAGAGGAAAAATCCTTCGATAAAATTGAAAAAAAAATGAAGTTCCAAAAACCAACAAAAATAGATAATATTAAGAAGGAAATCATGGCAAAAATTCCGGATAAAATGATAGCAACCCTGGATGCGGGATTTTACAAAGCGTTTCAGCTGATTTTTGCAAAGGGCATTGGTATCATCGGAAAGACATTTAATGAAACAGAATTGTCTCTTGACTTTGCCGTAAATGATTTTCGTGTCAACGGAAGGCCGAATAGTAAGTCTCTGCGGCAAATGGAAAAGGCAATTAAAAAGGGAAACCACATGAATACATGGGCGTCCGTGGCCGAAGGGATTGGACTGGGAATTGTGGGTGTGGGTTTGCCGGATATTCCCATTTTTCTTGGTGTTCTCTTAAAGGGAATTTATGAGGCATCCCTGGGGTATGGTTTTAACTATAAGAAGGAAAAAGAGCAAGTTTTAATTTTAAAAATGATTACTGCCGCTTTAAGTGAGCCGAATTGCAGAAAAGAGAATGACGCAGAGGTTGAAGCATGGATCAGCAAAATAGATGAGCCGGGGCTTGCTTTTGATATGGATGAAGAAATGAAAAAAGCTTCTAATGCTTTGTCGAAAGCAATGCTTTTATCTAAATTTATACAAGGATTTTTTATTGTGGGAATCATCGGAGGAATTTCAAATCCTGTCATATACCAAAAGACAATGCATTATGTATTGCTAAAGTATAAAAAAAGATATATAAATCAAAAAAGAATAGGTATAAAAACGGCAAGGTAATCCATACTATGACTGCGAGGAAATTCCTCGACTCAAAAGGCTTATATGAAATGGGAGGTCATAAACTATGGACAAGAAAACGAACAAATCAAATGAGAAAACACAGAAAAACTTAAACAGAACCGAATTTGCACAGGAATATAGCATTGATACCGGTTCTCAAAACAACAGCAAGTGCGACAAGACAAATAAAACCAACAAAACCAAATAACACGAAATAGGAAATAGTACTAAGGCTTATATGGAAAATCCCTTCAGAATAACTTTGGAAGGGATTTTCTATTAAAGCAATATAGGTTTGAGTTGCCTCAAAATGCTAATAAAATGGCCATTGTCCGAGAGTTTATCAATAATTAAAAAAATGTCGAAAAAACTGTTGACAAGATTGAAAAACAGTGTATAATAAATAACTGTCACTGTTGATTCCAAAACAGCAACACAAAGAAAGAAGCAGTGATTATAAGAACAAAATGTCAAATTTAAATAAAAAAATTGGTAAAAAGTTCTTGACAAACGAAAAGCAATCTGATAAACTAATCTTCGCTGACAACTTAAAAAAACAGCGACGAAACAAAACAATTGATCCTTGAAAACTGAACAGTAGAGATACAAACACACAACCCATAGTCAAT
>ENA-UOOM01001867-UOOM01001867.1-fermentation-metagenome-genome-assembly--contig:-NODE-1867-length-18910-cov-10.829541_pt1 | contig 18910 bp, 17 predicted proteins | sample MGYA00245781_ERZ724031 | MGnify/ENA primary metagenome ERZ724031 (study PRJEB28704, sample SAMN03018317) | fermentation metagenome | biome: anthropogenic terrestrial biome; feature: soil... | reverse complement strand
TTTCGACTTTTACACAAGCTTTATCTATGATATAATTTTTACATATAAATTAAAAATGAATCATAAATTTACTGAAACTATGAATTGGGAGCTATTAAAAATGAAAGAAGTTATTATTGGTATAAATGATGCCGGACAAAGATTAGATAAATTTCTAACAAAAACATATAATAATCTGCCTCCGTCTATGATGTATAAGAGCATACGTAAAAAGGACATTAAACTAAACGGAAAAAGATGTGAAATATCTACTCGCCTTTATGAAGGTGATGTGTTGACAATGTACTTAAAAGATGAATTTTTCCAACTTTCACCCAAGGAATATGATTTCCTTAAAGCTCCAATAAAGCTTAATATAATTTACGAAGATGAAAATATAATGATTTTAGATAAGAAACCCGGTCTTATCGTTCATCCTGATGAAAATTACCACTTTGATTCTTTAATTTCGCGTATCCAGCATTATCTATACGAAAAAGGTGAATACAGTCCGGAAAATGAGAATTCGTTTGCACCGGCTCTGATAAACAGAATTGACAGAAATACCGGCGGAATAGTTATGGCTGCCAAGAATGCAGAAACTCTTAGAATTATGAATGAAAAAGTAAAAAAAAGAGAAATGCAAAAATTGTATTTGTGTATTGTTTATGGCAAAATGGAGCAAAGCGAATCTACGATTAAAGGATACCTTGAAAAAAACGAAAGCCAGAATCGTGTATATATTTCAAATAAACCAACAGAAAAAAGTAAAATAATAAAAACTCACTACAAAGTATTAAATGAAAAAAGTAATTTCAGTTTGCTTGAAGTCGAACTTTTAACAGGAAGAACTCATCAAATACGTGCACATCTTGCCTCCATAGGACACCCGCTTGCAGGTGATGGGAAATACGGCACAAATGCTATTAACAAGAAAACAGGATTCAAATATCAGGCGCTGTATTCATATAAGCTTAAGTTTACTTTTGAAACAGATGCAGGAATTCTTAATTACTTAAACAACATGGAATTTAAAGCCAATGATATTTGGTTTTTAAAAGAGTTTAATAATTGGCAATAGCTCATTTATTTAATTGTTATATTTACACATGTAATATCCTCCTATTACACAATAATTGCAACAGGAGGATATTTTGATATAAATAAATTATATTCAGTTTAACTGTTTTTATCTACCTTATGAAACTTTTTTAAATTTCCCGTTTTTTCACTTCTTTTATCGAGTTCGGTTTCAACTTCTTCAAGGGTAATTCCCTCGTTTACCATTAGTACAGTTAAATGATAGAGTAAATCCGATATTTCATTAATAGTTTCTTTATTGTCGCCGTTTTTTGCAGCAATAATTACTTCACTGCATTCTTCACCGCATTTTTTTAAAATTTTATCTAAGCCCTGTTCGAATAAATAACAGGTATATGACCCTTGAGAGTGATTGCTTTTTCGGTTAAGTACCGTATCATAAAGTTCCTTCATAGTGTTATTCATTTTTACCCCTCCAAATTTCATTAAAAAAACAGCTGTGTTTTCCCGTATGACAAGCCGCCCCTATTTGTTTAACGATAATTAAAAGAGTATCATCGTCACAGTCACCATATATTTTAACAATTTTCTGTAAATGTCCCGATGTAGCACCCTTATTCCACAATTCTTTGCGTGAGCGGCTGTAGAACCAAGTATAACCGGTTTCAAATGTTTTTTCTAAAGACTCCCTGTTCATATACGCAAGCATTAAAACTTCGTTTGTACCGTATTCCTGAACGACCGCCGGGATAAGTTCAGATTTTTTAAAAAATTTATCTGTAAAGTTATCTGACTTTACACTTCCAATTTTATTCATCTTTTACACCTCGGCAAAGTTCAACCGCTGATTTTAAATCTAAGTTGCCACTGTAAATTGATTTTCCGCAAATTGCACCATATAGTTCTAAATCCATCAAATTACTGATATCTTCTATACTGCTTATTCCTCCGCTCGCTATTATATTACATGAAACTGTATCGTTAAGAGTTTTAAGCATTTTTACATTTGGGCCGGATAATGTTCCGTCAAGAGATATATCTGTAAAGATTATAAACTTTACACCACATTGTTCCATTCTCTTGGCAAATTCCAAATAATCCACATTTGAAGTTTTAGTCCACCCTTCAACCGCAACTTTACCATTTCTTGAATCAATACCAACTGCAATTTTATCGCCATATTTATTTACAGCGTCCGTTACAAGTTTTGGGTTATTTAAAGCGGCAGAACCTAAAATTACTCTTGATATTCCGTTACTAACATAATAATCAATTGTTTTAATATTCCTTATTCCGCCGCCCACTTCAATGTTCAAATTTGTATTCTTTTTAACACTGAAAATAGTATCGGCATTTTCCGGTTTTGAACTTTTAGCTCCGTTTAAATCAACCATGTGTATCCATTTTGCACCGGATTCTTGAAATTCTTTTGCCGTATCAACTGCATTTTCCGCTACCTTATGAGCAGTATTATATTCGCCTTTAACAAGACGTACACATTCCCCGTCTATTATATCAATCGCAGGTAAAATAACCATTTCAAATCTCCCTTTTTATTTATAAGGAACCTTTTATAGAAAGTACGCCGCTTGAAGTCTTGGCAGCAGCTAATTGTAATGCATGCCCTACAGCTTTAAAAATAGATTCAATTTGGTGGTGCGCATTCTCTCCATATTCACAGCGGATATGAAGAGTAATTCCGGCGTTCATTGCAAAAGCACGCATAAATTCTTCAGTCATGCAGGTATCAAAGTCCCCTGTACGTTCCTGTTTAAACTGCGCATTAAAAACAAGAAATGGTCTTCCACTTATGTCAACAGATGCAAAGGATAAAGCTTCGTCCATAGGGACATAAAATGTTCCAAAGCGTGCTATTCCTGATTTATCACCAACTGCTTGAGAAAAGGCTTTGCCCAATACAATTCCTACATCCTCAATCGTATGATGACAGTCAACCTGTAAATCTCCTTTGGCTTCTACTATAAGCCCAAAACCTCCATGAACAGCAAAAGAATTAAGCATATGGTCAAAAAATCCTATGCCGGTATCAATTTTGACTTCTCCCCCATCAAGAGAAAGTTTAATATTAATATCTGTTTCTCGTGTTTTTCGCTGCAAGGAAATCGTTCTCATATACTACACCTCTATATTTTCCAATGATTTTTTGAAATACTTTAAGAATTCTTCATTTTCTTCTCCCGTACCTGCCGTTATTCTTAAATAATTCCCCATCAGCCTAACAGCAATTCCGCATTTTAATAAGTAATTATATATTTTTTCTGCGAAACAAAAAGGAATATTAAGAAATATAAAATTAGTAACAGTTGGATAAACATGCAGTTTCCCCTTATTACTTTGTTCAATATCAAGCATTGAAGAATATAGTTTATCTCTTGAAGAAATAATTTTATTTATAGAATATTTATTCAGTTGATGCTCATTTAAAACAATTGAACCTATTTTTTGCGTCAGCAGATTTACATTGTATGGAGATTTTACCGCTTTTAAGGCATTGGTTATTTTTAAGTTTGCCACGGCAAAACCAAGCCTGATACCCGCCATTCCCAAAGCTTTGGAACATGTTCGTAAAATTATAAGATTATCATAGGTTTCTACTTCATCTAACAACGATTCATTCCAAAAATCCATATATGCTTCATCAAGCACTACAAGAGCATTTACAGATTTAATAAGCTTTCTGACGCAACCCTTTTTTAGTCCAAGCGAAGTAGGATTACATGGATTAGAAAAAATTATCAATTTAACATCTTCACTGTTTGCACAAGCAATTAATTTATCAATATCAATTGTCAAATCCTGTTCTTTTTTCATTTGTATACATTCCGCTTCAACAATAGAGGAATAAAAGCTGTACATTGAAAAATCGGGTGATAGAGTTAAAATTTTATCGCCTTTCATTAGAAAAGCGTTGAATATCACTGAAATAAGTTCATCGGAGCCGTTTCCCGCCGTAACCAATTCATGTTTAACATTGTAATATTCAGCAAAACTTTTGCACAATTCAGAAGCCATAGGGTCAGGGTATCTGTTATATGAAATATTTTTTATTTCATCGGTTATTTTATCTAACAAATCATTTGAAACAGTAACAAACGATTCATTTGCATCTAATCTAATTTGATAATTCCCTGTTATCGGGTCATATGGACGCAAGTCCCTTATTTTTTCATTTAACTTGTAAGCCATATTACTTCCTCACTTCAATTGAATTTGCATGAGCAGTTAAGCCCTCTGTTTGAGCAAGTTTAATAATATCATCCTGTGCAGGTTTAAGCGCGTCCTTTGTATAGTAAATAAAACTTGACTTTTTAATGAAACTGTCTACGGACAGTGGTGAGAAAAACCGCGCTGTACCGCTTGTAGGAAGTACATGGTTAGGGCCTGCAAAATAGTCACCCAACGGTTCGGGTGAATAGTTTCCGAGGAAAACTGAACCTGCATTATCTATTTTACCTATGTACTCCATTGGATTTTCAGCACATACTTCAAGATGTTCAGGTGCAAGTTCGTTTGCAAATTCTACAGCCTGCTCTATATTATCACATACAATAACAGCACCAAAATCATCGAGAGATTTATTTATTATATCTTTTCTTGAAAGTTTATCTATTTGAGTGTAAATTTGTGAAATTGTTTCTTCAGCTATTTTTTCGGATGTAGTTAATAATATTGCCGAAGCCAATACGTCATGTTCAGCCTGCGACATTAAGTCTGCGGCTAAAAATTTAGGATTAGCAGTTTCGTCAGCTATAATAAGAATTTCACTCGGGCCCGCTATCATATCTATATCAACTGTACCGTAAAGTTGTTTTTTTGCGGTTGCGACGTAAATATTTCCCGGTCCAACAATTTTATCTACTTTCGGTATTGTTTCCGTACCGAATGCAAGCGCGGCAACAGCTTGAGCTCCGCCCGCTAAAAATACTCTGTCTACTCCTGCTGTTAGCGCAGCTGCCATTATATTTGGGTTTGGTTTTCCATCCTTTCCGGGTGGTGTGACCATAATAATTTCGCCGACACCGGCTATTTTAGCAGGTATAGCATTCATCAATACAGAAGACGGATATGCGGCTGTACCACCGGGAACATATATTCCTACCTTTGTCAGTCCGCGTATTCTTTGGCCCAATATTACCCCATTCTGCTTTGTACTTAGCCAGCTTTGCTGTTTTTGACGGGAATGGAAATCTTTAATGTTTTCTGCCGCACGGATTAAAGCTTCCAAAAATGCAGGTTCACACATTTTTGTGAGTTCCTTCATTTCAGATTTTGTTATGTCAATTTTCTCCGGTAATTTTCCGTCAAATTTCAAAGTATATTCATTAAGTGCTTTGTCACCGTTTTTACGAATATTTTCAATTATATCTGAAACAACAATATCTACCTGCTTATTTGTTTCTTCATTGCGTTCTTTTAACTTTTTGATAAATTCACGACCAAGGTTTCCTCCGTTTTTAATAATCTGCATCATTATTTATCCTCCTTGGCTTTTTCCATTAGTTCCACAAGATTTTCTATTTCATTCTTTTTAAGTTTAAGACTTACCGAATTAACAATTAATCTTGCTGATATATCACACAAATATTCAATCACTTCAAGTCCGTTTTCCTTTAGCGTTGTGCCCGTTTCAACAATATCCACTATACCGTCGGATAGTCCTAATAAAGGAGCAAGTTCAACAGAACCCTCTATTTTGATTACTCTAACATCCATTGCCTTGCTTTCAAAATAATTTCTTGTAACATTAGGATATTTTGTAGCTATAGTCTTTGCGGAATATCCATTAAAAAAGTCTTTACCTTTAGGACCCGCAAGTGCAAATTTACATTTTCCAAAGCCTAAATTCAACACTTCATAAAAATTGCTTCCATGCTCCATTATGGTATCTTTTCCGACTACTCCAAGGTCACAAACACCATGCTCAACATATGTGATAACATCTGCGGCTTTGGCAAGAATTACTTCAAACTGATTTTCTCCAATAGGCAAAATTAATTTTCTGCCCTTATTTTTTACAGCAGAACAGTCAAATCCCATCTTCTCAAAAAGAGAAACCGTATCCTTTTCAAGTCTTCCTTTGGTCAGTGCAATTCTCAAAGGCTTCATTATCATCAATCCTATTCAAGATTTATTTTTTTAATATTATTGCCTACAACAGCGATTTGTTTTATTCCTCGAATTTTTGCATAATCAACAGCCTGCTCTTTTGTTTCGAAAACACTCATTTCACATTTAATACCTTGATTTATAAAATTTGAAGAATAATTCAAAGCTTTTATTTCAAAGCCTGTTTCTCCGTGGACTAAAATATCCGCAGGCTTTACAGAGTAATCTCGGTTTTGGCTCAATAATATTTTCACAATAGCATCAACATTAATTGCAAAACCAATTGCAGGCATAGGCGAATCAAAACTTTCAAGAAGATTGTCATATCTGCCGCCTAAAAGAATTGCATCTCCACATTCTTCTGCATATGCACTAAAAACTATATTAGTATAATAGTCATTTCTTTGTACAAGTCCTAAGTCTACTATTATTTTATCTTCTAATCCTAACTGCATAAGTGATTTATAAAGCTTATGCAGATACTCTAACATATCTGATGTCTTTTCGTCCGTAAAATATTTTGCAGCTTTGTTAAAAACTTCTTCTCCGCCAAAAAGTTTCGGAAGTGTTTTTAAAGCTGTAACTTCTTTTGAATCTCCCAATGTATCTAATAATGAATTTAACAATGTGTAATTTTTTGACTCAATAGCACAGCGGATATCCTCTCTTAAACTGTCTGATATAGAAAGCTGTTGCGATAAAACCCTGAAAAATCCAGCGTGACCAAGCTCAAATCGAAAATTCGGAACACATTTACTTATCGCTTCAATTGCTGTAACTAAGACTTCAAGATCTGCTTTAATACCCTGTGCTCCAAGTAATTCAATTCCGGTCTGTATCGTTTCATCACTACGCCCAGTCAAAGATGGATTATTTCTGTAAATAGGCTGAGTATAATAAAGCCTTATCGGTTTAGGAAGCCCATGAAGCCTTGTCGCCGTTAGTCGTGCAATCGGCATTGTAGAGTCAGGGCGCATAACCATCAGTCTTCCATGATTATCCGTCATTTTATACATAACTTCCTGGCTGATACCGGAACAATCAGAATTAAACACATCGTAATACTCTATTCCAGGAGTAATTACTTCATTAAATCCATGTAAAGAAAAAACACTTGACAGTGTTTTTTCAATATGCCTATGGACTAAACACTCTTCAAATAGTAAATCTTTAGTCCCTTCCGGTGTTATTTTATTATACTTTTTCATACCATCAACTCCTGTACTGTGAAAGCTATCGCTTTAGCGTGCTAATATAATAACACACTAAATTATATGTTGTCAACCAAAAAGTGACATTTGACTGCTTTCGGGAAGTCCCGCAAGAGCGCCGGCATCTCTTAAGGTTTCTATTACTGACTTAGAAACCTTTGTGCGTGTTTGTATATCGTCAATTGAAATATAGTCTCCTTTATCTTTACCTTCTGCAAGACTGTTTGCGGCAGCTTCGCCAATACCATTAAGCGAAGAAAACGGAAGCCGTATTTTCCCATCTTCAACCATAAACTTTTTGGCTTCCGATTTATAAATATCTACCGGAAGTACTTCTATTCCACGCGCAAGCATCTCATTTACAATTTGGAAGGTAGCATAAGCGGCTTCTTCCTTGGCACTTGCTTCTTTACCTTTCATGCTTATTTCGTTCATGCGGCGTCTTACCGCTTCCCTGCCGTTTGTAACAGTCGCTCCGTCAAAATCTTCTCCCCGCACAGTAAAGTAGGCAGCATAATACTGAACAGGCGTATGTACTTTATACCAGCCAAGGCGTAAAGTTGAAATCATATACGCAGCGGCATGTGCTTTAGGAAACATATATTTTATTTTCATACATGAATCAAGATACCACTGCGGTACTCCATGTTCTTTCATAGCATTTATATGTTCTTGAGTTAATAGTTTCGGAGCTTTACCCTTTCGCGTAATTTCCATAATTTTAAATGCCATTTTAGGTTCTAAGCCTTTTTGCAGAAGATATGTCATAATACTGTCTCTCGTTCCTATTACTTCTGCAATCGTACATGTACCGTTCTTAATGAGCTCCTGTGCATTTCCCAACCACACGTCCGTTCCGTGTGACAAACCGGAAACTTGCAGTAAATCCGAAAAAGTCTTAGGCTGAGAGTCTATTAGCATCTGTCTGACAAAATTAGTTCCAACCTCCGGCAGAGAAAAAGTTCCCGTTTTTGAATCAATGTCTTCCGGTTTTACGCCCAAAGCTTCTGTTGAAGTAAACAAAGACATAACTTCAGGGTCACTCATAGAAACTTCCATTACCGGTATTCCCGTATAGTCTTCCAAATATCTGTAAATTGTAGGAACATCATGGCCGAGCTCATCCAATTTACAAATGGTGTCATGAATAGAGTGGAAGTCGAAATGTGTAGTAATACTATCGGATTTTTGGTCATTTGCCGGCCGCTGAACCGGACAAAAGTCATATACTTCCATGCCTCTAGGAACGACAACCATGCCCCCGGGGTGCTGCCCGGTTGTACGCTTTATACCTGTACAGCCGACCGCGAGGCGCTGTTCTTCGGCTCTGTGCATTACGATACCTTTTTCTTCAGCATATTTTTTAACGAATCCCATTGCAGTTTTATCAGCAACTGTTGCTATTGTTCCTGCCTTAAAAACATTGTCTTTTCCGAAGAGCTTTTCTGTATATCTATGTGCACTTGTTTGATATTCACCGGAAAAGTTAAGGTCAATATCAGGCGTCTTATCGCCGTCAAAACCTAAAAACGTTTCGAATGGAATGGTGTGACCGTCGCGATTATAATTCGTTCCGCATTTAGGACATTTTTTAGGCGGCAGGTCAAAACCGCTTCCATAACTGCCATCCGTTATAAATTCACTGTTCTTGCATTTTGGACAAACGTAATGAGGCGGCAGAGGGTTTACTTCTGATATTCCCGACATATTGGCAACAAAAGAAGAGCCTACAGAACCACGCGAACCAACTAAATATCCATGTGCAACCGAATCAGCAACAAGCTTTTGTGCAGTCATATACAAAATTGAAAAGCCATGCTTTGTGATAGACCCAAGTTCTCTATCAAGACGCTTTTTTACAATATCCGGTAAGGGATCGCCATAGACTTCTTTTGCCCTTGACCATGTAATTGTTGTAAGTTGTTCTTCAGCACCTTCAATAAAAGGCGGAAACGTTCCTTCGGGAATCGGCCTGATTTCTTCTGTCATATCAGCAATTAAGTTTGTATTTTTAACAACAACTTCATACGCTTTTTCTTCACCGAGATAAGAAAATTCTTTAAGCATTTCCGCTGTAGTACGCATATAAAGGGGTGCTTGTAAACCCGAATCTTTATACCCTTGTCCAGCTTGTAAGATTTTGCGGTAATCAGCGTCTTTGGGATCCATAAAATGGACATCGCATGTTGCAACTACCGGCTTTTTCAGATATTCACCAAGTTTTACTATGGTGCGGTTAAATTCGCGTAGTTTTTCTACGTCAGGGACAAGTCCTTCACGCACCATAAACATATTATTTCCTATAGGCTGTATTTCAAGGTAGTCATAAAAGTTTGCAATATCGCAAAGTGTTTCCCAAGGCTGTTCATTAAATATAGCTCTGTAAAGTTCTCCTGCTTCACAGGCACTTCCGATAATTAAACCTTCTCGATGCTTTATAAGTTCACTTTTAGGTATGCGGGGGTTTCTGTAAAAATATTCGAGATGCGCTTTTGATATCAGTTTATATAAATTTTTAAGCCCTATTTTATTTTTTACAAGTATAATTTGATGATATGATTTCATCTTTTTTGGATTGGCACCCGCTAAAGAAGTATTAATATCCTTTACATTTTTTGCCTTTGTATCCTCTTTTAATCTTGATAAAAGGCAAATAAATATCTTTCCGAGTACCGCTGCATCATCACAAGCACGGTGATGATTGAATGGATCGAGTTTTAAGTACTTTGCAACGGTATCAAGTTTACAATTTTTTATTCCTTTCAGCATGGAACGGCACATAGGAATCGTATCGATATATGTATAATTAAACTCCATGTTATTTCTTTTTGCCGCAACTCGAATAAATGAAGTATCAAAATCAGCATTATGTGCAACCAGTACCGCATCTTCTCCGCAAAAATCATAAAATGCTTTTATGGCTTCTTTTTCGAGCGGAGCATCTTTAACCATCTCATCGGTAATTCCTGTGAGCTGTGTGATTTTTTTCGGAATATGAATTTGTGGATTGACAAAAATGTCAAAGCGATCCGTAATTTCTCCGTTTTTAACTTTAACTGCTCCAATTTCAGTAATTCTTTCTTTACTGGGACTTAAGCCTGTCGTTTCAATATCGAAAGCTATAAATTCATCTTCAAACGTTTTTTGAGACTGACCTTTTACAGCAGGAACTAAATCATTTACGAAATAGGCCTCAAGCCCGTAAATAATTTTAATATTTTTATCCTTCTTTTTTAAATCACTTGCTGTATTCATTGCATCGGGGAAAGCTTGGGCAACTCCATGGTCAGTTATAGCAATTGCACTTTGTCCCCAATCCGCCGCACGTTTAATAAGGTCACTTGCTGAATTTATCCCATCCATACTTGACATATTTGTATGTAAATGCAGTTCAACCCTTTTAACGTCTGCTTTATCGACAACTTTAATTTGCTTTACAGTTGAGATACTCCTTGCACGCAATACGATTTCATGGTCGTATTTATCGTATTCAATATTACCGTAAGCTATAATTGACATACCTTTGGTTAGGGTATCAAGCGATTTACACTGAGGAACCATCTCAATTATTTTTATTGTCATTGAACTTGTGTAATCTGTAATATTAATTGAAAAAATCTTTCTTTGTTTGTCCCTTGTAGTTCTTTGCTCAATAGAAAATATTTCTCCCCAAATTGTCACACTTCCAATATCGGTGGTAACTTTACAAATTGGCGTAGGTTTGGACTTTGATGGACGTCCGTAAAACTCACGGACAGTTTCGGGTATTATAGACGGAAAAATGGTGTTTTCATCCCTAACCTGAATGGTTTTTGGTTCTTTAACATGATTCATGCTTGATTCGTAATCTTCGACTTCTTTTATTACAGCTTCACGCTTTAAAGTTTCCCTCTGTTTCTTTTTATTTTCTATATAAATAGGATTATCGCTGTCAATTGTAAGTACTCCGTCAAACTTAACTTTAATATTTAAGCCAAATTCGTCAAATATCATTTTGGAAATAAGTTCACCTATATGATGAGCTTTTAGTAAGTCTATTCCTCCATGTAAAAGAGAAATAACCATATTATCATTTTCTAATTTAGCCGTTGAGCCTTTGAGTATACCATTTATACTGGCTTCACAGCGTTGAAGTTCAAGTACAATGCTTTGATAATATTCAGCAGTAAAACTATTCTGAGGAAAAGACGGAATTATTTGTGCCTTTGAAAGATTCAATCTTTTACAGGAAACTATGCTTTTTTCCACAGCATAAAGCACGCGGCGCTCCACCAAAGATGGAAACGCCACATTTATAGCAATTATTCTGTTTTTTGCATCAATTTTCAGTAAAGATATATTTCCTTTACTTATGCACGTGGGAAGGTTCGAAGTGTTTATGTAAGCGCCAAAAAATTCTCCAAAAGTTTTCAATAGGAATTCATCCTTTACATTTTTTCTATCTCATCTATTAAACAATCTATCAATTCGTTTTCAGGCACTTTTTTTAATATTTTGCCTTTTTTAAATAGTAATCCAACACCGTCCCCACCAGCAATGCCTATATCAGCTTCACGGGCTTCTCCGGGACCATTTACAGCACATCCCATTACTGCAACCTTAATATTTTTTTTACAGCCCTTTAATTTTCGTTCAACTTCGTCAGCTATTCCTATTAAATCTATTCTTGTTCTTCCACATGTTGGACAAGATATCAACTGAACACCTTGAGTGTTTAAATTCAGTGCCTTTAAAATATCATAGGCGGCTGAAACTTCTTTTATTGGATCTGCGGTTAAGGATACTCGAATTGTATCGCCTATACCGCGCTGTAAAAGAGAACCAATACCTATAGCAGACTTTATAATTCCCATGTGTTCCGTTCCCGCCTCTGTTACGCCGAGGTGTAGAGGATAGTCACATCTTTCCGATACTAATTCATATGATTTTATCATTGTATTAACATCTGATGACTTTATTGAGATAACAATATCATTGAAGTCAAATTTTTCAAGAAGTGATACATGGTACATTGCACTTTCAACAAGCGCTTGGGGTGTAGGTGAACCGTACTTTGCAAGAATATCTTTTTCTACGGAACCGGAATTAACTCCTATGCGAATAGGTATCTTATGCAGTTTACAAGCATCAGCTACTGCTTTTACCTTATCGTCCGAACCGATATTTCCTGGGTTAATTCGTATTTTATCTATTCCTGCGGCTACTGCTTCTATTGCCAAACGATAATCAAAGTGGATATCTGCAACTAAAGGTATATTAACTGCATTTTTTATTGCCGGTATTAATTTTATCGCATCCATATTTGGGATTGCGGCTCTGATAATGTCACAGCCGGCTTTTTCAAGTTCTACCGCTTGGCGGACACTACCCTCGATATCTGTTGAAGGTGTATTCAGCATAGACTGAACGGAAATTTTTGAATCTCCCCCAATCGGCAGTTTTCCAACATAAATTTTCTTTGTATTTTTCATTATCCGCCAAACCCCTTGCCGGTAATAAGCCGCATTATATCGTTAAAAGTAATTATTATCATAAATCCTATAAGAAGGCAAAAACCTGCTGCATTAACCCATCCCTCATATTTAGGATTAATTGGTTTACGCCGTATTGCCTCAACTATTAAAAACAAAAGTCTACCTCCGTCAAGCGCAGGGAAAGGCAATAAATTTACAACTCCCAGGTTGACGGTAATCATCATCATTATCATTAAAATATTATTAAGTGCTGAAATGAAACTCTGTTGTAAACCTATAGTCGCCGCCTGCCCTATTACGCTTGCCGCACCAACCGGGCCTGCCATATCATTCATGCCGAATTTGCCTGAAACAATTCCTGCAAGGCTGTACCAAACCATTCGGACTGTTGAAGCAGTATCTTGAAATGATTTCGCTATAAGATTTGGAAAATTCTTTTTTATAGGCTTAACGTAAAAATCAAGCATCAGAATCTTTTTTCCGTCCATTTCTTTAGAATTGAGTTTTACGTTATCAAAATTTAATGATTTATCGTTGCGCCGCACTTGAATATCTATACTGTCCGGGTTAGCAGTAGCAAGTGCGAAGTTTAAATCACGGTCACCGTGAATTTTATAACCGTCAATATTTGTAAATTCATCTCCAACTTTCAGTCCGGCGGATTGTAGCGCAGAATGTTCAGTAAATTTCGCAATTGTAGTCGAAGAAAATGCAGGTTGTTGAGCTAAAATAATCATCATAAGAATAAGTCCAAGCACCATGTTCATAACCGCGCCCATAACTACAACCAGTATTCTTTTCCATACCGGTCTGTTATTAAATGCACGGTTATCAGAACTATCCTCATCTTCACCTTCCATTGCGCAAAATCCGCCTATAGGAAATAAACGCAATGAGTACTTTGTTTCACCCTTACCAAAATGAAATAAAGTTGGACCCATGCCTATTGCAAATTCATTAACTTTAATACCGGATAATTTAGCCATAAAAAAATGACCAAATTCATGAATAAAAATAATAAAACTAAAAAGCAAAATTGCAATAATTATAATTAATACCTTAGTAATAATATCACCTCATAAATCTTTTGCGCATTCTAAAACAAAATTTCGCGCTGTATTGTCTGCCTTTATAATATCATTAACTGATTTAATGCTTTCGACGTCAATCTGATTTTTCATAGCGCTGTAAACAAGTTCTCCTATTTGGGTAAAAGAGATTTTATTATTCAAAAATAATTTTACAGCTTCCTCATTAGCACCGTTTGCCGCAGCAGGAGCAAGACCGCCGCGTTTAATTGCATCTTTACAAGCTCTGAGGCAGGTAAATGTTTTATCATCAGGCTTATAAAAAGTCAATTTGCCATATTCGGTTAAATCAAGTTGACTTACAGGTGATTCAAATCTTTGCGGAAATGTCACTGCATACTGAATAGGTATCCTCATGTCCGGCAAGCCCATCTGAGCAATAACTGAATTATCAACATATTCAATCATTGAATGTACGACACTTTCACGGTGAACTACAACCGAAATTTTAGATGCGGGCATATTGAATAGCCAAGAAGCCTCAATTATTTCAAGCCCCTTGTTCATCATCGTAGCAGAGTCGATTGTAACTTTTGCACCCATATTCCAATTCGGGTGTTTTAAAGCCTGTTGAGGAGTTACATTTTTTAATTCATTAAAGCTCTTTCCAAAAAAAGGTCCACCGGAAGCTGTTAAAATTAAACGCTTCAGGGACTTTTTTTCAGGACACCCCTGTAAGCATTGAAAAATTGCAGAGTGTTCACTGTCAACAGGAATAATACTTACATTATTCTTACGTGCCGCATCCATAACAAGTGCACCACCTACAACAAGTGTTTCTTTGTTGGCAAGTGCTACATCTTTTTTTGCCTTAATTGCTGTCAAAGTAGGAATTAATCCTACCATACCCACAACTGAATTCACTATTAAATCTGCGCTTTTAATTGAAGCGGCTTCACAAAGACCATCCATCCCTGTGACTACTTTAACCGGCATATCGGCTATTGAAGCTTTTAATTTTTTTGCAGCATCTACATTAAATACCGCTGCAATTTCAGGTTTAAACTCCCTGATTTGTTCTTCTAAAAGATTAATGTTTGAGTTTGCAGCCAAAGCACAGACCTTTATGTTAAGCTTTCGTACTACATCAAGAGTCTGTGTTCCTATAGAACCTGTCGAACCCAAAATTGAAAGGTATCTTTTCATTATTATTCACCATTTTGCTGTTTTATTGCATTAACTTATAATTTATTAAAGTACAATAGGCATTAGTTGAACAAGAAAATATACAAAAGGCGCTTCGAAAATGACGCTGTCAAAACGATCCAATATTCCGCCATGACCGGGGATTATCTCTCCAAAGTCCTTAATGTGACAGCTTCGTTTAATAAGAGAAAAGCTTAAATCGCCCAAAATTGACATAATAGTTCCGAAAAAGCCTATTATAAAAAGTGTTACGTAAGAAATATCAACACTATATTCATAATATACAGTGTGAAAAATGTATCCAAACACAATCATAGCGATTATGTTTAAAACAAAACCACCTATTACCCCTTCAATTGTCTTTTTGGGACTTATACCAGGGCACAGCTTATGTTTTCCACAAAGGCTACCTGCAAAATATGCGCCGGTGTCCGCAATCCACGCTGAAAAGATTGCAATTATTACATAAAACATACCATGCGAACCGCCAAATGTTCTTAAATTAATAATAGTTCCGAGCGCACTGGGTATTAATAAAGACATACTGTAAATTACACCGACTTCTCTAAAAGTAAGAAACTTATGATAAAAAATCAATGCACCAAATATTACAACTGTGTATGCAAAATACGCTGCCTGTTGAACTATATTAAGCTGTTTTTGCTGAGATATAAAAAGAGGTATCAGCGGATAAATTGCTGAAAAGACTATACTTGGTACAATCAAAACACAATTTTTCGCTAACCCCAAAGCAGATATTATTTCATAGACAGCTAACGCTGAAACAAGCGATATTGCAATGTTTAAAGCAGCCGGAAATGAATCATTAAATACCACAATCGCCGATAAAAAGATTAAAAGAGTAATTCCCGAAGCGACTCTCTCTTTCAATTAAACCCCTCCAAAACGCCTGTTGCGGTTAACATAATCGTCCAACGCACGGTCTAAATCTTTTGGCTTAAAATCAGGCCATAGGATATCCATAACTACATATTCCGTATAAGCTGACTGCCACAATAAAAAATTCGAAATGCGTTCTTCGCCGCTTGGTCTTATAATCAAGTCAGGGTCAGGCTGTCCGGCTGTATAAAGCCTTTGAGAAATAGAATCTTGATTAATCTCCTCAGGTTTTAATACCCCTTTTTGTATATCATAGGCCAATTGTTTAACTGCATATGTTATTTCCGCACGTCCGCCGTAGTTCATAGCAATGTTAAGTACCATTCCTGTTCTATTTTCAGAAACTTTTTCTGTCTCCTTTATCAGCTCTTGAAGAACAGGCGGAAATACTGAAACATCTCCGATAAACCGAACTTTTATATTTTCATTTAAAAAATCTCGTAGTGCTTCTTCCAAATATTGTTTAAACAATTTCATTAAGGAATTTATTTCCTCGGTAGGACGTTTCCAGTTCTCAGTTGAAAAAGCATATATAGTTAAATACTTTATTCCTATTGAACTGCAGTAACGGGTTATTTTTTTAAAAACAGCCGCGCCCACTGTGTGACCGGCAGAGCGGGGTAACCCCCGCTTTTTCGCCCACCGGCCATTGCCGTCCATTATAATTCCGATATGTTTAGGCAGATATTTTTGTTCCATTATTTTTTCCTATATTTCCATAATTTCCTTTTGTTTTTTTTCTAAAAGTATATCAATCTGTTTACATGAGTTATCTGTTACATCCTGAATTTTCTTTTCAGCTTGTTTTACATCATCTTCTGAAAGGCCTTCATTTTTCTTCATTGATTTTATTTTTTCAATACCATCACGGCGAATAGAACGAATCTTAATTTTACGCTCTTCAGCCATTTTACTTATTTCCTTTGCTAAATCACGGCGTCTTTCTTCAGTAAGCGGTGGAAAAGTAATTCTGATTATCTTTCCGTCACTCTGAGGGTTTATTCCAATATCAGATGCCTGAATAGCCTTTTCAATATCTTTGCAAACTGAAATATCCCATGGCTGAATTGTTAAAACACGTGCTTCTGTAACAGATACTGCGGCAAGCTGGTTAATTGCGGTAGGTGCACCGTAATAATCCACTTTAACCTTATCCAAAACCGCCGGGTTTGCTCTTCCGGCTCGGATTGATGCAAATTCACCTTCCAATGCATCAATACTCTTTTTCATACGCTTTTTTGAGTTTTCCAATATTTCTTTCATTATTATTCCTCCTCTACAATTGTTCCAATAGATTCTCCACAGACAGCTTTAAGAATGTTGTCCGGCTTATCAATATTGAACACTAAAATCGGAATTTTATTATCTCTACAAAGCGATGCGGCTGTGCTGTCCATAACTTTAAGGTCTTTATTAAGTACATCCATAAATGATAGTGAATCATACTTTACAGCGTTGGTATTTTTCTTCGGGTCGCTGTCATAAACACCATCTACCATTGTTGCCTTTAAAATTATATCCGCATCTATTTCCGCCGCTCTTAAAGCCGCCGCAGTATCAGTTGAGAAAAACGGATTTCCTGTTCCACAGCCGAAAACAACAACTCTACCTTTTTCAAGATGTCTTACAGCGCGATTGCGTATATACGGCTCTGCAATTTCCTGCATTGCAATAGCGGTTTGAACGCGGACTTGAAGACCAAGCTGTTCTAATGCATCAGCTACGCCTAGTGCATTTATTGTTGTTGCGAGCATTCCCATATGGTCTGCCCTTGTTCTATCCATTTTACCGCTGCTGCGGCCGCGCCAAAAATTTCCGCCACCGACAACTATTCCTATTTGAACACCCATGTCTGCGCATTCTTTAATCGGCATGCATATTTTTAATACTGTATCAAAGTCAATACCATGTGATTGACTTCCTGCAAGAGATTCACCACTTAGTTTTAAAAGAATTCTCTTATATTTAGGTTGCAATATAAACACCCCTGTTATCAATTTATCTATATTATTCTACAATAAGGATAGTATAAAGTAAAGCCTTTCATTACTAAATAAGATATTATTGTCAATATTTATTACTTATAATCTATTATCATTATTCATTTTTGCATTATTTAAGTAACTGCACACTTTATATTAAGTTTACTACACAATCATGAACAAAGTTTTATGTATCATAATTAAATACAATAAAAATCAAAAACTCAGCAATCACTTAACATTTTTGAGACTCTTAACCAATATTCCTACTACTTCCCCCCCCTTAACTCATCACACAACTCATTTGATTAGATATGATAATAAACCGCCCTTCTCAAAATCACTTTAAGAAGAGCGTTTAAAATTTCTTATTTAATTATATTAGTTTCGACTTTTCCCCATTTTATATGCAAAGGCGCAGGAGATAATACAAGATATAAATAATACAGCCACAGCTATTGGAATAAGAATATTGATTGTTGTTAAACTTAAATTAAACGGTAATGCATTGTCCGAAATAATTAATGATGTAGGTCCGTTAAAAAAGCCGTTTACTATATTGTTTATAGAATTTAATGAATAAATTAAAAAAGCAGACAGAAGTAAAGAAATAAATAAAAAGATATATAAAAATATTTTATATAATAAAGTTTTGTTTTTCATTACACTTTCCCTCCAATCAACTTAATTTTTAATTAAAATAGACTTTAATTAAAGTTTATTCTTAACTGTAATAATTTTCAAGTAGTTATGCGAAAGAATTTCGTTAAATAAAAAAATAATCACCGAATTAGCAAACACTAAATCGGTGATTTTCTTCTATGTTGGAGGCGTCACCCAGATTTGAACTGGGGAATCAGGGTTTTGCAGACCCATGCCTTACCGCTTGGCTATGACGCCAAAAAAATGGAGCGAACGACGAGGCTCGAACTCGCTACCTCCACCTTGGCAAGGTGGCGCTC
>ENA-UOOM01001866-UOOM01001866.1-fermentation-metagenome-genome-assembly--contig:-NODE-1866-length-18913-cov-19.733270_pt1 | contig 18913 bp, 19 predicted proteins | sample MGYA00245781_ERZ724031 | MGnify/ENA primary metagenome ERZ724031 (study PRJEB28704, sample SAMN03018317) | fermentation metagenome | biome: anthropogenic terrestrial biome; feature: soil... | reverse complement strand
CTGCGGCATTCGGATACGCGCTGCGCCCATTCCTCCATGCGTTGGTTTTTGCCAAGTATCCGCAAATCCTTCTCCATTTTATCAACTGCTCCAATCTTATTTCCATAGACTCTTTGGAAGTCTTTCGGTGATTGGAAGCAATTATCTCATCTTTTTCTCAATCTTACCAGACGTCCACTGGCTTTACGCTTACGATTATCCGAAATGGAGTACAGTGAAATCATTTTATTACCGGGCAATCGCAAAAGGAATTTGGGAAAAAGTCATGCAGTTTTTAGTCAAAGAAACTCGAATAAACGCCGGAAGAAACGAAAACCCGTCATACGCTTTGATTGATTCGCAAAGTGTAAAAACAACTGCCGATGCAAATAACCGCGGCTATGACGGAGGGAAAAAACAAAAGGACGTAAACGTCATATTGTAACCGATATCATGGAAAACATCCTTGCTGTTCACATTCATGCGGCAAATATACATGATACAAAGGGCGGATGTTACGTTTTCGCAAAAGCAATGCAAAAATATCCGTCCATCCAAGCAGGCTGTGCCGATGAAGGCTATCGCGGAACTTTCAAACGTTTGATCGAAGCGGCTTTTCATGTCAGAATCGACATTTCAAGGCAAATTAAGCCAAAGTTTGAGGTCTTGCCCAAACGGTGGCGCGTAGAGCGCACCTTTTCCTGGTTCAACAATTCTCGCCGGTTGTCCAAAGATTATGAGATTAACACGGTATCGGAGAAAAACATGGCGATGATTTCCCATTTGAATACTCTGCTGAACCGGCTATGAGAACACCTTCTTAATAACATTTATCTTGCCAGCTCAATGCAATTTTGTCATCTATCCTCGACACTCAGCATCAAAAAACATCTAATCCACTGCCTCAAAGGCTAACATCTAATCTGGCAACTCAACTATGTGACAGAATTCTGGAACAGCTTCAGAAGCACTCCGTAGATAAGTTTCCACAAAGCGACTTGCTCCGGTCAGCCGAATGAGTCATCAACCCCGCAAGCGCCCTGGAATCAAGCCTTTCTTGACTTATCAGTCTTTTACCCTTGACATCAACGCTACGCACTCAACGTGTTTTGAGAGGTCAGGATAGCTGTCGAGAACACACTTTTTCACCTATTTTTACATCTCTCGTTCTTGGGAACATATCCACGCTCGTAGATGGAAACATATCCAATATTCTCTCTCGTGCATGGGAACATATCATTGTTACATCTTATTTTTTATTCAACTCACGATCACTCTGCCAATCTTGGAATACCGGATAGTCTTTTATTTTATCTGCCTTATTTTTTAAGTTTTCAACGATCTTCCCCATTTGCTTTTCACTTATTGAATTCGAGGCAGACTAAGCTGTTTTTAGGATATTTGTGAATTCGTTTCCTACTACACTGGTTATTTTCTGGTCTTTTGCTTCAATGCTGCCGATACCATTTAGAACTTCTGTCCTTTCCCATTTTTCCCGACTTCCTTTTTTATAAAGGGTAATGAGTACAATACCCATCATATTCGTAATAGTTCCATACGTGCCATCATCTTCGAAGCAAAAGGTATAGCTAGTTATACCCCTGTGAAATGTTACATGTGGTCTTAACTCTGCCATTTCAGTATTACCTATAATTTCCCTAATCTCATCAAAGAAAAATATGTGATGCTCAATGGTTTCTATATTATTCCTGCTGTTAAGCAGATAGTCTTTCATAATCTTTTCACAAGATATCAAGTGTTCCAAGGCATCAATACCGACCAGATGGTTTTCAGTGAAATCGATCAGATCTAAGTAAAGGCTTCTCCAGCTCAAGGATGTGATAAAATAGAAAAGCTTACTGTTGTAATCAAATTTTGTCTTTTCTTTTTTTATATATGGGTGAAAAAGAGTGTTTGCAAAGTACGTCTCTTTTTCGCTAAATAAATCCTCACAGTTCCCACAGAGCATATAGTGTTTTTCGCTATCCTGGGCAGGGATATTCGGATTTTCAGAATTCCTGATGTTGCCTGCGGCGGTTTTCTTAAGCGTACGCATAACCATTTTCGGAACGATGTGGCTCAACTCCAAGTTAGTCTCTGCGCCACATAGAGCACACTTTTTTAATTTATACATCACATCACCACCTTAAACAAAGTAAAGCTAAAAATTATGTTTTTATTCAACTCTACAAATTGAAATTTTACGCTTTCTTGATTAGATGCCTGATAACGGTTCTCAGGTTTTATCAATCCAGCTATACTTCTCATCCTTGTACTGACCGATAAATTCATCTCTGTCATCATAATGATGCCCTATTAAATTACGGCGAATATAATCTCTTGTGGCAAGAATTATATCCTTGGAGGCATCGTTGTCTGCTAGAGCCATCATCGCAAGGACATATCCTGCATATAATCCATCCAAATATCCGTCCTGACGAAAATTTGAAATCAGAAGATTATCTGGCAAGCCATTATACCTCTTTGGCACGAAACCTTCCTCAGAGAGTTGTTCAGACCATAACGCAGCTATTTTCTGCTCTGTCTCTGGATTATTGCGTAGTTGCTTAATTATTTCTGGAAGGTCTTTTACTTTACCTTCGAGATAATCAAAAACAGCATCTATAGCTATTTTTACTAATCCCTTTGCTCTGTTGTTGACATCAGCTTTAGCTTCATCAAGCACTCCATCGCCAAAATCCACATTATTATCCATTGGTTACCTCCTCAAATTCCTATTTTATCATTTCGATTAATCTATCCAACAACTTAGGATTTAACTTTTATTTATAATCCACTACAAGTTGTATATTACTAGTACTGATAACAATGAAATCATTAATATAGTTCCTATTGTTGCGATTATATTTATGATTTTCTGTGCCTTAATACTATTTTTCGATATTTTTTCGATTCCTTTATAGATTACTAATCCAATTATTCCACCTAAAGTATTGTTAATGATATCCGTAATATCAGAAGCTCCAACACCCAAAATAAATTGGAATATTTCACATATCAAACTAATTAGGAAAAACAAGAATATCTTTTTCCCAATAGTCCATTTTTTAAATAGAATACCTGAATATATACCGAGTGGTATAAAAATAGCTACATTCATAATGATTTCACGAAAAGCAAGTTTGCCATTTATTACCAAAGACTCATTAAAAGGAATTATATTTATACTTCTCATATACCCTAAATTTGAAAATGGTAAATTAAATTTAAATACTATTATCCAGAATACCGCAATTAAATAAATCACAAATAATACTTTAGTTAACTTGTTTGTTTTACTATTATCTCTCATGTTGTACCTCCAATGTTTTTACAAATTAATATTTAATTATAAAGCGAGTGCATCTAATAGTTGAAATTACTCGGTTATTTTTTCATATCTCTGCTGATTTGATGATGTTTTTTCAATCGCCTTTAACTCGCCATCCATTTGATTTACTAAGTTTAAAAATAATGTTCCAAGTAACAACCGATCCTTCCTCGGTATTCGATTCCACACGTAACCCTTGAATAAATCCTTGAGCAAAAACACTTCACCCTTATTTAGTTTTTCAGTTTCGTTAATAGCTTCATCCAATAGCTTATTCACATCGCTCATATGCCCACTCCTTATTGATAACCTTATCAACAACATTGTTAACCACATTATATAAAGGAACACTATAAAAGTCAACTCAAAAACCGCCAATCAAGAGAACCTATCCTTTAATTGACGGTTTAATATAAGTGTTGTTTCATACTTCAACTTCAATGCCAGATTTAAAGCATATTACAAAGTGATCTTCATACACAGTAACGTTCTGTATTAACTTTCTTACAAGTGCATCATCATATCTTTGGGTACGGTATTTATTGTTGCGGATAAATTCTATCAGCTCGTTGATCCTCTCATTCTCACCACTTAATGATGCATCTTCCACAAGAAGGGTCTGACGTTTTTCACGCAGGTTATCAATCTCATCTGCAAGATATTCATAGTCTTTCCCTTTATTCGCAAGGCTAATTAATTCTTTCTGCTTTTCTTCAAGCATGGTGTTAATCTCTGAAATTTGAAACTCTGTGGTGTCACCGATTACCGCATGGATGTTTTCTTCCAGTGTTTTTATCATGTTATCACCGCCAGCAAGTAATCTGTTAATAGCTGTCATGACTGCATCGTATAATTCACCTTCTTTTACCGTTCGATTTTTACAAGCTTTAGGTCCTTCTTCTATTCTTGTAACACATCGCCAAACAAACTCTTTTCTACCGTGAACATTCCAATAAACTCGTCTGTAAATATCACCACAATCACCGCAGAAGGTTATGGTGCTCAAAGCGTATTTACTGCTATAAATTCTTTTATTCTTGTCTGTGCCTGTGTAAATGTTATTCCGGCGATGAAGCTCTTCCTGTGCTTGTAAAAAGAGTTCTTTTGGAATGATAGCCTCATGGCTATTTTCAACATAATACTGTGGGAGATGACCTTCATTCTTGACTCTTTTCTTTGTAAGAAAATCCACTGTAATAGTTTTCTGCAAAAGGGCATCACCGATGTATTTCTCGTTATTAAGAATCTTCTTTATGGTTTCTGGCCTCCACTTTGGTTTTCCGGCAGCTGTTAAAATACCATCCTTCTCAAGATCCCTACCAATGCCCGCCAGGCTCTTGCCTTCAAGGTATTCTCTATAAATACGTTTAATAATTTCAGCCTCTTCAGGAACTATTATCAAGTTGCCATCTTCATCTTTTGTGTAACCCATAAAACGCTTGTGGTTGACCTGCACCTTGCCTTGTTGGTATCGGTACTGAAGTCCGAGTTTAACGTTTTGTGAAAGACTCTGACTTTCTTGCTGTGCAAGGGATGCCATGATGGTAAGCAATACTTCACCCTTAGCATCCATTGTATTGATGTTCTCTTTCTCAAAAAATACTGCTATGTTCTTTTCCTTGAGTTGTCTAATGTATTTTAGGCAATCTAGAGTATTACGAGCAAATCGGCTAATAGACTTTGTAATAACTAAATCTATCTTACCCTCCATGCACTCGTCTATCATTCGGTTGAACTCTTCACGTTTCTTGGTATTAGTGCCAGATATGCCGTCATCAGCAAATATGCCTGCAAACTCCCATTCATTATTTTTCTTTATAAACTCTGTGTAATGAGCTACCTGCACCTCATAGCTTGAATTTTGCTCTTCTGTTTCTGTAGAAACACGGCAATAGGCAGCGACACGCAGCTTCTTTATTTTTTCTTTTGCAACTGTGTTTCCAAATCTTTTTCGTGCTGGAATTACAGTTATACTTTTTTCAGTCACTTTATCACTCGCTTTCTATCAGATTATATAAGTACTCTGCTCGTGCGATAGGCCCCGCTGGAAGTTTTCCTTCTACTCTTCCCATCTTGAATCGTTCCATAGGAGGGGGAGAGGTAAAAGCTGCGAGTTCCACAATTCTTCCTAAGTCTTTTGCACGTTTATTTCTAACTTCCTCCGCCTTATCAAATGTCTCCTTATCAATGATTTCTGGATATACATCATCTCCGAGATAAAGGACATTTTTCAAGATACGCCCCATTACTGAATGGGTTTTTTCAATACCTGCCTGTTCGCCAGCCACTGTAAGGGAAAGTCCTGATATGTATTTTTCAAAGAACTCCTTTACTTGACCTGCTGCCTTTTCATCGACAGTAACAACTCCATCCGTAATTGTATATCCGTATGGTACATAGGCCATTTATCTCACCACCTTTTCTTTAAGGGAAAGACCGCATTTCAAATTGAATGTCAGCTCATCTCTGGAATTAACAATGATGTTTTCTACAAATTCTTCGAATAATTCTTCTGTGTACTCACCATTAAAATTATCTGCTGCCACGTAATCAATGAGGTCCTTTATCTCGTTTGCTCGCAAAATCCCACTCGTGGAATTTGATACAAGGTTTGTTTTTTCAGTTGAAAGATTTTTCATCTCACTATCTAAAACATTTCGTTCCTGATTAAAAAGAGCTGGCTCCAGGAAACCTTTGGCCATCAGTGTAATAAGGGTGTTGCGTTCTTCCATGAGTTGCTCCATTCGCTTATCAATAGCGTCCATTCTTTCACGGTCGCTTTCTTCATCGATTTGGCTAATTGATTTGAAAAGTGGCTCTAGGATTAGCTTGTTACTGAAAGCAAGCTTATTCATCATGGTTGTAAATGTGGCTTTGATTTCCCCATCTCGCAAGAACAACATGGAACAGCTCTCTTTGTCTTCAATATGACCGATGCAACTCCAAGCAATGTAACTCCTACCAGCTGAGTAGTTTGTCTTTCTCCTAAAATTGCGACCACATTCTCCACAGACGATCTTGCCACTTAAAGCATATCGATTAAGATAAACGTTCTTTTTCACGCCCTTACACTTCATCTTGGCTCTTTCATCAATGAGATCTTGTGCCTTAGCAAAGTCTTCTCTACTTATAATAGGTTCATGATTATCCTTGTAGTAATACTGGTCTTTTTCGCCTGTATTTGGATGGCGATTGTAGTTACTATCTGTGTAGGTCTTTTGTAACAAAACATCTCCCATGTATTTTTCGTTTCGGAGCATGTCTATCACCGTGCCTGCACTCCAGTGATTACCTCGTCTTGCAGGGATTTTGTCTTTGTTCAAACCTCTTGCTATAGTACCTCCACCTTTTCCTGAAAGGCACTCTGCAAAAATACGTTTGATGATTTCTGCTTCTTCTGGGACGATTACCATTTCACCATCTATATTGGTGTAGCCGTAGGGTGGAGTACCAACATAACTGCCATTTTGAAATCTCTTTTGAATGGACCATGTTGAGTTTTGTGAAATAGATGCAGACTCTTCTGCGGCAAATCCTGAAAGAATAGAAAGCATCAGCTCACTTTCCATATCACCCGTATTTAGATTCTCTTTTTCAAAATAAATGTAAACACCGATATCAATCAGCTTTCTTACTAACTCTAGGCAATCTACTGTATTACGAGCAAAGCGGCTGATTGATTTGGTGATAATAAAATCTATCCGACCTTGCTTACAATCTCGTATCATGCGGAGCAGTTCAGTCCGTTTCTCCATCTTGGTGCCGGAGATCCCTTCATCATAATAAAGACCAGCAAACTCCCATTCTGAGTTGGATTTAATATAAGTTTCATAGTGCTCTCGCTGTGCTTTAAGGCTTACAAGCTGTTCATCACTATCTGTTGAAACTCTAGCATAAGCTGCAACTCGAAGCTTAGCTTTAGATAATAGCGGTCTCTCCAATTCATTTATTTTTGTTATCTTTTTCATCATCTCACCTCACTTTCTGTCATTACATATATCACTCAAAAGGCTACTAATAGCAAGGGTTTTAGGACATAATCTTGGCTAGTCGAGGGGAGAATTTCTCTCGGTTTAATGCTGATATTTTGTGTAATTCATCCGCTGTAATTTTGCCTTCTTTATAAAGCATTTTGATAATGCTCTCCGCCATATGAAAGTCATATTCCCTCTGCAAATCTTCTGTTGTCATCTGTTCTGCTTTGCCCTTGATAGTAGGACAACCGTCTTTTACTTCAAAAATGTTCATAGAAAAACACCTCCTACCTGGTAGCCACGGCAGGAGGTGAAATCTGATGGTTTTATTAATCTTTTTGATAAAAGTCACATTCATAGCCATCGGCATCAAGTAGCAGCCCTTTTGCCCAAGGTGGCACTTGACTCATCTGTTTACATACTTCAGTAACCGATATTTGAGGATTAGCTTCAATAATTACTTCATCATGGACATGAGCCACAATACGATAAGTACTAAGCATCTTCATTGAATACATCAAAATATCACGGGATATAGCTTGAACAATATTCTCTACAAACTTAGGTCCGTAACTTTCAAGACGCTCCCATTTCTTTGTTCCACCTACTCCTTCATAGGTAACAGACTCACCACCAAACTGATTCTCACCGATTCGAGGTTTTACATAGGCAAGCCGTCTACCTGAGGGAAGAATGATAAAAAGCATGCCACTAAGACAATGAAACTCGATGCCATGGGTTTCTTGTGATTTATTTTCCTTTACGCATTGTTTAGCCGCCCGATCTACATCCCACCAGAACTGTGTGATGTTGGGATTAGACATTCTCCAGGCATTCACAAGCGGTTTTAATTCTTCCTCTTCAAGCCCCATCTCTAATGCACCCATGGCTTTTAGCGCACCAACAGAACCACCATATCCAAGTGCCAATTCAGCGATTTTACCCTTCTGTCTCAAGTGACCGTTCACACCATGCTTTTCAACGGGAACACTGAACATCTGGGAGGCAGATGCACAGTAGATATCGCCACCACTAGCAAATACCTTTGTTCGCCATGTTTCGCCTGCAAGCCATGAAAGCACACGAGCCTCAATGGCTGAGAAGTCAGCCACAATAAACTTATGACCCACTCTTGGTACAAAGGCTGTACGAATCAGTTGTGAAAGGGTATCAGGTATATCTTCATAGAGCAGTTCTAGTGTTTCAACATCACCATTTCTGACAATGTTTCGTGCCTCTTTTAAATCCGGCATATGGTTTTGGGGCAGGTTCTGTAATTGCACAAGCCTTCCGGCAAAGCGGCCGGTTCTGTTTGCGCCATAAAATTGGAACATACCTCTGGCGCGAGAATCACTACAAACCGCATTTTCCATTGCTGTATATTTCTTTACCGATGATTTTGCTAGTTGCTGACGTAGCGAAAGAACTTCATTTAGTTCACCATCGGTTTCCTTAAGTTTCTCAGCGACAGCTTTTTTACCGAGAGTCTCCATCTCTAGACCGTTTTCAGAAAGCCAATCTTTCATCTGTTGTACGGAGTTAGGGTTATCAAGTTCTGTGATTTCCTTCATATCGGACATCAGTTTGTTGCGAGAAATCTCATCCATAGCAATTGCTTGATTTACAAAATCCATATCCACCTTTATACCACGGTCGTTGATTTCTTGATCGAGATGATACTCCTCCCAGATGTCCTCTGGTACTGGAAACTTAATCAATCTTTGTTGTATCTGTATTTCTGCCTCCACATCACGCTTGTTATATACTTTAAACTGCTGCCATTTATCGATTTCATCAGTGGGTAAGTTACGGGTTCTACCACCATTTATTTTTGTTGGAGTACATGGAAGACAAAAATATCGTATCAGGTCTTTACCCTCCGTCAGCTTTTGCTTTTCAAGTCCCAGCACTGCACCTACACCTTCTAAAGAAAGAGGTAAACCCATATAGGCAGACCAAACCATGGAACATTTCCATGAGGAAGGATTTAGATAAGTCCCAGTGGGATAGCCCAAATAACGTGAAAGGCATACTCGCTCAAACTGAGCATTAAATGCCCACTTCGTAATGGTTTCATCGGTTAAGGCATCTAGGATTTCTTTTGGAATCTTTTCTCCATTCATCAAATCGATGACCTTAACTTCATCACCGTCAACCGCATAACCAAACAGCATCACCTCAAAATCATCTGCTTCTACGTAACGATAAACACCACTTTTTTGTAGATTGGTAGAAGAATAGGTTTCTATATCGATTTCTAAGTTCTTCATAGCTACCACCTTTCCTAAATGAAAAAAGGTGGCAGAGGGAAGACCTCCACCACCGTCAAGTTTTGTATTCCTTTTAGGCAAGGAAGTCATCATCTACAAGAGTCGTAAAGTCATCTACTGCAGAAGTCTTACCGCCTAGAGGTTCTCCGTCTCTAATTTTTTGAATATTACCAAGACCACAAGCTACACCTTTATTACCATTTGAGTTGAAAGCATAGAAGTTAAGAGAAACCCTGCCATAACAACCGCTGTATACCTCGCTACGATCCAGTATCGGCTTAACACTTTTGTCTACAATCTGTGGCGCTGTCTTGCTATTCGCATTGATGAAGTAATGGCCTTTATAAGCCTCATCATCACGCTCTACATCACCATCACGCAGCGGTAGTTTAATGGCTGCCTTATTTGGTTTCTTACCACCAAACTTTGCGATACCTTCCTCAATGGCAGCATCAACTGCTGCATGGATAGCATTAATGGTTTCCTTGTCATCCTTTGGAATAAGGATGGATACGCTGTACTTTTCTGCACCACCATTAATAGATACAGGCTCCCATCCGTGGAAGTAAGAAAATCTTGAGTTTACACCTGTGATAACTTTTGTTTTGTTTTGCATATTTGCCATAATATTTAATCCTCCATAATTTCGTTAAATTCGTGTTTGGCATTTACTACGTTAATCGCCGGTCTTTTATCTGAGTTTGGAACAAGAGTCGGCTTACCCGGTGGTTTGAAAATGAGATCACCAAGGAGTTCCTCAAACTTGGCTTTACCCATCAGTTTTTGCATCTCTGTCATCGGAATAAGGCTCTTTCTGTAAATATCCTTATATCCACCTGCTACAGCTTTTTCTGCGATGGCTTCTTCATCTTTATACTTACGAACCGAGCGACCTTCCACAACTTTAAAACCATTCCACTCTTTACCGTGATTGACTGCTGCATCAGTGGCATAGGCAGTTATTTCATTTGCCCATTTGGTAAGGTCGGGAAGAACAAGTAAGATTTCTTCTATTTCAGCATCCGTCAGCAGAGGTGGCATCTTGAATTCTTTCTCTGCAAGTTTTAGCTTTTCTTCGGCTCTAGCCCTACATTTGTTTGCCGCTTTACAGAAGGTACACCATGGACCGGGGATGTATTCACCCTCACCATTAAAGGCCTTGACCGCCCTAGGCTTTAGTTCCTCTTCCGCCCAGCCTTTTAGTTCTTCCACCGGTATTGTCCAGGTGCTGACATTTTCTCTTCTTGGCTGAAAGATTGTCATAGACACTTCTTTGATGTCATACAGGTGATCATAGATTCCAAGTGCTCCGAGGGCATAGAGCTTCATCTGTGGATTGTCCACGGCATCGACTAGCACACCCAGCCCATATTTAAAGTCTACGATGTGAAGTCTGTCATCCGCGATAATCACGCAATCTCCTGTTCCAAAGCCGTCTGGTACATAGCATGAAAAATCAAGATGCTGTTCGATAAGAACGATTGGATCGTTACATTTTGTTTTTGCAAGTTCCACCTGTTCCATAACGAAGTCCACGTAAGCATCTGTACATTCCTCCATCTCATCAGAGTTATACTCAGAGACAGGTCGCTGACTTCTCATATGAAGTGCCTTTTTTAGTTTGTGTTCACACAGGTCATGAGCCGCTGTACCTTCTTTTGCTGCCTCACCACTTTGGTCTTCAAACTCCAGTTCAAGTCTTGCAGAGGGTAGGCAGTTGAGCCACCTGTGGGATGAGGATGCAGATAATATTGCATGATTACCCATTTCCAAGCTCCTCCGCATCTTTCAAGATATCAGCATAATAAGCCTTGTCAACCGCACTTAACTTGTCTGCACCATACTTTTGAATGAGTCCTCGCACTTCGGCAGTAAACCCAATCTGGCTCTTTTCAGCAAGTACCATACGCACTTTTTCCAGTGGGATATCCGGCTCGTTTGCTGTTTCTGTCTTTGTGGCAGGCACTTCTTTGGGAGCAGAATCACTTTCTGCCATTGCATTACAAACCGCCTGTATGCTGTCAGCAAGACTTCGCATATCATTTACCACTTCAAGCAGTAATTTTATTTTGCTCAAGGTCAGTACCTCCTTTCGTCATTTCACAGATAGAGAGTTCCTCGATGCTATCTCCAGGAATCACAATCGTTACACGCTGTTTACTCCCTAAAAGAAAGCGAAGAATTCGTTCCCTTACGGACACATTACGGTAGGTAACAAGTCCGCCTGTCTGTGGTTTCTTAGAAACACTAATTTTGAGATTGTGTTTCATATCCATCACCTCTTTCCAAAGGGCGATTTTTTTGTTGCCCTCTACCTAGTAGCCACGGGAGGTAATAGAATCTGACGGTTTAGAAAAAAAGAATGCCTACCAAAGAGAAATACTCCTTGATAGGCATTCTTACTAGTTCTTATTTCAAGAGTTCATTTACCCTTTTTTGTACCGAAATGTAGTCATAGCCGGCATTTGTAAGTTTGTTTTTTCGATCTTGTCCGTTACCCCAATCGCCACGAATGACTTCCTTTGCGATGGCATCAATAGACTTTTTACTAGATAGCATTTCATTGACCTTTGATTGCACCACCGCATAATCATAGCCTGCATCTGTTAAGCGTTTCTTTCGTTCTTCACCATTACCCCATAAGCCTTGAATGACTTCCTTGGCCAGCAGCTCGACCGATTTCTTTTCTGTAGGAGCAGGTACGTTTTCTTCTTTCCCAAGATGATTAAGCCCTGCACTTTGGATAATCGCTTTGTAATCTTTAAAAGCATAATTCATGTCTAAGTTTCCTGAGTAACCACTTAGTTTACCTTTGCTTGTGTACTGCCAGATACCATGACGAAGTGTCGGTTCTTTACTCGACCACTGAGCGACCCAGAAATCATAAGGTGCTATACGATCCAGTTCTGTTAAATCTTGAAACCAAGAACTAGACGCATAGATACCAGCATAATATCCAGCATTTTCTACGGTTTCACAAAAGCCTACTAAAGCATCGGTAATGGCTTTCTTGCCACTTGGTTGCTGGTGATAATTATCCTCTGTATCAATAAAAACGGGATAAGAGATGGTCTTGCCTTTGATAATTTCTAGGCATTTATTCGCTTCTGCTATGCCCTTGGTTTTGGTATTGGCACAGCTGTACCAGTAAACACCGATAGGAATACCTCTCTCGTGAAAGGCTTTGTAGTGTTTTTCAAAGGCATCATCTTTGTGTAAACTCACTCCTGTACCGTGACCGGTGTATCCTGCACGTAGAATGACAAAATCAACCTCTTTCGCAAGTTGGTCATAGTTTATCTGACTTGGTTTTTGCCACGTGCTGATATCGATTCCTTTAGTTTTCATGATTATTCCTCCTCGTCGCTCTTGTTATGAAGCTGTTTTAATACATCTTTTAGTTTTTCTGGGATCGGTAGTCCAAGATGAGCTGAGTTTTCTAACAGCGAGATCCCCTCATTCGATAAGTAGAAGAAAACAATCGCTGTTCTTAGTACGCTCCCATCACCAATCACATAGACATCTAAAATGTTGGCCACACCCACTAAAACAAAAATCAGCACTTTACGGCTGATTCCGATAAATCCCACTTCACTTGATAGGGTCTTATCAGCGATGGCACATAAGACACCTGTTAGATAGTCGATGACTACAAAGACTAGTAGCGCATATAAAAATCCGTCTGCTCCTCCTAAAAACCATCCGAAGAATCCACCGATTGCTGTTATCACAACTTGGATCCAGTTCCATATTTCTTTCATTGAAAATTCCTCCTTTTGTTGAAATAAAAAGAACACCTACTTTTGCAGATGTTCCTTTGATTACTCTATTTGTTTTGGTAGCCACTCCCAGAGTCTTAAATCCTCCTGCCCTAGTGACCACATACACATGCCTCGAAGTTTCCACCGATAAGCTGCTTCATTTGCCCAGTACACAAGGCTATCCACATCCTGATAATAAAGAATGGAAAATCCGTCACCATCACCTAAGAAAATACGAGATATCCAGATGTTAATATCCCTTGGAATGATGGTGACACTGTAGTCCTTTCCGCACTGGATGGATGCCATCATATCTGAATGAAAAAAATCATAATCTAGGGAGATGCTTTCACTTCTTGTGGCTGATTCTTCAAGGTCTGCTGTTAAAGTAAATACTTGAAACTCATCATCCCAAGAACAGTTACTTCTTGATAGCCGACCATAAGTTTTAAATGTTCCATCTGGCATAAGCACGTCAAAGCGTTCATAAGGCTCATAGGTCCAAGCATCGCCTAAGCGAAGCAACTGGCAATGGACTTTATTATCCGAACGAATACCTGCATACCCTGTCACATCCGAGCAAGTGGCTGTAAAGCGCAGTGTATTGGATGCAGAGGAATAGACCCGCACTTGATTGCCACGCTTTCGAATTTCTAGAGTGTAAAAGCTTGGATTCGATCGAATGTTTGCGGCCGATGTTTTTGAAAAGCTGGTGGCATAACTACCTTTTAAAGTAGAACCTTCATACAGTTCAATACGCTGGTTATCATAATTAAAGCAACAATAAATCGTTCCAATAAAAACACCTGCCTTGCCACTAAAGGTCTCAGGAAAAATAATCTGCGCCCTTAAATGTATATCTGAAAAATTGTTGTAGTTCCATGCTAACTGCCCCTTACCCTCCAGTTGGGAATAGGGTCTATTCATCGAACTGCTTGTATCTTGCCAAACACTCCATTCGCCTGATAATGTTGTCCAGTAGCTTTGGGGGAGAGGGTTATCATCTCTAAAATCCTCATACCACACAAGGGCAGAATCTGCTTTTCTTCTAAGCATTTCAAGCGTCAACTTAAAACCAGTTGCAGGCCCTACCATATCACCATTTACATCTTTGAAATGTCTAGGAGCAAGGGTATATTCTGCTTCACCAACTGTTGGCTCCTCAGAAAATGAAGAACAGACTCTAAATCCATAAAACTGTGCACCCTTTGCCCCAAGCGAAATGGTGATGGTATGTGTTCCTTGAGAAAGGCTCACTCCTTTTTTCAGTACCGTCCAGAAAGTCGTTCTCCAATAAGGCCACCACAGTCTGTTTTCAGAAAAATCTACTTCATTTCCATCAAGGGAGATGTGAATACTATTCTTATCCCAAAAGGGAAAGCCTAGCTTTACTGCTACATCATAAGTTCCTGCCTGAGCAAGCGTGAAATGATAGGTTGCCGCACCTTCATCCCCCAGTGTTGTGACGCTATTAGAAACAGAAACAACACCAGAATAACTATCCGGCATGGCATCATGATCCACATAAACAGTTCCAAAGGCTAACTTTTGTTGTTTGCCATAGGCCGTCAGATACTGTCTGCCATTGTAGCTTGCAGATAAGAGTGGATAGCTATAGCGAGTGGCATCTCTTCCTTCCATATAATCGTAGACATGCGGCAATGCCCAGGGCACTTTATTCTCATCGTCCCAGTAAGCCACGATGGGAATAAACGGTTGAGGAGGCGCATCGTCTGTGAAATTATAGACTCCTGTCATCCAGTATTTTGCCGCATAGTAGGTATGAGACGTTCCCCTATAGGCTTTACCTAGGTTTTCTGGTGTGTCATAAATTTGCCAGTTCCAGCCATAAGCAGGCATCCCAAAGAAAATCTTATCGGGATTCATCACTGTAACAGCATAATCATAGATCCCTTCAAGCCAGCTCCTTGGAGATACAGGACCTGGTGCAGAGCCCGACCAAGCCATACCATAACTCATAATAGATGCGGTATCGCAGTAGGGGTCTAGGTCACCATAAACGCACCAATTCTCACCACCTACTGAACCATTGACACTGGTCATTCCCGGCAGGCAAATGTTCATCAGTTTGCTTGAATCATAGGCTTTGATAGTGTTGTAAATATTTTGAAACATGGCGGTTGACTCAGCATGAGTGGAATAGTCATCGCCCCTTTCTAGGTCAATATCAATACCATCGCACCAAGGATACTTTTCCATAATACGAATAAGCTCGGATAGAAACAGTTCCTGAGCACCATTTGTGTTGTCTCTCAATGCTCTGAAAATACTGTTTGCACCATCATTGGCAATGGTCAGTAACCATTTGATGTGACGATAACGGTTGATGTAGGGGAGCATACTATTGATGGTGACACCACTCTCAACAATTTCACCTGTAGTTCGTACCTTAAAAGAAAAAAGACCGATGGTATCAATTCGATCTCCATATTTCTCTAAAGCTTCATACATTCGTGCATTTCCCATAAAAGTCCACACCATGATTTTCTTGCCTTTTAGTCGTTCCATTAGAATGGTTCACCTCCGTCTTGCATTTCCTGCATGGTAAACAGAACCCTTGAAGATTTTCCTTTTTCAAGGATCACTTTGTGCTTTGAGTCCCAGGCAGCACTGTATTGATAGAACCCCTCTTTGGGTTCGCTGACTCCGTTTTTGGTACAAGTTCGCGTAGATGCTAAGAGTGCCAAATCATCATCTTTTTCAATTTCTCTAGGGAAGGAGACCTGTTGCCCTCCTATACCTTGGCTTAGTTTCACTGTTCCAGCAGACATAGAAAGCTTTGGATAGATATGAATATCAAGTCCTGCAGAGGTTTCACCAACATTAAACAAAATAATGGTTTCCTCTGAACGGACCACACCGTTAAACCAAACAGGATTCTTGATACTGCCATCTTCCTTTAGTTTTTCTAACCTGCTCTCTGTATGAGGCGCATAACCATTTAGAACAGGTCCTTCTTGTAACTGGATGTCCGTAAACCAAATCATGCCAGTGCAATCATAGAGGGTAGGTTTTATGCTTACACTCATGACACGCTTATCTTGTTTTTTATTTATGACTTCTGCCAACCTTATAAATTTAACCTTAGCCATCTAACGTCCACCTTATTTCACAGGGATGACCTACCCATCCCGTGACCACTGACCCTGCTTGTAAAAAGAGATCCGTAATATAAAAAGTGCCTGTGCAATTTGTGACACAGACACGGATGGTAATGGATTTTACTTTAGAAGAGTAGCTTTCTGGGAGTATCTTTTCTGATGTTCTTGAAAAATAGGCCACCAATCCACCTCCTTAATACAAATCAATAAACCTTGCTTCTGTCGTTCCATCTTCATATTCAATAACCACTTCAATGCCAACCTGTGAGTTGCTACTCAGCTTTTCAAGGTTTTCAGATGCGATTTGCGCCGAGAGCGTGTAGCTAGAACGATTCGCCGGATAGATGGTCTGAGCCATACTTTTTGTCATATTAGCTACACCCATTGCCTTAAAGGATGTCGACCCACTTACACCGTTATCACCATCTACTTCAAAGCCTGAGTTAATCCAGTAAGCCATGCCATCATCAGCACGAGAATTTCGCAGCAGATTAAAAGGCACCATTTCCCGGATATCATTGTTCGTCACCATACTTGTGCCTTCAAGAGAATCTGCCACGTTATCCCACTGGCTTGCAGAACTACCCAGATTTTTAAGGGTAGTAGATAGTTCTAATACTGTATTCCATGGTTCTTGTAAGTTGTATTCTCTTCGTATAACACGAGTTGTCACCGACAGTCCTAAATCTTTATCTTCTACATGAACATAATCGCCAAGCGACCATGCTTCATGCTCATAACCCGTTAACACCGATAAATCCATTGCGTTTAAAACATAAGAGATGTTTGGTTTTGAATACTGAGCAAGCCTCATCTCGGTATATTCTTTCATCTGATAGGGATTGGTAAAGGAAGAACAATCAAGCGTTGATATTCGAATATCAGACGAATAAGTATAGTCCTCCACATATGCCTTTCCTCCATTGATGTCTGCAAAGGTAAGACCATCGCTGCCAATGGCATAGAGCCTTGTTACAAGACTTCTGGTATCAACGACTCTTTTAATGCTCTTCATATTTTTCTTATAGGCGAACAATGCACCACTATCCGTACCATAGACCGTTAAGAGATGGACCAGTCTATTCGGGCAATCAAAGACAAGGTCTCCACCGTGTAAGTCAGCAACCGTGCGAAGGATGGAAAGTGCATTCTTTTCTGTACTCGTCCAGGTTCTTTTGGTTCGTACATTAACTGTGCCTACGCTCCACTCTGTTCCTTCTAAGGCATAAGCCATAGAGACTTCAGCAGTTTCTGCATCAAATTTATGCTCTTCTTTTCGCACTGAAAAAGTCAGGTCATAAAACTCTGCCTCAGCATACACTTCAGTCGCTAGATTTCCTTCGCTGTCTTTTGTATCTGTTAAAGTCCTTACTTTATAGATGTCATCAACAATCTGAATTTTCTTTTCGCTATCAATAAATCCCCGCTTGGGATCACGGTAGGGGATCATAAAGGAGAGCGTATCCTCGCCATTGATTTCACTGGTTACCACAATGTTATAAGCATTTTCTAACACAGCCTCCCAAGCCCCATTTGAATCCAGTACGACCGGTCTTGAAAAACCAATCCTCTCATAAGGTGACTTTGGAATGTCATATAGCCTGATATCAATAATTCGAGGAGTCTTACTTGTATCTGCCGTAGTAAGTGTGACCCTAAAACGAATGTATGCCTTATTTGGAGATACCAGTTTTCCATCAAGTGCGATGGCTGCCCAATCACTCCAATGAACTAGGTCATCGCTTGTTGAGGTTTCTATTGGCCCAACTGCAGTCACTCCAGAAATATATTCACTGGTAACAGAGACCCGACCTGTGCCAGATAGATTGCAATTTGTCGGAGCCGTATATAGTGTTCCTTCCGTTGGATAGACACCTTCTGTTTCCCTTAAACTCACGACTCCCGGTACGCTAAGGGCATCAACAGCACCGCCCATATCACCACCGTTAGTCAAAAGAGACCCATTGAAATAATCAATCAAATCATCCGTTGTAAGACTGGAATCCATATCGAAAAACCAGTCATCAAATCTTCCAGCATACCAGTAAGCATCTGCATGCATACCCATAATGATGTCGGCCGTACAAGATGGGTTTAGTGTGCCTGTAAAGGAATAGGTCGGGGATACCCAGCTTGCACCACTTGTCCTATCTCCTAGTACAATCCATGCATTTTTATTGTTTGGCTCTATGACCATGCAAATAAAATACACTCCACCATTGATAAGTGAAAAAGGCGGTGTGGTTGTTTGGTCGAGTATAAGAGAACCACTAGCGTTATAAAGCATGATTCTAGGTCTGCCTGCAAAGAGCGACAGGTAAAAGATAGGCTGACCAGGACCATAGCGCGTATTTAATATGGGGCAATAGGTATTTCCTACCGAATAAGTAGTCGGTATCATCCAACCGCCAACAAGGATTCGTTTGTAGTGGTATAGTGAACTTGTAACACTCCTGCCTAATGGATTACAATATCT
>ENA-UOOM01001865-UOOM01001865.1-fermentation-metagenome-genome-assembly--contig:-NODE-1865-length-18913-cov-27.411496_pt1 | contig 18913 bp, 15 predicted proteins | sample MGYA00245781_ERZ724031 | MGnify/ENA primary metagenome ERZ724031 (study PRJEB28704, sample SAMN03018317) | fermentation metagenome | biome: anthropogenic terrestrial biome; feature: soil... | reverse complement strand
TTGAGTTTGCAGCAAGTGCTGCTTGACTCCAAACTATATTTTTAACGAACTATTGATTATTAAAAATGATGAATAAATTATGCTCCTGTTAAAACATAAAATATTTTTTTATTTTTCAATCCTTGATTCTCAGATAAGCTGATCTATGAGAAATCCAAGAAAACCATGAAATAAAATAGAGAAAAATATCTACACAAATTACGACATTTCAGGAAGGTTCCAACCCGTACGATAGTTATGCTTAATTAACTCTGAAGCAAATTCTTTAGCATTAATTGGAGTCGACATTTTTGAATTGAAAGAAGGGTGGCCTTGTTTAATTTTAAAGCCTTCTGAAATCATAAATTTTATCTCTTCATTCTCGCTAATATTAGTAAATTTCATACTTACTCCATCCCATTGTAATATTTTATTCAATGATTGCAGACGAACTCCTAATACACCCAACATAATCATTTCGTTGAATGGACCGGCTTCAGAAAAATCCGATTTAGTTTTAATTCGATTCTCAGGATTTTCTTTACATGCACGTACCCAGTCCATTTCGTGGCCTCTGTTCATAGCTCTTTCTACGCGGCGAATTTTCACTGGGGAATTTGGAATACGCCCGGAGAGCAACCAAGGCCTTAATCCGTATGATCCACAGAGCAGTGTATCCTTCGTTCCATGAAAAATTGTCAAGCCACCAGCTAACCCCATTAACGGACGTCCATCTGGGAATCCGTCGGGACGCTGGGGCATAAAGCCTCCATCATACCAATGGACTTCTACTTCAGGAAAATCCACATTCGTCATTTTCTCACGAGCCGGAAAAACAAATTTTATGTATTCTGATTGTGGAGCACAATCAATAAACAATGATGAGGATGCCGCTTCTACTGAGATAGGATAACCTAATTTTAGTGCTTTGAATGTGGGATGTAGCACATGGCAACCCATATCTCCCAATGTGCCGGTTCCGAAATCCCACCAACCACGCCAGTTCCATGGGTGGTAAATAGAATTGAAAGGCCTCATTTTTGCGGGACCAATAAATAAATCCCAATCCAATGTAGATGGAACTCTGTGTTCCTTAATAGGCGTTTCCAGTCCTTGCGGCCACATGGGCCGATTCGTGGCTACTTCAACTTTTTTTACTTCCCCAATTTCATCATTCCATATCCATTCGCATATCAGATCCACTCCTTCATCAGAAGCACCTTGATTCCCCATTTGAGTAGCAACCTTGTATTTATCTGAAAGCTTAGTCAGTAATCTGGACTCGTAAATTGAATGAGTTAATGGTTTTTGAACATATACGTGCTTACCTAAGGTTATTGCTGTAGCAGCTATGATTGCATGCGTATGATCGGGGGTAGCTACTATAACAGCGTCAATTTCTTTACTCATCTCATCGAACATCTTACGAAAATCCTTGTATTTTTTAGCTCGAGAGAAACAGTCCAATACAGGCTTAGAATATTTCCAATCCACATCGCAGAGAGCGACTATATTTTCCGTATTAAAAACTGCCTGAATATTGGTTATGCCTACACCTCCGATTCCTACAACGGCAATATTAAGCTTGTCTGTTGGAGCAGTATATCCATGACTTTTACCTAAAATAGAACAAGGGGCAACTGTAAATGTAGTTGAAATCCTCTGCATAGAATTTCTTTTTTTTAATGTTTATTATAGATTCTGGCTATACTTATAGTCGTGACGTAAAGAAATAGTCGTAGCTGAGGGAAAGTCATCTGGTATTTCTTGTGTTACTTTTCCAGTTGCAGCCCATTCAGCACCACGTAATAGGATAACCTGAAATCCGGCACATTGCATTGCAATATTATTGTCAAGATCGTCTCCAACATGGCCTAAAGTCGTATGGAATATACGCGCCTTTCCGTAATCAACAGTAAACATAGCGAGCTCATCACGACCAGAACCTTTTGTATTGGAAGTAGAATGTGCCCAAAATAATACATCTTTAATTATACCCGGGCCACGCATTCGATCATATAATTCATCTTGTGCATGACGCCACATAGAAGGCAAGCCCTTCGTTATCGGATGATCCAGATTGCCACACTGAAGAACAAACTCATGCTTTAATCCATGAGAACCACCTCTTCCTTGAGATTCTTTATCATAAAAAACTTTATTATCTTTCAAATAAATATAAGGACCATCCGTTTCATCACGGTTCTCCCAACCTCCAAAACCTATTATTTTATTATATTCTTTCCAATCTCTAAATGCATTGTTAGCTGAATGATAAATTATTATACCTCCTCCTTTTTCGACAAAGTCTAAAAAAGATTGTTCAGTCTCTTTCGGCCATCTATCACCACAATAATCGAGTACGACTAATTGATAACCTGCGAAATCAGGTTTAAAATTAAACATATATTCCCCTTCCTTCGGTGAAGTAGCAATGTCCACAATAAAAAGTCCTGAATTTTCAAGTATTAGCTTTAATGCGATATGACTAACTTCCCATTTATGATTATTTTGTCCTGTCACCAATAATGTTTTGATTCTATTCTCATTGCTACACCAACATGATTCATATAATTTCAACATATTATTACGAAAAACTTCAGCAGAATAATTGTGAAGATATTTTTTTCGTCCGTTTTCTCCCATCTCTTTGACTTTAGTCGCATTTTGCAATAAATATATTATTTTTTCTGCGAATATTGAAGAGTCAATTTCTGGTGCATGGGAGTTTTCAATTACCGGAATATGTAATCCAGTTACTTCGTTCTCGACCATTTCACTCATTCCGGTGGATGTGCCGATAATAGGCAATCCATGCATCATCATTTCTATCACGACATAACTACACTGTTCATGGAAGGAAGGCATAATACCTATATCGGCTATTGTATATAATTCATAAAGTTTCTCTTTGTTTATAAATCCTGTCCAAATAACATTCATCCAAATATCTTCACATTCCAACATGTGAAGATCAAAATCTCCTCTTCCCGCAATAATGAAACGACAATCAGGATGAGTATTCAAAACAATTTTAAAAGCTCGTAGAGCATAAGCGAGCCCTTTCAAGCCATCCAATCTCCCAGCAAAAAGAATAACAGGGGCGTCGGAGGATATTCGAAATTTTTGTCGTAATTCAGATTTGTTTGTTAGAATTGTAGTATCAGCTAGCCCGTTATATATTACAGATATCTTATCTCTATTTATTCTGTATTCATCTTGTAATATTTGTCGCGTTTTATTTGAAAGACAAATGATATGGTCTGCTGTTTGAAAAAGTTGTTTTTCTTTTTGGATTGATTCTCTTAACTGTGCTAAACCTTTATCATCTATATATGTTTGCTTCATATTATGTATTTCCCTGGAATATATTGAATTAACTGATAGTTTTGAATAATAATCAAAAAAATGAATAGTCAGTACAATTTTGCAATTAAATGCTTTTTTTAACTCTTTTGCTAGTCCAACTTTTTGATTATAATTCAAGTGAAATATCAGGTTATTTTTATCTTTAATATGTAATTGAAGTAAATATACTATATTGCGATGATATAAATCCCAGTGTTCTTCAAGTTCTTTTGACCATTGTATAGGTGAAGGGAAATACCAATAGGTAGTTCCGTTTATTTCTTCTATCTTTATTTGAGGTTCTTCTGATGCCAAATTTATAATATAAACATTTATTGCACTATTTTTTAAGGTAGAAACTAATTCTCGAATATAGGTTCCAATTCCATATACATTTCCAAGCGTTTTTTCGCAAAAAACATATAAGTTCATGTTAATGGTATAATGATTGATATAATTGTAACATGTTACCGCAGAAAATATCAGAAGAATAGTTGTGTAGATATCTTCTCCGCCCTTTTTCACCCATCTGTTTGGCCTCCGTAGGATTTTCAAGTAAATATAAAATGTTTTTTGCCAAAAACTTCGTATCAATTTTCACTTTATCAGATTGAACAATAATTGGTATTTTTAATCCACAATCATTATCTACCACTTCATTCAATCCTGAAGTTGCTGTGGCTACGATAGGCAAATTATGCATCATCATTTCAACGGCTACATAACCAAATGGTTCGAAGAGTGAGGGTATAACGCCCACATCTGCTATCTGATAGAGTTCATACAAGTCGCTTTTTTCCAGTAATCCCGTAAAAGTTATTTTCGTACAATTATCTTTGGCTTCCTTAAAACAAATATCATAATTACCACTACCGGCTACTATCAGACGACAGTGTTGAAGTTTTTTCAATACTTCACGAAAAGCTTTAATTAAAAAGACTACTCCTTTTACTTCGTCAATTCGACCGGCAAATAGGATGACTTTTTCGCCAGATTGTAAATTCCATTTCTTTCGAAGATACTTAATAGAGCTCTTTTTATTAGTCACATCACATACTCCATTTGGTATAATAGATATTTTACTTGCATTAAGCCCATAATCCCGACACATTATTTCCTTCATATAATACGACAAAGAAATAATATGGTCTACTTTCCTATAAAAGGATCTTTCTATTTCAAATGATTTTCTTACATTCTCACTTAAACTGTCCGAAAAATCATTATTTAGTATGCCTCGCAAGCGAGGGACGTTATCATAAATAGTAAAACCCCATTCGGAAAAATGAGAAACAGCAACAATACGGCAATCGAACACATTCTTCAATTTTTCCGCTAGAGTGCCGCATTCGTAGAAATTCAGATGAAATATTAAATTCGTTTTGTCCTCTATATGCAATTGGAGCAAGTACACAATATTACGAAAATACAACTCCCATTGCTTTTCGTTACTTGTTGTTCGTTGATCAAATATAGCTAACGGAAAATCCCAATATTTAATTCCTTCTATTATCTCTATTTCTATTTGAGATTTTTCTGATACTAAATTTACCACACAAACGTTGATGTCGTTTTCTTTCAATGCCGCAGTTAGCTCACGGATGTAAGTACCAACACCAAAAACTGCTCCACGTCTGGTTTGATTAAAAATATACAAGTTCATCAAAATATTATCTATAAGAGTTGCATCCAAGCAGTATTAATTTGTTCAAGTGATGTCAATCGCAGCATTCCCTCACCGGCATATCCATTAAGAAGCCCCATACTGGTAGGAGCTACATCCAAACTTAGTATAGGAATTGGTACCAAATTCAACTTAAATTCATCTTGTAAAAAACCTTTTAAATATCGATTGTGGTGAAAATGACGTACAATATTGCTTACTGTAGAATTTCCTAAACGAAAGAAACTATGTAGTATTTCCGAAGATTTCAAATCCCATTCTATCTGAATTTGCTTTAAAAGTTCAGTGCAATGATCAAAACCAGGAAGTCTTTGTAAATCATATAGGAAATAAAAGACGTCTGATTGTTCCATGATTGATATATCCGATAAATTTTCTTCTATTAGAGCTATTATCCTTAATAAACATTGACGTGCTTGCACTAATGCCCCCGGATATTGCAATCGTGCAACCCAATATCGTCCGTAACCTGTTAATCCATTATACTGAGAAAAATCCTGCCAAGGGTCATACATAACAGCCCGTACCATTCGTTCATCAAAGTCTTCACAAATATCATCTTCCACGTTTAGAAAGCTGTTTCGAATTAAGTAGTCTATCCCTACACCTATGCCTGCTATCCCTTTTTCATAATCTGCCGGACTATTAACATGTATTTGACTCATCATTTCACCAATCACTTCCATGGCATAATCAGCAAATAGACTGTTGTTGGTATATTTTGCATAATGAAAAAAGAAAATCGCTACTCCTATTTTGCCATTTACCAAACCCGGACATTCGGTTAAAGTCCCATTAAGTAGGAGCATGTCTGTAATTTGAAGGATGTCTTTCTTCATTTTATTATTGTCTCTTTGCATTTTTAGTAAACAAAGTTTATTTCTTATGTTTTATCAACATAATTACCGGATTTGATTCTTCATTCAGTGTCGATGCAATTTTTTTTAATTCGCCTCTCAGTTCTCCTTTTTGGTATGATTCTACGAGTTGGTAAGCTTCTAATGGATACCATGATGCTATTTTGTGATTGACTGGATTTGCAGCAATCATGTACATTTCTTTTTTTACTGAGTAATCTCCATTGTATACAGTGTAATTATAAACAGTTCTTTCTATTCTATCATACACCAGATAATGTCTGGGAAATCCTTCATATTTATTAAAATCATATGTGTTTTTTATGGCTTCCATAAAGATATGACGATCAGAAACAAATCTTAAAACAAGAAATATTTCCGAATCCATGGATTCTATAGGTGGAGTTCTGACAAGAAATGGCAAAAGGTTATTATCCGACGCCAATGTATATACAGTATCAGATGAATGCTCTACAAGTAACCAATTATCCTTATAAGGAATTATTGCTTTATATCTTCCAGGAGAGACAAGTGTCCATGTACCATCAGCTTGTTGCATAATCTGTTCTAAGATTCTTTTCTTGTTAAACGGAATTTCAACTTCTTTTGTAATACTCCCATCCTGCTTAGATACAAGAAGAACACCTGTTTTTTCATTATATGCATCATAGCAAATCAAGTTATCTTCATTATAATTAAGAACTTCAGTATAAAACTCAGAGCCAAAACCTTCTTTATCTTTAAAACTTCTTTTGAAATTTCCGTATAAATCATAAACAGAAATTCTTTTTCTATGAAAGTCGTTCACGAAAATTTCATTATTATTCTCGTCTAACATAATCCCTGAATTAATACTTATATACTCTTCGGGTCCTTGTCCTTTACGATTAATTTTCCGTAAAGCTTTTCCGTTCCTATCATAAATATAAATATTACCATCTCCATTTCGGTTCGTAATCAATATGAATTTTTCACCGATAGCTTCAACAAAACCTTTATTGTAAAATTCATCTTTTGCTTCCAGCGCTACGTATTCCACATCCATAAAATCCTGAAGGATTAGTTCCTTTTTGGGATAATCTGTTTTAGTGACGTCAATTATTAGAAAATTATTATTTGTTTTATTTTCTTGGCATCTAACCATCATAAAACAGACGATGACTAAAATTATATAAATCGACCTCATAATATATTTTAATAAATTATCATTCGGATGAATCATTCTTGATATGGCAAAGATTGTATCGCCCAATAACTATTTCATAATCGGAGGGAGAAGGGCAAAGCCATTGATATACACAATTACAACATGGTTCTTGAGTGCGAATGTTGAACCATGATTGGCCTTCTTCTATTTCTTTACTTACTATTTCATAAATATTATCAGTATAAATATTTCCAAGTTTACTATGGTTTAAATTAGCATAAGCATCACCATTAGACATAATATTAATTTTGCCAAAATCGTAAACATTTAGTGCTTGACGAGTGAAAAAATCCTTAATGGTCATTGATGTTGATAAAATATCTTCTTTTGTAAGGAAAACATTTTCTTCAAAAAAACGAATATTATCTCCTGTATATATAGGATTTAATCTATATTTTTTAATCTGAAATTGTTTGACAATTCGTTTTACATATTGGATATCTTCTTCAGATGAAATATAAAAAATATATTCAATCGATAATGTTTGTTTAAGTAACAATTGTCTTGCTTGACTCCATTGTTTCATGTCAATAGGAAGTTGAACTGAAATCTTGTATGAAAAATTATTTTTAAAATTCGGTTGTAGAGGAATGACATTTTTATAAGAACATAACAAATTTTTAGGTGATGAACGTTGATCAAAATATGATAATAAATCGTTGATATTTAAGACTAACCCAATATTTCCAATAATATTAAATGTTGGACTTCCCGGAATTAATTTTAGAAAAGAAATCAATTTGATAATATCAACTGTATTATCTATATAAAAATTAATCTCAAATAGATTTTCTAAAATATTTTTTAATGGAGAAAAATTATGTTTTTTATATAATTCTAACTTATTTTGAAAATTAAAATAAGGTAATAATTGGACTGGCTTTCCATTTGATAGAGACACATCTATTATATCTCCCATATACTTTTTGCGAAGCTCTTCAATAAAAACATTAACGTCCTCCTGTTTATATCTATATTCATTTAATTTAATAACTCCACAGTTTTCCACTTGCAGTAATTCACGCAACAATGTGATTACATTTTCTTTTTCTGATTCAATATACTCACCATCAAGAGTGTTATAAAGTAAGAGACAGTTTTTTGTTATACTAACAAATACATAAGGTTCTATGAAAAACCAATATTGATTGGGTGTGTTCATGGCAATTATTCAATAATAAGAACGTTTTCAAGTATTTGAGAGAAATCTGCAGGATATTTTTCCAAATAAGAGAAGATGCGACACAATTTATTTTTAAATGCTTTTTCTCCCTTAAAATTTTCACATACAAACTCTTCTGAATTTATACTGTCTATATTACTCAAATGAAATAAACATACCCCACAATGACGATATGCATAACATGATTGACAAGATTTTTTAATTTTATTATAATAAAAATTGTATTGTTCTGTTATTTTGGTAATATCAATGTCTATTTTTTTATCATCTACGTTTCCTAAAGAATACTTATAATTAATTTTTTCGCATGGCAACAATTTGTTGCGATTTGTTAAGAATATCTTTTTCGAAAATGGAGTACAAGTATTTGTTGGTAAAAATTCCTCGTCAACAAGAAATAATGCATTTATATGGGATAAATAATAATTAATAGAAATGAACTTAAGAAAGTCTGTCAACTCCGAATATAAAGACATAGAACTACGTGTTATCTTTGAGAGTTCTGATTCTCCATCTTGGAATTCAACTTCACTCTCCCATTTACGACGAAACATATTTTTAAGCAATTCTATTTTCTCCACTTTTATATTTCTCGTATTTAACTCCGATATTCTTGGAATTTTATGATATCTTGTGTAAATAAATTCATAGATATCTTTTACTGAACTTTTATCATGCAAAACAGCATTGAAATTTATATACTCTTTAAAATATTCTGGATATTTTTTTTGAATCAGGTCAATATTTTCAATGACTTTGTGAAAAGAGTTTTTTTTACTTTTAGCAAAAACACGGTAACTATGATTTTCTTCATTTCCATCTAAACTAACTAATAACTCAAATTTATTTTGAGCTAAGAAATCTATATGTTTGTGAATAAGCGTGGCATTAGTTGTTATAGAATATTCAATTTCAATTTCTTTTTTAGAATTTAATTGCTTGGATATATCAACTATTCGTTTGATAAAATCCATATTTAAAAGAGCTTCTCCTCCATAGAAGCTGATATATAGTTTGCTGAATTTGTTTTTAGGTTTGTTATCAAAAATATACTTCAATAAATTAATAGAATACGAGATATTAATTTTCTTTCCAATTCTCTTATCATATCCATCATACAACTCTCCTAATGCACAATAAGTACAATTTAGATTGCATGAATCTGTCACTTCAAATACAATTTGTTTTGTATTAATAATACTATCCTTTACAACTGACTCTTCCAGTATTTTAAAATCGACATTTTTTGAATCTGTAAAAAAGCCATATTTACTCAGATAGTCTTTCTTCTTAGAGTAATAAGGGTCTATATGTATTGAATTATTAAAATTCTTTTCAAATTCCGGATGTATTAACATTGACAACCTGCGTTGATCATCGTATAAATATACATTATTATTATCAGATTTGTGAATAAATGTTTTCGTCATGATTAATGTGCTAAAGAAATCGACAACTGATGGTCAATAATGATACCTGTTGTCGATTTCATTCAAAATAAAATGCCTAAATAAATATAACTTCTACATGAGAAGATAATTAGTAAGCCATTAGGAGGTTATTATAGGTATCTGTATGTACACTACGAACGTTCCAAAGAGAAACACAATTACAAACCGCATCACGACATCCACATCCTCCTTTTAAAACACTCATCTTACGGCGCTCAAGTTCATTTTTACTAAATTGATTTAGTTTAATTTTACCTAATGTTTTCATTTCCTTTTTTTTAATTAGACAATATAAATAATTTCATCACAAAATAACTACAGAAATAGGGCAAACAGTATGTATTGTATTTTATGTGTATTAACATTTTTTAGTCTCAATAAAAAATCTTCTTTACTAAAGTAAAATTAAAGATGCAAACAATTGAGGTACTTTTTTTAGTTAATAATTCAACTTGAAATCAATTCTAAATTCAAATGACCTTTAAACTTCTTAACAGCGATACGTGAAAAATATTCAATCAAATTATTACTAATAATAAAAAATTAGTAAGACATAAGGTTTGCGTTATAATTTTCAATAGCTATGCTACGAATGTTCCAAAAATCGCAATTACAAACAGTGTCACGACATCCACAACCACCTTTTAAGGCATTCATTTTACGTTGCTCAAGTTCATCTTTACTGAACTGATTTAATTTGATTTTTCCTAATGTTTTCATTTTTTGTTTTTTTAATTTGACAGATTAGAGTAACTTCACAAAGTTAAACAAAAATGATATTAAACAATACGTAATGTTTGTTTTTAGTTTTATTTAACTTTTTTTGCGTTTTTTGTATTCGGATTTTGATTAAAATGAAACAAACTCATTAGTCTCTGATATTAATAAAATAATTCGAAAAAGCTGAAATTTATAATTATTAAACTGGTTTCGTTCATCATAATTAAATTTGAAAATGAAAGTAAAGTCTATTAATGTTAAATACTTGAAAATAAATAAACGGTATATACGGTTTGTTGAAATCTTTATTATACTTTTGTAAAAAGATGAGTGGTTTTCACGAATTTCAAAATAAATATAAGTATTGATAATATAATAAAACTTTAATTGAAACTTATATGGAATTATCTAAATACAATTTTTTCTTTGTGTATAAAAATAAGCATCTTATATACAATTCATTGTCCAATTCATTTGCAGAGATTGACATACAGTTATATGATTTTTTAAAAGATAAAGAGAATATAAATTTAAATGAAAATATTTTGTCGGATGTGAAAGATGATTTAGTAAGAATGAAAATTCTTGTAGAGAATGAAAAAGATGAATTAAATGAAATTAAATTCATATCCGATAGAAGAAGAAACAGTGACAAAATATTAAATTTAACAATTTTACCTACTCTAAACTGTAACTTCGCTTGCACATATTGTTTCGAAGAGCACGCGCATCAAGAGCAAATGAGCAATGAAATAGAGGACCTTATAATCGATAAAATAAAAGAATATAAAACTACAGAGTCCTTAAGAATCACTTGGTTTGGAGGTGAACCTTTGCTGGCATTCGATAGAATGGTAAGTTTAACTAATAAAATTAAAAAATTAGGATTTCCCTTCACGGCGGGCATTATTACTAATGGTTATTTATTAACAGAAAAAATTATAAAGCAATTGGAATTTTTGAATATTAAGTCTATCCAAATCACAATTGACGGAATGTCTGATACGCATGATTCCAGAAGAAAGTTAATCTCCGGAAGAGGTACATTTTTAAAAATTATTGAAAATGTTGAATTATTAAAAAAGATAGAACCAAATATTCCTGTATCAATTAGAGTTAACATTGATGATAACAATAAAGACGAATTTATTAAAGTTTACGATTTTTTTCATAAGAAAAATTATCAGAAATTAGTAGTAACACCTGCATTTGTAGAAGATATTTCAACAAGTAAGGAAAACCCTTGTTTATTTAACAGACAGAAACGAGCAGATTTCCTTATCTACTTAAATAAAAAATTTAATTTAAACTTTACACATTTTTATCCTTTAGGCGATCGAAATGAATGCGGTATTAGAAATGTTAACACACTTGTTATAGGGCCAAGAGGTGAATTATATAAATACTGGAATGATGTTGGTAATGACGATAAGATTATTGGTGGATTAAATAATAAGTTTAAAAATAATTATAGGCTACTTCTTAGATATTTAAACGGTGCAGATCCCTTTAATGATGAAAAATGCAAGTCCTGTTTTCATTTTCCCACATGTGGAGGTGGGTGTCCATATCTAAGATTAAAGAATGAGTATGAAAATGAGAATTTCGATACTTGTGATTATATTAAAGATAATTTGGAAAGTTTTTTAGTCTTACATTATCTGAATAAGGAAAAAATAATGGATTCTACAAAATAAAAATCAATCATGAAAAGGACTATATTACTCTATTTTTTAACTTGTCTATTTTTTTGTTCCAGTACTCATGCTCAAATTGGCGGAGATTCAAATTCTTTAACAAAAAGACAAATGTTTGAAGATTTCGATCTATTCTTCTATAAGTTAGATAGTATTAATCCGAATCTTGAAGTAGTAAAAAAAACAACTGGTTATGATATCCTTGCTGAACTACGTAATCTTAGACAAAAAATAGATACTGTGACAAATGATATGGGTTTTTTCGACATTATGTACAGAGCAATGATTCTTTGTAAAGATCGACATGTCAGCTTCACTCCTACTAATACTCAAGATACTCTGGTTGCAAAACTAGCAAATAATAATTTGAAAAAAGTGATGAAGATCTATAATAAATACGATGAAAGATTTAATCCCTTCCCAATATATTATGTTGATGGTAAATATTATGCAACCGATGTTTTTTCTCTCAATTCCGAATTATTAGTACCCGCCAAATCGCAAATCATACAAATAAATAATCTTGCCGTAGATGAATACATAGAAAAATATGTTGTACCTATATATGAACAACCTAGATGGGATAATAAACACAAAAAATATTATGTTCGTACCCTTTTCCCTCCTAAAAGAACCGGATTTTCAGACAAATTTATCGTAACATATCTAAATAATGGAAAGACCGAAATAAAAGAACTCTCGGAATATAAAATCAATTTTCCTTTGAATAAAGGCGTCTTTGATCCAAATGTGCTTTATTTAAGTAGAGACAAGATATTATATATACGTGTTCCTGTAATGAATCATGAATGGATAAAAGATTATAAGGATAATATATTAAAAAATAAAGGTAAGGAAATAGATAAAGTTGTGATTGATATAAGAGGAAACGGAGGAGGTTCCGACTTTGTTTGGATTGGTATATTATCTGCAATTATTGATAAGCCCATATCATCATTGGAACGGCTTGCATTCAAGGATAATAATCTTGTGAAAGAATATCTTAAGAAAAATAATATTACATATACCAGCGAAGAGTTAGATAAAGAGCCCTTATATATTGGTAAAGATAAATATTTCTGCATTCAAGCGCCACGAAAAATAGATCCTGATGAAAATTCATTGAGATATACAGGGAATATTTATGTATTAACGGATTTTCGATGTTTCTCGTCAGCATTAGCTTTTTCTGCCTATTGCCAAAATGTTGAACGATTAATTACAGTTGGAAATCCTTCAGGATTTTTATGCGGACAGGGTGTCACTCCTTTTTATTTTACATTCCCTAACTCGAAAATTAGTTTTAGAATTCCGAATTGTTTAGATGCAACAAATGTAGCTCCAAATGATTTCTATGGTTATTATCATAATTTTGTCGAAATTCCTGTTGATTTAAGCTTAGAATACTTAACCACCGAAAGCGCTTTCGAAGGACTTATGTTTAGTGAAGACTATTTGTATTCTATAGATCCAGTATTTAGAAAAATATTAGATTTACAATAGGGGGTATACCTATATAATCAATCGAAAAAACAGACGATTGCTTTTCAATTAAGAACATGATTCATAAAAATTGATCATGACATTTATTCTTTACACCCAATTCGATGCCATGGACTGCGGTCCCACCTGCTTGCGTATGATTGCCAAGCATTATGGCAGGCACTACAGTCTGGAAACCCTTCGCCAACATTCATTCATCACGCGCGAAGGGGTGTCCATGTTGGGTATAAGTGATGCCGCGGAATACATTGGTTTTCGCACATCGGGGGTAATGATTTCCTTTGAACAGTTGGTAAATGACGTTCCGTTGCCTTGCATTGTACATTGGAAACAAAACCACTTCGTGGTGCTTTACAACATTAAAAAAGACAAGAAAGCCGGACACCGTATTTATGTAGCAGACCCTGCGTTGGGTTTGGTAACGTATGACGAAGTCGATTTCAAAAAATGTTGGTACAGTACCAAGAAAGACGAAGAAGAAAAGGGAACCGCACTTCTTTTAGAACCCGGTCCCGAGTTTTTCGACCGTGAAGATGAAAAAGAAAACCGCAACCGCAGTTTACGTTATTTCTTGCGTTACCTTGCACCCTACAAAAGCCAATTATTACAATTGGTGTTGGGAATGCTGGTTGTGAGTATCCTGCAACTGATTTTTCCTTTTCTTACGCAATCATTAGTAGATGTGGGTATCCGCGATGGTAACCTGGGTTTTATCACGTTGATACTGATTGCTCAATTAGTTATCTTCATTGCCCGCCTTTCCGTGGAGTTTATCCGGAGCTGGATATTGTTACACATGAACACGCGGATAAATATCGCCCTGATTTCCGACTTTCTGGCAAAGTTGATGAAAATGCCGCTCCGTTATTTCGACACGAAAATGACGGGCGATATCATGCAACGCATCGGCGACCACGGACGCATCGAAACGTTCCTTACGGGCAATTCCATCAGCACGCTTTTCTCGTTTGTCAACTTCTTCGTGTTCGCCTTTGTCCTGGCGTATTACAACTTGATCATCCTCGGTATCTTCCTTGCCGGAAACGCCTTGTATGTGGCTTGGATACTCTTCTTTATGAAATACCGCCGCGAACTCGATCACAAACGTTTCGCCCAGTCGGCCGGAGAACAGAGCAACATCATCCAGCTGATTACGGGAATGCAGGAAATCAAACTGAACAATTGTGAAAAACAAAAGCGCTGGCAATGGGAACGCATCCAGGTAAAACTGTTCAAGATCGGGATAAAGGGATTGGTTTTGGGTCAACTCCAACAGGTCGGTTCCGTGTTCTTCAGCCAGACTACCAATATCATTGTTTCGTTTATAGCTGCCAAAGCTGTTGTGGAAGGACAAATGACACTGGGAATGATGATGGCGCTGACCTACATCATCGGACAACTGTCTGCGCCGGTGGAGCAGTTTATCGGTTTCGCCCGTTCATTCCAGGATGCCCAAATCAGTTTGGAGCGGTTGAACGAAGTTCACGGCAAAGAAGACGAAGAAGAAACCATTGAAAACAAATTGACTGTATTACCCGATAAACGCGACATTTCCATCGAAAACCTCTCATTCAGTTACGACGGCGCCGACCGTGATTATGTGTTGGATAATATCAATCTGACTATTCCTCAGGAAAAAGTAACCGCCATAGTGGGAGCTAGCGGAAGCGGAAAAACCACGTTGATAAAATTGTTATTGGGTTTTTACGAGCCTAACAAGGGAGCCATTAAGATCGGTGAGACACCGTTAAGCGTCATCAATCCGCACCTTTGGCGCAGTAAGTCCGGATCGGTTATGCAGGACGGGTTTATCTTTTCCGAAACCATCGCCCAGAACATCGGTGTGGGCGATGACTATGTGAACATAGAAAAGCTGCGCCACGCCGTAACCGTTGCCAATATCCGCGATTTTATAGACTCCCTGCCGTTGGGTTATAACACCAAGATCGGGATGGAAGGTAGCGGTATTAGTCAAGGACAACGTCAACGCATTTTGATTGCCCGTGCCGTGTATAAAAATCCGGAGTTTATCTTTTTGGATGAAGCTACCAACGCCTTGGATGCCAATAACGAAAAAGAGATAATGAAGCATTTGCATCAGTTTTACAAGGGTAAAACCGTTGTAGTGGTAGCACACCGATTGAGTACGGTACGTGATGCCGACAAGATCGTGGTGTTAGACCAGGGAAAAGTAGCCGAAGAAGGTACGCACGAAGAACTGACGGCTTTGCGTGGCAAATATTATGAATTGGTTAAAAACCAGTTGGAGTTGGGTAAATAAGCTGTGAAGCATGGAAAACGAAGAAAAGAAATATAAAGCGATTGAACTTCGCAGCGAGGAAGTGCAGGAAGTGATGAGCGAGATTCCGCCGTGGATACTTCGCCGGGGAATTACCACGCTGTTCGTTATCGTGACGGCTCTCTTAAACGGTAGCTGGTTCTTTAAATATCCCGATACCATTACGGCGGAAATAACGGTAACCTCGCTGGAACCGCCGGCGAGCATCATTGCCCGCTCCACGGGAAAGATGGATGAGATTTACGCCAAAAACAACCAGACGGTTACGGCGGGAACCCCTTTGGCGGTCATTCAAAATCCGGCAAACAGCGAGGATATGCTTTCGCTTATCCAAACGATAAAACAGTGGGAAGCATCGGACTATTCCGATGAAACGACATTGTCCGTTTTTGCCGAAAAGTCATTCGCTCTGGGGGGTATCCAATCCGTTTATGGCGCTTTTTTGAACAGTTTGAGCGATTATCAAAATTACAAGAGACAGAACTATTATCCGCAGAAAATAGCATCGCAGCAAAAACAGCTGGCCACTCAACGCGAATATTATAATCGTATCATCCGGCAAGAACCGGTAGTAAGCGAACAGTTTCAGACATCAAAAAGTATTTTTGAACGCGACTCCGTTCTTTTGTCAAAGAATGTAATTTCCGGAAACGAATACGATATATCCAAAAGCAGTTTCCTTCAAAACAAGCAAGCCTATCTTTCATTCAATGCATCCATAAAGCAATCGGAACTGCAACTGTTGCAGGGCGAAGAAAACCTGTTGGATTTACGTCAGCAAGCCACGGAGTTGGAACAAAAATACCGGCTTTCGCTTCAAAATGCCATTGAAGCATTGAATGCCCAGATAAAAGCGTGGGAACGCGACTATTTGTTGGTCAGCCCGATAAACGGCGTAGTAACCCAGATGGGCATTTGGAGCAGCAACCAGAACGTCAATGCGGGCGAAACCGTTTTTACGGTTGTCCCGTTACAACAAGACACACCCAAAGGGAAAGCGATACTTCCGGCTCAAGGTGCGGGAAAGATAAAAGCAGGACAACGGGTAAACGTGCGCATCAACAACTTTCCCGACCAGGAATTTGGGTATCTCATCGGAAAGGTGGAAAGTATCTCGAGCGTTCCCACGGCGGAAGGGTTTTATGTGGTGGAAATCGGTTTTCCCGCCGGTATGCAGACCAACTACGGGAAAACATTGCCTATCACGCAACAAATGCTCGGCAGTGCGGACATCATTACCGACGACTTGCGTTTAATGGAACGGTTTTTTATGCCGGTAAAGAAACTGCTTAAAAATCAGCAATAACATGAAAGAAAAATATATATTTCTGAAAGAATATACCGATCGATTGATAGAAAAAGGAAAATGTTTATCTGACATCGGGCTTTGGAATGGTAAAATGGGCATTGCCATTTATTTGTTGCATATTTCACGACTCACAAAAAGTGAAAAATACGAGAATGAAGCTTCGGAACTGATTGACGCCATTTATGAACAGATTTCTTTTGAAAAACCATTCTTTTTTGATAGTGGTTTACTCGGTATCGGATGCGGTTTTGAATACATCATTAATAATGGTTTTGTTGATGCGGACAGGGACGAAATACTATCGGAATTTGATCTTTTGGTAAGAAGTATAATTGATTCTCGTCCCATAGAAGATTTAGATCTAAAAAGTGGTGTGTGCGGTATTGGTTACTATCTGTATGGCCGATTAATAAACCGGAAAGAAGACGACAACAGTATGGTTACCTTAAAATTGAAAGAATATTTGATATACCTGATTGACTGGGTGGAATATTTACTACTGAAGATAACAAATAAAAAGGCTTACAACGATGCATATTTTTTGCTTGCACGATTACATAAACTGAATGTATTCAATCATAAAGTCGAAAAACTCTTAGCTACATGTTCAAGAAAAATAATTGATTTTAACTGTCCGATAACGGATAACTACGAGTTATTGGGGATAGATTCATTGAAAATGTTGAAACCATGGATATAACATCGCAACTTACCGTTGTTATACCCGTTAGAATTGATTGTCAAGAACGAAGTGAGAACATTGAGTCAATTCTTATTTATTTAATTAACTGTACATCTGCAAATATTGTTATAATGGAGGTTGATGATAAACAGAAACTATTTATAAAGTTAATGAATAAGAGAATAAAATATTATTTTCAAAGAGATTTGGATAGAATCTTTCATCATACCCGATATAGAAATGAACTAACAAAGTTATCGGAAACTAATATTGTCGCTGTTTGGGATGCCGACGTTTTTATAAATCCAAACCAAATAATTAAAGGAATTGAACTTATTAACAATGGTTTATCCATGTGTATTCCTTATGATGGAAGAGCATTTTATTTAGACTCAACAGATAGTAAAGAAGCTAGAAAAGATATTTTTTCTTATCTCCATAGTTATAAAGAAGGTTCTCATGTTGTAACACTTGGACGCCTTTCTGTTGGAGGAGTATTTATTGTAAACAAGGATCGTTATTTACAAATTGGAGGAGAAAACGAAAACTTTTACGGTTGGGGACCAGAAGATGCAGAGCGTGTAAAACGAATGGAAATTTTGGAAGAACCTATTAGCAGAATTGAGGGACCTTTATTTCATTTATATCATCAAAGAGGAGTTAATTCTACTTTTGGTTATGATGATAGGGATAAAAATAATATGATTGAATTAATAAAAGTGTGTCGCATGAATACAATTCAACTAAAAGAGTATATAAATTCTTGGATATGGGTAAAATAAAACGAGTTCTCTCGTTGAATTTTTATTTTTATACTTGTTTAAACAAATACGTAATATTTCATTTTATTATATATGAAACTCATTTCTCGAACTGTTACAATCCTTGCAATGGGAATAACGATCATGGTTTTTGCCGCCTGCAACGCCGACAAGAAAGAAAAGCCCGACGAAACCGTCCAACAACTGTTGCCCGACGCGCCGGCGGAAGTAAC
>ENA-UOOM01001863-UOOM01001863.1-fermentation-metagenome-genome-assembly--contig:-NODE-1863-length-18933-cov-11.279532_pt1 | contig 18933 bp, 13 predicted proteins | sample MGYA00245781_ERZ724031 | MGnify/ENA primary metagenome ERZ724031 (study PRJEB28704, sample SAMN03018317) | fermentation metagenome | biome: anthropogenic terrestrial biome; feature: soil... | reverse complement strand
AGAAGCACTATAATTACTATACGTCTAAATCACCATTTGAGCTAAAAATTAAAGAAATAATCAGTCCTTGCTTTTAACTGAAATAATGAATGTTACTAAAAATCCGCCCCATAAAATAGTTCCACCCAAAGCCATAAAGAAAATAGCCTGTGCTGTCATAATTTTCACCTCCTTATTTGTCAGATGATTTCCATCTGCATTTGCTTATTATGTGTGCACCGATAATTCCTATCACGATTACAAGCCACCCGTATAAAAGCAGCGGCAATGTATCGTAACCTCCGTACGGAGTCTGAAATTCTTTTATGATGCTTTGAACAACTGTAATTATAAGCATTCCAGGTGTAATGTATTTTATAATTACATCCCACCAAGAGCCGATACGGAAATAAGAAATTTTGTTTACATGGTCCCTGACCGTCTTCGGTTTTAAATACCAACCGACTATAACGGCTTCAAGCAATCCTGCACATACGATACCGTAGTTGTTAATATAGTTATCCATTATATCAAGTAAATAAAGTCCTGCGTCAGTAGCAAAAGCAAGGCTTAATACAAAACCTATTACGCAAATTGCAGTAACAACTTTTTTACGCGGAATATCGAACTTTTCTCCGATAGCCGCCGAAATTGCTTCCGTAAGCGAAACCGAAGAAGTAATTCCCGCGAATACGAGGCAGACAAAGAACATAACTCCTAATATATTTCCCCATACGCCCATATGCGTAAATACATTTGGGAAAGCTATAAACGCAAGGCCTATTCCGCTTGTAACGACTTCATCAACGGGGACATTTTGCATTGTCGCCATGGCTCCCAAAATGGAAAAAACACCTATTGCCGACAAAAATTCAAATCCGCAGTTAGCAAACGCAGTCATAAATGCGCTGTTATTAATATCAGTTTTTTCCGGAAGATAACTTGAATACGTCATCATGATTCCTGTGCCGATACTCAGTGAGAAAAATACCTGTCCATAGGCGGAAATCCAAATTTCAGGATTTTTTACCGCATTCCAGTCGGGTTCAAACAAAACGTTTAAGCCTTTTGCGGCTCCCTCTAATGTAACGCCTCTTATTACAATAATAAACATAATAATGAAAAGCACAGGAAGAATAATTTTACTGGTTTTTTCAATGCCTTTTTTTACTCCCTTGTAGCACACCGCCCAGTTAAATAGCCAAATAACAAAAATTCCGATTGCAATTGGCAGCACTATTTTGTTAAAAGACGTTGGAGAAGAGGAAAGCTGTAAAAAATCTTCATAGAAGAATTTATTTGTATCCGCTCCCCATGTTTTATTAAAGCTCATAAGCGCATATTTTACAGCCCAGCTTAAAATCATGGAATAATAGCATAATATAAACGATGAACTTATAATTGGCCACCAGCCAATCCACTCAAACTTTTTGTTAATTAAGCTTAAGCATTTCGGAGTCGAGCCCTTGTATTTATGCCCTATTCCGTATTCCAAAATCAAAAGCGGAATACCCGCTGTAAAAATTGCACAGAAATACGGCAGGAAAAAAGCTCCGCCTCCGCTTGAATAGACCTCATATGGAAAGCGCCATATGTTGCCGAGCCCTACCGCAGACCCGATTGCCGCAAGTATAAAACCAAACTTACTGTTCCATTGTTCTCTCTGTTTTTCCATTTTACCACTCCTTAAATCCTATTACCCTAACCCGGGATGGAGCAACAAAAAAAGCCCATCCCCGGTATTTCTACCAGAGGACGAGCTTAATAAAGTCCGTGTTACCACCTCAGTTTATCAACACTTCACAATGTTGACCTCACAGGTGCTAAATATAACACCATGTTGCTATAACGGGCAAAACCGGAACCTGCTAATACGATTTTCACAGGTCAGCATAGAGAACGAGTTCGAAAGTATTCTATACGCTCCATCTCAACAAAAAGGAGTTCTCTGTAATATATTATACAACCTACTGGTTTCTCATTTCAGCGATTAGGAAGAATTATATCAGTTTTAAAAATTTATGTCAAGTACTTTTTATAATATAATAATATAAAGACTAAGTTTTGTTAATACCGGTTTCTATATTGCTTTTCCTTTACTTCCACACACACACATTTTCGACATCACATACTGCTTTACATATTCCCTACCCAAAGCATTGTACTTTTTCGGATCAAACACATTCGGGTTTGCTGAGATATATTCTTTTACACCTTTTGTAAAAGCAATTCTCAAGTCCGTTGCATAGTTAACTTTACATATTCCTCTTTTAACACATTCTTTTACTGCTTCGTCCGGAACACCGGAAGTTCCGTGTAAAACGAGCGGAACTTCCACTACTTTTCTAATTTCGCTTAGTCTTTCAACATCCAACTTAGGTATTCCTTTATATACACCATGGGCTGTACCTATGGCAACTGCAAGGGAATCAACTTTAGTTGCCTCAACAAACTGCAAAGCTTCCTGCGGGTCGGTATATCCCCCGTTTCCGCCGTCCAAGTCGTCTTCTTTTCCGCCGACTTTTCCAAGTTCCGCTTCAACAGGAACTTTTGACGGATGACACGCATCGACAACAGCCTTTGTTACTTTGATATTATCTTCAAAACTCTCGTGTGAACCATCTATCATGATAGATGTATAGCCCGTTCTGAGCGCACGCATTGCAAGTTCAAAGCTGTCCCCGTGGTCCAAATGCATAACTACCGGTACGCTCGCTTTTTCGGCGGCAACTTTAACGTTAGCGTAAAAATATGCCAAATCAGCATATTTTACAGTTGACGGGGTGGTCTGCATAATTACGGGTGAATTTAATTCTTCCGCCGCTGCGACAACGGCTTGTACCATTTCCATGTTTTCAACATTAAATGCTCCTACAGCATATCCCCGGTTTTGTGCGTCTAACAATAATTCTTTTGTTGTAACTAATGGCATAATTGTTCCCTTCATTATCTATTACTGTTTATTTAACAAGCTTACTACTTCTTTGCTTGATTTAGCGTTTCTCAACGAGTTGATAAATTCTTCGTGCATTAATTTTGAAGAAAGAGATGCAAGTGTTCTCAAATGTAAATCGCCGTCTTTGTCGTTTGTTGCAATCATAAATACAATGTAAGCCGGCTCTCCGTCCTCAGCTTCAAAATCAAAACCGGTTTTAGAAATACCCACAGCGACTCTTGGTTTAATTACAGCCCCTGTTTTTGCGTGCGGAATTGCAATTCCCATTCCCATACCTGTCGTAGAAAGTTTTTCTCTTGCATAAATTGCTTTTTTAAATGTGTCTTTATCTGAAAGCACACCATCTCCGTCAAGTAAAGAAACCATTTCGTCAATTACTTCGTCTTTTGTTTTTCCGCTAATGTCAAGCTTTACTGTTCCTTCTTGGAATAAAGAATCGTTTGTTTTATTTACTGCTTTTTTTTTGAATCTTCTGCCGCTCCTGTTACTTTTGGAGTTACAGCAGCATACAGAATTGCGCCTACAACAGAACCTGCCAAAATACAAGCTACCCACATAAGCGGTTTATTTACAAGACCTAAAATAAGGAATCCGCCGTGCGGTGCCGGAACCTGAATTTTCAACATATAAGAAAGTACTGCTGAAATTGAAGAGCCTGCCATCAATACCGGAATAACCTTGAGCGGATTTTTAGCGGCAAACGGAATAGCACCTTCGGTTATATGAGTACATCCGAGAATATAGTTGACTAAACCCGCTGTTCTGTCAGCCTTTGTAAATCTGTTCTTAAAGAAAGTTGCCGCAATTGCGATGATAAGCGGAGGAGTCATGCATGCCGCGGAAACACCCGCCATAAAGAAGTAGTTGCCCTGGCCTAAAAGAACTGTACCTGTTACATAAGCCGCCTTGTTGACAGGGCCGCCCATATCAAATGCAGACATACAGCCTACAACAATTCCCAAAATAATCGGGTTTGAATTCTGAAGTCCTGCAAGGAAGTTCATCATAGCGTCGTTGATAGCTGCACAAGGCTTACCGATAAGAACCATTAATGTTCCGACTATTCCAATCGAAATAATAGGAATCAGGAAAATCGACTTTAATCCTTCAAGCTGACGCGGCATATTTTTAAGCAGTTTTACAACCAGTAAAACAAAATAGCCCGCAAAGAAACCGGCAATAATTCCGCCAATAAATCCTGAGCCTGTCTGGGAAGCAATCACACCCCCGACAAGTCCTGCCAGCATACCGGGACGCCCCGAAATCGACTGAGCAATAAACGCTGCGAGAACAGGAACCATCAGCCCCATTGAGTATCCGCCGACTTTATTAATCAAAGCGGCAATTGCGTTAAACTGTTCCGAATTAGGGTCTGCGGAAAAAATTCCCCACAAGAATGATATAGCGATTAAAACGCCGCCCGCAACAACAAGCGGAAGCATATGGGAAACGCCGTTCATAAGATGCTTGTAAATTTTATATGCGCCCGAAAGTTCTTCTTCGTCTTTTGAGCTCTGTACGGAATTTCCTTGTCTGATATGTACTTTTCCGTCAATACATCTTTGAATCAATTCATTTGCTTTATTAATTCCCTCTGATACAGGCACCTCAATAACGGGTTTTCCGTTAAAACGATCCATATCAACGTCTTTGTCGCACGCTACAATAATAGCGTCTGCCTCTCTGATATCCTTTGCGGTCAGTTGGTTTTCTACACCTACTGCTCCGTTTGTTTCTACTTTGATATCACAGTTCAGTTCCGCCGCCGCTTTTTTCAGTGCTTCCTCAGCCATGTAAGTATGCGCAATTCCGGTTGGACAACCGGTAACCCCTAAAAGCTTCATCACTTAGTTCATCTCACCTTTCTGACTTTAATCTGTTCTTTATACAACTCTACGTTTTTTAAATCGCCGATACCACTGCTTTCAGCAACATTCGCGCCTGCAGCGGCGGACAATTTTAACGCCTCCTCTATATTATCCGGGTCTTTGTTCCAAACGCTTAAAAAAGCGGCTAAAGCAGAGTCCCCGGCACATGCGGAGCTTACTAATTTAACAGGCTTTGTATTTGCAAAATAGATATTCCTGCCATTATAAAAATAAGAGCCCTTACTGCCTAAAGTAAGAAGAATATTTTGTGCACCCTTTTCATAAAGCAAATCCAAAACATCCTTAATATCTTCCTCATCACGAATGATAATTCCGAATATTTTCTGTATTTCCTCGTCGTTCGGTTTTATCATGTAAGGATTGTATTGAAGCAGTTCATTAAGTTTTACTGAACTTATATCCAAAATAACTTTAGTCTGTTTTTTACGGCAAATTTTTAAAATATCCTCATAATAATCAGGATTAATACCTTTCGGCAGACTTCCGCTTATCGATAAATATTCCATATCCTCGGCATCTTCTATAATTTTCAAAAGTTCTTTTTGATTATCTTCTGTTACAAAAGAGCCCTCATTTACAAACTTATATTCGTCTTTTCCGTCATTGACGAAAAAGTTCAGTCTTGTAGTGTCATCCACCCAAACCGGAAGAACTTTGCATGATTTTTTTGCTTCATTTACTATGAATGTTCCTGAAAATCCACCGAAAAATCCTAATATTGTCGAATTAACCCCGAAATGCTTTAGAACAAAGCTTACGTTAAGTCCCTTCCCATTTGCTGAATAAGTCGCATTGGAAGTACGGTTAACAATATCCGGTTTAACGCTCTTGGTTGACATATTTATATCAATTGCTGGATTAGTTGTTAGAGTATAAAACATTTTTTATTTTCTGCGCCTCCTTCTTTTCATTAATAACAGTATATAATAAAAGATGATGAAAATCTTTTCAGAATCTGAAAACCTTTTCACCATCTAATTTTATCTTTTTCTTCAATTTTATTAGTTTTAAATTAAATATTTGGGTTCTCAGTCCCTGCCCACCCACTCATAATGAGTTTATCGAAAAATAAGCTGTTGTTTTATTCCTTTCTAATTTAAGTACAACCTTAGCCAATTAAATGGTAGGGATTAGGGGCAGGTATTAAATGTTAATTTACCCGGACAATTGTTAAAGAACCATTTTATTATATATAACTTATTCCTATTTGTATGAAACCATATAATCAATTATTATTCTTGAAATAATTTGCAGCGAAAGTCTTGAAGATACCTCGTATTCTGTAATAGCATTGTGTTTGCATTTATATCCAACGACGCTGTATTTTGAAAGCGGCAAAAGCGGGGAGTTTTCATTGCAGCAGCAGGTAATAACAATTGCATCACACAAATTTGCATTTTGAGCGGACTCTATCAGCTCCTGGGTTCTGCCGTTCAAAGAAAATATAAACACAATTTCATCTTTTTTTAAGTGTTTTGTTTTAATTCTCATAATATTGGGGTCGCGAATAAATACAGCATTACAGTCCAGCAGCTGCAGTTTAAGTGCGAATTCTTCACCCACATATTCGGTAAGTCCCCTTGCAAAAATAAAAGTTCGAGATGCTTTTTTAATTGAAGAAATAATTTTAAGTATATTCGGTACGGAAATTTGTTCAATAACCCGCTGTGCCTCCAAAAGCGATTTGTTCAAAACTTCTCCCATATTATGAACATCGCTTTCCTTTGCCTGTCCCGTTAAGCGGTAACGCAGTTCATTAAATCCGTTAATCCCACATTTTCTTATTGCACGGGACACAGTGGAAGGGGATGAATATGTTTCAAATGCAATTTCCACAATCGAAAGCTGAGAGAGCCTATCTTCATTATTGTTAATAAATTTGACTATTTCACGTTCTGTTTGAGTTAAGGAATTATAAATATCATTGTTTAACTCTATTATCATAAAATATTCTACCTTTTCTATATAATAATAATGCTTTTAAACATCTATTATAACACTATTGTCACAAACTTCAACTTATCGCTAAATATCGTATTGATTATATTTTTCTGTGACCGTATTTGTCAAAAATCTTTCTTAACGCTCTTTCCGCAACGGCTGTGTGGAAATTGCCATGAAACTCGATTTTTCATTGACATAGGTATTCTGTAACCATATACACCATTAATATATAGCAAAACCCCGCCACGCTCTGTTTGCGTACCGAGGTTTTTTCTGGCGTCCCCGGCGCGATTCGAACGCGCGGCCTTTCGCTTAGGAGGCGAACGCTCTATCCAGCTGAGCTACGGAGACTTATTAAAATTTTCCTGTAACTTATATATTATAAAATATCAGAGAACCTTTGTCAATTAAAAGGTTTCTATTTTTTATCCCTTTTATTTGACTTACTTGCATTTTGAACACTTTGCGCATTAAAAAATCCTAATATCAGAAGCATCATTGAAGAAAGAGAAATCAAAATTATTAAATACGGAAATACATTCATCGAAGCGTAATCCACCATTTTGCACCTTGCGGAACTGTAAAAGCAAGCGGATGCGGATGCATATAATGCGCAGATTATAACAGATATTCCAAAATTTTTTCTCTCTTTTAAAAATAATATTGAAAAAATTACAATCCCCGGAAAAACGCATGCAAGCACAATATAAATTAAAGCGTCATCAGAAAATCCCAAACCGGCGTAACGGTAAATAAGCTGGTACACGCTCAGCGAAACTTTTTCGGAATCGTTTGAACCGATAGTTGTCCCCACAGGAAGAAAAAGAGAACCTATCAAAAATGTCTGAAGCATAATAACAATTCCCTTAATTTGTCTGTTCGTTAAATTTATCAAACTGTTCAAGTTATTACCTCCACCTTTGTAATTTAAAGATATTACGAATTTTTAAAAATATTGCCCATGCTTTTGTATTTTGAGAAATCCTATTGTATTTATTTTAACACAAGAATCTTAATTGTTCAAATTCTTTTAAAGCTAAAGGGGGCGGCGTCCTCGACGTTCCGTTTGCAATATACCGTATTATTTTTAAATGATGTTCTTACGGTTCTTTAACAATTGCTCTGGTAAATTAATATTTAAGACCTACCCCCTCCATTTAGCCTACTTATTTAAATAATCAGCTGCCTTTTTTCCCTCCCGTACAAGATTGCTTGCGGTTTTTAGTTGCTTGCTGCGCAGGAGGGGGCAGGCATTGAAAATCCCAACGTCTAATATAGAACCGTTCTTAACTGTATGACAAAAAATAAGTGCATTATCATTTTACTGATAATGCACTTATCGTTATTAGTTAAACACAAACGTAATATATAACCATTAGAACCACAAGTATTTTGTAAGTATCCACTTACGAAAAATCTATGGTGAAAGTCAAAACTTATTTTGCTCTCTTTTCTTTAACAGCAGCCTGTGCAGCAGCCAAACGTGCAATCGGTACACGATAAGGTGAGCAGGAAACATAGTTAAGACCGACTCTGTGGCAGAATTCGACTGATGTCGGATCGCCGCCGTGCTCTCCGCAGATACCAAGGTGAATTTCAGGTCTTGTCTTGCGGCCGAGTTCAACAGCCATCTTAACAAGCTTGCCAACACCAACTTGGTCAAGGTGAGCAAACGGGTCAGATTCATAAATCTTGTTTTCATAGTAATAGTTGAGGAATTTGCCTGCGTCATCACGGCTGAAACCAAATGTCATCTGGGTTAAGTCGTTTGTACCGAAGCTGAAGAACTCTGCTTCCTTGGCAATTTCGTCAGCTGTTAAAGCAGCACGAGGAATTTCAATCATAGTACCGACTTGATACTTAAGCTCAACGCCGGCTTCTTTGATAATCTTATCGGCTGTTTCTGTAACGATATCCTTAACAAACTTAAGCTCTTTCTCTTCTCCTACGAGAGGAATCATGATACGAGGCTCAGTATTGAAAGTAGGATGTTTCTTGTTAACTTCAATAGCAGCGTTGATAACTGCAGTTGTCTGCATAACTGCAATTTCAGGATAGGAAACAGTTAAACGGCAGCCACGGTGACCCATCATTGGGTTAAACTCGTGTAAGCTTGCAATAACATTCTTGAGGTACTCAACTGTAATGTTAAGTTCACCGCAAATTTCCTTAATATCTTCTTCCTTAGTAGGCAGGAACTCGTGAAGCGGCGGGTCGAGGAAACGAATAATAACCGGACGGCCTTCCATAGCTTCATAAATACCTTCAAAGTCACCCTGCTGATAAGGCAGAAGTTTTGCAAGTGCTTTTACGCGCTCTTCTGTTGTTTTGGAAACAATCATTTCACGCATTGCTTTAATACGCTGACCTTCAAAGAACATATGCTCTGTACGGCAAAGTCCGATACCCTGTGCACCGAAATCTCTGCCTTGCTTAGCATCATGAGGTGTATCGGCATTGGTATAAACCTCGAGTTTACGTGCGGAGTCAGCCCACTTCATGAAGCGGTCGAAATCACCGGAAATTGTAGCTGCAACAGCCGGGATAGCTACGCCGTAAATGTTACCTGTTGAACCGTCGATTGAAACATAGTCGCCCTCTTTAATTGTTCTGCCTGCAAGAGTAAATTGTTTCTTATCGTAATCGACAACGATATCGCCGCAGCCTGATACACAGCATGTACCCATACCACGAGCAACAACAGCAGCGTGAGAAGTCATACCGCCGCGGACAGTAAGGATACCCTGTGCAACAGCCATACCTTCGATATCTTCAGGAGAAGTCTCAAGACGAACGAGGATAACTTTCTCGCCCTTTTCGTGCCAATCTCTTGCATCTTCAGCAGAAAATACAACTTTACCGCAAGCGGCTCCCGGAGAAGCTGCAAGGCCTTTGCCGAGAACTTCAGCTTTCTTAAGTGCGTCGGCATCGAACTGCGGATGGAGCAAAGCGTCGAGCTGTTTCGGTTCTACTCTTAAAATTGCCTCTTCTTCGTCAATCATTTTTTCGTCAACGAGGTCAACAGCAATCTTCAAAGCAGCAGCAGCTGTTCTCTTACCGTTTCTTGTCTGGAGCATATAGAGTTTACCGTTTTCAATAGTGAACTCCATGTCCTGCATATCTCTATAGTGTTTCTCAAGTGTATCTGCAATCTTAGCAAACTGTTCGTAAACTTTCGGCATATCCTGCTGTAAGTGGCTGATTGGAGAAGGTGTACGAACACCGGAAACAACGTCTTCGCCCTGTGCGTTAATGAGGTATTCACCGAACAGTGCTTTTTCGCCTGTTGCAGGGTTACGGGTAAATGCAACGCCTGTGCCGGATTTTTCACCGGAGTTACCGAATACCATTGCCTGTACGTTAACAGCAGTACCCCAATCATAAGGGATTTCGTTCATACGGCGGTATACGTTTGCACGGGGGTTGTCCCATGAACGGAAAACAGCCTTAACAGCTTCCATAAGCTGAATCTTCGGGTCGCTCGGGAAATCTTCTCCCTTTTTCTCTTTATAGAAAGCTTTGAACTTTTTAACGAGTTCTTTCATATCGTTCTCGTCAAGTTCAATATCTTGCTTTACGCCTTTTTTAGCTTTCTGCTCGTCGATAACTTTTTCAAATTCAGATTTCGGAAGCTCCATAACAACGTCGGAGAACATCTGAATGAAACGACGGTAGGAATCATATGCAAAGCGGGGGCTGTTTGTAAGTTTTGCAAGGCCCTCAACAACTGTGTCATTAAGACCGAGGTTTAAAATTGTGTCCATCATTCCCGGCATGGAAGCACGGGCACCCGAACGGACGGAAACGAGAAGCGGATTAACCGGGTCAGCGAATTTCTTACCGCAGATTTTTTCCATCTTCTCAAGATATTCATAAATTTCCGCCTGAATATCAGGGTTAATTTGACGGTTATCTTCGTAATATTGTGTGCAGGCTTCTGTTGTAATAGTAAAGCCCTGAGGAACGGGCATGCCAAGATTTGTCATCTCAGCTAAGTTAGCACCTTTACCCCCGAGAAGCTCTCTCATTTTGCCATTGCCTTCGGAGAAAAGGTAAACGTACTTGTGGCTCATTAATGGTACCTCCTATAAGAATTAGTTTTTTTAACGAGCTTTTTTAAATCATAAATCTTTACGCAATCGCTCAGTTTGTATTATAACAAAAAGAATTGGAAATTACTATATGTTTTTCCATAAAACCAAACGATAATTCAATATTTTTTTAATAAAACATAAGTAACTTTAACAAATCATACGGAAAAACATAATTTTATCTTGAAAAATCTATATCTTATGAGATAATAGTAATAGCAATTTTATTAAAAATTCAAAATTTTACTGAAGTATTAATAAATTTACGGAGGATACAGCATGCCAAAAAAATGTTGTGCGGTTATTCTTGCTGCGGGCGAGGGTAAGCGGATGAAGTCAAACCGCCCGAAAGTACTTTCACAAGTTCTTTTTAAACCTATGCTGCAATGGGTAATCGATTCGGCTGATACTGCCGGAATAAACGATATTTGTGTTGTTACCGGCCACAAGCACGAGGATGTGGAAAAATATCTTTCCGAGCATAACTCGTCCCAAACCGGTCCAAGGGTTTGTCATGCCCTTCAGTCCGAAAGAAAAGGAACCGGCCACGCTGTAATGATGGCATCCGATTTTCTTTCCAAACATATTGATTCAAATGTCCTTATTTTAAACGGTGATGCACCGTTTGTGGATTCAAACATTATTAAAGACGCTTTAGATGACCACGTTGCAAACGGCAATGCGGTTACGGTTATTTCTGCCCTTTTATCCGACCCGACAGGCTACGGCAGAATTGTACGCGACCCCGAAACAGGTCTTATAAGTGCAATTGTAGAGCAGAAAGACGCCGGCGAAAAAATTCTTGCAATAAACGAAATCAACTCCGGAGCTTATTGGTTTAAAGTGAAGGATTTACTTGATATTTTAAAACATATTTCAAATAATAACGCTCAAGGTGAATACTATCTTACCGATGCGGTCAAACTTTTAATCAGTTCCGGCAAAAGAGCCGACGCCCATAAAACTGATAATTCAAATGCCGTTCTCGGTGCAAACGACTGCTTGCAGTTAAGTGAACTTAATAGCATAGCCCGTAATGAAATTTTATCAAGGCATATGCAAAACGGAATCGAAATTCCGATAACCGACGGCATTATTATTGGACCTGATGTTAAAATAGGAAACTATACCTGCATTTTACCCGGCACCATTTTATGCGGCGACACTGTAATAGGGAGCAGCTGTAAATTGGGGCCGAATTCTTTTTTAAGCGGCTGCAGTGTTGGCGACAATGTTATTTTAAACTATGTTCAGTGTAAAAATTGTAGTATTAAGTCAAACCGGGCTATCGAGCCTTTTTCGGTTATTAACCACAATATAGATTAGAAAACAGAATACAGGGGGATACTTAAAAATGAATTTTCACGGCAAGGACATCAAGATTTTCGCTGCAAGCGCAAATCAGCGCGTAGCGAAACAAATCTCGGAATGTTTGGGGCTTCCTCTCGGAAAAAATGACGTTACCACTTTCAGCGACGGCGAAATATCGGTATCACTTTTCGAGTCGGTTCGCGGTTCGGACTGCTTTATTGTTCAGTCAACCTGCGCTCCGGTAAACAACAACCTTATGGAACTTCTTATCATGATTGATGCGATGAAACGTGCGTCAGCGGCAAGAATCACAGCTGTTATGCCTTATTTCGGGTATGCACGCCAAGACCGTAAAGCAAAAGCACGCGATCCGATTTCGGCAAAACTCTGTGCAGACCTTATCACAACCGCAGGCGCTGACCGTGTACTTACTATGGATTTACACGCTCCGCAGATACAGGGCTTTTTCAATATTCCTGTTGACCATTTGCTTGGCGCACCGGTTCTTTCTTCTTACTTAAAAGAGCGTATTGGTGACAATACAGACGATTATGTCATTGTTTCCCCCGACTTGGGTTCGGTTACACGTGCCCGCAACTTTGCCGCAAGAATCGGCTGTCCGCTTGCAATAGTTGACAAACGCCGTCAAAAGGCAAATGTCTGCGAAGTTATGAACATAATCGGCGACGTTAAGGATAAAAAAGTCATTCTTGTAGACGATATGATTGATACTGCGGGAACTTTATGCAATGCCGCAGAAGCGATTATTTCGAAAGGTGCAAAAGAAGTCAATGCCTGTGCAACTCATGCTGTACTTTCAGGCCCCGCTATTGACAGAATTAAGGCAAGCCCGATAAAACAGCTTGTACTTCTCGACACTATTCCCCTTCCGCCGGAAAAACGACTTCCAAACATCACCACTCTTCCGGTAGCTCCGCTTTTTGCCGAGGCAATTGAGCGCATTTATGAAGATAAACCGGTTTCCCCCATGTTTGTCTGATAACCGAAATAATTAATAAACTTTACACGGTGGGGTGGATTTTTCCATCCCGCCATATTTCTTTAGGCTCTATAATAAATTATTGCGGTATTACTCGCCGCTGCTCTCTCTTACGTATAAAAGTCTAATTCGGAAGAGTTTATGGAGGGTGGCTTTTTAATTCCGCAATTTGCTAAACTTTTTATATAATTTGTATCTTCACTCGTATTATACAATATTTTTGTTAATATACCATTATAATCATATTAATCTTTTATTAGAGGTAAATTCATTATGTTCAAAAACCCGTTTTCTAAATCAAGCGAACCGGCAGGCCCGGTTGAATACATTATAGTCGGACTTGGCAACCCCGGAAGCAAATACGAAGGCACGCGCCACAATGCCGGTTTTATGGCACTGGATTATATTGCGGATAAGGCGGGCGCCGACTTAAAACGAATAAAATTTAAAGGCCTTTGCGGCACCGCTATGATTGCAGGGAAAAAGGTTCTTCTTTTGAAACCCTCTACATATATGAATTTAAGCGGGCAGAGCGTTACCGAGGCAATGCATTTTTATAAACTTCCTCCCCAAAAAGTTATAATTCTCTATGACGATATTTCACTTGAGCCGGGCAAAATGAGGATTCGGCTTAAAGGAAGTCATGGCGGACAAAACGGTATGAAAAATATAATATACTTAAGCGGAAGTGACCAATTCCCCAGAATAAAAATCGGAACAGGTAAAAAGCCAAACCCGCAGTGGGACTTGGCAAACTGGGTTCTTTCCAAATTTTCCGAACAGGAACTTAAACTTATGTATGAAGCAATCGACCATGTTAGTTCTTCCGTAGAACTGATGGTTAACGAAAATGCCGCCGAGGCTATGAATAAATATAATTCGTAGAATGAGCATATAATACACTGACAAAGGATTAAAAACAAATCTTTATTTGGCTTTAACCCATATAAATAAGGGGATTTCATGAAATTTCTAACCAATGCCATAAGTGGACTGCGTGAATTTGAAGCACTTGAATCCGCTGTAAAAAATAACGCTCTGCCTGCGGCCGTCACCGGTATTTCGGGTATTCACAAAGCAAACATAATATATTCGCTCTGCGCAAAACTTAAACGCAGGGCTTTTGTTGTTGCCGGCGATGAGGCAGAAGCACAGCGTCTTTGCGGCGATTTAAGCGCAATGGGCATGAAACCGCTTTTTTGTCCTGTTCGTGATTTTAATTTTAGGGATATTGCAGGCAGCAGCCACGAATACGAACATCAGCGGCTGCAGGTTTTGGAACGCACTTTAAGCGGTGAATGTGATGCTGTGGTATGCTGCATTGATGCGGCACTTCAGTTCACTATTCCTCCTCAGGATTTAATTCACCGCACTTTTACCATAAAGAGGGGACAGTCCGTCCCCATAGATAAAGTTTTAAATGCTCTTACCGTCTGCGGTTATGAACGCGCAGATCAAATAGACGGTGCGGGGCAGTATTCACAGCGCGGCGGAATACTTGATATTTTCACTCCCGATGCCCCCTACCCTTCAAGAATTGAATTTTGGGGCGACGAAGTAGACACTATTTCATTATTCGACATTGAAACTCAGCGCAGAACCGAGTCGATTGACAGCATTACAATTTCTCCCGCTGTTGAATCGCTGATAGACAATCCCCAGCTTTTAGCTTCAAAAATAAAGCAGCTTGCGGCGTCACTTCGCGGTAAAGCAGCCCCAAAGGCAAAAGAGGTTTTATACTCGCAGGCGGCAAAACTTGAAAATAACGCACATATTGGCTGCGCCGATAAATTCATATCCCTTCTTTATTCCAAGCCTGCAACTCTTTTTGACTATATAAATTCAGAAACCGTTCTTTTTGTCAGCGAACCCGCAAAATCCAAAGAACGAATAAGAAGTACCCTTTGGCAATGGGGCGAAGATATAAAAGACTATCTTAAAGACGGTACACTATGCCGTTCGCTCGACATTTTCAGCGGTGATTTGACATATACTCTCGGTGTTTTTGAAGAATGTGGAGCTGTTTACCTCGATACTTTTGTTCGCGGCAGTTATGAAACCCCCGTAAATACTCTGATAAACTTCACTGTACGCCAGCTTTCAGTATGGGGCGGAAGCATTAACCTTTTGGTTGAAGATATTCAAAATATGCTTGAAAACAAGTGGGCATGCGTTGTTCTTGCGGGAAATAAGCGAAGTGCTCTCACAACAACATCCGATTTAAATGCACATTCAATATCCGCGGAATATGTCGAAAATCCCATAAAAATAGAGCGCGGCAGTGTAATCGTAACTACAGGAGCGCTTTCGGCGGGCATTGAATATCCCGGTGCATTTTTCGGACTTATTACACACGGAAAGCTTATTTCTGCAAAGCGCAAAAAGTCGAAACGGAATAAAGGAAGCCGGGCAATTTACAGCCTCGCCGAACTTAACCCGGGCGATTATGTAGTTCATGTTTCCCATGGAATCGGTATTTTTGCAGGTATTCATAAGATTAATATGCATGGGGTTATTAAGGATTATATAAAACTTAAATACGCGAAAAATGATATTCTTTATGTTCCCGTAACTCAGCTTGACATGGTTTCAAAATACATCGGCCCGCGTGAGGACGCAACGGTAAAATTACACCGTCTTGGCGGAACCGAATGGCAGAAATCCAAACAGCGCGTGCGAAAAGCCGTTAAAGATATGGCAAAGGAACTTATGAAGCTTTACTCCGAGCGTATGCAGGCAAAAGGACACGCTTTTCCCGAAGATAACGAATGGCAGAAAGATTTTGAGTCGCATTTCGAATTTGAAGAAACAGAAGGCCAGCTGCGCTGTATCGAAGAAATAAAAGGCAATATGGAGCGTGAGGCGCCCATGGACAGACTGCTTTGCGGCGATGTCGGTTTCGGCAAAACAGAAGTGGCACTAAGGGCGGCATTTAAATGTATAACCGACTCCAAGCAGTGTGCAATGCTCGTTCCGACAACTATCCTTGCGTGGCAGCATTACCAAACCATCACAAAACGCATGGAAGGGTTTCCAATCAGGGTAGAACTGCTCTCTCGTTTCAGAACACCCAAACAGCAGCAGGAAATTATACAACGCTTAAAACGCGGAGAAATAGACATGGTTGTCGGAACGCACCGTCTTGTTTCCAAAGACGTGAAATTTCGTGACTTGGGGCTTGTTATTATCGACGAGGAACAGCGTTTCGGCGTTGCGCAAAAGGAAAAGCTTAAAGCAATGTGCAAAAACGTGGACGTCTTAACGCTTTCAGCAACGCCTATCCCCCGTACTCTTAATATGGCGCTTTCGGGAATACGTGATATGAGCGTTATTGAAGAAGCTCCGCACGACCGACACCCTGTGCAAACCTATGTGTTAGAACATGACAGCGCTATTATATGCGAAGCAATTCGTCGTGAACTGCGGCGCGGCGGTCAGGTTTATTACCTTCATAACGATGTTGCAACAATTGAGCAGACTGCGGCAAAGATTCAGAAAATGATACCCGAATCACGTGTAGGTTTTGGCCACGGAAAAATGACCGAACAGGAACTTTCCGAAGTTTGGCGAAAGTTAATTGAGCATGAAATTGATATTCTTGTCTGCACTACTATCATTGAAACCGGGGTGGACGTGCCGAACGCAAACACACTTATAATAGATAATGCGGACAGGATGGGGCTTTCCCAGCTTCACCAAATTCGTGGACGCGTTGGGCGTTCAAGCCGCCGCGCCTATGCATATCTTACATTTACACCCAATAAAGTACTTACCGAAATAGCCCAAAAACGTCTTTCCGCAATCCGCGAATTTACGGAATTTGGTTCAGGCTTTAAAATAGCTATGCGCGACCTTGAAATACGCGGTGCCGGAAATATTTTGGGCGGAGAACAGCACGGACATATGGAGGCTGTCGGATATGATATGTACCTGCACCTTTTAAACGATGCAATAAGCCGCGAAAAAGGCGAAACGCCTCCCGATTACGATCAAGAATGCCTTGTCGATATGCAAATCGAAGCGCATATTCCGGAACAGTATATTTCAAGCCTTAATCAACGGCTTGAAATTTACCGCCGAATTGCGGATATTCGAACTCAGGAAGATGCTATGGATGTAACCGATGAACTTATCGACCGGTTCGGCGAACCCCCAGAAAGTGTTAACGGACTTATTCAAGTTGCCCTTTTGCGTAATTTGGCATCACAGCTCGGTATTTACGAAATTAAACAGCAAAACGAAACTCTTCTTTTGTATAAATCGGATATAAACATGAAACAGGTAAGTTCGCTGATTGCGGCAATGGGTTCCCGTGTTATGATAAATGCCGGTGCAAAACCGTATATAAGTGTAAAAATAAAACAAGGTGCAACTCCGCTTGACACACTTACCGAAATATTAAATGTAATTCACAAGAAGTAAATACATTATTGTGAACTTATATTTCTTGACTGGACACTTGTTCGTAATTATATTATAATGTTAAATTGTAACGTATTACTTATAAAGGATTTTATTGACTATTGGGAAAAATAATAAAGCGCAAATGCGCATGGAGGTAGCTATGATAAAAACGTCTAAAAAGGTTCTGTCCTTTGTACTTGCAATTGCCATGCTTTTAAGTACCACAGCATGTTCCGGCGGTGACAAGAGTTGGTCAGTAAAAAATGACAATCTTACTGTTCCAATCGGAGTTTATATTTATAATCTGTACGCTTCGTACCAAATGGCGGAAAGTTCGGTTCCCGACAAAACAAAGCCGGTGCTCGACCAAAAAATCGAGGGCAAGGATGCAGAATCCTACATTAAAGAAAAGGCTCTCAACTATACAAAAATGCTCCTCGTTATGGAAGATAAAATGAAAGAACATAATCTTAAACTTACCGATGAAGAGCAGAAAGCCATACAATCGGCTACGGAAACTCAGTGGCAGCAGGCAGGCGGTATTCTTGAGAAATACGGAGTTGCAAAAACTTCTTTCCAAATGGCATTTGCCGAATATTATGTAAAATTCCAAAAAATATTTACTGCTGTTTACGGAAAAGGCGGTAAAAAGGCTGTTCCCGATGATGAACTAAAAAAATATTTCGAAGAAAAATATACTGATTTTTCAATGATATCAAAGCCGCTCTCAAAATCCGACGCAAACGGAGCTGTTACAGCGCTTTCTTCGGATGAAAAAGAAAAGGCAAAAAAGGAATTTGACGAATATGCCGCAGATATTAAATCAGGCAAAAAAACCATGCGTCAAGCTGCAGATGCTTACAAAGCTTCTTCAAAATCCGAAACAGATGTTTTGGAAAACTACACACAGCCGCTTGCTTCTTCCCCATATTTCAAAGACTTTGCGGCAGTTTTGGACAAGATGCAGCCCGGTGAAGTAAAAGCGACCGAAATTGCAGGCTCCTATGTTGTAATTATGAAGAACGATATTAAAAGTAAAACAGCTGAATATCTTAAAAATGAAAGCAATAGAAATGAAATACTCGTAAATGATAAAGGACAGGAATTTTCTGACGAAATGGATAAACTTGCGGCTGAATACAAGAATGCGCAAATCAATGAAAGCGCAATAAATTCTTATAAGCCGTCAATGTTTGTAACTCCTTCAGAGTCTTCCGCAGCTCCTGCAAATTCTACGGCAAGTAAGTAAAAAAATAAATTATTACCCCATATTCAGTAATAAAAAGCCTAAAATAGACACCGCATATGCGGTGTCTATTTTTTATTCGATAATATTTTAATATCGGGGCTTTATCTATA
>ENA-UOOM01001862-UOOM01001862.1-fermentation-metagenome-genome-assembly--contig:-NODE-1862-length-18956-cov-4.400667_pt1 | contig 18956 bp, 19 predicted proteins | sample MGYA00245781_ERZ724031 | MGnify/ENA primary metagenome ERZ724031 (study PRJEB28704, sample SAMN03018317) | fermentation metagenome | biome: anthropogenic terrestrial biome; feature: soil; material... | reverse complement strand
GCAGATCGCATGCATGCGCGGAAGCAATCACCCGGATACCGGCATTCAATGCTTCCCGGATGGCCGCCACATCCTCGGACCGCCCGATTTCATCTGTGATAATCACATTGGGAGACATGGATCGGATCAGCATCATCATTCCCTCCGCCTTGGGACATCCATCCAGAATATCGGTACGAATCCCAACCTCTCTCTGAGGAATGCCCTGCCAACATCCTGCAATCTCAGAACGTTCATCCACAATTCCCACCTTAACAGCCCGAAAGCCAGGAAATCCGTTGCTCAGCTTTCTGGCGATATCCCGCAACAGAGTCGTCTTGCCCATTTGCGGCGGAGACAGGATCAGGGTATGAAAGACGTCCCTGCCGGATATCAGATAAGGGATCAGCTTGTCGGCCGATCCAATCACTTCCCTGGAAATCCGGATATTAAAGGAATTAATATATTTCATTGCCTGGATTTTACCGTTGTCCAGAACAATTTTACCCGCCATTCCGACCCGATGGCCACCCCGCAGCGTAATGTACCCGTTCCGGATTTCTTCATCAAAGGCATAGATGGAATAGTCCGATATCAACTGAAGAATACAACGGATGTCCCTGTCGGTTGCCCGATATGCCGATTCCATATGTGTTGTGAGTTTGCTGCCTTTACAGACGAAATAACCCTTCCCATGACTGTACACCATGAGGGGACGATCTTCCCGGATCCGGATTTCCTCCAGGTCCAGCCGCACATCAGTTGGTATCCCACGGATCATTTCCCGTATATTATCCGGTAGTGCTTCAAGAACCGGTTCCTGCCAGATCAGATTCGGTTCCTTTATCGGTGTGATGGTTGCCATATCCAACTCGTCCTCCTTTTATATAATCATATCTATGAAGGGCTTATCCCAAATATCACACCAAAAACAAAAAACTCCGGCTGAGCTGCCGGAGTTTTTAAAAGGTGAAAATCAATCGCTGTGACTCTCGATGTCGCATCCATTCTCGGAATATATTGTTTTATTGCAATTGGGGCAGACAATATCGTCTTCCTCATCAAAAATGCCTTCATCAAAAAAAACGGTCTCATGACAATGAGGACATTCCACCTCTATGTAATGGGAATCCTCATCCTCTTCCTCTCCATCAGATTCTTCACCGAAAACCTGATCTTCCAGATCGGTTAAATCTCCGTCTATGGTTTCCACATAATCGTCCAATTCGGACTGGGAGGTTTCCAGTTCGGACATCGCCTGTGCCATTTCATCCAGGACATCAATGATATGGATTAACAGCTTTCCCTCGTCCGTGTCCTCCCTGATTCCCGTTCCGTCTGCCAGGCCCCGCAGATAGGAAACTCTTTCATTCAGATCGTACATGCCATTGCCTCCTTCCTATATGATGATAGAATCCTTCCCTTTACGAATTTTATGCATTACACGCGCTCCATATATTCCCCGGTACGGGTGTCAATCCGTATGACATCCCCCACATTTACAAACAATGGTACCTGAATGACTGCGCTGGTTTCCAAAGTACAGGATTTGGTCCCGCCGGTGGCAGTATCTCCCTTGAATCCCGGATCTGCCTGAACCACTTCCAATTCCACAAAATTCGGCGGCTCCACGGAGAAAGCCTCCCCCTTGAAAAATTTGATGATGACATTGGAATTTTCCTTAATATAAGGGATCGCATCCTCCACCTGGGACTGGTTCAGGGGGATCTGCTCATAAGTCTCCAGGTCCATAAAGTAATAAAGCTCCCCATCATTGTAAAGATACTGCATTTCCTTGGTCTCCACATGGGCCCTGGGAAGTTTGTCCGTAGGGCTGAACGTCTTCTCCAGCACCCCGCCTGTTATGACATTTTTCAGCTTGGTTCGGACAAAAGCCGCCCCCTTGCCTGGTTTTACATGCTGAAAGTCCACAATGGTGTATACGGAATCATCCATCTCCACTGTAACGCCCTTTCGAAAATCACCTGCTGATATCATTGGATCGGTACCTCTCTTTCCTGACTCTAAAATAGATTGTGTTCCAATTTATATACTTCTATAACGGGCAGCCCCGCAGGCCAGCCGTTTTTGAATTTCATTACCATGTTATCATAAACGGGCTCCGTTGAATAGAGAAAATTTTTCCTGCAGGATTTTTTGCAGCCGGACGGCATCTTCCGCCATGGTTTTTCTGGACTCGCATATAATGACGGGTTCCAGATTCTTTTGAAGGAGAAGCTCCGCAAGGGGCTCAAAGTCCGGACCGTATTCCGTTTCCTGATAGGTCCGGTGCCTTTTTTCCCCCGCAGCTGTGTATTCAATCCTGCTGAAATGCACGTGAAACGCTCTTCCCCGCCGGTCGTCAAGCGCTCCCGAAATGGAATCCAATATGTTTTCATAATCCTTTGATGTGCGGATTCCTCCCTGTGAACGGGCATGAAGGTGTCCAAAATCCACAGTGGGAATCAGGGACTCATCCAGTTGGCACAGATCCAGTATTTCCTCCAGTGAGCCCAGCTGGTTCTTCTTTCCCATGGTCTCGGGACAGAGGTGGATTCCTTTTGCGATAAATTCACTGCACTCCTCCATGGCCCGCAGCAACAGCTTTTTCGCATCTTTCATTGCCGGCTCCCTGTCCCCTTTTCCGGCAGATCCCGGATGGAACACAACCCGTTTCGCACCAAACCAGTCGGCAGCTTCCATGGAGCGATACAGATAACGGACGGTTTTCTTCCGCCCTTCCTCCTCCCGGCTGGCCAGATTGATATAATAAGGCGCATGCAGGCTCATGGCAATTCCCCATTTTGCAGCCTGTTCCCCAATTTCCCCTGCAGTCGATTCCTTCAGGCGAATCCCCCTGGTAACGGAATACTCATAGGCCTCCAGGCCCATGTCATGAAGCCATTTCGGCATTTCCACGCTGTTTCGATGGCCTTGTTCATAGAAGCTTTCAGAATTGCCAGCCGGGCCGAATTTTATTTTGTTCATGATGAGAAACACACTCCTTTGAAAGTCATTTGACCGAAACAGATTTTGATTCATCCGATGATGCTTTGTCTCCTTTTCTGTAAAAATTCAACGTCATCTCCACATCAAGAGGATTATTCGCTCCACCTGCCGTCCCTATGGAATCCCCATTGCCTTCTTCCGGATGGATCAACGATATCTGCATGTCGGATACGGAAGGCCGGACGGAAAGGGAATCCAGGGAAGACAACAGCTGCGTCAGACCGGAATAATCCGTTGAAAAATGAAAGCGCACCGGCAGGACAATATAGTCCTTCTTTTTTATGGGCTCCAGAAAAATAAGACTTTCTTTTTTCATGTGACCCGGGTCCGATTCCGACAGCATGACGATTATATCATAAGAATCCAGATCTTTCGGTAAACCGGCCTTGATTTTCCGGAACCTGGTTTTCAGTTCTGAGGACCGGGCAGCAAGATCATCCCGCTTCCAAACCATATCCGCACTTTTCTGCAGGGAAGACAACTCCCTGCTATCATTGCGGATGTCTCTGCGAACCGGGCCAAGAAAGAACCTGTAATACAGGAAGAAAGCAAAAACAAGGAAGGCCGGCAGGAGCAGCTCTTTTCGGATGTTCTTCCGGCTCATGATGTCTCCTCCTTCGTTTTCCGGAAATCCAGGATACCATATAAATATAAATGAAAAGCCACTTCCTTATTGTCCCGATAAAGGATCCTTTCCATACGAACCTCTGAAAAGAACCCGCTGTCCTTCAGATTGCGGAGATATTCTGCGAGAAGGACTTCATCCGGACTGCTTCCGGACACCACGACCGTTGTCCCATCACAGGTTATTTCCTGAATGGAGACACCATGCGGAAGGGAATCCATCAGGACATCACATCTATTCCGCCAGGATTGCGGAGCTTCCTCCTCCATTTCATGAAAAGCCGATATCCGGTCCTGCCATTCCTCCAGCTTTGCCTGCTGCTGTTCATAATCCTTCTCCAGCACGGAAGGCTGCCCTGTCTGCGCCCGGGCAGAAGCAAGCATCTGCTTTTTCTCACTTCGGGTCCGCAATGGTTTCAGAAAACCGTAATTCACTATCGGCCAGACAGAAAGGCACAAAATAAGAAACAGAACAAACCAGTGACCTGCCGGCGACTTTCCTTGATATTCCTGCGGTAAAAGATTGAGATCCTTCATTCGGTATTCTCCTTCCATAGCACGGAGCCAAGGCAGTTTCCGTACAAATTCAGATCCATTCCGGACGGAATTTCAGGAAAATAATTCCGAAATTCATTCATGTCAGAAAGTTTCACGGAAATCTGATCCTGCATGGCAGAACAAACACCCCCGGCATACACGCCTCCTCCGTATGCGATCGCCTGCTGCAGGGGAATACCGGCATGGGAATAGGTAAAGGTATCTATCAGACTGCTGCAGCTTCGGAGAATGGGAATCAGATAACCCTCCATGAGGTCCGCGGACCCGCCCTCCAGGCATCTGCATCCTACAGGAATCACCCTGGGCGCAAATATTCTTTCCCGATAAGCAATGGCTACCGTGGTGTTGTCGTACCCCAGATCCAGCATCAAATAAGCAGAATGGGAAGGAAGCTCCCTGCAGCGATTCATCAGGCAACGGAAAACCCGCAGAACGGCATAGATCTGGACATCGACAGCGGTCAGATGGAATCCCAGGCGGATTGCCCTGTCAATATATTCCCGATTGACGCTTCTGGAAACAGCAGCGGCTAACGCTGTACGCTGTCCGTTTTGACGATCCCTTTCGGGTAACAGAAGATAATCATAATCAAACTTCTCATTCAGATCCGTCTGGTATCGATTCATCTCTTCCCATACAAGCCCGGGGAACCGGGATTCCTCTTCCCCCTTCAGCTTTATTTCCCGGATCACCATGGACGTGTGGTGAAAAGACAATACCGTATTCATGGAACGGTATTGCCATTTCCGGATGAGTCGCACCGGGGTTCCGGTCCCGTTGATTTCCTCCCATGGAAGAATGCCATAATGAAGGATGCGGATATCCGGCTCTTTGACAGCTGCAATGATCTTATAGGAATGGTTTCCCATGTCCAAAGCAAGAACTTTTCTGGAAAAGGCCAACGAAAGACTCACCTCATTCTTCTATAATTTCCCGATAGAGATGCTCCCGGAAGGATGAAATCTCCACCAGGGCCTTTTTGTCATCCACCCTGAAAAAGCGCCTCAGCGGTTCCCCCTGTTCCTCCAGCAAATGAAGCAAAAGTCTTTTATCTTCCTTCAAACTGAGGTTTCCTTCCACAACCACCTTTTTCCCGGAAATCAACAGACCGCGGAAACGTACGGAATCCCCCGGTCCAACCTGAATGGAACCGTTTGTACACACGATACCGCTGTATTCTCCCGGTGGGAGGACAATATCTTTTTCCTCCGGAATCACACAAAGGACAGGGGAATCCGGATTCCGGACAGAGAATCCTGTTTCATTTGGCAGCACATTAACCTTTGGTACCAAAACCGATGGATCCAGCTGTGTTCTGTAATCCCAGCCAGCCTGTTTTTCCATTTTGTACAGAATGTCCCCGGTTGCCGCCCCCGCAAGAAAATTGGATTGACGGGGAGTATGAAGGTTTCCCTTAATCGCAATGGAATTCTGCAGAGCCTCTATGGGATGATAGGCATATACATCCTTTCGGCAAATAACCTGATTGCCTTTTCCTGCTGTTATAATGCTGCCGCAGACAAGATCCTGTGAAAAAGAAGCGGAGCTTTCCTCCCGGATGATAATATCCTGCCTGGTGAAAAGATGATTGCGTAGTTCCAGCCTGCTTTGCCCCTCTGCAAGAATCTCCCCCTGGGTGTATACCTCACCATCGGACTGGAAAGAGCCGGAGCCGCATACTTCCATTCCCTCATCGGATAACAGAGTCATACAAAACAGACTGCTGTCATATAGCTGACTTACTTTATTGATTTGAAGAGTGGCATCGACCCGTCTTTTTATTTTACCGATTTTTGCCCTGGAGACAATCCTCATCTCTGGAGGTTGGTTGCGGAACCTGCAGATAATCTTCACATCGATATCCGATTCGGGAGGCAGATCTGATAAAACCGGTCCGGTATAATCCACCACAGAATCCCCATAGCCCATTTCTTTCAATCTTCCCTTCAGTTTTGGGATCAACTCTTCCGCCACATGCCGGTCCGCACTTTCCTGCAGACTGGAAAGCGAATGCATCAAAGGATCCCACTCAAAATCCGACAGGCATTCCGCCTGAACCTCCCGGATGATCTGCGTAAAATCCCGGGCAGCGCAACGGGCGCCGGATTCTGCCAGATAATAGGCTTCCTGATGCAGATCCTCCGCCCTGGAAATGGCAAAATGGTTATCCACCACGGAGGATACCATCCCCGGCAGAACCGAGAGAGCTGCCATAATAAAAAGAAGCGGAATCAGTATCGAACCCTTCAATTACTCATCTCCAAGATAGAACACTTTCTTCAACGTAAATGCAGGCTTGCCGTGATATCCTTTCCTGCCTATTTTTATCGTCAGCAGATCCTTCTCCAGACTGGGTTCAAAAACGGATATATTGTGCGCAAGATCATTTACTCCACCGCCAAAACTTTCTCTCAGGGTTCCACTTTTCGATAAAGTATAGGCATGCACCCCATGCGATGGAGTTGAAACGTTCTCAATATAGATATTCAGCTCTTTTCCGGAAACCTCCACTTTTTTTCCGGCCCCGTCCGTAAAGCGTATTGTTTCCGATATACGATCCAGTGCTGCCCGGACATTTTCCTCTGCTTCCACCTGTTCTTCAATGGATTGGACCAGGCGATATGCCGTCATGGAAAATGTCATGACAGCAGCTATTACAATGGAAAAAATACTCAGTGACAGGATGCATTCAAGAAGGGTCAGTCCACTTTGTTTGTTCAATGCACTCCTCCTAATAAACTGCCCGAATGATACCCTGACGGACAGAAACGGGTTTTTTATCCCCCGGCTTTGCAAACACCTTAACCTGCACAAAAACCAGGGCGCTGGCCGCCTCTCCAGCTTTATAGGAAAAAAAGCGGACCGGATCCGTTCCCAATCTGCCTGCCCGCTGATCTGTTGAAAAAGTCTGTCCGTTACAGTGGACCAGCACTCTTCCGTAACGAAATGGAGATTCATATACGTTGATATTCCACGGGTCCGTACAGTCCTCCGCGCAGACAGAAACCGACAGGTCCGTATGCATTTGCTGTGCACAAATGTTGAGCTCATGAATCCCTGTGGATGGATTCAGATGATGGAATATGGAATTTCCGTCTGCATCCGCCATTCGCATGGACATTCCACTTGCTTCCTGTTTCAGATCCACCTGAAGAAAGCCGCTGCCGGAAAGGGAGATCAGGCTTTGCAGATCATTGGCGACAAAATAGGACAGGAACCCGCCTTCTCCGTTATCCTTCAGAATCAAATCCAGATGATCCATACCTCTTTCCTCTGTATCGGATTCCGGGAAATAACGCTTTGCCTCCGTTTCAAGGAAAAAATCCCCATCCTTTTTTCGCTCCTTTTCCGCCATCGAAGCCAGCTTCGGAACAGACAGACTCTTTAATTCCTCGTATTGGTTGTCTGCAGCCGCATCTGCCAGTAAAATCGTCCTGCTCTTCTGATTTACCTTGGTAAAGTGTATTGCCATGCCAAAAAAAGGCGGAACCAGAATTCCAACGATCATCATCGCAACCATCACTTCTATCAGACTATACCCTTTATGGCCCGATAATGACTTGCCCTTCTCATTCATATACCCGTACCCTGCCGGTGGCTACCTCAACGGTTATCCGAATATGATTCCCGTGTTTCGTTTTCAGGAGGATGGACCCGGCCTGATTGGGACTCCCCAAATAGGAAAATCTTAAAATCCGATAATCTTTCCATTCCCCTCCATAATTTGGGCTATAAAGAGTGGAGGAGATTTCTGATATCCTGGGGTCCAGAGATACTTTTTTTATGGGATCGAATAACAGATTCTCTCTTCGGATGAGATAATAACACTCTCCGGTGTGCAGTTCAAAATGGCAGGAATCGCTCTCCTGAACGGATATTCTCTGCACCCGGCGGATATCATTGGCAATCTGACAGGCCGTGCTGCGCAATACCCAACGGTCGCTGAAGTGCAGCAGATCAGGAACAGCCAGTGAAGTCAGAATACCCAGTATCAGGATAACAAGCAGGATCTCTATCAGTGTAAAACCACTGTTCTTTCCGGATAAATGGACGCCTTCCCGCATCCAATCATTCCTTTCCCCCTCACACCAAAGGATTCTGTAGAATAAGCCAAATTCATCTAATATTTGATAATCAAGTGTATTATAGTATATATTTCTACATAATTCAATATCTTCATCCGGGATATCGCCCAAAAAAAATCTGGAGATACCACCGAATCAGATCCCTGCCATAAAGAATGGAAAGGAAAGTTCCTATGGCAATAAAAGGTGCAAAAGGGATGGCATCACTATATTTTTTTTTGTGCAGCAGCAAAAGAATGCCACCAAAAAGGCCTCCGGCATATATGGACAACAGGATGGACAGGGCAGCCTGCTTCCACCCAAGAAACAGGCCGACCAACCCCATAAGCTTCCCATCTCCTCCGCCCATTCCTTCCTTGTGCCGAACCTTCCAAAACAGGAAAGCGACCAGCAAAGGGAAGCCCCCGCCAAGCAACATTCCCGCCAGCGAATTCTGCCAGGAAACGGACCAACCGGCCAGGCTCAGCAAGATGCCGAAAATCCCGCCGGTACGGATCAGTCCATCCGGTATGATCTGATATTCCATATCAATGGCTGCGGCAACAATCAGCAGGGAACAAAGAACCGCATAAGCAACAAATGTCTTTCCCATGCCAACCCGGACTGCCAATGCCAGATAAACCGATCCGGTCAGCAGTTCAATCAGTGGATACCGGACGGATATTTTTGCATGGCAATACCTGCACCTGCCTCTCAGGCAGAGATAGCTGAGAACGGGAATCAGATCCGGTCCATTCAGTTTTGCGTTGCAGACCGTACAATGGGAAGCAGGAAAAACAATGGACTCTTTTTTGGGAATCCTGTAGATACATACATTGAAAAAGCTCCCCATCAGCAAACCGGTTATAAAAACAATTACAGGAAACAATGCTTCCATTTCTATCGCCCAACCATTTTGGGATGCCCACCTCTTTTCGCCCACCGGGTATCATCGCATGATTATTGTATGGTTTGCATCATATCAATCATGGGAAGATACATGGCAATCACGATAAAGCCGATCACAACCGCCATCAGGATCAGCATGACCGGCTCCAGCATGGTTGTCATCTTCTGAATGGCTGCATCGGTCTCTTCCTCATAATAATCCGCTGTCCGGGAAAGAACATCATCCAGTGTACCGGATGCCTCTCCAACCTGAACCATGGAAACAACCATGAAAGGGAAAATCCCCTGCCTTTGAATGGATCCGGACAGATCAAATCCTTTTCGAAGATCCTCCCGGATTGTCAAAATCGCATCTGCCACCACACGATTTCCAACTACCTTTGCCACAATTTTCATTGCAGAAAGCAGTGGGATCCCACTGGCCAAAAGGATGGAAAGTGTCCGGGTAAACCGGAAAACAGAACTCTTCATCACAAGATTTTTCACAACGGGCAGCTTCAGTTTCAGTTGATCCAATGATTTTCTGCCGCTGTCCGTCCGGACAGAGCGACGGAGCGTATAGCCAACAGCTATGCCGATGAGGAGCAGGGCAGGACCGTGATGCCGCAGCGCATTGCTGATGTGAAGCAACAAGCGGGTTGGTGCGGGCAGTAGTATGCCGTTGCCCTCAAACATGGATAAAAAGGTGGGAAGGATGGCAATCAGCATAAAGACAACCACCACGACCGAGACAATCACCAATAAAACCGGGTAAGCCATTGCCTCCGCTATTTTGCGCTGCATTTTCGATTCCTTTTCATAGTGCACTGCCATGCGTTCCATGATGCTTTCCAGGGTACCGCTGACTTCTCCGGCTTCCATCATATAAATGAACAATTCCGGAAATACGTTTTTGTGATCCTTCAGGCTCTCAGAAAGCGAAGAACCTGCCTGAACGGATTCATCAACCTGAACCAGGGCTTCTTTCAATAAATTGTTCTTCGTTTGCTTTCTCAGAATGTCAAGACATGTTACGATTGGAATCCCTGCATTCAGCATGGTGTAAAACTGTCTCGCAAAAACAGCGATATCCTTTGTCCTCACTTTGCGGGATCCGGCCATTTTTCTCAGGCCCGTGCCTTCCGTCACCCTGCTTACTGCAATGGGGTGATATTTATTGTATAAAGGCATCTGTCTTCCCCCTTACGACTTACTTCTGTCCGTATCAGGCAGATGAAATAACCTGAATTTCCACTTTTGGCAGGCCCTCTTAGCCCGGGAGATAGCGTCCCGGCATTTCCGGATCCATTGCATGCTCTCTGGCCGTTTCGGAAGTAATGCATCCTTCACGAACCAATTCCCTCAGTGAGGCATCCATTGTCTGCATACCAACCTTTGTTCCGGTCTGGACAGCGGTCAGGATCTGATGTGTTTTCCCTTCCCGGATCAGGTTGCGGACTGCGCCTGTCGCCAACAGAATCTCCAGTGCAGCCACCCGTCCTTTCCCATTGGCCAGAGGAAGAAGCTGCTGTGAAATAATACCTTCCAGCACCTGAGCCAGTTGGATCCGGATCCGGGCCTGTTGATTCACGGGAAAGGAATCGATGATCCGATCCACTGTCTGATCTGCACGAAGGGTATGAAGTGTGGATAAAACCAGGTGCCCGGTTTCTGCAGCGGTCAGAACAATTCCCATGGTTTCCGGATCCCGCATCTCTCCCACCAGAATCACATCCGGATCCTCCCGCAATGCAGCCCGCAGAGCATTGGAAAAAGATCTGGAATCGCTGCCGATCTCCCTTTGATTGACAATGCAATGGTTATGTTCATGCAAATATTCGATGGGATCTTCCAAAGTGATGATGTGACAGCTCCTGTTTCGATTGATGTGGTCCACCATGGCAGCCAGTGTGGTGGACTTTCCGCTTCCGCTGGGACCGGTGACAAGAATCAGCCCTCTTACCTTCCTGCAAAGATCCTTCAAAGTCCCCGGAAGACCCAACTCATCCAAAGCAGGTACTCTTGCGGGAATCACACGAATTGCCAATGCATGCCATCCGCGCTGTCTATAGACATTTATCCGAAATCGGGCGACACCCGGCAGAAAAAAAGGCAGATCCAGTTCCCCGTTTTCCTCCAGCTCTTCCAACTGGGTTTCGTTCAGAACCTGACGGATAAAAGCATCGGTGTCCTTTGGCGTCATGGAAATCTCTCCAAAGCGCTGCAGCTTTCCATGGATTCTCATGACAGGCGGGATACCCACTGCAATGTGGAGATCCGATGCTTTCGCATTCACTGTATCTTTCAGAAGGTCAAAGAATTCCATTTCCTTTCTCTCCCTTATTCCAAACGATATGTAATTCTCAGCATTTCATCCAGTGACGTAATTCCCTGCCGAACCAGCTGCCCGCAATTTTCATGCAGCGGGACGGTCCCATGTCTTGAAGCAGCCATTCGCAACTGATCAATGGATGCCCTGCCCGTGATCAGTTCACGAATTTCACGGGTCATCAGCATAACCTCATGAATGGAGGTTCTGCCCAGATAGCCGGTATTGCCGCACATGTTGCATCCCGTGCCCCGATAGAGAACATCCGCCTGGGACAGATGGAGAAGTTCCCTTTCGGAGGGAACCGGCTGGTACGCTTTCCTGCAGTTTGTACAGATCTTTTTTACCAGCCTCTGCGCAACGACACCGATCACAGCGGAAGAAACCAGATAGGGTTCAATCCCCATGTCCACCAGCCTCGATACTGCGGAAGCAGAATCGTTGGTATGCATGGTGCTCAATACCAAATGCCCTGTTATGGAAGCGCGGATGGCAATTTCCGCCGTTTCCGCATCACGGATCTCGCCGATCATGATAATGTCCGGATCCTGTCTCAGGATGGAACGCAAGCCGTTGGCAAATGTCAGGCCGGTCCTGGTATTGACCTGGACCTGATTGATTCCATCCAGATGATATTCCACGGGATCTTCCACCGTAATAATATTGCGGCTTGTCCGGTTCAATTCCTGCAAGGCAGCATATAATGTAGTCGTCTTTCCGCTTCCTGTAGGGCCTGTGACCAGAATGATCCCATTGGGACTCCGGATCAGTTTGCTGAACAACTTTATATTCCCTTCACTGAAGCCCAGCTGACATTTGGTACGAATCGTACTATTGCGATTCAGAAGGCGGACCACAATCTTCTCGCCGTATATGGTCGGAAGAACGGAAATTCGCAGATCCACTTCTTTGTTGTCCACTTGCATCTCCACTCTCCCATCCTGAGGGAGCCGTTTCTCTGCAATATCCATCCTGCCCAGTATTTTAATCCGCGTCACAACAGCTGAATGAACGGCCCTGGAAACCGTCATGATTTCCTGAAGATCGCCGTCAATCCGAAAGCGGATGCGAACTTCCCCTTCATAGGGTTCGATATGAATATCGCTTGCCCTTGCCCGTACAGCGCGCTCCATAATGGAATTGACAAGCCGTACTGCCGGAGCATGATTTACGGCATCCACAGCCAGGGCTTCCCTTTCCACACTCCGCTTCATCGGATCCGGCGTTGCCCCGGCTTCCTTTACAAAGTCACTGACTGCCCTTTCCGCACTCTCGTTGCCATAATACTGATCCACAGCTATCCGGATGGAACTCCGCAGGGCCAGGGCAGGTTTTACGTTCAGGCCTGTAGCGATACTGACATCATCAATGGCATACAGATTGAAGGGATCCGACATTGCCACGACAATTTCATTTCCTTCCCGGGAAACCGGTATCAACATATGTCTTCTTGCCAGGCTCTCGCTGATCAGCCGGGGTACCTGCGGATCGATCCGGAATCCGGAAAAATCGATATAAGGCAAATTGCGATAGGCCTTCAAAACCTGGATCAACTGCTTTTCATTTACCAGGCTGTCTTTGATCAAAAGCTCTTCCAGCTTTTCCCCTGTGCTTTTTTGTCTTCTCAGCTCTTCCTCCAGCTGCTCGGAAGATAAAATCCCCAATTCCAGCAAAACATCACCCAGCCCGGTTTCCCTGCGGGCTTCTTTGTTTATTTTGAAATCCTGTGTGACTTGCATTTGGATTTCCTCCCAACCAGAAGTCTCTCGATCCATCTGTTGAACTTTGTCCCGATAAACTCCCTGGGATCCATTGGATCAACCAGTATGGTATAAAGGCCTGTCCGATTTCCTCCCAGAATATCAGTGAGAATCTGATCTCCAATGACCAGCGTATCGCAGGACATGCTCTTAAGAGCAGCCAAAGCACTCTGAAAAGCCCGGACACATGGCTTTCCCCTGCATGGTGCGGCGATTACACCCAATTCCAAGGCGAATTGCTGCACTTTTTGCTGTTGGCTGTTGGACAGAAGGCAGATCCGGAAACCTGTTTTCTCTGCCCTGCGCAGCCAGCGGTCCAGCTGCGGGTTGATATGATATTGGTTCCATGGGGTAATGGTGTTGTCAATATCGAGTATGATATTGTGATATCCCCGATTCCAAAGATCCTCCAATTCAATATCATAGATGGACCCTGCTGTCTGATCGGGCTGAAACAAATCCTGCATGGAGATCTTCCTTTTCCGACAATGAAAAAATTTCTTTCATCATCCTGAATGTCGTATATTATATTGTGTTCATTATATAAAGAATCGGTTTATCTGTCAAAAAATTGACTGGAATCTTATTCCAGCCAATCCGCTTTTTCGATTCATTTCCCCGGAAAATGCATGAAAAGCGCCTACTTTCCATTGAAATTCACTTCATCCAATCATGATAAAAATTTCAAAACAGATATCAGGAAAAGCGCTTGTTGCCAAGGTAAAATATTGTAAACAGGCCTGGCCCGCAGTGTGCGCCGATCACCACGCCAAGATTCGTGATGGTCACCCTGGAAACGGAAGGAAAATTCTCCAGCACCCTGTCCCGGACAAATTCCGCGTCCCCGATGCAGTCCGCATGGTTAATATGTACCTCCTGCCCATCCGGCTCAGTGAAGTCAGTCTTCATCTTATCGAGGATGGCAAGCAGCGCTGATTTGCGACCACGCACCTTGTTGCATAAAGTCAGCCTGCCGTCGTTATCCACATAGAGTACCGGCTTTACATGAAGCAACGAGCCGACCATTGCCTCCGAGTTGGAGACACGCCCGCTGCGTTTAAGATAATGCAGATCATCCACCGTAAACCAGTGCATGATGTTGCGTTTATGCTTCTCAGCCCAGTCTATCACTTCATCAAAACTACTGCCTCCGTCCCTGAGCCGGACCATATAGGTAATCAGCAACCCCAGCCCGCCGGAAACACACAGAGTATCCATCACATAAAAGCGCTGATTGGGATACTCTTCCCTTATCTGACCGGCAGCCTCGGCAGCATTTACATAGGAATGGGAAAGCTGTTTTGTCATATCGAGATACAGGACATCCTTTCCCTGCTCCATGAGCTTTTTAAAGAATTCATGATATTCATAGGTGTTGATCATCGAAGTAGAAAGTTCTGCGCCTTTCCGCATACGTTTGTAGACGCGTTCACGGGACTCTTCCCTGCAATCGTCGTAATAGACTTCATTGTCTATCGTATAGTTGTAGCTTATGAACGGGACGTCATGCTCCTCAAAGAATTCAGCCGGCAGATCGGCGGTAGACGCCGTGGCAATAATATAATCACGTTCGGCCATAGACGATTCACCTCATATATGTTTTATTCATTTTATGAAATTTCTTCCGGATTTATTATACCATATATGAGGCAGGGTTGTCGATAACGCTGCCGGTGCAAATTTCCGGATGCAGCGTATGCAAAACCTCCACAGCTCATTGGCGACACGGTCACACACTGTTCTTCCCGGAATCACACGAAGGGCTGTCAAACTCCTTTGCCAGTCTCATAATCGCCTTTTTTTCGATTCTGGAAACATAGGATCTGGAAATTCCAAGTATTTGTGCAATTTCTCTCTGCGTTTTACTCTTCCCGTTGGACAGGCCGTAACGCATTTCCAAAACAATTTGCTCTCTTTTTTTCAGAACAGACTGCATTTTTTCACGCAGTTTCCGGACCTGAAGCTTGAGTTCCACCTGATCCGTTACGGAATCAGGATCCGTACCCAGAATATCAATCAGGGTAATTTCATTTCCTTCTTTGTCCATTCCAATGGGATCCTGAAGGGAAACCTCCCCTTTGGTTTTCCTGGATGCACGGATAGTCATCAGGATTTCGTTTTCAATGCAGCGTGCTGCATAGGTAGCAAGCCTGGTGTTTTTATTCATATTATAGGTGGATATGGCTTTGATCAAACCGATGGTTCCTATGGAGATCAGATCATCCACTTCTTTTCCGGTGTTATTGTATTTTTTTACGATATGGGCAACCAGCCTCAGATTATGCTCAATAAGAATGTTTCTGGAGTCTTCATGGCCTTCAGCCAGCCGTTTCAGATGATACTCCTCTTCTTCCGGTTCCAGAGGCTGTGGGAAGGAATTATTCCCCATAATATGTGCCATGAAAAAAAAGCATTTGATGAGTGCCAGCAAGCTCCCTGTAATGGCTTCCATGATGTCACCTCCCCAAATCCTTCTCAAAGATACCCTGTTTAAATTATATGAGACGATTTGTAAAAAGGTGCATCAAGGTCACAAAAAAGGGACAGTGCCGAAGAAATGCTGAAAATTATTGTCCTGCATGGATCCGGATATTCTTTGCAATATCGTGAAACAGAGGTACCGCTACCTGATCAGCTCCTCCTTCTTCCTTGCTCAGTACAACGATAACATACCGGGGATCCTTTTTCGGAAAATAGCCAGCGAACCATCCATATTCCTTGCTGTAGGGATCTCCGGATACCTGAGGGGTACCCGTCTTTCCGGCAATTCCCCCGATTTGCGGATCCCTTGCCTTTTCTGCTGTACCATATTCCGTAACATCCCCCATCCATTCCGATAATGTCCCGGCAGTTTTTTCGGAAATCACTCTTCCCATAGTACGGTCTTTTCTGGATGATTTCGCAGTTTTCTGCACATTTTTCAGGGAAGATCCGTCCGGTGCGGTCAGCCCTGCCACAAGTCGTAATTGTTTCCGTTGACCGCCATTGGCCAGAGTCGTCATGAGATCCGCTATCTGAAGGGGAGTCACCATAGTCTCTCCCTGACCAATTGCCAGATTGGCAATTCCGGGACCGGTGTATTCCTGCCTGGACATAAGAAGTCCGGCCGCATTGGGCAATTCGATGTCCAGAGCCTTCCCCAGACCAAATTTTTCGGCCATTTTTACAATGTCCTCTCCACCAAGGTCCATGGCAATCCGTATGAAGGTGTCATTACAGGAATAGGCAAGAGCTTCCCGCAGTGAAATCCCGCCTAATCCGCCGCTGGAAGTATGACAGGAAAAAAAGCGGCTGCCCACCTGTATCCCGCCGGTACAGGTAAATCTTGTATTTTCGGTGTATTTATCGCTTTCCAGTGCCGCAGCGGCCACAACAACCTTGAATACCGATCCCAGAGGATATTGTTCAAAAGGCATTGCAAGAAAAGAAGGTTCTTCGTTATGATTCATAACGCATTCCGGATCATATTGCTTGAATTGAGGCCTGCTGGCCAATGCCAGAATGTCCCCGGTCCGTGCATCCACCACCAGGCCGCTGTGATGGCGGTCCGGATACTGATCCAAAACGTTTTCCAAAATCTGCTGAATATCGTAATCCAGAGTAAGCCGGACCTGACAGGATTCCATGGGATCGGTGATTTGATATCCCAGACCAGGAATAATATGATCCTTTGCATCTGCCACTGCCTGCACCTGTTTCACGGATCCGGGATGAAGATAGCTCTCATACACCTTTTCCATTCCGCTCATGGGAACTCCGTCGGATTTCCTCAGATATCCGATTACATGTCGCGCCAGGGAATGATCACCATATCGCAGACTTCGCTCCTGATATAATACTCCCGGATACTGTCCCTTCTGAATCGGCCTGATCCTTGCAGAATCCGGGTCCGTAATAATTTCCTGATAATACGTCTGATCTTTGTGATTAAAATAGGCCTTCGGCTTTCCGGTCAGCTTTTCGATTGCCTCGTAAGCGGAATCGTCAAATCCGATGCTTCTGGGGAAGATCAACAGCTCCTGAACCTCGTCTGCCTGTGTAAACGGAATGCCGTTCCGATCCGTAATATCCCCCCGCTTTTCTTCCACATCCACGGTTACCGTTTGCTGGGGAAGGGCCATTTTGGCATATTTCTTCCCATCGATAATTTGAATCTGAAACAGCCGCAAAATGAGCAATGCAAACAGGACGGTGAAGCAACAGCCCAAATAAAAAAAACGTTTTTTTCGGGATGGTGCTTTTCTCAATGACATGCACTCCTCTCCAAAAGTGATCTGTTTCATCCATATAGGCTGACTGCCGGATAAAAAACAAGCCTTTACAGGGTAATGTAAGTATACCCTGTAAAGGCTTGGTCTATCCTCCCAGACTTGATTTTTTATGGATACCATATCCATATCTGAAAAAAGGGCTCATTTATAATAAATGAACCCTTTGATCTTATAAAATCAATTCCAGAGAACCTGATATTTCTTTTTATCCCTCACATGTCCTTCATATGTGCTGTTAAAGGCATGCAACCCTTCCTGTGGATCCATCAGTACAAAATACAACATGGATTTCTTTTCATCCATATACTCGCCATAAGGATTCAATACGGCCTCCATTGCCGATTTACCGGGGGAAGAAATCGGTCCTGCCGGCAATCCCGGATTCCGGTAGGTGTTATAAGGCGAATCCACCCTGGTATCCTCAGCGGTCAGATTGGTTTGCTTCACATCCTTGTCCAGGACATAATTGATGGTGGCACAGGATTCCAGTTTCATACCGATTCGAAGCCGGTTCTGGAATACAGCGGATATCTTTGTAAACTCTTCATCTATCCCTTCATTCTGAATGACAGATGCCAGGGTAACCACCTGATCCACTGTAAAATTTTCTTCCTGAGCCTTTTCCTGCATATCCTGGGTAAAGGTTTTATCGAACTGGCCCAGCAGGATCCGGATGATCTTCTCCGGAGAATCGTCTGTAAAAACGTAATAGGTATTGGGAAACAGGTACCCCTCCAGTGGAAATTTCCCTTTTTTCCGGGCTTCGGGGATATCTCTCAAAAACGGATAATCCGCAACATAATGATCCACATTTTTTGCTTCTTTTATAAAGTCTTCCTCCGTAAAAGCCAATTTATATTCATTGACCAGACGGGATGCAATCTTTCGAATATCATCGCCCTCCCGGATGGTTATCTTTATGGAGGAAACAGAGATCCGTCCATCCAGAAGCTCATTGATCATGTCCTGAAGGGTCATGCTTTTGGAAAGCTCGTACTTCCCGGCCTGCATCTCATTGGTTTTATCGGAAAAATCAACCATAAGCTTAAATGCACCCTCATTCCGTATCAGGCCCTTCTTATGCAAAATCTCTGCAATACCGTTTATAGAAGTGCCCATAGGGACTTCCACACTGATTTTGGCAGAATCCTTCGGGTTCATCGGCTTAAAAAATCTGGCGTAGATCCCATAGACAACCAAGGCAAAAGTGGCAACAACGATAGACAGACTGATCAGAAAAATAAGAATTTGCCTCAGTACTTTTTTCAGCGTTTTATCCTTCTGCAATTTTATCGTTCCTTTGTCTTTCCCGGTCTCCGAATCAGGCATAACATCCCCTCCCTCCCAATCACACATTCCTCCAAACTCTAACATTATACCTTTCCGGACGAAATTTGACAAGTATTTCGTTGCATTTCCGCTGGACAGGCCTGTCAGATTTCCATAATAACAGGAAGGATCATGGGCTTACGCT
>ENA-UOOM01001861-UOOM01001861.1-fermentation-metagenome-genome-assembly--contig:-NODE-1861-length-18956-cov-11.279774_pt1 | contig 18956 bp, 20 predicted proteins | sample MGYA00245781_ERZ724031 | MGnify/ENA primary metagenome ERZ724031 (study PRJEB28704, sample SAMN03018317) | fermentation metagenome | biome: anthropogenic terrestrial biome; feature: soil... | reverse complement strand
AAGAGGTTGCAGGTCCTTTAATGCTTGTCCGCGGTGTTGAAAATGTCGCTTATAACGAGCTTGGAGAAATTGAACTTGTAAGCGGCGAAAAGCGTCGCTGTAAAGTACTTGAAATAGACGGTGGAAATGCTCTGGTACAGCTTTTTGAAAGCTCAGCGGGAATTAACCTTTTTGACAGCAAAGTAAGGTTTTTGGGCAGAAGTATGGAAATCGGAGTTTCAGAAGATATGCTCAGCCGTGTATTTGACGGACTCGGCCACCCAATAGACGGCGGCCCCGAAATTCTTCCCGAAAAAAGGATGGACATTAACGGTTTACCGATGAATCCGACAGCAAGAAATTATCCTGAAGAGTTTATTCAGACAGGCATTTCTGCGATTGACGGACTTAATACGCTTGTCCGTGGACAAAAACTTCCGATATTTTCAGCCAGCGGTCTTCCTCATGCGGAACTTGCCGCCCAAATAGCCCGCCAGGCTAAGGTGCGCGGAACGGATGAACCTTTTGCCGTTGTTTTTGCGGCAATGGGTATTACTTTTGAAGAATCCAACTTCTTCATTCAAAGTTTCCGCGAAACAGGGGCTATCGACAGAACGGTACTGTTTGTAAATTTGGCAAACGACCCTGCTGTTGAGCGTATCGCAACCCCACGTATGGCTCTAACCACAGCGGAATACCTTGCATTTGAAAAGAATATGCACGTTTTGGTTATATTAACTGATATTACAAACTATGCCGATGCACTTCGTGAGGTTTCTGCCGCTCGAAAGGAAGTACCAGGAAGACGCGGATATCCGGGTTATATGTACACTGATTTGGCATCTCTTTACGAACGTGCGGGACGTCAAAAAGGTAAAAGCGGAAGTATTACTATGATACCTATACTTACAATGCCAGAAGACGATAAAACTCACCCGATACCTGACTTAACGGGTTATATTACAGAGGGACAGATTATTTTAAGCCGTGAACTGTACCGCAAAGGTGTTACACCGCCTATAGATGTACTGCCGTCCCTTTCACGCTTAAAAGATAAAGGAATCGGCGAAGGAAAAACACGAGCTGACCACGCAAATACAATGAACCAGCTTTTTGCCGCGTACGCAAGAGGTAAAGAAGCAAAAGAACTTATGACGGTTCTCGGTGAAGCTGCACTTACGGATATTGACAAGCTTTATGCAAAATTTGCGGATGAATTTGAAACTGAGTATGTATCACAGGGCTATTATACAAACAGGGATATCGAAGAAACCCTTGACATAGGCTGGAAACTGCTTTCAATTCTGCCGCGCAGCGAACTTAAAAGAGTTAAAGACGAGTATCTTGATAAATACTACGGCAAGTAATGATAAAGGAGTGATAGCATGGCTGCCACTCATGTAAACCCTACCCGAATGGAGCTTACACGTTTAAAGAAAAAGCTTGTTACTGCAACAAGGGGACATAAACTTTTGAAGGATAAGCGCGACGAACTTATGCGACAATTCCTTGACAAAGTAAGAGAAAACAAAATCTTGCGCGAAAAAGTTGAAGAAGGCATAAGACAGGCAAATAAAAATTTTGTACTTGCAAGGGCAGGAATGCCCGATGAAGCGGTCAACGTTGCTTTAATGGCTCCGAAACAGGAAGTCAGTCTCGAAATGGAAGAGAAAAATATAATGAGCGTTGAAATTCCTATTTTTCATTACAAAACAAGAACTTCTGATGCAAGCGACATTTATTCTTACGGATTTGCCTTTACTTCCGGCGATTTGGATGCTGCAGTTAAATCTTTGGCTGACTTGTTTCCTGATATGTTACGCCTTGCGGAATGTGAAAAATCGTGCCAGCTTATGGCTGGAGAAATTGAAAAAACAAGGCGAAGAGTAAATGCGCTTGAACATATAATGATACCTGAAATGCAGGAAAAAATTAAATATATTACAATGAAGCTTGATGAAAATGAGCGGTCAACACAAATACGTTTAATGAAAGTTAAGGATATGATGTTGGAACAGGCTCACCATTACAGTGAAAAAATGAGTTAACAGTAAAAGCATCCACAAAAGGATGCTTTTATTTTTAATAATTGTTTTTGAGTGTGATATTTTGCTTAGACACAGCGTATCAATATATTAACAAACCCAAAACGGTCATCCGAAAATCATCTTTTAGTTTGGAAATATTCCTAAAAAAAAATAACCCTTGAAAAAAGTTGCAAAATTATAGTATAATATATAGTAAAATTAGATAATATGTATGATTTAAAGTAATGGTAGGTTAAAAATGGAGGGAATATTATGGAGTACGCATCCCACACTAAACAGCAGCTTGCTGATTCATTAAAAGAATTAATGTGCCATACACCGTTTAACAAAATTACGGTGCAAAATGTAACAGATAATTGTGGATTAAACCGTCAAACATTTTATTATCACTTTAAAGATATGTACGAGCTTTTAGGGTGGATTTATAGTAATGATATATTTAATCAAATGGTAGAAGAACAGGATGAACCTTGGGAAACGGCAGTAATTCAAATAATGAGGTATGCTAAAACTAATCGAGTTTTTTGCAGAAATACTATTAGATGTATTAAGAAAGAGTATATGGAAAGCTATTTATACCCTGTTTTTAGAAATTGGGTTGAAAAAACAGGAATAGCAATTACAAAGAATAAATATATAAGTAAAGAGGATAAAAAATTTTTTATAGATTTTTTTACAACAGCATTTGTGGATTATGGAATACAATGGGTAAGCCACGGAATGGTTGAAACAGAAGAATATATAATCAACAGAATAAAAGTTCTTATCAAATTAATTGGTAACAGCTCTGATAAACATAATAAAATTGCAATCTAAATAAAATTGTAATTTAAAAATATTTAAGATAGTAGTTTAAAAAGCAGAAATTATTCATACGAGCTGTATGTTTTTCATTTCTGCTTTTTGTTTTATAAAAATAAACCGATAAAATATGAATTTTGCCCATTAAATTATAAATAATGCACAATTTATTATGCGAAACTGTTATTTTAATTGTTATACCAATTGAAATCAATTAGCAAAATACACAAAGATAGATAAAAAAATTAATAAATGTATATAATTATTATAAAATTTATACAAAGAAGAATTATTGTCTAAATACAAAGGGAGGGAAGCGTGATATCATAATGCTATAGACGGTGATACGGCTTTAGAGCCGGAAAACCAAAATTATGGGATAATGCCTTAAGGGCAAACAAGATACAATTTATTTGTATCGGAAAAACATTTTAGGGGAGGTTATTTTATGGCCAAGTATGTTATGGCGCTGGATGCCGGCACAACAAGCTCACGTTGCATTTTATTCAATGAAAAAGGTGAAATGTGCAGTGTGGCGCAAAAAGAGTTTAAACAGTATTTTCCAAAACCGGGTTGGGTTGAACATGATGCAATGGAAATTTGGTCAACTCAGATTGGTGTTGCACAAGAAGCTTTGCTGAAGATTGGTGCTACAGCAAGTGATATTGCTGCAATTGGTATCACAAATCAACGTGAAACAACTGTTGTTTGGGATAAGAAAACTGGCGAGCCGGTTTACCACGCTATCGTTTGGCAGTGCAGACGTACATCAGAGTATTGTGATACATTGAAAGCAAAGGGCTTGACTGAAACTTACAGAGAAAAAACAGGCTTAATGATTGATGCTTACTTCGCGGGCACTAAACTAAAATGGATTCTCGACAATGTTCCTGGCGTAAGGCAAAGAGCAGAAGCTGGAGAGCTTCTATTTGGAACTATTGAAACATGGCTGATTTGGAAACTTACAAAGGGTAAAGTTCATGTAACCGATTATTCCAATGCTTCCAGAACTATGCTGTTCAATATTAAAGAACTTAAGTGGGATAAAGATATTCTTAAAGAGTTAAATATTCCTGAGAATATGCTCCCAACACCGAAACCGTCAAGCTGTGTTTACGGCGAGGCTGATTCATCGTTCTTAGGTGGACCTATTCCGATTGCCGGTGCAGCCGGTGACCAACAGGCAGCATTGTTTGGTCAGACTTGCTTTACTCCTGGTGAAGCCAAAAATACATACGGTACAGGTTGCTTCATGCTTATGAATACAGGTGAAAAACCGGTTTACTCAAAGAACGGTTTGGTTACTACAATTGCATGGGGACTTGACGGAAAAGTCAATTACGCTCTCGAAGGTTCCATCTTTGTAGCCGGAGCTGCAATTCAGTGGCTACGCGATGAAATGCGCTTAATTGATTCATCTCCGGATTCAGAGTACATGGCGACTAAGGTTAAGGATACCAACGGATGCTATGTTGTTCCTGCATTTACAGGTCTTGGTGCTCCTCACTGGGATCAGTATGCAAGAGGTACTGTAGTCGGTATTACAAGAGGCGTCAGCAAGTATCATTTCATTAGAGCTACACTTGAGTCCCTTGCATATCAGACAAACGATGTACTTAAAGCAATGGAAGAAGATTCTCATATTAAATTGAATGCTTTGAAAGTTGACGGCGGTGCATGTGCAAATAACTTCTTAATGCAATTCCAGTCCGATATTATAGATGCACCGGTTCACAGACCAAAATGCATTGAAACAACGGCAATGGGTGCTGCTTATCTTGCAGGTCTCGCAGTCGGATATTGGAAGAGTAAGGAAGACGTTATTAAGAACTGGCAGATTTCCAAGATCTTTGAGCCTTCAATGGATAAAGCACATCGAGAAGAAGTTCTTAAAGGTTGGAACAAAGCTGTTAAATGCTCATACGGTTGGGCTAAAGACTAATTCATTAAAACTTAATATCACTTAATAAACAGATAAACTGTAATTAAACCGGTTCCCTGAAAATAGATGCTTCCCGTTTCGGGGAGCCGGTATTAAAAAAGATTGAGGTGTATTGATTATGTTGCCTTATATTGCTGAATTTATTGGTACGGCTATGCTGATTATTTTAGGTGACGGAGTATGCGCAAACGTTAGCCTAAATAAGTCCGGTATGAAAGGTGCGGGTTCAATTCAAATTACTATTGCATGGGGCCTTGCAGTATTACTTCCGGCATGTATTTTTGGAGCAGCTTCCGGTGCAAGTTTTAACCCTGCAATGACAATTGCTCAAGCGGCAGCGGGTAATTTCGATTGGAACATGGTACCAGGATACATAGTAGCACAAATTTTGGGTGCATTTTTAGGAGCTTGCATTGTTTATATTGCATTTAAAGACCAGTTTGATGCAACAGAAGATCAGGCGACAAAACTGGGCGTATTTGCAACTGGTCCTGCTATCCGTAATATTCCACGCAATATTTTCTGTGAAGCCCTCGGTACTTTCGTACTCGTATTCACAGTACTTGGCCTTGGTAATGTAACTGGTGCAGCAGATACCGGTGTTTCCAACTTATTCGTATTTGGAATTATCGTATCAGTCGGTATGTCTTTAGGTGGAACAACAGGTTATGCTATTAACCCTGCTCGTGACCTTGGACCTCGTATTGCTCATGCAATTCTTCCGATTAAAGGCAAAGGCGATTCAAACTGGAGTTATGGCCTTGTAGTTCCAATTATTGGGCCTATCATCGGTGGTCTTGTTGCTGCATTGCTTTACAATGCAATTCCGTGGTAAAAGTTAATTAAGATAATAAGTTGTATTGATTATAGATACCTTGTAAGTAACAAAGAAGTGAGTTTATAAGATATTTGCAGGGGCATCAAAGCCCCTGCATTATTTTTGAAAAATACTTTAATAATAAAAGAGTGGTGTTCACAAAATGATAGATGTTGTTATCATTGGCGGAGGCGTCATAGGTTGTGCAGTGGCAAGGGAATTGTCAAGGTATGATTTAAGTGTTTCTTTGCTTGAAAAAACCGACGATATCTGTAACGGTCAAAGTAAAGCCAATACTGCCATAATTCACGGCGGATATGACGCTAAACCCGGTACTTTAAAGGCAAAGTTTAATGTTCTTGGCAATAAGATGTATGATGAAATTTGTAAGGAACTTGATGTTCCATATAAATGGAATACGTCTCTTGTAGTTTCTTTTGGGCAAAATGGTCATGCAAAATTAGAAGAGTTAAAAGAACAGGGAATTAAAAACGGTGTTCTGGGTTTAAGTATTATTGGACAAGATGAATTGAGAAAAAGAGAACCGAACATTGGCTCAACGGCATATGAGGCATTGCTCGTTACCAACGGTGGTATTGTCTGCCCATATGAGTTGACACAGGCATATGCTGAAAATGCCGCAGTGAACGGTGTTGAATTTTATCGCAACGCAGAGGTTACTGGAGTAGAAAAAATAGACGGCGGCTGGAAAGTTACAAGCAAAGCCGGTACCTTTACAGCAAAAGCAGTAGTAAACTGCGCCGGACTTTATTCGGATGTTATTAATAATATGGTTTCCGAAGATAAACTTAAAATTGTACCTCGCAGAGGCGAATATTATATCGTTGATAAAAATTATGCTGATATGTTCCATGCAGCAATCTTCCAGCTTCCTACAAAAATGGGAAAAGGCATACTTGTATCACCTACTGTTGATGGTACTGTGCTACTTGGGCCTACAGCTGAAGATATCGATGATAAAACCGATACAAGAACTACTGCATTCGGACTTTCAAAAGTATTAAAATATGCAAGTTTAACTTGGGAAGATATCCCGAGAAAGAAGTTTATTACTACTTTCTCCGGACTTAGAGCACATTGTGATCGTGACGACTTCGTACTTGGAGAAGCCCCGGATGCACCGATGTTCTTTAATGCAGCCGGCGTAGAGTCACCGGGACTTACTTCTTCACCTGCAATAGGGGTCTATCTTGCTGAAATGATAGCTGATAAATTAGATTCAAAGAAGAAAGAAAACTTTAACCCAATTAGAAAGGGCATCCCAAAATTCAGAGAGATGTCTGATGAAGAGAGAGCAAAAGCAATTTCCGCTAACCCTGATTATGCGAAAATTGTCTGCAGATGTGAAACTGTAACAGAAGCTGAAATCAGAGAAGCAATCCGCAGACCGGTAGGAGCGAGATCAGTTGACGGAATTAAGAGAAGGACAAGAGCCGGAATGGGCAGATGCCAAGCCGGTTTCTGTACTCCGAGAACCTTAGAAATATTATGCGAAGAATTACATATATCCCCGCTTGAGGTAACAAAATTCGGAGGGGACTCCAAGTATATTGACAGCTACCTTTTTGAAAAGGGGGATAATGAAAATGCGTAATGTTGACATTTTGATTATTGGTGGTGGACCTGCCGGATTAGCAGCTGCAATTTCTGCATATGAAGCAGGAAGCCGTAATATACTTATACTTGAAAGAGATGAAAATCTCGGTGGTATATTAAAACAGTGCATACATAATGGTTTTGGACTGCATACTTTTAAGGAAGAACTTACCGGCCCTGAATATGCACAAAGATATATTGATAAGGTAATAGAATACGGTATCCCAACACAGTGCGATACTATGGTAATTGATGTTACACCTGACAAGGTTGTAACAGCAGTCAGCAGAGGTGCAGGACTTGAACATTTTAAAGCAAAGTCTATAATCCTTGCAATGGGCTGCCGTGAACGCCCAAGGGGAGCTTTGGGTACACCCGGCTGGAGATGTTCCGGAATTTATACAGCAGGTACTGCTCAGAAATTAGTTAACTTAAAGGGACTAATGCCGGGCAAGAAAGTTGTTATTCTCGGTTCGGGCGATATCGGACTGATTATGGCTCGCAGAATGACATTTATGGGCGCTAAAGTTCAGGCTTGTGTTGAATTAATGCCATTCTCAGCAGGATTAAAGAGAAATATTGTACAGTGCCTTGATGACTATGATATTCCGCTTTTGTTAAGTCACACTGTAATTGATATTCACGGAAAAGAGCACCTTGAAGGCGTCACTGTTGCTGAAGTTGACCCGAAAACTCTTAAGCCGATAGAGGGAACAGAACAGTATTATGAGTGCGATACATTGCTTCTTTCTGTTGGACTTATTCCTGAAAATGAACTTACTAATATGGCAGGTGTAAAAATTTCTCAGGCAACTAATGGAGCGGAAGTCAACGAAAATCTTCAGACATCCGTTGACGGTGTCTTCTCGTGCGGCAATGTTTTGCATGTACATGACTTAGTTGACTATGTTTCTGAGGAATCTGCAAAAGCAGGCATAAATGCTTTTAAATATGTTAAGGGTGAACTTAAAGAAAATGAAAAAACTTTGGAAGTCGTAAACGGATTCGGCGTTTCCGGTGCAGTACCGCAGCGCATTTCACAAAAAATTGACGAACCAATTTCAATTATGTTCCGTCCAAGGGGTGTTTTCAAGAAAGCACAAGTTTGTATTGATGTTGGAGACAAGCAAGTTGCGACGAAGAAAGCACGTATATTTACACCGGGCGAAATGGTAACACTTAAATTTAAACCTGAATATTTAGAAAATTCTGGCAATGCTGACAAAATCACTGTTAGAGTGGAGGTGCAGCAATAATGAAAAGAGAAATTACTTGCATTGGCTGCCCTATGGGGTGCAGAATAACCGCCGAAGTTGACGGAAAAGATATTGTTTCTATCGAAGGATATACTTGTAATATCGGTAAAAAGTATGCTCAGGAAGAATTGACTGTTCCTACCAGAATGGTAACTGCATTAATGAAAGTTTATGGAACAAATCAACCTATTTCCGTAAAAACTTCACAACCGATAGAAAAGAGTAAAATATTCGATTGCCTAAAAGAGATCTCCAAGCATACAGTTATGCGCCCCGTACAAATTGGTGAAGTTTTACTCAAGAATGTATGTGGAACGCAGGTTAACATTATTGCAACAAAGGAACTTGAATAAATTAACATAATTTTGTAAGAATAATGACTATATTGACAGGAGGCATTTTATGAAGAAGCTAATTAACAGTGTGGACAATGTAGAACAGGAAATGATACTCGGAATGGTAAAAGCTTATCCTGGATATGTTAAAAAACTGGATTGCGGTAATGTTGTTGTAAGGGCAAAGAAAAAAGAAGATAAAGTTGCTCTTATAAGCGGCGGCGGAAGCGGTCATGAGCCGGCTCATGGCGGCTATGTAGGCGAGGGAATGCTCGATTGTGCAGTTGCAGGCACGGTATTTACTTCTCCAACTCCTGATCAAATTTATGAAGGTATTAAAGCAATTGCAACCGATAAAGGTGTATTGATGGTTGTAAAAAACTATACCGGCGATGTCATGAACTTTGAAATGGCAGCCGAAATGGCACAAGCGGACGGTATTCCGGTTGAATACGTTGTAACTAACGACGATGTAGCTGTTAAAGACAGCCTTTATACAACCGGACGCCGCGGTGTCGCCGGAACTGTTTTTGTTCATAAAATTGCCGGAGCAAAAGCCGAATCCGGCGCGGACTTAAAAGAAGTCCATCGTGTAGCGCAAAAAGTTGTTGATAATGTTAGAACAATGGGAATGGCACTGACTCCTTGTACTGTTCCAGCGGCCGGTAAACCGGGTTTTACGCTAAAAGATGATGAAATGGAAATCGGAATTGGTATTCACGGTGAGCCGGGTATTCATCGTGAGAAGGTAAAACCTGCGGATGAAATTGCTGAAATGTTGCTCGACAAAATTTTAGCTGACATTGATTACAGCGGCAAAGAAGTTGCTGTTATGATTAATGGTTCCGGCGGTACTCCGCTTATGGAGCTTTATATTATTAACAACAAGGTTAATGATTATCTAAAAGAAAAAGGTATAAAAATTTATAAAACTTATGTTGGTAACTATATGACCTCTATTGAAATGGCAGGGTTTTCAATCACATTACTTCGTCTTGATAAAGAGATTAAAGAACTGCTTGATGCGAAAGCCAATACTCCTGCATTTAAGGAATAATTTCTGTCTAATGCGGCGGATTAGAATAATAATTCGCCGCATTTACATTAAATCTGTTCGTATTATAAGTAAATTTAACAACAATAGACTTTTGAGAGGAAAATGAGTATGACGGACAGCAAAAAAATTACAAGTATTATAAAAGAAATCGGAAATGTAATTCAAAAAGAAAAAGACTTTTTAACTGAATTAGACAGTTTTATCGGTGATGCTGATCACGGTATCAACATGGCAAGAGGTTTTAAAGAAGTTGAGAAAAAATTGCCCGGTTTGGAAGATAAGGATGTTGGGACTATATTGAAAACCGTAGGGATGACCTTGGTTTCAACGGTAGGCGGTGCTTCGGGGCCGCTTTATGGGACAGCATTCATGAAAGCGGGTATGGCAATAGGCGCCAAAAATGATATAGATGGCGATGATTTTATTACTGCGCTTAATGCTGCAGTAGAGGGAATTAAAATGAGAGGTAAATCGCATGAGGGCGAAAAAACTATGCTTGATGCTTTAATTCCCGCTCTTAATACAATTAAAAAAGTTTATGAAGAAAACAAGGACTTCAAAGCGGCACTTGAACAGGGCATAAAAGCCGCCGAAGAAGGAGTTGAATATACAAAAACCATTATTGCAACAAAAGGCAGGGCAAGCTATCTTGGTGAAAGAAGCATTGGACATCAAGATCCCGGTGCGACATCTTCATATTTGATGTTAAAAGCAATTTGTAGTATAATATGACAAGAGAGGATTATTATGGTAGGAATTGTAATTGTTTCACACAGTAATAAACTTGCTCAAGGCGTTATGGAATTGGCTAAAATGATGGCCGCAGATGCGCCGGTTGCAGCTGCCGGAGGACTGGAAGACGGTTCTTTCGGTACCAGTTATGAGAAAATAGATACAGCCATAGATTCAGTATATTCCGATGACGGCGTCGTAATCCTAATGGATATGGGTAGCGCTGTTATGACGGCTGAAATGGTTATTGAAAATATGCCCAATAAAAAAATTCAGATGATTGATTGCCCTTTAGTAGAGGGTGCTGTTGTAGCAGCGATTGCTTCCAGTTCAAATCAAAGTATGGGTGAGGTTATTAATGAAGCAAAGAATGCAGCCAAAGAATCAAAACTCTGAATAACTGAATTTGCGTACAACTTTACTTATTCCATGTTTCGACACACACCATAGCAGCAGGCACATTGTTCCATATTTTTTTGGGGCGGTGTGCTTGTTGCTTTTATATTTCATTTTAGTCATGAATATTGAATATTAAAAGGTAAAGTGAAATATATTCACGAATTTTGTATTTATATATTAAATATATTTGTGCGGTTTCAACAAATATAATAATATACATAAATTTATTAAGGAAAATAAAGAAATATTTGTCAAATTGTAAGAAGGTATATTTATATTTTAAGAGGAAATATTAAATAAACACCTCATTGAATATTAATATAAGGAGATAATATTATGGAAGAAAATTATAAGATTAATAATATGAATGGTGAAACACGCAATAATAAAAAATCATATAGTATAAATAATATGAATGGTAAAACACGTAACAAGTATGATATTACCGGCGAAAAAGATAAATTTGAAAACAGCAATTCTAATGACTGCCAAAATAAAAATAAATAAAATGTAATATGTAAAAAGAGGCTGATACAAAACAACAAGTTCTGTTACAGCCTCTTAATTTTTAAGAATCCGTAATTTCTTCCTTATCTCTGAATAATAATGAGATGCACCAAACAGCCGCAAGGGCTATAATTACATAAATAATTCTACTGATAGTTCCGCTTTGTCCTCCGCCAATCCAGGCCACAAGGTCAAATTCAAAAAGTCCAATAGAACCCCAGTTTAGTCCACCTATTATTACTAACAGTAGAGCAATTTTATCAAACATATATTTCACTCTCCTTTGCATTATTATAATCCGTTTGATTTAGGATATTCAAAGTTATGAAAAGTTTTTAATTTAAAATATTGGATTGACTTTAATAATATTATTTTTTATTAAATATAAAAAAGAAATAAAAAATTTCAATAAACACTTGACAAGCAGGAGTGAATATAATATTCTATATAAAATAAATTAAATGCGCAGATGGGGACAGAATGTAAAACACCCGTTATCAGAGAGCTGTCGGTTGGTGTGAGACAGCAACGAAAATTACATGAAATCACCCCGGAGCTGGCTACTGAACACTTAGAAGTAAGTAAGCCCGGTTTCTTACCGTTAAAAGAGAGTGCATTGTTGGATGCATCGAGATGCCGCTTTGGCGGCGAATTAGAGTGGTACCGCGAAGTTAACCCTTCGCCTCTATACATGGGGGCGGAGGGATTTTTTTATTTTTATTTTTATTTTTTATAAGGAGGAATAGATATGAAGTTAACAGGAGCTCAAATTATTATGGAGTGCCTAATCGAACAAGGGGTAGATACGGTTTTCGGTTATCCGGGAGGTGCTGTACTGAATATTTATGACGCGTTATTTGAGTACAAAAATAGGATTAAACATATTAGAACCGCCCACGAACAGGGCGCGGCACATGCGGCTGATGGATATGCACGTTCAACCGGTAAAACAGGAGTGTGTATTGCAACGTCCGGTCCCGGCGCGACGAATTTAGTTACCGGAATTGCAACCGCGTACATGGATTCAGTACCTATGGTTGCCATTACAGGTAATGTAAGCTGTGATTTATTGGGACTTGACAGTTTTCAAGAAGTGGATATAACCGGAATTACAATGCCTGTAACAAAGCATAATTTTCTCGTGAGGAATATAGAGGATTTAGCAGACACTTTAAGAAAAGCCTTTATAATTGCAAGTTCAGGCCGAAAAGGCCCAGTCCTTGTTGATATTCCAAAAGATGTTACTGCACAAAAATTTGAATATGAAATCAAGAACGTAGATTTTCATATTTATAAAACGCCGTTTCCAAAAGCGGAACGCTTGGAAAAAGCTGTAAAAATGCTCAGGGACAGTGAAAAACCGTTTATTTATACGGGCGGAGGTGTAATTGCAGCCGAGGCAAGCGAAGAATTAAAAGAATTTGCTGAATTGCTCGATGCTCCTGTTTCTTCATCCTTAATGTGTCAGGGCGGCTATGACCAAAAGGAAGCTCGGTATATGGGAATGCTCGGTATGCATGGTACAAAAACAGCGGCACTTGCAATTAAAAATTGTGATTTACTAATTGCTGTCGGTACGCGCTTTTCAGACAGAGTTCTCTGTAACGCAAATCTTTTTGCTCAGCATTGTCCAATTATTCAGATAGATATTGATACTGCTGAATTTAATAAAAATATTGATGTTGATTTAAAATTAAAAGGCAATGCAAAAGAAATACTGACTCATATAAACGAATTACTGCCACAGCGTCAGCATAAGCAGTGGATGGAACAAATTTTTGAATGGAAAGATTTTTATCCGCTTGAACAGGATTGTTTATCAGAGGACGAAGTTACACCGAAAGAAGTAATTGAGACACTTGATAGACTCACTAAGTCAAATGCTGTTATCGTTACTGAAGTAGGGCAGCACCAAATGTGGGCGGCTCAATTTTATAATTATCGTTCACCGCGTCATTTTATAACTTCGGGTGGACTCGGAACTATGGGATTCGGCTTAGGCGCAGCTATCGGCGCACAGACTGCAAATCTTGATAAAAAAGTAATAAATATTGCAGGCGACGGAAGTTTCCATATGAATTGCAATGAACTTTCAACCGCTGCGAACTATAATATTCCGGTTGTTGAACTTATTTTCAACAATTCTGTTTTGGGAATGGTTCATCAATGGCAGAAGCTCTTTTATCAAAACCGTTTTTCTGAAACAAACCTTGATAAAACTACAAATTTTGAAATGCTTGCAAATGCATTCGGGGTAAAAGCATTTACAATAACAAAACGAGAAGATATTGAACCCGTTTTAAAAGAAGCTCTTGAATTAAACGAACCTGTAGTAATTAACTGCCTTATTAATCCGGATTATAACGTACTGCCGATGGTGCCTGCAGGAGGATCCGTTGAAGCACCGATTTTGGAAATATAGAGGAGGCTGTATTATGAGCAGATATAATGACAAAGAATATATATTATCGGTACTTGCAAAAAATAAACCCGGTGTACTTTTACGCATAGCGGGACTTTTCAGCCGCAGATGCTACAATATTTTAAGCATTGTAGCTGCACAAACTGAAAATATGGAGTATTCAAGAATTTTGATTGTTGTTTCCGGTGATGACCGTATTGTGCGCCAGGTTGACAAACAATTAAGTAAACTTATTGATATTGAAAATGTAACGGTTCTTAACAAAGAAGAAGCTGTTGTACGGGAACACTTACTTTTAAAAGTTGAACGCAATATGGAAAACAATGAAAAGTTAGTACAAATAGCAGATGTTTTTCACGCTAATATTTTAAATGTGGAAAAAGATTCTATGATAGTCGAGCTTACGGGTGACGCAACAACTATAAATTCGTTTATAGAACTGTATAATCCTTATAATATAATTAAAATTTTGCGTACGGGTTCAATGGCAATGGTAAAATAAAAATTATTACGATTGGGGGTAACAGATTGCTTACTTTAGACCAGGTTTACCACGCAGCCTATGTATTAAAAGATGTAATCCGTGAGACAGAATTAATCAGTGCACCTCAAGTTAACCCTGAAAGCGAAATTTATTTAAAAACGGAAAATCTCCAAATTACGGGGTCATTTAAAATAAGGGGTGCGTACTATAAAATTTCGCAGTTGTCCGACGAAGAAAAGGCAAAAGGAGTTATAGCTTGATCCGCGGGCAACCATGCACAGGGTGTTGCATTGGCGGCGGCGAAAAGTGGTATTAAATCACTTATTTGTATTCCGGACAGCGCTCCGATTTCAAAAGTAGAGGCAACAAAAAGTTACGGAGCAGATGTTTACCTTGTAAAAGGCGTTTATGACGATGCCTATAAAAAAGCCTGTGAACTGCAAAAAGAAAGCGGAGCTACGTTTATTCATCCATTTAATGATACAAAGGTTATTGCGGGGCAGGGAACAATTGGACTTGAAATTTTAAATCAGCTTGCTGATGTAGATGCTGTTATTGTTCCGGTGGGCGGCGGAGGCCTTATTTCCGGAGTGGCTTTTGCAATAAAAACGCTGAATCCCAAATGCAAGGTGTATGGGGTTCAGGCTGTGGGAGCTCCAAGTATGGTTAATGCACTTAAAGACAAAAAGGTTGAAACCTTAAAATCAGTTTCAACCTTTGCGGACGGAATAGCAGTAAAATGTCCCGGAGATTTAACATATGACCTTTGCAGTAAGTATGTTGATGAAATTGTAACGGTAACAGATGATGAAATAGCGACTGCAATTCTTACATTAATTGAACGCCATAAAATGATTGCCGAGGGAGCAGGCGCTGTTGCCGTTTCCACCGCAATGTTCAATAAAGTGGATATAAAAGGAAAAAAAGTTGTATGCCTGGTGTCAGGCGGAAACATAGATGTAACTATTTTATCAAGAGTAATTACCCACGGACTTTTCAGTGTTTAACGGAGTATATGAGAAGTATTTCACCGAAAAGCCTGCACGTTCTTGTGTTGAAGTAAAACAACTTCCGAAAAATGTTCTTGTTGAAGTAGAAGTAATTGCAAGCGTATAAAAATAACTCCCGTATTAATTTACGGGAGTTAATTATTTTTTAAGGCTTTTAGTTTTATAAAGTATATTTTTTTTAATTCTTTGTAATGACTCGTTATTTTTAAATGATTTCATACTTGGAAAGGCGTTAATCATTCGTTTCTGATACAACTTTACTTCTGATTCAATTTTATTTTTCTTTTCAAATAAGCTTTTTATGTAGGCGGTTTTACAGTCATAGTTTATTAAATTACTAATCGCTGATTGTAAATTTTCAATTGTTTCTAATTTTGTATAAGAAACCTTATCTTTCAGTTCGTTAATAATTATTTGCATTTCATCAAGCTTGATATTAAAATTGTAAATTGATTTTACAGTAATTACTGTGTCAATAATGAAATAAATTAAAAACGCCAAAGATATAAACGGCAGTACATATTTCGGAATTAAGTTAAAAAGACGCATGAGCGACGGGTGAATATAAAGAATCCCAATTACACTCATGACTCCGAACAGAAGAGAATTTTCAAGGCACACACGACCGTGAATATTATATTTATTGTTAGAGTAATCCCAATATTTTGTGTGAAATATTTTTTCAAGTGCAAATCCTGTTATATATTCAAGAAGCGATGTTATTATAACTCCCGAAAAATAGAGAACAGCTATGTTATCTTTAAACGGTGATAAAATAGTAATAACAAGAATGCCGCCTAAACCGTAAACAGGGCAGAAAGGACCGTTTAAAAAGCCGCGGTTAATAAATTTACCTGTGGGAATGGAACAAAAAAGACTTTCTGTAAGCCAACCCAAAAAACTGTATGCAGTAAATACCAAAAACAGCATCCAAAAACTATACATTCTAATACCTCTATTGTTAAATATCCGATTAGGTATTTAGTTTAACGTTTTAATTTTATTTTGTCAAACTATAAAACAATACAATTTTTGGAATAATAACAATACATAATATAATAGTGCCGCACATACACTGGGGGCTATAATCCAGCCTACTATATCAACTTTAAGCTTTGTAACTTTTAACAGCCTGTTAATGCTTAGTGAAGCGTTATAAATTTCGCTCATGAAAATAATAGCGATAAATGCTTTAATGCCGTATTTAGGGACAAAAACAGCAATGAGAACAACCCTCATAATTGAATCGCTGAAATTGTATTTTAACGAATACAGCTGTTGGTCGAGCCCTTTTAATATGGAGTCAACTACATGGTCAAGGTACATAAGCGGTATTATCGGTGCCATAATCTTAAGAATATTTCCGACATCATGGCTTTTATAAATTGCAACGCCGATATTATCCGCAAATACAATTAATACTGAAGTTATAAGGAAAGAAAATATAAGCGTATAGCGGAATGCCTTTTCAACGTAGCGCTGAATTGAAGATTGATTATTTTCCGCTTTAGCCTGTGCCATTTCAGGTATTAAAAGTACCGAAAGCGCTGTAAGAAACGATGACGGAAAAAACAATATAGGCATAACCATACCTTGCATTACTCCGTACTGCGCCAATGCACCGTCGTCACCTGCGCCATACTGTTTTAATCCTCGCGGAATTAAAACATTTTCAACACTGCTTAATAGGCTCCTGAAAAAAGAACTGCTGAATATCGGGACAGCAATATGAAGAATACTCTTAATCACTCCGCCGCCCTTTTCCTTTGACAGTTTGCGAATGTTAACAAAAATAAGATACATTAAAACTATGTAGACGAAGGATGCAAAATCACCTATGGTAGAACCTATTATCAGAGCATTTAAGGAGTTTTTCATTCTATTCAATAAAAATATTGAAGAACCTATGGTAACGAACTGCTCAATTATATCGCTTGTAACACCAACTACGGTATTTCGTATAGCAATAAAATATCCTTTAAGGCAAGAAGAAACGGCTATGAATATAAGTGACGGAGAAAGAAGCTTAAGGGGAACAGCGGCAGACGGATTGCCAATAAAGTTAACTGCAACAAAATCAGATGAAAAGAAAAGCAATGATGCTGCGGCAAGACTTAAACATGCGGCAAACAGTGCACATCGCCTAATAGTATCCCTTGTAGCGCGTTTTTCGGAAACAAGGCGCGTTACGGTAAGGCTGATACCGGAACAGCAAAGGGTAATCCCCAGAATAAATACCGATAGTATCAGCTGATATAATCCCATTCCCGACGCACCGATTTTCGAGCATATAAATGAGCAGAACCAAATATTAACCAAGCGCAGAATAACAGCGCTTGATGTAAGGATTATTGCATTAACATAAAAAACGCGTTTCTTCATTTAACTAACACCTTTATTTTGTTCGTTAATCAAATGTATTCACGCACAAGGTAAAATAAGTCTATAATTTTGCTTTATGATGGGTTATAATAAGTAGTAATATTAATTTTGGAGGAAAATATGGACTGGACGGAAATAAAAATTGATGTAAACGCAGAAGATATTGACAAAGCCGGCGACATAGCCCAAATGGTTGTGCCGTATGGAATTTATATTGAAGATTATTCGCATTTGAATGAAGAAGTGGAAGAAATTGCACATATTGATTTAATAGACGAAGATTTATTAAAAAAAGACCGTACAAAAGCAATTGTACATGTGTATATAAGCCCGGAAGAAAATCCCGCCGAAGCAATTGCATTTTTAAGTGAGAGATATAATGCAGAAGGCATAAAGCACAAAATAACAACAGAATCATGTGTAATGGAAGACTGGATTAACAACTGGAAAAAATATTTTAAACCTATTAAAGTAGGTAAAAAACTTTTAATACGCCCAACTTGGGAAGAGGAATACGAAGCGGGTGAGCGCAAAGTTCTTCATTTAGAACCGGGACTTGCTTTCGGAACGGGAACACACGAAACTACACGTCTTTGTATGGAATTTTTAGAGAAATACGTTAAAGACGGAGATACTGTATTAGATATCGGCTGTGGGAGCGGCATTTTGTCTGTTGCGGCTCTGCTTTTAGGAGCTAAAAACGCTGTAGGAGTAGATATTGACGCTCTTGCGGTAAAAACTGCGGTACAAAACGCTGAAATTAACCATGTGGGCGGTAAATTCACCGGTATCTGCGGTGATTTAACGGATAAGGTCAGCGGAAAATATAACGTTGTAGTTGCTAATATAGTTGCTGACGTTATAATTATGCTTTCAAAAAATGTAGAAAATTATATGAATCCGGATACGGTATTTTTAATGAGCGGAATAATCGACACCCGTGAACAGGACGTTCTTGACGCAATCGAGAGTAAATTCGATATAATCGGCCGCAAAACAGAAAGAGGCTGGGTTGCCCTTGCAGCAAAGCTGAAAGCAGATTAATAAACATATTTTTATTTGATATTCTATTATACGATGGGAATTCAGAAGACCTATTGTTATAAACAAAAACCCGCAAAGCTATTGGCCTTGCGGGTTTAGTTCATTTAACAGATTATTCGTTTTC
>ENA-UOOM01001859-UOOM01001859.1-fermentation-metagenome-genome-assembly--contig:-NODE-1859-length-18976-cov-13.513873_pt1 | contig 18976 bp, 14 predicted proteins | sample MGYA00245781_ERZ724031 | MGnify/ENA primary metagenome ERZ724031 (study PRJEB28704, sample SAMN03018317) | fermentation metagenome | biome: anthropogenic terrestrial biome; feature: soil... | reverse complement strand
TCTGCTGCTCGGACGGCTTTTGACCGTCCTGCTTGCCGGTGAAGTCGATAGACGGTACCTCCGGGTAGCCCGGCGGCGGCGTCACCTCGGGCAGGTTCTCTATCTCTGCCCGCATGCCCCACAAATCCTCCCCGATGCCGGTGATGCCTCGCTCGGTCATCTCGCGGATCACCTGGTTTTGCAGGCGGATGATTTCCAGCCGGCGGGCGTCCTGGTCTTTCTTGCTCATGGTAGATGGTCTCTCTTTCGTATGCTGGGGCTATTATACAAGGGAATATGACACTTGTCATCAAACCGCGTACAAAGCAATCCCCGCGAATCTTCGCGGGGATTGGCTATTGGGGATGATGCGAACTTTACTTCTTCGCCTGCTTTTCCTTGATGGCGGCGTGGGCAGCTGCCAGGCGCGCGATTGGCACGCGGAAGGGCGAGCAGCTCACGTAGTTGAGGCCAACGTTGTGGCAGAACTCCACCGTGGAGGGGTCGCCGCCGTGTTCGCCGCAGATGCCCAGCTTGATGTTGGGGCGGCCCTGACGGCCCTTTTCGACGGCCATCTTCACCAGCTCGCCCACACCCTCCTGATCCAGGCGGGCGAAGGGATCGCTCTCCAGAATCTTGTTGGTGTAGTAGGCGTCCAGGAACTTGCCGGCGTCGTCACGGCTGAAGCCGAAGGTCATCTGGGTGAGGTCGTTGGTGCCAAAGGAGAAGAACTCCGCTTCCTTGGCAATCTCATCGGCCACCACGCAGGCGCGCGGAATCTCGATCATGGTGCCAACCTGGAAGTCAATCTTCTCGCCCTGCTCGGCAAAGATTTTCTCGGCCGTCTCCAGCACGATTTCCTTGACGAACTTGAGCTCCTTGACGGTGCCCACCAGCGGAATCATGATTTCGGGCTTCACATCGATGCCCTTTTCCTTGCGCACCTTGAGGGCGGCCTGCAATACCGCGCGGGTCTGCATCTCGGCGATTTCGGGATAGGTGACCGCCAGGCGGCAGCCACGGTGACCCATCATGGGGTTGAACTCGTGCAACTGGTTAATCTTCTCCACGATGTTGTCGCTGGTGGTGTTCAACTCCTTGGCGATGTCGGCGATTTCGGCCGTCATGCTCACCTGGGGCAGGAACTCGTGCAGCGGCGGATCCAGATAGCGCACAGTCATCGGGCGGCCATCCAGCGCGATGAACATCTCCTCAAAGTCCTTCTGCTGCATGGGCAGAATCTTGTTGAGGGCGGCCTTGCGCTGCTCGGCGTTGTCGGCCAGAATCATCTCGCGCATGGCCTTGACGCGGCTGGCCTCAAAGAACATGTGCTCGGTGCGGCACAGGCCAATGCCCTCAGCGCCAAAGTCCACCGCCTGCTTGGTGTCGCGGGGGGTATCGGCGTTGGTGCGCACCTTGAGGGTGCGGGCTTTGTCCGCCCAGCCCATCAGGGTGGCGAAGTCGCCGGTGACGGTGGTCTCCACCGTGGGCACCAGGCCGGCGTACACCTTGCCGGTGCTGCCGTCCAGCGATACGTTGTCGCCCTCGCGGAAGGTCTTGCCGCCCACGGTCAGGGTCTTCTTTTCCTCGTTGATGACCAGGGCGCCGCAGCCGACTACGGCCGGACGACCCATGCCGCGGGCAACAACGGCCGCGTGGCTGGTCATGCCGCCGCGGGCGGTCAGGATGCCCTTTGCCAGGTCCATGCCCTCGATGTCCTCGGGCGTGGTCTCATCACGCAGCAGGATGACGGCCTTGCCGGCCTTGCCGGCGGCAGCGGCCTCGTGGGCGGTGAAGTACAGCTCGCCTGCGGCGGCGCCGGGGGAAGCCGGCAGGCCGGTGGCGATGTTCTCGGCGGTTTTGAGGGCGTTGGCGTCAAAGTTGGGGTGCAGCAGGGTATCCAGCTGCTTGGGCTCCACCTTGAGCACGGCCTCGTCTTCGGTAATCATGCCCTCGCCCACCAGGTCGACAGCAATCTTGACGGCGGAGGCGGCGGTGCGCTTGCCGTTGCGGGTCTGCAGCATGTAGAGCTTGCCCTTTTCGATGGTAAACTCCATGTCCTGCATATCGCGGTAGTGCTTTTCCAGGGTGGTGGCATAGTCGATGAACTGGTTGTACAACTCCGGCATATCCACTTCCATGTCAGCCATGGGGTGGGGGGTGCGGATACCGGCCACCACGTCCTCGCCCTGGGCGTTCATCAGGTACTCGCCGTACAGCTTCTTTTCGCCGGTGGAGGGGTTGCGGGTGAAGGCAACGCCCGTTCCCGAATCCTCGCCCATGTTGCCGAACACCATGCCCTGCACGTTGACGGCGGTGCCCCAATCGCCGGGGATGTCGTTCATGCGGCGGTAGTAGATGGCACGCGGGTTATCCCAGCTGCGGAACACGGCCTGGATGGCGCCCATCAGCTGCTGCTTGGGGTCCTGGGGGAAATCCTCGCCCTTGGCTTCGCGGTAAATCTGCTTGTAGCGGCGCACAACCTCTTTGAGGTCGTCAGCCGTCAGGTCGGTATCACCCTTGGCGCCCTTCTCCTGCTTGACGGCCTCCAGCGCGTGGTGGAACTTCTGCTTGTCCACTTCCATGACGACGTCAGAGAACATCTGGATGAAGCGGCGATAGCTGTCGTAGGCAAAGCGCTCGTTGCCGGTCAGCCGGGCCAGGCCCTGCACGGCCACGTCGTTGAGGCCCAGGTTGAGGATGGTATCCATCATACCGGGCATCGAGGCGCGCGAACCGGAGCGAACCGACACCAGGAAGGGGTTCTCCATGTCGCCGAACTTCTTGCCGGCTTCCTTCTCGGTGATGGCCAGTGCGTCATAAATCTGTTGCTCGATTTCGGGGGCGATGGTCTTGCCATCGGCATAATAACGGGTGCAGGCCTCGGTGGTGACGGTGAAGCCCTGGGGCACCGGCAGCCCGATGTTGGTCATTTCCGCCAGGTTGGCTCCCTTGCCGCCCAGCAGGTTTCTCATGGATGCGTCTCCTTCTCGGAACAGGTAGACGTACTTGGACATAAGCGCTTTCTCCTCCTTTAAAATGACTGCCTTCGGGGCTTGGGCCCTGAAGGCAGGATTCAGCCGATTGATTATACCCCAAAACGAAGGTTTAATCAATGTCATTCATGAGGTAAAAACACACCATATTGGCGGGACGCACGGGGTTACTCGGATTTGATGGCCTCCAATGCGGGGATGCGCACGGCCTTGTTGGCGGGGTGAAAGCCGGAGAACAGGCCAATGAACACCGAGAACACCAGGGAGAACCCGATGAGCCACAGCGGGATGACCGACATGCGGCTGCCCGGGGTGGTGAGGATTTGCATCAGCTGTTCCACAGATTCCAGCGTCTTCTTGCTCTGCACCACGTTGAGGATGGAGGAGATGAGCAGGCTGGTCGCGATGGCGGCGAACCCGCCAATCAGGCCGATGCTGCCTGCCTCCAGCAGAAACAGGGTGCGGATGTCGTCAATCTTGCAGCCCAGCGCCTTCATGATGCCAATCTCACGGGTGCGCTCGGAGATGGACATGATCATGGTGTTGGTGATGCCCAGCGCCGCCACCAGCAAGGAGATGGCCCCCAGCCCGCCCAGCATCATCTGCTTTTCCTGGGCTTCCTTTTCCATGGGCTTGCGGATGGATTCCATGGAGTTGGTCACATAGCCCATTTGCTTGATTTGGTTCTCTACCTCAGCTACCCGGCTGACGTCCTTCACCTTAACAATAACCTGAGGATATCCCTTGGACTTGCGGTTCGCGGCCTCGGTGCCGCGCCTGGCCTCCGTGAGGATGCGCGACAGCTCCTCGTCAAAGAGCAGCATGCCGTCCGCAGTCTCGCCGCCCTTGGCGTAGTCCTCCTTTAACTTGCCTTCGGGCTTGAGGGGGTAGCTCTTGGTCTGGGTTTTGCCATTGACGGTCGTCTCCACCACCAGTTCCAAAGGAGTCTTCAGGGGGTCGAAGTAGGGGGTCGGCGTTTCGGCCGCCTGTTGGCCCTCCTCCATCATGTACATGCTGCTGGTATCCACCATGTTGCGGCCCTCCGGCCGCTTGGTATCCCGAAACAGGTAGGCGAAGTTTTCGCCCAGCAGCACGCTGCCCTTGCGTTCTTTGAGCTGGCCGCCCTCGATAAGCTTATAGCCCAGCTTGACCGGGGCATTGCGCTGCATACCCACCACGGTGACGTAGTCGCACACATAGCGCTTATCCTTGCCGGCGACGACCTTCAGCGTCACATCCTCCGCCGTCAACTTGGGCGTCACAAAGACCACGCCGGGCATGCCCCGGATGGTGCGCAGCAGGTTGGCATCCATCGCGGGGACCTTTTTCATGTTAGCGGGCGGTGGGTTGACGTTGATGATGGTCAGGTCCCCCATCTCGCTGAGCATCTTCTCCTGGGACTCCTTCATGCCGATGCCGATGGACACCATGATGATGATAGCACAGGCGCCGATCATCACGCCCAGCACGGTGAGGAAGGTGCGCCCCTTGCGCCGCATCAGGTTTTGGCGGCACATGGCCATCAGGTCAAGCTTTTTCATCGGTATCAGCCTTCTTGTCATAAGCATCAAAGCCATCATCAAACATCTGTCTGCGCTTGCGGGCACGGCCACGTTTGATAGCCATGGCGGTAAGGGCGGCCGCCGGTACCAGTGCGCCCAGGCCATACAGCATCAGCTTGTTATCCGCGCCGGACTTCTCGGGCTCCTCCATCTCCTCCATGGGGAAGTCACCTTCGGGCATGACTTCGGGGGCTTCCGCCACCGTCAGGCTGACGGGGAACGTCTGCTCAATGGTCTGGCCGCTGCCGTCCTCATAAGAGGCGACCACGCTGAATTTCTCGGTGCCCGCCTTTTCGGGCGTAACAATAAAGTCGATGGTACCGCTGCGGCCGGGTTCGATGTTGCCGATATTTTGCACGCGGCTGAGGGCCTTGATGTCGCCCTGCAGGCTGGCAGTCAGGTTGGCGGCATCGCTCTTGCCTTTGTTCATGTAGCTGAAGCTGATGGTGGCCTCCTTGCCCACCTCCTGTCCGTCCGTGATGGGCGACAGTGAGATGTTCATGCGGTCGGGCTGATAGATGGGGATAAACAGCTTCTCATTGGCGGTGACTGCGTTGCGCTTTTCCCCATCCACGTAGTCGTACTTGAAGGTCACATCGATGCGGGCGGGGCCGGACTTGGCGCCGGGCAGCACCTTCATCTTCACAACGCGCTCATATTCCTCCCCCATGCCCAGGCGGGCCAGGTAGGCGGTGTTGGAGCTGGAGGTGATGGTCAGCCCTTCGCTGGTCTCCATGCTCATCACGATGTTCTCCACGTCCACGATGGCGCTGGTGTTTTTGAACCGGATGGTCAGCGGGAACTCTGCCCCGGCGGCCACCTGCTCCGCCCCAAAGCTGTAATTGCTGATGATGATGTTGGGCACGGAGATATCGGGCTTGGGCTTTTTGCCTCCGCCGCCACCGCCGGCAGACTTCACCTTAATGAGAGCCGGCAGCAGAATTTTTTCATTGCCGGAGCCCTGCTGGGGCGCTTTCTCCGTCACATACTCGTACTTGGCATCCACCTGGATGCTCTGCTGGGGGGGAGTAATCTCCCGGTTGCCCAGCACGCTCAGCGTGATGCTACGCACCTCCTCGGGGGCCAGGGTGCCGATGGCTGTGGAGCTGGAGCTGCCCATAATCATGATGCCCTCGGATGGTGAATAGGAGGCCAGCACGTTCTTAAGCTCCACATTGCCGGTGTTTTTGAACCAGATGGTTACATCCCGGGTGGCATCCGCCTCAATGAGGGTAGGAAATTCGGCGCGGCCAATCAGCATGGAGGCGGATTTCACCTCGCCGGGCTTGAGCGCGACGGGGATCAGCAGCTTCTCTGTGACGGTAGCCTGGGCCGGCTGTTCGGCGACGGTGTACTAGTGCTTGAGGGTCACCTCCACCGAGGCCTGCGGGGCTGTCAGTGCCTCCAGGGTACGCAGTTGCAGCCGCATGGTGTAGGATTCGCCCGGCTCAATGCGCTCCAGCAGGACCGAGGCGCTGCGCTCCTCCAGCAGCAAACCCTCCCCGGGCATAAAGCTGGCCAGCGGCATCTCCACGGCAACCTCCCCTTTGTTTTCAAAGATGACGTCCAGCAGGAAGGGGCTACCCGGCACGACGGGCTGTATCTCGCTGCGGGTGATATACACCATGGGTGCGGGCGGCTGGGGGGTGGGCGAGGGCGTATCGTCATCGGGTGCTGCGGTTGGCTTGCTGGTTGGGGTAGCAGCAGGACTGGTACCAGGGGCTATGGTCCCCTCCGTGTCCGCAGCAACACTCGGCACGTTGGTTGGGGCGGAGTTGGCTCTCGACGGTTTGCTGCCGCCCGGGGTGGTTGTGGGCACCAAAGTGGCGGTGTTCACCGGGGACAGATTGATGGCGGTATCCGTACCCGGCGTGCCGGTGGGGCGGATGATACCGCTCTCGGGCAGCACCTCGGGCTGCGGGGTGGCGGTTGCTGCGGGTGCATCGGTCGCAACCGGCGCATCAGTGGCGGCAGGGGTATCTGTGTGCGCTGGCGTATCCGACTGGACAGGCGCCGTGGTAGAGGTTGGGGCATCGGTCACCGTGGCACCAGGCGTACTGGTTTGTTCGGTGCCGGTGAAGACCTCGCACTCGGGCAGGTTGTTCACAAAGGCAGTCTCATATCCGGCCAGGTCAAGGCCGCGGTAGTACACCTTGAGGCGCAGCACCGGCTCGGTACCGTCGTACACCATGCGGGGCAGCAGCACCTCAAAGCGGGCGGGGGACTCGTCCCCGGACATGTTCTCCACGCGAATGGTCTGCGCCCAGGGGGTGTCGCCGTCTGGCTGACCCTGAAAGCTGCTGCCTTCCAGCATCTGCACCGCAACGGCCTGTTTGATAAACTTGGCCTTCACCGTGTCCTGGTAATACAGGCGGATGTTCACCACATCGCCCTTCTCTACCCGGCGCAACAGCGTGCCATTGGCATCCTCAAATTGATAGCCGCTGCCCTCCTGCAGGCGAAGGAGATTGCTCTGGGGCAGGGGTTCGGGGGTTGTGCCCTGTGGCAACGCAGTAGGCGCTGCCGTGGGGGCAGCGGTAACCGGCACAGCCGTGGGCGCTTTCGTGGGCGCCACGGTCGGTTCGGCTGTGGGCGCCGCGGTCGGCTCCGGGGTGGGCTCCGGAGTGGGTTCCGGCGTCGGCTCAGGCGTGGGTGCCGGCTCCACCACCGCAGCCACTTCCGTGGCAGGCGCGGCCTGTGCTTCCACGGGCGCCGTTTCGGCCCACACCGCGGACAGGGAAGATATCTGCATCATGATGAGCAGAGCCGCTAGCAGCAGCGCTGCGAATTGTCTGTTACGCTTCATCGGGTTGTCCTCCTTTGATGTTGCTGATCACCACGCCGTCGCGCAGCGTCACCACGCGGTCGGCATAGGTCTGTATGCCGGGGTCATGGGTGACCAAGATCAGGGTTTCGTTGAATTCGGCGGCAAACTCCTTCATCATGTGCAGCACCTCGCCGGTGGTGCGGGTATCCAGGTTGCCGGTAGGCTCATCGGCAAACACCACCTTGGGGCGGTTGATGAATGCCCGGGCAATGCCCACGCGCTGCTGCTGGCCGCCGGACATCTGTCCGGGGTAGTGGGTGAGGCGGTGACGCAGGCCCACGCGTTTGAGCAACTCCACAGCCATGCGGTTTCGCACATGCTTTTCGATGCCGCGAAAGGCCAGGGGCAGCGCCACATTTTCCACCGCGGTCAGCTGGGGCAGCAGGTTGTAGGATTGGAAGATGAACCCCAGATACCGCTGCCTGAAGATGGCCAGATCGGCCTCCGGCATGCGGGAGATGGCCGAGTTGCCGATGAACACATCGCCCACGCTGGGCTTTTCCATGCCGGCCAGCTGGTTGAGCAGCGTGCTCTTGCCCGAGCCGGAGGTACCAAAGATGCAGCAGGTCTCCCCCTGCATGATGGTCAGGTTGATTTTGTCCAGCGCCACCACGCGCTCCTCCCCCACGGCATATACCTTGCGCAGGTCCCGCACGCGGATGAGGGGCTTTGACCGGCTGTCCTGCTTCTCGCTCATGCTCTCCCTCCTTGCAAGGGCAGGATATCGCGCAAAGCATAAGAAAACCCGTGCGCACTGCTTAAGAAATCTTAAGACGGCCATGACAAAGCGGGGCAGGCCGTGTATACTCGATATCACTTGGAGGTGAAAGCATGCCGCAGCCACATACCATATTGATTGCCGATGATGACCCGCAGATTCGCGAGGTGCTGCGCATCCTGCTGGAAAATGAGGGCTACCGCGTGCTGGAGGCCGAGGACGGCACACGCGCCGTGCAGATGGCCAACGACACGGTGGATTTGCTGATACTGGACGTGATGATGCCCGGCCTCAACGGCTACCGGGCGTGTGCCGAGATACGCAAGACCTCCCTGGCCCCGGTCATCTTTCTGACGGCCAAGGCACAGGACGCGGACAAGACCATGGGCTTCGCCTCCGGCGGGGATGACTACCTGGCCAAGCCCTTCTCGGCCAGCGAGCTGCTGGCCCGTGTGAAGGCTGCGCTGCGCCGCTACCTGAGCTACGGCGCCAAAACAGCCCCAGCGGAGGATGAGCGCATCACGCTGGGCGACCTGTCCATCGACGTGGGGCAAAACCAGGTGTCCCGCCGGGGGGAGGAATTGCAGCTCACCGAGACGGAGTACCGCATTTTGCTGCTGCTGGCCCAGAACCGCAAAAAAATATTCTCCGTGCAAAACATCTATGAGAGTGTGTGGCAGGAGCCATATTTTTACAGCGCCAACAACACCGTGATGGTGCACGTGCGCAACCTGCGCAAAAAGATTGGCGATACCGGCGAAGCCAACGCCATCATCAAGACCGTGTGGGGAAGGGGATACCGCATTGACTAAGCCCCGCGCCTTCAGCCGCCTGGCGGCGTATCTGTTCGTGTCCGTCCTGCTGGCGCTGGGCATCGCCGCGTTGGTGTTTGCAGGCGTGCGCAGCGTGCTGACCAACCGCATGTACGACCGGGTGATGAGCGAAGCCTATCAGCAGCAGCGCTCCGACGAATCCCTGGCCAGCCTGCAGCAGTTTGTGGATGAGCATCACCTGCGCATCAGCCAGGTATCCCGCCTGCAGGAGTGGGAAAGAAGCCACCCCTACACCATCACCACCGTAAGCACCGCATATCGCCTGCTGTATTCCACCGGCATGGGCACCAGCGACATGTTGCCCCTGGAGGAGGACGGCCCGGTCGACTTGCTGATCGGTTCCCTGCCGCTGCGCTTTTTGGACGGGCAGGCGGGCGTGTATTTTTATCACACCGATGAAGCACGCTACGAGGCCATGATTACCGCGGGTACCGGCATCGGTGCCTTCGCCCTGTTTGTGGCGCTGCTGATGATCCCCATCAACCGCAAGCTGCGCTACATCAAGCGGCTGCGCGGTGACCTTAAAATCTTGGAGGGGGGCGACCTCAATTACGCCATCACCCTGCAGGGGCGCGATGAGCTGTACGACCTGGCCCGCGGGGTGGAGGAGATGCGGCTGTCGCTTATCCGCCAGCAGCGCGAGCGCGAGGCCGCCCAGCAGGCCAACGCCGAGCTGGTTACAGCGGTCTCCCACGACTTGCGCACCCCGCTGACCAGCCTGATGGGTTACATGGACCTGATGGTGGACGGCAAATACCAAAGCGAGCAGGAGCGCCGACACTTCCTCACCAGCGCGCGGGCCAAGGCCTATCAAATCAAAGAACTGTCCGACAAACTGTTTGACTATTTCTACGTGTTTTCCCGCGAGGAGGACGCCGAGCTGGCCCGGCAGGACGCCGATATTTTGCTGGGGCAGATGCTGGATGAGTTCATGATGGCGCTGGACAGCCAGGGCTTTCGGGTGGAGAGCAGCCTGAGCGAACTGGACGGCGACATGCTGGCCAACCCCTCGCTGCTGCTGCGCGCCTTTGACAACCTGCAGGGCAATATCCGCAAATACGCGGACCCGCAAACCGAGGTATGGGTTTCCTGCGGGCGGGATGGGCAGCAGGCCGTCCTCCGCGTGGAAAACGCCATCGCGGCGGACGGCCTGCGGCAGGAGAGCACCAACATCGGCCTGAAAACCTGTGACCGGGTATTTCAGTACCACGGCGGCACCTTTGAGACGCACGAAAACGGCGACCGCTTCAGCGCGGTCATCCGGCTGCCGCTGATACCCAAGCCCCCCGGACGGCGCAATACGCCATAAAAACACGCTACTGCACAACAATCTTGCAATTGTCTATTTCAGCGGCTACAATAACAATGTGCCGCGAAGGCAAGCGAAGGAGGTATTCGATGGCTGAGAAAAACTATGTATTCATGACCGATTCTGACAGCGATCTTCCCTGGCAATACGCCAAGGAAAAAAACATCCCGGTGGTGCGCATGCCCTATGCGGTAGGCGACCGGGAATATTTTGACGACAACGGCGAAAGCGGTGACCAGGCCGACTTTTTTGAGAAGATGCGCCAAGGCGCGACCCCCGTTACCTCCCTGCTGCCCACGGCGGCGTATCTGGAGTATTTTGAGCCCATCCTCCAGGAGAAGGATCTGCTGTTCTTAGCCTTCTCCAGCAAGATGTCGGCCACCTTCAACAACGTGCTGGAGGCGCAAAAGGAACTGCTGGAGAAATACCCCCAGCGCAAGTTCATCGTGGTGGACACGCTGAGCATCTCCTTCCCCATGACGGTGCTGATCAAGCAGGCACACGACCTGTACGAGCAGGGCGCCACCATGGAGGAGGTGGAGACCTGGGTGCTGCAAAACCGCACACGCAGCCAGGTGTGGTTCACGGTGGACGACCTGGTCTACCTGCGCCGCGGCGGCCGCATCTCCTCCACCAGTGCCATCTTCGGCACCATGCTCAACATCAAGCCGCTGCTCACCATGACCCGCCAGGGCAAGCTGGAGGCCTACGCCAAGGTGCAGGGCAGCAAGAAGGCCATGAAAGCCTTGGTGGACAAGACGGCCGAAAACATTGAGAACCCCGGCGACCAGGAGGTCATCATCATGCACGCGGATGACGAGCAAAACGCGAACCTGCTGCGCGACATGCTGATGCAGCGCGTGCCCGAGGCTAAGAATGTGGTGCTGGGCCGCATCGGCCCGGTCATCGGCGCGCACGCAGGCCCCGGCACATTGGCCATCACCTTCATGGGCAAGGAGCGCCCCGTCTAACCTATGCAAAAACATGCCCTTATCATCCAGGATATCTCCTGTGTCGGGCGATGCTCGCTGCTGGCGGCATTGCCCGTTTTCAATGCCTGCGGCATCCGTACCACGCCGCTGCCCACCGCCCTGCTGAGCACCCACACCGCCTTTGACAACCCCCACCGGCTGGATTTGACGCAGGACATGGCGCAGACGCTGGCGCATTGGTCGCAGCTGCCGCTGCGTTTTGACCTCATCCACGTGGGCTACCTGGCGGGCGCGCACCAATTGCCTGCGGTGCAGCGCGCGGTGGACGCCTATCATCGGGACGGTGCGCTGCTGTGTGTGGACCCGGCCATGGGCGACTGGGGAAAGGCCTACGCCTACTGCGACGACGCACTGTTGGAGGGCTTCCGCGGTCTGTGCGCGCAGGCAGACCTCATTTTGCCCAACCGCACCGAAGCCGCTATGCTGCTGGATACCCCCTACGAAAAGGGGCCGGACAGCCCGGACAAGCTGCTCCACCAGCTGCGCGCGCTGACCGGGCGCTTTGATGCGTCCGCGGTCATCACCGGGGTCAGTGAGCAGGATGGCTATATTGGCGCCGCGTGCCTGACCCCCGACGCGACAATTCCCCACGTGCGCCTGGCCCCCCAGCTAAAGGGCGCCTGGCCGGGCACAGGCGATCTGTTTGCCGCGGCGCTGGAAACCGCGTTGCTGCTTGACCACAGCCTGGAGGATGCCTGCGGCATCGCGGTGGGCTTCCTCTATCAATGCCTCCAAAATGCCCCCACAGACCACAAGGAGGCCCGCTACGGCGTACCCTTTGAGGGCGCCCTTGGGTGGCTGCGCAAGCGCATCCTCGACAACTGAGCTTAGAAACCAGGCAGGACATTGCCCCTTCCATGGCGAAAGAAACATATTCAGCCATTCATGGAAGGGGTTTTTTGATGCTTTCAGCCGACGCGCTCAAACAGCGCACACAACCGACAGAATGGGCCGCGGGCGAGCGGCTGGCCACCCGCGGCCAGCTGCGCGAACTGCGCCGTACGCCCAGCCTGGTCGAATATATGATTACCGAGGAGCCCTATGCCCTGGTGCGGCTGCGGGCGGATGGCCCCAGCGAATGTGACTGCGGGCAGCCCCACTGCCGCCACCTGACGGCTGCCGTATTGGCCGCCGAGCAGAGCGGCGCCCAGCGCGAGCTGGACAATTTCCACGAGCGCCATGCCAGCGAGGCCTTCTACGAGGCGGTGGAGAGCATCATCCCCCACTCGCCCACCATTTCGCTGGAGCCCTCCATCTTTGTGGAGCGGGGGGGCATCTGGGTGTCGCTGCGCGTGGGCGAGGGGCGGCTGTATGTGGTGCGCAACCTGCCGCGCTTTTTACAGGCGCTGCACCATGGCGACAGCGTGGAGGCTGCGCCCAATCTGACCCTCACACCGCGCTACAGCAGTTTTTCCCCGCAGGAGGCGGCCTTCCTGCGCGTATTGCTTGGGCATGTGCAGGCGCTGGAGCAATTCGGCGCCCGCCTGACTCCGCAGGACGCCCGCAAGATGCCGCTGAGTGAGGAGACCGCGCTACGTGCCATGGGCGCGCTGCGCACGCTGCGCTTCCGCCTGACGCACGGCGGCACCACCCGCATGCAAAAGGGCATCCAGACCATGCCGCTGCCCGCCGTATTCTACGTGAGCGGCAACCGTCACGGCCTCAAAATCCGCGCCCAGATGGACGAGCCCTGCACCCTGGCGGCGCGGGACGGCAGCTTTATGCTGTGCGCGGGTCAGCTGGCCAACGTGCAGCGCACCGATCGCGCGCTGGCCCGCGTGGTGCTGGCGCAGGAGGAAAAGGTGTTCAGCTTTCCCCGCGGCGACGTGGCGCGGGTAACCGGCGAGCTGCTGCCCACCTTGATGCGCAGCCACGCCGTCATCTTGGACGAGCGGCTGGAGCGCCGCATGATTCGCCGCCCGCTGAAGGCCAGGGTGTATCTGGACCAGTCCGGCGGCAGCATTGTGGCCAAGGTGCGCTTCGCGTATGGCGATATCGAGATCGATCCCTTCTCGGTGGAGCCGGAGGAGCCCCGCCTGCTGCTGCACGACGCGCTGGGCGAGCGCCGGGTGCTGGAGGCCATGGCCGAGGCCGGCTTCAGGGTGCGCAAGGGCTTTATTCACCTGAGCGGGGAGGAGCAGATCTACCGCTTCCTCACCGGCGGCGTGCAGACGCTGGGGCAAAAGGCTGAGCTGTTTTTGAGCCAGGATTTCAAGCGTCTTGCCCCGCGCACGCCCACGCTGTCCGGCCGCCTGAGCGGCACGGGCAGCAAGCTGACGCTCAGCGTGCTGGACGACGGCACCCCGGTGGAGGAGCTGGTGCCGCTGCTGCAGGCCATCCGCAGCCGCAAGCAGTATTTCCGCTACCGCGACGGCAGCTTCATCACACTCAAGGACACCGAGTCCTGGCAGGAGTTGGCCGAGGCCGCGCTGGAAGCGGCGCAGGAGCAGGCCGACCTGCGCGATTTGAAGGGATTCCGCGCCGCCTACCTCAAGGCGCTTATTGAGGATGCCCAACTGCCCGTCGAGGTGGACCCCACCACCGCCCGCCTGGCCGCCCTGGCCGACGAAGCGCCCGACAGCCCGGTCAAGGGTCTGCACCCCTATCAGGAGCGGGGCTTCCAGTGGTTATACGCGCTGCACCGCCTGGGCATGGGCGGCATACTGGCCGACGAGATGGGCCTGGGCAAAACGGTGCAGACCATTGCCGCCATCCTGTGCGCCGCGCAGGAGGAAAAGCAGCGCATGCCCTCCATCATCGTAGTGCCCACCACCCTCACCTACAACTGGCAGGCGGAGTTTCGCCGCTTCGCGCCGCAGCTGGAGGTGGTCATCGCCTCCGGCACGCGCCAGCGCAGGCAGGAGATTATCGCCCGCGCCGCCGGCCCTAAGGCCCCGGACGTGCTGCTGACCAGCTACCCCCTCATCCGCCAGGACATCGACCTGCTGCGGGATATCCCCTTCCGCTTCGCTGTGCTGGATGAGGCCCAGTACGTTAAAAACGCGCTCAGCCTCTCCGCCCGCGCGGTCAAGCGCCTGCAGGCCAGGACGCGCTTCGCGCTGTCGGGTACGCCCATGGAAAACAACGCGGCCGAGCTGTGGAGCCTGTTTGACTTTGTGCTGCCGGGCTACCTGCCGCCCATCCGCGCTTTCCTGCGCCGCTACGACCAGGGGCGCAACGCGCAGGACTTGCTGCGCCGCATCCGCCCCTTCCTGATGCGCCGCTTAAAGAAGGAAGTCATGGCCGAGCTGCCCGACAAGGTGGAATCCGTGCTCACCGTGCCCATGACGGGCGATCAGCGCAAGATTTACCTGGCCGTGCTGCATCAAAAGCGCATGCGGCTGGAAGGTCTGATTGAGCATAACGCCCTGCGCGGCGGCCAGGGCGAGGTGCTCAGCGCCCTCACCGAGCTGCGCCAGGTGTGCTGTCACCCGGCGCTGGTGATGCCGGGCTACGGCGGCGAGGCGGGCAAGCTGCGCCTGCTGGATGACATTTTGCCCGAGGCCATTCAGGAGGGGCACCGGGTGCTCATCTTCTCCCAATTCACCCAGATGCTCAAGCTGTTGCGCCGCCACCTGTATCAGGAGGGCATTGAGGCGCTGTATCTGGATGGCGATACCAAGCCCGAGGAGCGCCAGCAGCTGACCGAGCGCTTCAACGCGGGCAGCGAGCCGGTGTTCCTCATCTCGCTCAAGGCGGGCGGCACCGGCCTGAACCTGACGGGGGCCGATATGGTCATCCACTACGACCCCTGGTGGAACCCCTCCGCAGAGGATCAGGCCGCCGACCGCGCCCACCGCATCGGGCAAAAGCGCAGCGTGCAGGTGCTGCGCCTGGTGATGCACGACTCCATCGAGGAGCAGGTGCTGGCGCTGGGCCGCAACAAGCGCCGCCTGTTTGAAAAGCTGATTACCCCCGGCGAGCAGATGCCGCAGAAGCTGACGCAGCAGGATATCCTCAAGCTGTTCAGCCTGCCCCAGGTGGAAGAGGCCCCAACACAGGAGGAAGAGGAATGACTCCCTTCACCCGCCCCGAGCTGCAGGAGGCCCGGCGCGCCATCGCCTCCCTGCTCTACAAGTGTGAGAAGGTGCAGCCCAAACTGTCCGCCAGCTCCAGCCAGGCCACGCTGCTGCGCCGGCGCATCGAGGCGCTGCGCATCTCCCTGTCGCTGATTGACAGGGAATTGGCACAGGCGGAGGACAGCGATGGCAAGTGATTGGTATGCCGCGGATGCGTTAAAAAAGCTGACGGACAGCCTGGGCTTAACGAATATCACACCGATTGCGCGGGGATGGTCGGGTGATCGCAAGTACCGCGTCACCCGGCAGGACGGCACCCCGGCGCTGCTGCGCCTGTCCCCGCCCGAGCACGCCGCGCGCAAGCAAAACAGTTTCCAAATGTGCCAACGCGCAGCGGCACTCGGCATCCCCATGAACCAACCGCTGGCCTGCGGCCTGTGGCAACATGGGGTCTATCTGCTGTTCAGCTGGGTGGACGGGCAGGATGCTGAACCCGCCATCCCCGCCCTGCCGGAAAACCGGCAGTATGAATATGGCCTGCAGGCCGGGGAAATCCTGCGCCTGCTGCACACCCTGCCGGCGCCAGATGACGCCGAGGATTGGGCAGCGCGGTTCAACCGGAAAATCGACGCCAAAGTGCACGGCTACCTGCGCTGCCCGCTGCGCTATCCGGGCGGACAGCACCTGCTGGATTGCCTGCAGGCGAATCGCGGGCTGCTGTACGGCCGCCCGCAAAGCTGGCATCACGGCGATTATCACCTGGGCAACATGATGCTGGATAGGCAAGGCAAACTGGTCATCATCGACTTTGACCGGGACGACCACGGCGACCCCTGGGAGGAGTTCAACCGCATCGTGTGGTGCGCGGGCATCGCGCCCCGCTTTGCCTCCGGCATGGTAGACGGCTACTTTGACGGCCATGTGCCACAGGCATTCTGGCCGCTGCTGATGCTGTACATTGCCAGCAATACGCTGTCCGCCGCGCCCTGGGCCATTTCCTTCGGCCAAGACGAGGTGAACACCATGATGCGCCAGGCCGCGGATGTGCTGCGCTGGCATGACAACATGCGCCGCCCTGTCCCCGGCTGGTACCGGGCGGGCGGCGCGTCATCGGGCGGCTGATGCCGCACTAATTCAGTTTATCAAAGGTTTCACTGGCAATGGACAGGCGGCGAAGAATCGCCGTCTTTTTGTAGACGTGTTTTTCAAACTTGGACAGGATGTCGCCGACAAAGGTGACCGCCTCGTTGATGTGGGGGCCTTTGTTGAGCATGATGCACTCGGACTTGGCGGCCAGCGTGACGTCCGACACCTCGGCGCGGGTGGGGATGCCGGTCTTGACCAGCGTCTCCACCACCTGCGTGGCCCAGATGACAGGCACGTGCGCGGCCTCGCATATCCACAGGATTTCCTCCTGGTACTCGCTCAGGCGGGCATAGCCCACCTCCACCGCCAAATCGCCGCGCGCAATCATCACCGCGGTGGGCGCGTGGCTGGCCGAGGCCACCAGAATCTCGGGCAGAATGCGCATGGATTCCAGCGTCTCAATCTTGATGATGACGGGCAAAGTATCGGGCTTGTCCAGGCGCTGGTTGATGGCGTGGCGCAGCAGCTGGACATCGCTGCTGTCGCGCACGAAGGAGCAGCCGATGATGTCCGCGTGTTGGCAGATAAAGTCCAGGATTTCCTCATCCCGCAGGCTAAGCAGCGGAATCTTGTAGTCGATGCCGGGGAAATTGATGCCCTTTTCTGGCCGCAGCAGCACGCCGCGCTCGCTCACCACGCGGGTGACGCGCAGCAGCACGCCATCCTCCACCTTCTCCTCCACCACTGTCTCAATGTGCCCATCGTCGATGATCACGGCCTCGCCGACAGCCACATAGTCCACCATCTCCTCATAGCTGCAGCTGATGGCTATGCCGATGCAGCGCGGCAGGCACATGCGTTTCTTGCCAGTCAGCAGCACACGGTCACCGGTAAACACGCGCGCCTTGCGAACGGATGACAGCACCCGGTCGATGCGCACCTTGGGGCCGGGGATTTCCATACTCACCCGGCAGGGACGGCCGAAGCGCTCGGACGCCGCCCGCACATGGGCAATCATGGCCGTCCAGGCCTCCTCATCATCGTGGGAGCAGTTGATGCGGGCAATCTCCATCCCTCTCTCCACCAGATCGTGCACAATCTGCGGGTCGCGCGCGGCCTCGGTGGGCAGGGTGACCATGATGCGTGTATAGCGGTCCCGCGGCTCAGGACCCAGAATGCTCTCGCTCTTGCGCTCCAGCACGCGCTCACCACGGGTGAACTCTTCCTCCGGTGGGTAGTGCACCGGGTCCTCTGCCCCCGCAATCAGCGCGCAGGAGGACACCACCGAGTCGATGGTGGGCATCACGCGGGCCTCCAGCCTGCCCAGGGAGGACAGGCCCAGTGGAATTAGCTCCCACTGCAGCTCCTGTAAATCGTGCCGTCGCAGAGCCAGGTAATGCGCCAGGTTACGCGCGCTGTCATGAAACACATCACGCGTGATGTCCTTTTGCCAGCGCTGGTACAACATCTCGCCATCCTGGGCCACCTGCATGCGCAAATCGGCCAGCCTGCTCAGCAGCGCCTTTGCCCTTTCATTCCTCATATCCGTCGCTCCTCATGCGGTGCCCGCATGCATCCGTGCACAGACCGAAAAGCCATCTGTGCGCGGCCATATGGACACATTGCCGGTGCCTCTATCATATCATAGCATATCCATGCGAAATGTGTGTAAAATAATCAGGCGCACATAGCGACAAATGGCGCGAAGTATGGTATATTGATGGGCAGGCAAACTTCAGGCCAAAAAACACAAATCCCTAAAGGAGCTAACCATGGCAAACTGCACAACTACGCACGAACAACATGTCAACGCCACGGCCCAACAGCTGTGGGCAGCATGGATAAACCCCGACATTATGGCCAAATGGTTCTGGCCCATGTACCCGGACAGCACCTACCAAACGGATGCCAGACAGGGCGGCGAATACCGCTATGCCTCCGAAAAAACCGGCGTGGGCGCGTACGGCATCTTCACCGAGGTGGTGCCCGAACACTTGCTCCGCATGACGTGGAACTGGGTGGACGAGCACCAGAACGACGAGGAGACGGTGAGCGTTTGGTTTGAGGACGGCGTCATCCGGCTGGAGCACGCCGCTGCCACCATGGACAGCTGCGACATGAACCGCGCCGCCTGGACCGACCGGCTGCGCCGCCTGATGGAGCTGTGGGGCAGGAAAGAGCAGGCCGAGCCGAAAGCCTGATTGCCTTCACACGCCATCCAAAGAGCTGCCGCGACATTTGATGCCGCGGCAGCCTTTTTTTGATGAGGCTTCATCCTTCAGGCAGAGGCGTATTGATAGATGCCATGAGCGTCCATGGACCGCGTGATTTGTCCGCGTACCCGCAGGTAGTCCAGATGGGACAGCGCTTCCCCCACCGCGAACCACTTCTGGGTCAGCGGAAAATCCGCCCATCCCTTGGTGCGGATGCTCCACGTCATGCGCCCGGCCATCTCGTAGGCATTGAGGCCGGGTGCCTCACGCAAGATGCGAATCACTTCATCCAGACGCCGTTCGTGATGCGCGATAAGCGCGTCCACGCGCGCCTTCATATCCCCCGTCTTGCGGTGTGAGGGCAGGGGCAAACGCACCTCATAGCCGCGGATGCGCCGCAGGCTGTCCAGGTAGTTGCCCAGGGAGTCCTCCACAAATTCCC